>Ga0265314_10004062_pt1 | contig 13814 bp, 8 predicted proteins | sample 4126metaG_FD_203106 | JGI IMG/M metagenome (GOLD analysis project Ga0265314, IMG submission 203106) | Rhizosphere microbial communities from Carex aquatilis grown in University of Washington, Seatle, WA, United States - 4-1-26 metaG | ecosystem: Host-associated > Plants > Roots > Rhizosphere >... | reverse complement strand
CGTCCTTGGGATCTTTCGGATCGGGTTTGGATTTCTGAGCGTCCGGAACTGCGGACGGTTTCGGCGCATCAGGTTTCGGCGCGTCGGCCTTCGGGGCGTCCTCGGCCAAAAGCGAAGCTGCGCACAACAGAATGGCGGCGAAAGACATGAAGCGGAATGGATGGCTACTGCTGAAACGGTCGAGCAAGAACGTGGCGAACACGGCACACCCCTTTTCCGCTGGATCGGCGGAGGAACAGGGACGCGGGCTTCCTTCCGTGGAGGAAGCCCAGCCGTGCGCTCTTTTAAAAGGAGGCGAATGGCGAGGACTCTAGAACCCGCATGCACGATTGATGCGAGCACTCCACGGTTCCCTTGGTCGAGGAAACCCGTGAAGGCCTATGCATCGGCAGGTCTTCTGGCTACCGGATCATTCTCCCCGCTACCCTTCCCGCGCCGGACATCTGCGCAGTGGCTTGTAGCGGATCGTCCCCGGTTACAGAGGCGACCACCGCGACGGATTCGCACCGTCTTCCCTTTTCACACCCACGTCCCCCCGGACTGGGCACACCGAAAAAGGCCTTCGTTTTTAGATTGTCGGGAGAGGGTTATAGCGGAGGGCCGGGAATTGTCATCACTGATTTGGCACGATGTTAGAGAAATCGGGTAGGATGAGGACGGTTTGCCTATGAGGTTTTGGTGATGCAGCGGCGCCGATTATTTCGGATTCATTTGAGCACGGCGGTGGTCATGATGTTTGTAGCGAGCGGATTGGTGTGGTTAAATCTGCATCCGCTGCGCGCTGGAGTACATTCGGATTTATTTTTATGGGAAGAACATACGTGGGGCTGGCCTCTGTTGTTCAAGAAAAGCATTATCGCCAGTCTCACGACCGTCGAAGAATGGACGCGGCAGGATATGCTGATTGATCTTGCCGCCGCCCTCACCATCCTCGCCTCAGTTGCGTTCGGCAGCGAATGGATCATTCGTCGCCGCGAGGCGTGCAAGCCATGAGCGGAAAAAAGCGGAGTTGGTTTCAGATTCATCTATCGACGGCAGTGCTGCTGATGTTCGTCGCCGCAATGCAAATGGGTTGGCATTTCGCACATCCAATTCAGTATGGTGCGCTTTATCATGGAAATATTGAATTCGCATCCCGGGCATTTGCTGGCTGCGTATTATTATTTCTTATTGCCTTACTGTGGGAAGCACAATTGCGCAGATCAGATCATCTGGGCCGCATTCGTGCAACAATTGAGACTATCAAGGATTTCACGTCCGTGGCGAGTTTGATAATATCAGTGATTGCTGGTGGGATAGTCGCAATGCTCGTATTTAGGCTCGTGCTAAAAAGCGATAAACCTCCAGAAAGAATCCAAGGCATCATTTTTATGGCATTAATTATAATTGGCCAAGCGGGCGGATTTCTATTGTCGATTAGATTCTTCAGATGGCTCGACGCCAGGCGAAGACGTGATCCAAATACTCTTTGAGCCGCGCATACGCCGCCGCGAGGCCCGCCGATGAAACTCATCCACCGCTCCCCCGACGTGCTGGCATTCAAAGATGCGACGTTATTTCTGGCGTTCATGACGCTGTTCCTGCTCGCGCTGGGGATCGGATTTTTTTCGATGGCGGCGGATTCAGATATCTGGGTGCGCGACTTCAGCGGATATGGCAAGGCGGGAATTGCCTCAAGGATTGGATGGATCGTGTTAGGGCTGGGTTTCCTCGCGGGCTCAGGTTTCGCAGCAGTGCAGCGCCGCGCGATCGTCGTCGACCGCCGAGCCGGCACCGTGCGCGAAGTGTTCGGCGCGCTCATTCCGTTCCGCAGCACGACGCACCGGATCAGTGATTTCGAGCGCATCACTCTGCGTGGCGATCAGTATTCGACCGGGATGTTGCTGGAGGGACCGAAAAAACGCGTTTATTTCGATAGCGCCTACGCGGAGAAAATGGAACCGCTTGCGCAGGCCCTCGCACAGCATACGGGACTTCCGGTGATGAGAACGAAGACAACTAAATAACGCGGCCCGCAAAATCAGTTCGCCGCCCCGTTGCGGGTTCGTCCATGCAGGAAACGCACTATCGGTGTACTCTGAAGCATCCCAACGGACTTACTGGAGGTTTTGAAATGCGTTTCCCGTTCTTCATGACTGTGCTACTGGCGCTCGTTTGCGGCTGCTTCGCCGGAGTTGCGGGCGAAGACTATAAGATGGGCCCGGATTCCGAAGAAAAAGAGGGCGTGCCGAAGGGAACGGTGAAAGATTACAAATTCACCGAAAGCAAAATCTATCCAGGCACCACGCGCAATTACTGGATCTACCTGCCGCCGAATTTCAACGCGGATACCGAATACCCGATCATGGTTTTCTTCGACGGCGGCGGCTGCATCCAGCCCAAAGGCGGCTTCCGCGTGCCGACGGTCTTCGACAACCTGATCGCGAAAAAGGAAATTCCGCCGCTGATCGGCCTGTTCATCAATCCCGGCGACGTTCCGGCCGTGGCGCCGGGAGCGAAAGGGCGCAGCACGCGCAGCTTCGAGTACGACGCGCCCGACGATGTTTGCTCGAAATTCGTGATCGACGAAATGATCCCACTGGTGGCGAAACAGGCGAAGATCAGCCCCAAGCCGGAAGACCACGCGGTGTGGGGCATTTCGAGCGGCGGGATTTGCGCGTTTAACATGGCGTGGTACCGGCCCGATTATTTCCGCAAAGTCATCAGCTACATCGGCAGTTTCACCAACATCCGCGGCGGCTACTGGTATCCCGCGGCAATCCGCAAAACCGAGCGCAAACCGATTCGCGTTTTTCTGCAGGAAGGCAGCACCGATCTCGACAACGTTCACGGCAACTGGCCGCTGGGAAATCAGGAAATGGCGGCAGCGCTCAAGTTCGCCGGCTACGATTCGACGCTGGTGATGGGCGATGGCGGGCACAGCGGCAAACAGGGCGGAGCGATTCTGCCCGATGCGCTGCGCTGGCTGTGGCGCACGGACGCAACGCGCCCAGCGCCCACGCCTGAAGTTCCCAACGACATGGCGCTCTCCGGCCTGCTCATCCCGGGCGAAGAATGGACAATCGCGGTCGACGGCAAGAAATTTGTCGACGCAGCCTGCACCGACGCCGACGGCAATTTTTATTTCAGCGACATGAACGGCGACGGACTCTTCAAAATCGCCGCCACTGACGGCGCGATCACAAATTTCAATCCGGCCAAAGGCGTGAGCGGCATGAAATTCGGCCCTGACGGCCGCCTTTACGCGTGCGTAAATAAGGACAAGAAACTCGTCGCCTACGATAAGGACGGCAAGGAGGAAGTCCTCGCCACCGACGTCGGCGTGAACGACCTGGTCGTCGATTCCAAAGGCCGCGTCTATTTTACTGAGACTGGCAAAAAGCAGATCACGCTGTGGGAAGCCGGGAAACTTCGCGCCGTCGACAACGGAATCACCGCGCCGAACGGAATCTGTCTCTCGCCGAATCAGGAAACGCTCGCCGTAAGCGACTACGCCGGCTCGGCTGTCTGGGCATTCCGCGTCGAAGCCGACGGAAGTCTCGGCGCAAAAATGCCGGTCATGCCCTTCCGCTTGTTCGGAAAACTCGAGGCGAAAGGCGACGGCATGGTCTGCGACACGCGCAGCCGTTTCTATTGCAGCACCGCGACCGGAATCCAAACCTACGATCCGAACGGCCGGCCGATTGGACTTATTCTCGCACCGACCGAGACGCCAATCACCAGCATCGCGATCTCCGGCCCCGAACTGAGCTATCTCTTCGCGCTGACGCAGGGAAAAGTCTTCAAACGCAAAATCAACGCGAAAGGTTTCGTAACGAACCTCCCGCCAATTCTCGGCGAAGAAAAAAAGAAGTAAAAGTCTTGCGTGAAATGTGCCACGGGCAGCCTGCCGTCGGCTGCCCGTGCGAAAGCGGCCAAGACTTTTGCTCACTCTGCGGTTCGGTCATCACCCCGCCTGTCGCGAATTCATGACAAGTCACAACTTTCCTAACACGTGTTAGGCGCGCGAACAATTTCGCCCGACGTATTGTAGTTATCAAAAGAAGCAGTCAAACAAACCTCAGCCTCAGGCGGATCCATGCTCAAATCGAAATTCCTGCTCACGCTCACCGTTCTTTTCTTACTGAAACCCATTTTCGCCGAAGACGCACCCTTCATCATCGCTGAATTCAGCAAAGAAGACGACTTGCGGCGCGTTGATTTCAGCAAAGAAAATGTCGAACTCAGCGTCGGCCCGCGCAGCGTCACCGACACGAAGAACGTGCTGAAATACGTCGCGCTGAAAGGCGAATGGCCCTCGTTCGGATTCTATCCGCCGAAAATCCCGAAAGACTGGACGAAGTACGAAGCGCTTTCGTTCTCGGTCTGGACAAACAACGATTGCGAACTCGGCCTCCGTATCGACGACGAAAAAAGCTTCAACTACAACACGCGTTTTAATTATAGCGTGCGCATCCAGAAAGGCCGCACAACCGTTCAGATCCCGACCAAAAATATCGCGAAGACGCTCGACATCAGCAAAATTAAAATGATGGGAGTCAACACCGACCACCCTCCGAGCGGCTTCACGCTTTTCTTCTCCGATTTCAAACTCGGCAAGATGGAAGCGCAGAAGGTCGACTTCATCCCATATGCCGAACGCTACGATTTGGACCCGGCCAAGGGCCTTGAAGTTGTCACGCCGCATTTCCCAATGGGACGAAACCTGGCTGGCGGGCCGCTGAATGTGTTCATGCTTTCGAGCGTAAAGTTCGGCCGCGAAGTCACCGAGATGATGCAGCGCACCGACTTGAACGTCAGCCTCCTCTCATGGGACCGCGAATGGGGCGCAAACACTTGGGGCTTCGGCGATTTTTACGGCCAGCGCGGGCACAGCATCGATTGCACGCTGATGCAGAAATACCTCGACAGCTCCATGCAGGGCCCTGAAAAATTCAGTGCGATGGCGATGTTCACGCCGCTGGGCTGGAGCAAATTCACGCCGGGCGCCCGCGCGGCGATTCTCAAGCGCGTGAAAGAAAACGGCGAAGGCCTCGTTTTCGTCATGCCGTACACGGGCGAAAAAGACCAGTCCTGGCCCGACGATCTGAAAGAAGTCTGCGCGTTAATCAATTCCGACTCGGACTTTCCCAACGGCGACTATGTCCGTTACGCCGTGAAGGGTCGCATCTGGGGCAAGCCGTGGAAGAAAACGAAGGAACATCCGATCACCAACGGCGTTCCGATCGAAGCGTTGCCCTTCGCACAGATGGAAACGCAGAAATTTGACGTCGCGCCCGGCGCAGAAGTGCTCATCGCGCTGGACAGCGGCGAGCCGGTCCTCGCCGTGCGCCAGGTCGGCAAAGGCCGCGTCGTGACAATCGCCGCGCGCTCGCTTTCCCTCACCCCGACGATGGGCCTGCCGCACGATTTCGCCAACGCGCCGCGCTACCGCTATTGGGAACCCTGGTACAACCTGATCGACCGCGCGGTGCTCTGGGCGGGCGGCCGCGAATTTTCGCGCAAGGGAACGCCGAGCGAATTGAAAGTCAGCGCCGAAAACGCCGACTCCTTCTTTACCGTGCAGCAGTGGAAGGACGACTCCGGAAAAGTGACGGACTGGGAACTCCTCTTCAAGGACCCCGCCCCGGCCCTGAAAAAGTTCGCACTGAAAGTTCCCGACGTCGTGAAACACGGCGAGACGATCACCGCAACATTTACCGCGCCGGAAATCGACGCCGTTTGGACCGCCACTTTGGGCGAACTAGGCGGCGATACATGGCGGACGCTCGAAACGCTCCCCGTGAATCGGAAGGACGGAAAAGTCGAAATCCCGACTGCACGCGTACGCCAGAACATGTGTTTGATCAAAATCGAAGCGAAGGCAAATGGCACGCTGCTGGCTGAGGGCCGCGGCGAAGTAGCGATCACGCCCGAACCGGTCTGGAACGATTACCAGGTCTTTACCTGGCTCGAAGATGGCCTGCCGTTCATGCAGGAATTTGAGATGAAACGCATGCGTGAGCTCGGCGTCACCGGCAACACCGCGTCGGCGACAGACATGGAATCTATCCGCAAACTTTTCCGCGGCGGGTTGCTCGCGCATCCCGTCGGCTTCACACAGGGCCTGCACGCGCACGATTTCGACGCGCATACGAAGTCGTTCCGCGAAACGAAAGATAAGAAATTCCTGATCCGCAATCCTTCCTACGCCGACGATGCGTTCGTTGCGAAGGAAAAGGCGTCCGTGCAGAAAATGGCGGCCGACCTGTCGAAGTATTCGCCGCTCTCGATGATCATGAGCGACGAAACGGCTCTGACGAGCTATACGGCCGAGTTCGATTTTGATTTCCACCCCGGAAACATCGCGAAATTTCGCGAAAAGTTGAAATCAAAATTCGGAACTGTCGACGCACTAAATGCCGCGCTGCACTGTGGTGCGACATCGTTCGAGGAACTCATGCCGCCAACCAGCGACGAAGCGAAGGCCGCAAAAAACTTCGGCCTCTGGAACGAATGGCGCGCGCATAACGACGACATGTGGGCCGGAGCGTTCCAGATGTACGGCGACGCCATGAAAGAAAAATATCCGGCGTCCCGACTGAGCGTTTCGGGCACGCAGGAACAGGCCGTTTTCAACGGTATCGACTGGGCCAAGATGACTCCGAACTTCGGCGCAGTCTGCGGCTACGGCGGGCGCTTTCAGGAATTGCAGCGCCTCTCCTACCAGACCAGCGACGTGAAAGCTACGCCGTGGGGCGCGTACGGCCGCAGCGGCCGCGCTGTCGATCATCAAGTCTGGGCGAGTCTGCTCACCGGCGGCGACGGCATGGCGCTGTTCTGGTGGATCAGCCTGCGCAACGCGGACCTCACGTTCTGCAAATCGGGCAAGGACTACCAGCGCGCGTGCGGCGAGATGGAACGCGGCATCGGCAAGCAATACATGAACAGCCAGCGCGTCTTCTCGCCCGTTGCCATTTTGTGGAGCGCCAACAGCCAGCGTGCGAGCTGGAGCCAGGGCAAATTCAACGAGTTCAAGAAAGTTGAAGACGAAGTCGTGAACGCAGTGATCGATGCGGAATTTGATCCGTATTTCATTTCGGAGCAGCAAATTGCCGCGGGAGAACTTGCGAAACGCGGCACGCGCGTGGTCGTGCTGCCGATGAGTTTATCACTCGGAAAGGGCGAGAAATCCTATGGACTCGGCGTCGTTCCGGCGCTCGAAAAATTGCTCGCGGCGGGCGGAGCCGTCGTCGTCACCGACACACCGCAAATGGACGAGTTCTTGCAGCCGGTGGCGTTTCCCGAATCGTTCACGTCCAAGCTGGCAAAGTTCTCTGAGGTAAAGTCCAATCTCGCAGAAGCCTTCGCTAAGGGCGGCGCAAAACCCGCAGTCCCGATGACCGTCGCTGGAGGAAAGCTGAAGAAGACAAACGCAATCATTCATGCGATTTCCGGACAGGCCGAGGGAAAATTGCTGACGATCCTGCGCGCGCCGGTCGGACAGAAGGAAGTGATCGGCGCCGACGGCGTCATTCGCGCCGAACCCGATACCGAAGGCGGCAAAGAAGTCGAATCGCTGGAACTCGACGTTTCATCGTTCGGCAACGCAAATTTTTACGACATTCGCAAACAGGCACTGATGAAACCGGACGGCGGAAAGCTGAAAATCGAGATGCCACACGGCGCGGGCTACCCGATCGCGGTCCTGCCTTACACGGTCGACGGCATCACGGCGACGGCGACAGTTGCTGACAAGGCGCTGAACGTCGAAGTGAAACTAACCAGCGGCGCGAAGGCGCTCACAACCCATATCGTCCGTGTGGAAGTGCTCGACGCAAATACAAGTGCGCCGATTCCTTATTTCTGCAAAAACATTTCGTGCGACGCTACCGGAAAGGCGGCACTGAGCCTACCTTTGTCGGATGAAGATTTAGGGCGATCGTTTAAGGTTCAGGCGCGCGACATTTTGAGTGGCCAGCAGGCCACCGTCGACGTCAAGCGCTAAGCGCGGCTTACTTCGCCGGAGCGGCCGCCGGCTTCGCGATTTCCACAACGGTGCCTTCGCCCAGGCGTTCGCTGGGATTGGCAACGAGGGAATCCTCTTCAGTAATTCCCGAAACGATGCCGATCGTGCCGCCGTGATCGGCTTCGACGATGACCTGTTGAAAGTGAACTTTGTTGTCTTTCACCACTGCGACCTGCGTGCCGTCAGAATTGACGATCAGCGCGCTGCCGGGAATCAACATCGGCGTCTTCTCGTTTTTCATACTCAGCGAAACCTGAGCGTACATCCCGCCAAGCAAGGCGTTATCGGGATTGGCGACTTCGATTTCAGTCCGCAGCGTACGCGTCGATGGATCGATCGCGCTGGCTGTGCGCGTTACTTTGCCCGTGTATTTTTTCTCAGCCGCCTCGCGCAGAAAAACTTCGATCTCCTGGCCCACATGAATTGAGCGCGTGTATGTCTGCGGAACATTGATGAACACGCGCACCGGGTTGATGCACGAAATTCGGAACAATGCCTGAGCCGCAGTGCCGCTTCCCGCGGCGACCAGCGAGCCCACTTCGATCTGGCGGGCGGTAATGCGGCCATCGAACGGCGCCACCACGCGCTGAAACGATTTCTGCACGTCCGCGCCGTTCACATCCGCTTGCGCCACGTTGATATTCGCCTGCGCGGCCTTCAGCGCCGCCTCAGCCGCAGTCACCGCCGCATGCGCGAAATTCAGCGTAGCGTTTGCCGAGCCCACGCCCGCTTCGTTCGCCGAAACAACCGTGTGCGCGACTTTCGCGGCCGTTTCCTTGTCTGAAATATCCTGCTCCGTCACACCACCGGTGCCGCGCAAGCTCGTGTAACGCTTTGTCGTCAGGTCTGCCAATTCCGCATTCGCCTGCGCGTTGGCCAATTGCGCTTTTGCCTGCAACAACGCCGCTTCGGATTGCTGCGCGGCGGCCTTGGACTGATCGAGCGACGCCTGCGACTGTGCGAACGTAGCCTTGGACTGCTCGAGCGACGCCTGCGCGCGCTGTAGCTGCATGTCCACTTCCGGCGCGTCGATTTCAGCGAGCAGTTGGCCCGCTTTGACGCTGTCGCCGATATCCACGGTCCAGCGCTTGAGATATCCATTGGTCCGCGCGTAAAGCGTCGCTTCGCGAACCGCCTGGATTTCCCCCGGCAGCAGCATGTCGCCAGCGCCCTGGGCGCGCGTTGCCTTCACCACCGAAACACGCAGCGGACCGCTCTTCATCTGTTCGGCATCTTCGAGTAACGCGAGTTGGCGGTTATGCTGCGGCTTCCAGCCCACAAAAAACATGGCGGCAAGTACCGCGAGCGCGGCCAGACACAACGCTACGATCCACATGGTCTTCATGGGGCGAATCGTCTGCCGGGACAGCGCAGTGTTGTCATGGCTCGGCACGGTTTCCACGAAGCGCGCTGACACCCTCGACTCAGAAGTTTTAAGCACCGGCGTATGTCCGTCGTGCATGATCTTACTCTCCCAGAAGCAATTCGGCTCCATCAACTTTGCGTTCGACCGACTTTTGCTTCATCACGCTGTAAACCACGGGAACGAAAATCAGCGTAGTGACCGTCGCGCAGAGCAGTCCACCGATCACCGCGCGGCCCAGCGGCGCGTTCTGCTCGCCGCCCTCGCCGAGCCCCAGGCTCATTGGCAGCATGCCCAGGATCATCGCCAACGCCGTCATGATCACCGGCCGCAGACGTGTAATGCCGGCGAGAAACGCCGCGTCCGTCGGCGATTTATTTTCGGCGCGCTGATCGTTTGCAAACGTCACAAGCAGAATGCTGTTCGCCGTCGCCGTTCCGATGCTCATGATCGCGCCCATTAAGGAGGGTACGTTCACGGTCGTTCCAGTGACGTAAAGCGCCCACAGGATTCCCGCCATCGCGCCGGGCAGCGCCATCAAGATGATGAACGGATCGGCCCACGACTGGAAATTCACCACCAGCAGCAGGTACACGAGCACGACCGCGAAAATCAAACCGAAGGCGAGGCCGCGGAACGACGAGCGCATACTCTCCACCTGACCGCGCACAACCACCGTCGTTCCGCGTGGAAGATAGGGGCGGCTCGTATCGATTTTGCCATTCGCGTCGGATCGGGGCTGTAAATCCTCAACGATTTTGTCGATCGCACTCGCTGCCGAACCAAGATCTTGGTCCTGCACACTGGCGAGAACGTCGAACGTGGGCGCTGCATTATAATGAGTAACATTAGTAGGCCCGGTGCCGCGGCCCACCGAGGCCAGATTGCCCAGCAACTGCGATTTATTGTCCGGCGTCGAGACCGGCGTGCTCTGCAGCATTTCGATCGAGCCCACTTTAATCTGCGGCGTCTGCACATTCAGGCCGTACTGCACGCCGGATTTCGGATCGAGCCAGAAATTCGGCGCGGCCTGGCCGCTGGAACTGAGGGACACCAGCAGCGCGCTTGCCACATCTTTCTGCGTCGCGCCCATCTGGCTGGCCATCGTGCGATCGACGTTGAGCTGCAGTTCCGGCGCGTCGGTCACCTGCTGCAGGTGCACGTCCACCATTCCGGGCACCTGTTCCATCTTCTGCCGGATCAGGCGCGCGATCTTCAAGTTCTCCGCCATGTTGCGGCGCGGTCCGGCGATCTGCACATCAATCGGCGCGGGCAATCCGAAGTTCAACACCTGCGTGCTGATGTCTGGCGGCTGGAAAAAGAATGTCAGCTCCGGCAGTTGCTTCGCCAACTCTTTGCGCAGCGACTTGATGTACTGCGCCGTCGGCCCGTGCTCTTCCTTCAGCGTGATCAGCACTTCGCCGTCGGCGCTCGACATCAGCGTCCCGTCGCTCAGCGCGAGATTGATGTTGCTGTTCGGCAGGCCCATGTTATCGAGCGCGGTCTTGAGTTCTTTGGCCGGAATGACCTGGCGCACGACTTCTTCGACGCGCGCAAAAACGCGTTCAGTCTCTTCAATGCGCGTTCCCGCCGGCGCGCGAACGTGAAAGCGGATCTGGCCCGAATCGACGGCGGGGAAAAAATCCTGCCCGATCATTTTGTACAATCCGCAAGAGGCCACGGCGAAAATAAGAAACGAGACCATTACGGTCGGCCGGTGGTCCAGAGCCCACGACAGCACGCTGCCGTAGCCGCGCATCAGCCTGTCGAAGCCCGCGTTGAAGTTTGCATGCATGCGGTCAAAGACTGAGTTGTGCGCCTTGCCGTGCTGCAAAATTTCCGCCGGCAGCAAGTACTGGATCATCGTCGGGATCAGAGTGCGGCTGAGAAAATACGACGTCATCATCGCAAACACGACGGACATCGCCAGCGGCGTAAACAAGCTGCGCGCCGCGCCTTCGATAAAAATCACCGGCACAAACACGATGCAGATGCAGAGAGTTGAGACAAACGCGGGCATCGCGATCTGCGACGCGCCATCGAGGATCGCCTGGATCAAGCCTTTGCGCATGGCAATGTTGCGGTGAACATTTTCCACTTCCACGGTCGCGTCGTCGACAAGAATTCCCACCGCCAGCGCCATCCCCCCGAGCGTCATGACGTTCAGCGTCTGTCCCAGAAGATTGAGAATGATCACTGACACCAGGATCGACAGCGGAATTGAGATGCAGACGATCAGCGTGCTGCGCCATGAACCCAGGAACATCAGGATCATCAGCGCCGTTAGGGCCGCCGCGATGGCCGCCTCCTTGATCACGCCCGAGATCGCGGCGCGCACAAAGATGGACTGGTCGCCGACGAGTTCCAATTTCAATTCTTTCGGCAGCGTGGCCAAAAGCGAGGGCAATCGATCTTTGACGCCATTGACGATATCGAGCGTCGACGCTCCGCCCTTCAGCACTGGTTGCAGCACACCGCGCGCGCCGTCGACATTAACGATGTTCTGCTGCGGAATCGCGCCGTCTCGAACAGTCGCAACGTCGCGCACATAAATCGTACGGCCATCAATCGACTTGATAGGCAGGTCCAGGATCGCGGCGACAGTCGTCGGACTCGAGTTGAGCCGAATGTTGAATTCAGTGGATCCGATTTTCGCCGTTCCGCTGGGAAGTATCAGGTTCTGTACATTTACCGAATTCGATACATCGGCGGCAGAGAGCTTGAACGCGTACAGTTTCTCGGGATCGATGTCGACCATGATGTAGCGCTGTTTGCCGCCGTACGGATATGGAATCTGCGCACCCGGCACCGTAGCCATTCCCGGCCGCAGACCGTTGGCCGCGAGATCGAACACTTGCTGCTCCGAAAGCGTGTCGCTGCCCATCGACGCCTGGACGATCGGGACGTTGCTCGCGCTGTATTGAATGATCAGAGGTGGATTCATTCCCGGCGGCATGCCGCGTAGAACTGTCTGCGAGGCGGCGGTGATCTGTGCAACCGCGCCGTCGATGCGTGCGTACGGCTGCAAAAAAATCTTGACCACGCCAGTGCCGTTCAGCGACTGGCTTTCGACATGCTGAACATCATTGACCAGCGAAACGAGCACACGCTCGAAGCCGCCCACGATGCGCTGCTCCATTTCGTCCGCGGAAATTCCCTGATAATTCCAGACGACAGCGACGACCGGGATGTTGATATCGGGAAAGATATCCGTGGGCATGCGGAAAACGCTGACTACGCCCAGGACGATGATCAGCACGGCCATCACTACAAAGGTGTATGGGCGCCGCAGAGCAAGTTTGACAATCCACATCGCTACACGTCCTCTTCTTCGTACTCACAATACCTTTGGAATCCGGTACGTCCAATATATAGTGTATCTATGTCATAGACGCTTGGCATATGGATGGAGGCCCCATGGAACTGCGCCATTTGCGCTATTTTGCCGCTGTTGCCGAGGAACTATCGTTCAGCCGGGCGGCCGAACGCCTGCACATGGCCCAGCCGCCGCTGAGCCAGCAGATTCGCGATCTGGAACGCGAACTGAAATTGGAACTCTTCGACCGTTCCCACCGAAAAATCCGGCTGACTTCCGCCGGAAAAGACCTGCTCGCTGACGCGCGCTCAGTGCTCGAATCAGTGTCACGCATGGAGTACAGGGCCAAACTGCGGTCCGAAGGCCATCTTGGCCGCCTCGTCATCGGCGTGAATACGGCGATTGTCACACCGGCGTATTTCGCCCGGTTGCTGCGAAGTTTTCAGAATGCCAATCCCGGCGTGGTGTTCACCATGATCGATTACAATTCGGCGCGGCAGGTCGAAGCCCTGATGGACAACGAGATCGACGTGGGATTTCTGCGTCCGTCATCGCTTATACCCGCGCAGGTCACGACGCACCGGCTTAACAGGCAGGTAATGCGCATCGCAGTGCCCGACCTACACTGGATCGCAAAAAAACGCCGCGTGGCCTGGCGCGATCTGGCGAATGAAAATTTTGTGATGGTGCAGCGCGATATTGCCGGCGATTTTTACAACGACTTCTACGCGCGCTGCCGCAATGCCGGCTTCGAACCGAAGATCAAGCAATTTGTTTCGAACGCCGCGACACTTTTCTGGCTGGTTTCAGCCGGAATGGGAATTGCCCCGACACCCACCACTTCGGAAACGGCAAATGGAGTGACGTTCGTCGCGTTGCCGGCAGATGCGCCGGTTTATGAAACCGCGCTGGCGTGGCGAAAAAGCGATGTTTCACCGGTTCTTCAACGCTTCGTTCAATTTGTAAGTGAGTCACAGATCTCGAAATAAACGTGAAACCGCTGTCCGCAGAATGAAGGTCCTGCGGACAGCGGTTTGAGTGCTGACTTAGTTTGCGTTCTTATCGGCCTTCTTCTTTTTCTTGTCGCCCTTATTTTTCTTCTTGTCGCCCTTGTCATCGGCAGCCTT
>Ga0265314_10004061_pt1 | contig 13815 bp, 11 predicted proteins | sample 4126metaG_FD_203106 | JGI IMG/M metagenome (GOLD analysis project Ga0265314, IMG submission 203106) | Rhizosphere microbial communities from Carex aquatilis grown in University of Washington, Seatle, WA, United States - 4-1-26 metaG | ecosystem: Host-associated > Plants > Roots > Rhizosphere >... | reverse complement strand
CGAGCGACGCGCCCTTCGCGATCGCGTGCCCGTGCGCGCGATGCCCGGAGTACACCGCGTCGTCGTCGCGCAACTGCGTGCACACGCCGGCGGCGACGCCTTCCTGCCCGACGCTCAGGTGCACGAGGCCGTGCACCTCGTCGGCGCGCTTGAGTTGTCCGACCCGCTCCTCGAACAAGCGGATGCGCCACATCGTGGCGAGCAGGTGCAGCGCCTGTTCGCCGCCGAGCGGCGGCGCGGTCATTACGCGGTGACGGGCGCCGCCCCGACCACCCGCTGCACTGCGGCGACGATCTTGTCCTCGTTCGGCATGACCCACGCCTCGAGCGGCTCGCTGTACGGGATCGTCGCGTCGAGCGCGGTCACCTGGACGATCGGCGCCTTGAGCGACGAGAACCCGTGCTCGGCCACCTCGCCGGCGATCACCGTCGAGACAGACGCATGGCGCGTCGCTTGATCGACAAGCACGAGCCGACCGGTCTTGTCGACCGACTCGAGAATCGTCTGCGTGTCGAGCGGCGCAAGCGTGCGGGGGTCGATCACCTCGGCCTGGATCCCCTCCGCGGCGAGCGTCTCAGCCGCGCCGAGCGCGCGATCGACCGTCCAGCCGGTGGCGACGATCGTGACGTCGCTCCCCTCGCGGCGAATCGCGGCTTCGCCGAACGGCACCAGGTACTCGCCGTCGGGCACCTCGCCGTGCTCGAGCGTGAGCAGATAGTGGTGCAGGTAGACAACGGGGTTGTCGTCGCGGATCGCAGTCGCCATCAGGCCCTTCGCGTCCGCAGCCGTCGACGGCATCACGACCTTCAGGCCGGGTACCCCCATGAAGAGCGCGCCGATCGTCCCCGTGTGCTGGCCCGCCCAGCCGGCGGTGAACCCGAAGCCCGCCTTGAGCACGAGCGGCACCTTGACCTGGCCGCCGCTCATCGCGCGGAAGCGCGGCGCCTCGTTGATCACCTGGTCCATCGCAACGAGCATGAACTCCGCCATGTAGAGCTCGACAACCGGCCGGTAGCCGGCGATCGCGGCGCCGATCGCCATCCCGATCTCGGCCGTCTCGGAGATCGGCGTCACGCGCACGCGGTCCTTGCCGAACGCGTCGACGTACGGCTCGTTCTCGGTCGTCGCCATGTTCTGGCCGAAGTAGAGAACGGTGTCGTCGCGCTCCATCTCGAGCCTGATCGCCTCGTCGATCGCGGCGATGAAGGGCAGTTCGTGTGACATGTGCTCCCCGCCTCCTAGAGGTTTGACGTGGATTTGAGTACTTGCGGGGCCACCATCCGTGAGTGCTCGAAATTCACGTTGAGCCTCTCATGCGTAGACGAATTCGAGGGCTGACTCGACGGCCGGGAATGGGCTGTCGAGACCGAACGTGACCGCCGCCTGCATCTCGTCGCGCACGCGCGCGGCGATCGCGTCGGCCTCGTCGGACGAGAGCGTGCCGTCGCCGACGAGCCGGCCGCGGAACGCCGGCACCGGGTCGCCCTGTAGGGCAGCCTCGTACTCCTCCGGCGCGCCGAACTTCTCGATCGCTTCGTGCTCCGGGAAGTGCAGAGGCACGCCCGGCGGGGCGATGATGTTGCCGTGGGCCGAGAGGCGGTACATCTGCGACTCCACGAGCGTCGGGCCTTCGCCTGAGCGCGCACGCGCGACCGCGGTGCCGACCGTTTCATACACAGCTACCGGATCGCGGCCGTCGATCGTCACGCCCGGCATGCTGAACGCCTTCGCCTTGACGGAGAGGTCCTCGCCGTTCGCGCGGTTCGCGTCTTCCTGCTCGGTGCGCGTGTGAACGTTGTAACCGTTGTTCTCCATCACGTAGACGATCGGGAGCTTCCACAGCGACGCGATGTTCAGCGATTCCGAGAACGCGCCCTGCTTCGAGGCGCCGTCGCCGAAGAAGCAGAGCACGACCTGATCCTGCTTGCGGATCTGCGCCGCCCACGCCGCGCCGGTCGCATGCGGGATGCCCGCCGCGACGATCCCCGACGTGCCGAGGAAGCCGTTCGACGGGTCGGCGAGGTGCATCGAGCCGCCGATGCCCTTGCAGAGGCCGTCCTTGCGGCCGTAGATCTCGGCCATCATCGCCTTCGGGTCGGTGCCGCGCGCCAGCGGGTAGCCGTGGCAGCGGTACGTCGCGAAGAACTGATCCTTGGGGCCGATCGTCGCGATCGAGCCGACGATCGACGCCTCGGCGCCGTCGGCGAGATGCGTGTGCCCGCGGATCACACCGGGGTGATCGATAAACGTGCGCTTGACGCGCTCCTCGAACTCGCGGATGCGCAGCATCTGCTCGTACATCCACACGAGACGGTCGCGGTCGAGCTCCTTGACGCTCACAATTCGCTCCTCTCTGCTCCGAATTGGGCGGCCGTCGTGTCGTACGCACGGCGGAAGATCACGTCGATCGGATTGTTGCGCAGTTCGTCCGAGAGCACCTCGACGCCCCAGGGACCGGCATAGCCGTGATCCCTGCACACCTCGATGTACGCGGCGAGGTCGAACTCGCCTTCGCCCGGAAGGTTGCGGTGGTTGACGGTCTCGTCGATCAAGTCGTCCATGTCCACACGACGGCCGTCGCTGAGCTCGATCCACGACAGGTACTCGCGCGGGATGCGACGCAGCTCGTCCGGCGTGATACCGAGCTTCGACATGTGCCACGTGTCGACCGCGATGCCACCGTTGGACGCGCCCGCGCCGGCGACGACGGTGAGCACGCTGTCGAGGCTGCGCACGTTGACGTCGAACGGCATGAACTCGTAGACGATCTTCGCGTCGGTGTGCTCGGACGCGTGCGCGCAGAGCTCACCGAAGCGCTCGGTCAGCTGCGGCAGCTCGGCGGGCGTGCCCGGGATGTTGCCGACCTTGATGTGGTGCGCGTCCATCGCGTTCGCCGCGTCGAAGAGCAGAGCACGGATTTCGTCGGATGCGCGGCGGCGGTCATCACCCGGGTCGAGGAACCAGTCCATCAGGAACTCGAGCTCGAGGTACCTGAGGCCGCTGTCGTCGAAGACCTGCTTGAGCTCGCGCAGGCTCTGCGTCTCGAGCACGTGCTGCAGGTCGGCGTGCCAGATCCCGAGGCCGCTGAAGCCGACCTTCTGCGCCTCGGCGCACCGGTCGGCCCACGAGAACAGGCTCCACTCGCGGCCGACGTGCACCTCCACCGGACCGGAGATCGTCCAGTAGAGGCCGAGGAGCTCCACGTCCCCGCTCACCTGCCCTACTTCGGCCGGTACGAGGCGCGCACTACCTCGGCATAGGGCACCGGCGACACGATCGCGCGGATCTCGGTCTGCACGTGGCGCTCGACGACCGGCTTCTGCGAGCCGCCGCCCTCCTCGCCCCAGACCAGCGTGATCTCCTCGCCCTCCTCCACGTCCGTGTCGACGACCGCGAGCGAGAGCATCGAGCCCTCGTTCGAGCTGTAGCCGGAGAACGTCGAGACGCCGACCTGCTTGCCCTCCTTCAGCAGCTTGTCGTTCGGCCACGTCGAGTAGTTGGAGAGCGGGATGTCGATGTACTTCGCGCGGTCGCCTTTCGTGAACAGCGTTCCCAGCGCACGCGCAACGTCCTCGCCGTTCCACGCGAGCGTCACCTTGCGCCGCGTCGGCTCGGGCATCTTCTCCAGCGCCTCACGGCCGGTGAAGTCGTGGTCGTACTTGACGAACCCTCCGTACCCGAGCTCCCACGGCGTCAGGTAGTAGTCGGAGATGTCGTTGCTGTAGTAGCTGCCGCCGAGCGAGCCCGTCCCCTCGTAACCGTTCGCGGGCAGCCACTCGCGATAGGCCTTCATGTCGTCGCCGGTGAAGACGGCGGGCAGCGGGCACGGGATCCAGCCCGACTCGAGGGTGTTCGTCGCGTACACGCGCGCGCCGACCTGCTTGAGCCCGAACTCCGCGCCCGCCTCGATCAGCGCGGCGCGCACGTCCTCGCCCTCGGCGATCGGGCCGAACAGCTCGAGCCCGGGAACCCCCGACATGCCGTGATGCAGCGCGCGCACCTCGTGCCCGCCGATCGTGATCCGGCCCATGTTGAAGAACTTGATCTCGGGCAGCGGGCCGCCGTTCGCCTTCTCGAGCACCTGCATCGCGGTCGGGCCTTGCACCTGGAAGCGGTAGAGCTTGCGCCCTTCCTTGTTGACGGCGGTGCGCTCGTCGCGATGGAGCGTCACGTCGTAGTCGCCGGTCTCGGCGTGGTACTGCACCCAGTTGTGCGCCGACGGGCGGCCGACGAGGCTGATCACGTTCTCCTCGAGGTGGAAGAGGATCGCGTCGCCGATCACGTAGCCGTCGTAGTTGACGGCCGTGAACTGCTTCGCCTTGTCGACGCCGAAGCTCTTGAAGGTGTTGATGCCGGTCGCCTCGAGGAGCCGGATCACGTCCGGGCCCTTGATGGTCAGGTCGGTCATGTGATGCGACTGGTCGAACAGCGCGGACGTGTTGCGCCACGCATGCTGCTCGTCGCGCCAGTTCGAGAACTCGGCAGGAACGGCCGGATAGACATACGGGCCGATCTGCGAGTTCCGGGCGAGATCGACCGGGTTGCCGACGGACTGGATCAGGTCTTCGAGACTCTTGGAACTCATGCTGAGCGCGACTCCTCTTGTCGACGATGGCACGGTCCACAGCGATTGCGTCCGCAACGTTCGAACCGTCTCGACAATGTCAGGCAACCTGTCTATTTGTCAAGACAGTGTTCCAAATTCTAGAATCGTTCCGTGGCGCCGACCTTATGGACTCCTCCGCCCGGCCAGCGCGAGCGGACCGAGGTCGGCCGGTACCTCCACTGGCTCGAGCGCGAGCGCGGCCGGACGTTCCCCACGTATGAGGATCTGCAGCGCTGGTCGGTGGACGACCTGGCCGGCTTCTGGGCCTCGATCTGGGACTTCTTCGAGGTGCAGGCATCGGAGCCCTATACCGCCGTGCTCGAGCACGAGGCCATGCCGGGCACCCGCTGGTTCCCCGGGGCGCGGCTGAACTTCGTCGAGCACCTGCTCGGCGCCGACTACGAGCTAGACGCGGTCGCGATCGTCGCCCACTCGCAGACGCGCGACCCGGTCGAGCTGACCTTCGGCGAGCTGCGGGACCTGGTGGCACGGACGCGGCTCGGGCTGCAGCGCCTGGGCGTCGGCCGCGGCGACGTCGTCGCCGCCTACCTGCCGAACATCCCCGAGACGCTGGCCGGCTTCGCGGCAACCGCGAGCCTCGGTGCGACCTTCGCGAGCTGCGCCCCCGAGCTCGGCGCTCGGAGCGTGATCGACCGGCTCGTGCAGCTCGAGCCAAAGGTCCTGCTTGCGGTCGGCGGCTACGGCTACCGCGACAAGACGATCGACCGCCGCGAGGAGGTCGCGACGATCAGGGCGGCGCTGCCGTCGCTCGAACACGTCGTGCAAGTGCCGTACACCGAGCATGTGATCGACGACGCCGTCCCGTGGACTGAGGTCGTCGCCGAGCCGGGACCGCTCGAATTCGAGCAGGTCGCGTTCGACCACCCGCTCTTCGTGCTCTTCTCGTCCGGCACGACCGGCCGGCCGAAAGCGATCGTGCACGGCCACGGCGGCATCCTGCTCGAGAACCTGAAGGCGCACGCGCTCTCATGGGACCTGAAGCCGGGCGGGCGGCTCCTCTGGTACTCGACGACCTCCTGGATGATGTGGAACGCACTCGTCGCGGCGCTCCTTGTCCGCTCGTCGATCGTGATGCTCGACGGCGACCCGACCTGGCCCGACCTCGGCTGGCAGTGGCGCCTCGCCGAGCAGCTCCGCCCAAGCTTCATGGGCGTGAGCCCGGCGTTCCTGATGGCCTGCCGCAAAGCCGGCCTCGAGCCCGGACGCGACCACGACCTCAGCTCGATCGCCGTGTTCGGCACTGCGGGCTCCCCGCTGCCCGCCGAGGGCTACCGCTACGTCTACGAGCAGCTCGGCCCGGACGTGCTGCTGATCAACGGCAGCGGCGGCACGGACGTGTGCAGCGGCATCGTCGGCGGCTCGCCGCTCATGCCGGTGTACGAGGGCGAGATCTCCGGGCGGCTGCTCGGTGTGGCGACGGACGCGTTCAACGCAGCCGGGGACCCGGTGGTCGGCGAGCTCGGCGAGCTCGTGATCACGAAGCCGATGCCGTCGATGCCGGTCCGGCTCTGGGGCGACGAGGACGGCTCGCTCTACCGGCGTTCGTACTTCGACATGTACCCCGGGATCTGGCGGCAGGGTGACTGGATCCTGTTCACCGACCGCGGCAGCTGCATCGTCACCGGCCGCTCCGACGCGACGCTCAACCGCGGCGGCGTCCGCCTCGGCACGAGCGAGTTCTACAGCGTCGTCGAAGAGCTCGACGAGGTGCTCGACAGCCTGGTCGTGCACCTCGAGGACCCGGAGGGCGGGAACGGCGAGCTGCTCCTCTTCGTCGTCCTCCGCGACGGCGACGAGCTCGACGACGCTCTCAAGGCCCGGATCGCGGGCGCGCTCCGCAAGGACATGTCGCCGCGCCACGTGCCCGACGAGATCCGCGCCGTGCCGGCGATCCCGCGCACGCTGACCGGGAAGAAGCTCGAGGCGCCGGTCAAGCGCATCCTGCTCGGCGACCCCGTCGAACAGGTGGCGAGCAGGGAGTCGCTCCTCGATCCGACGGCGATCGATACGTTTGCGGCGTTCGCGCATGGCTGATCTCGCCGACATCGTCGCAATCGACTTCCACGCACACGTCGAGATGTCGCGGGCGGGTGTCGACTCGCTCCCCGACGAGCTGCGTGACGCGGCCGTGCAGCACTTCCGCGGCGAATCGGCTCGGCCGACGGCCGAGGAGCTCGTCGCCTACTACCGCGAGCGCAAGATGATGGCGGTCGTCTTCAGCGTCGACGCCGAGTCGTTCACCGGGCAGCCGCGGATCCCGAACGAGGAGATCGCCGAGGTCGCGCACGCGAACAGCGACGTCCTGATCCCGTTCGCGAGCATCGACCCGCACAAGGGCAGGCGCGGCGTCGACGAGGCGCGGCGGCTGATCGCCGACTACGACGTGCGCGGCTTCAAGTTCCATCCCAACGTGCAGGGCTTCTTCCCGAACGACCGGATGGCCTATCCGCTCTACGAGGTGATCGAGGAGGCCGGCCTCCCGGCGCTCTTCCACACCGGCCAGTCGGGCGTCGGCTCCGGCCTCCCGGGCGGCGGTGGCGTGCGCCTCAAGTACTCGAACCCGATGCACGTGGACGACGTGGCCGTCGACTTCCCCGAGCTGAAGATCGTGCTCGCGCATCCGTCGTTCCCGTGGCAGGACGAGGCGCTCGCCGTCGCGGTGCACAAGCCCCAGGTCTACATCGATCTCTCGGGCTGGTCGCCGAAGTACTTCCCGCCGCAGCTCGTGCACCACGCGAACACGCTGCTGCGGGAGCGCGTGCTCTTCGGGACCGACTACCCGTTCATCACCCCGGACCGGTGGCTCGCGGACTTCGAGCAGCTGGAGATCAAGCCCGAGGTGCGGCCGTTGATCCTGAAGCAGAACGCGATGCGCCTGCTCGGGCTCGGCGACTGAACGCTAGACCTGCGCGAGCGCGCGGCGGACGAGCACCTCGGCGAGGTGCGCCCGGTACTCGGCGCTCGCGCTCGCGTCGCTCGGCGGCTCGGTGCCCTCTGCGGTCCGCGCGGCCGCTTCGGCCGGAGCGGCTCCCGCCGCGACCGCCTCCTCGACGCCGTGCGCGCGCAACGGGGTCGCGCCCATGCTCGTCAGCCCGACCTGCACCCGGCCGTCGACCCGCGCAGCCGCGACACCGACCGTGGCCCAGTCCTGCGCACGGCGGACGAACTTGAGATACGTGCCCGCGGCGATCTCCGGCACGCGGATCTCGGTCAGAACCTCTTGCGGCCCGAGCGCCGTCTGGAACATGCCGGTGAAGAACTGCCCCACCGGGATCAGGCGTTGCCCGTCGGGGCCGACGACGACGAGGTCGGCGTCGAGCGTCAGGAGGATCGTCCCCAGGTCGCCGACGGGGTCGCCGTGGGCGACCGAGCCGCCGATCGTCCCGCGGTGGCGAACCTGCGGGTCGCCGACGTGCGCTGCTGCGTCGGCGAGTGGCGCACAGCTCGCAAGGAGCACCGGATCCTGTGCGAGGTCCGCATGACGCGTCAGCGCGCCGATGGCGATCCGGTCGCCGTCCCTGCGCACGTAGCGCAGCTCGTCGAGCTGGCCGATGTCGACGAGCAGCGACAGGCGCGCGAACCGCAGCCGCAGCAGCGGGATCAGCGAGTGACCGCCCGCGAGCAGCTTCGCGTCTTCCGCGCTCCCGAGCAGCTCCACCGCCTCGTCGACCGAGCCTGCCCTGCGGTAGTCGAATTCGGCGGGGATCACGTGCCGCCCCTCGCCGCGGCGAGCTCGACCGCCTTGACGATGTTGTGGTAGCCGGTGCAGCGGCAGAGGTTGCCCTCGAGCCCTTCCCTGATCTCTTCCTCGGTCGGGTTCGGGTTCTCGGCGAGCAGCGAGACGCTCGCCATCACGAAGCCCGGCGTGCAGTAGCCGCACTGCAGTCCGTGCAGCTCGTGGAACGCCTGCTGCACCGGGTGGAGCTCGCCGTCCCGCGCCAGACCCTCGATCGTCGTCACCTCGTGCCCGTCCGCCTGGACGGCGAGCACCGTGCACGACTTGACCGACTCGCCGTCCACCAGCACCGTGCACGCACCGCACGACGAGGTGTCGCAGCCGATGTTCGTTCCCTTCAAGCCGAGCTGGTCGCGCAGGAAGTACGCGAGCAGCTGGCGCGGCTCGACATCGGCTTCGTGACGGTCGCCGTTCACGACGATCGATACCTGCGTCATGTCTTCACCTGAGCCTCTCGAATCGCACGCCAGACGTTCTCGCCGTTGACCGGCAACTCGACGTGCTGCACACCGTACGGCGCGAGCGCATCGACCACTGCGCTTTGCACGGCGGGCGTGGAGCCCATCGTCCCCGACTCGCCGACGCCTTTCGCGCCGAGCGGGTTCGCCGGAGTCGGCGTCTCCTGCTCGACGGTCTCCCACAACGGCAGGTCGGCGGCGGACGGGAACGCGTAGTTGACGAACGTCGTCGTCATCGGCATGCCGTCCTCGTCGTAGATGAACTGCTCGTAGAGCGCCTGCGAGACACCCGTCGCCACGCCGCCGTGGACCTGCCCCTCGAACACCATGTGATTGATGATCGTGCCGGCGTCGTCGACCGCGATCAGCCGGAGCAGCTCGACCTTCCCGGTCTCGACGTCGACTTCGACGACGGCGACGTGACAGCCGAACGGGAACGTCGGCGGAGCGCCGAACTCGTGCGAGACGGTCAGCTCACCGAGCCTGCCGTCCGCGTCGACCCGTGCGGCGAGCTCGGCCCAGGTGTCGGCGTCGAGCTCGACCTCGTCGGCCGCCGTCCCGAAGTACTCGGCGGCCATAGCCTTGGCCCGCTCGACGACGCCGTCCGCGGCGAGCTGCGCGGCGGCCGCGCCAATCTGCGTCGACTTCGAGCCGTACGTGCCCATGCCCTTCGCAATGCCGTCGGTGTCGCCCTTCAGGAACTCGATCGACTCGATCGGCAGCCCAAGGCGAGCCGACACGATCTGCGCGAACGTCGTCTCGTGGCCCTGCCCGGTCGAGAGCGAGCCGGTGCGGACCAGCGCCGTTCCGTCGGCGCGGATCTCGACCTCGCCGAACTCGGTCTCGGCGACGGGGTTCGTGATCTCGATATAGACGCTCACACCGATCCCCAGCTGCTTGACCGAGCCGTCGGTGCGCCGGCGCGCCTGCTCGGCGCGCAACTCGTCGATCCCGGCCGCGTCGAGCGCCAGGTCGAGCGCGCCCTCGTAGTTGCCGGAGTCGTACGTCGCGCCGGACGCGGTTGTGTACGGGAAGACGTCGTTGGGGATCAGGTTCCGCCGCCGCACCTCGATCGGGTCGAGGCCGAGCTCGGCCGCAAACAGGTCGACCGCCCGCTCGATCGCCTGGCACGCCTCGGGGCGGCCCGCGCCGCGGAACGACGTGATGGGCGTCGTGTTCGTCACCACCGAGCGGAAGGCCCCTTCGATCCGCGGGATCGCGTACACGCCGCTCGACATCAGCAGCGTCAGGTTCGGCAGGAACGAGCCGAGCACCGGATACGCGCCGCCGTCCTGGACGACGTCAAGCTTGTAGGCGAGCAACTTGCCGTCGCTCGTTCCGCCCAATTTGAACTCCACGTGCTGCGCGCGGCCGTGGTGCAGCGCGACCATGCTCTCGCTCCGCGTCTCGGTCCAGCGGACGGCCCGCTCGAGGCGGCCGGCCAGCCAGACCATCAGCACCTCTTCGACGCTCAGCAGCTTCGCGCCGAAGCCGCCGCCGACGTCGGGGCTGATGATCCGGATCTGCGACGGATCGAGCCCGAGCGTGCCCGCGATCCCGAGCAGGTCGATGTGCGGCGTCTGCGTCGTCAGCCAGGCCGTGATTCGTCCGTCGGGGCCGCGGGCCGCAATGGCCGAGCGTGGCTCGAGCGGGCACGGCGCCATGCGCTGGCTCACGAGCGAGCCTGAGATGACCGCGTCACAGCCCTCGAAGAGCGCGTCGTCGTGCTCCGGCGAGCCGCCGCTCGTGGCGACGTTCGTTCCCGCCTCGGGGAACAGCAGCACCTCGTCGGTGAGCGCCTGCTGCGGGGTGACAGCCGGCGGCAACGGGTCGTAGTCGACGAAGACGAGCTCCGCGGCGTCGACGCCGGAGGCCCGGGTCTCGCTGAGCACGATCGCGACGATCTCGCCGACGAAGCGCACGACATCGCCCGCGATCAGGGGGCGACCCATCGCGGGGTTGAGCCCCGGCAGCGGAGGCGGCCCGAACAGGCCGCAGTCGAGGTCCGCAGCGGTCAGCACCTGGATGCCCGGCAGCGCGGCGGCGGCAGACGCGTCGACGCTGATGCGAGCGTGCGCGAGCAGCGAGCGCACAAAGGTGACGTGCAGTGAGCCCTCGAGCGGGATGTTCTCGACGTACTCGCCCTGCCCGCGGAGGAAGCGATCGTCCTCCTTGCGCAGCACGCGGTCAGCAACGGTGATCGTCATGGCCCGAGCCTATCCGCCTGACCGCGTGCGCGACAAGCGACGCCCATCGGCTTGGCGTCAGGCGTGTCGCCGTCTATCCTCAGCCCGATGGCGGCCGACTACGTGATCGTCGGTGCGGGGTCTGCGGGCTGCGTGCTCGCCGCGCGGCTGACCGAGGACCCCGACGTGCGCGTCGTGCTGCTCGAGGCGGGGGGCCCGGACAACGCGCCGGAGATCCACGTGCCCGCGATGTTCCCGATCATGTTCAAGTCGAGCCTCGACTGGGACCTGCTCGGAGAGCCGGAGCCAGGTCTCGACGGCCGCCGCCTCTACCTGCCGCGCGGCCGGATGATCGGGGGCTGCAGCTCGATCAACGCGATGATCTACCTCCGCGGCAACCGGCTCGACTACGACGACTGGGCCGCGCAGGGCTGCGCCGGCTGGAGCTACGACGAGGTGCTGACGTACTTCAAGCGCGGCGAGGACAACGAGCGCGGCGAGGACGCCTTCCACGGGGTCGGCGGCCCGCAGACGGTCTCCGACAGCCGCTCCATGCACCCGCTCGTCGACCTGATGCTCGAGGCCGCGGTCCAGGCGGGGCACCCCGCGAACCCGGATCTGAACGGCGCTGTCCAGGACGGCGTCGGCCGTTTCCAGCTCACCCAGCGCGGCGGCCTCCGCTGCAGCACCGCTGACGCCTACCTGCACCCAGCGGTCGGCCGGCCGAACCTCGAAGTGCAGGACTGCTCGTTCGTCGAGCGCATCGTCTTCGAAGGGAACCGCGCCGTCGGCGTCGACGTCGTCCGGAACGGCGTGCGCGAGACGATCCGCGCCGAGCGCGAGGTGATCGTCTCGGCGGGCGCGTACCAATCGCCCGTGCTGCTGATGCTCTCGGGGATCGGCCTCGAGGAGGAGCTGGCGCCGTTCGGGATCCCCGTCCGCGAGCAGCTCCCCGTCGGTCGCAACCTGCAGGACCACTTCATGGCGAACCTGAACTACCTGAGCAGCGAGCCCGCGCTCTTCGGGATCTTCACGCCGGAGAACTTCGAGCTGCTGCACAGCGAGGGCCGTGGGCCGCTGAGCTCGAACCTGCCCGAGGCGGGCGGGTTCTTCCGCTCGCGCCCCGATCTGCCTGCGCCGGACCTCGAGTTCCACTTCTCGCCGTCGCTCTTCTACGACGAAGGGCTGACCGCGCCGCACGACCATGGGTACGTCTTCGGGCCCGTGCTCGTGCACCCGGTCGCGCGCGGCAAGGTCTCGCTGCGCACGCCGATGGTGGACTCGAAGCCGTGCGTCGTCTGCAACTTCCTCACGACCGACGAGGACCGCGCGAGCTTCGTCGCCGGCACCCGGCTCGCCCTCGAGGTCGCCGCACAGCCCGCGCTGCAGGCGGTCGAGCGAGGGACGTTCAGCGTGCCCGACTCCGACTCGGATGCGGACATCCTCGCCTGGGGCCGCCGCGTCGGCCAGCCCGTCTACCACCCGACTTCGACGTGCGCGATGGGGTCGGTCGTCGACTCCGAGCTGCGCGTCTTGGGAATCGACGGCCTGCGCGTCGTCGACGCGTCGGTGATGCCGACGATCACGCGCTCGAACACGCACGCGCCGACGATGATGATCGCCGAGAAGGCAGCCGACCTGATCCTCGGTCGCGTGCCGCTCTCGGCAGCGACGGCCTGACGCCTACGCCTCGTCCCGCAGTTGCTCGAGCCACGCGGCTGCCGCGGCGGAGATCCGGGGCTCGACGCCCAGCCGCTGGACGTACACCGTCGCGGCGTGCATCTCGTCGACGCGGCGGGCTGCGTGCGCCTTGCTGCCGGCGATCAGCCGCTGCAGCAGCGATTCGCCGAGCACGCCCGCGATGTCCGCCCGCACCCAGTCTTCGACGCCGGCCGCCTCGGCGGCGGTCAGGCTCTCGATCGCAGCGACGGCAATGCCCTTCATGAAGACGCTGCGCAGGAGCTTCAGCCCCGCCGCGTCCCCGGGCTCACCGCTGACGACGTCGACCGGCATGCCGAGCGGGCGAAAGAGCGCCGCGAAGCGCTCCGCGCCTGCGCCCGAAGCGAGCGCCGGCGTAGCGAGCCCGGACGCCGGCACGACCCCGACCAGTGCGACGTCGGCGAAGCTCACCGGCAACGCCGCCGCGAGCTCGCGCTTCAGATCGGGTGCCGCCGTGTTCAGATCCGCGTACAGGGCGTCGGCGCTGAGCGCGTCTGCGACGCGCGAGGCCGTCTCGAGCGCGACCGTGGCCGCGTTGACGCTGAGCACGACGTCTGCACCGGAAACGGCGGCGACCGCGGTGTCGGCACAGGCGATCCCGTCCGGCCGGCGGGCCGGGTCGAAACCGACGACGTCACAGCCCGCGGCGACGAGGTCGGCGGCGATCCGCCCACCCGCCTCGCCGAGGCCGAGCACGGCAATCCTCATTCGCCCTCGACCAGCTCGCGCAGCCCGTTCAGGTCGTATGAGAGCTCGCCCGCCTCGTAGCGCTCGCGCATCCCGCGCTCACGCTCCTCGCGCTCGCGGGCCAGGACGAGGACCTCGTCGGCCCGCGCCTGTGGCAGCGCCAGCGCACCGTCGCAGTCGAGCACGACGAGATCGCCGGGCGCGATCTCGGCGCCGCCGACGACGACCGGCACGTCGAGCTTGCCGATCGTGCCTTTCGTCGCCCCCTGCGCGCGCACCCAGCGCGCCCAGATCGGCAGACCGAGCGCTACCAGCTCGTCGAGGTCGCGAATCGAGCCGTCGACGAGCATCCCGGCGACACCCTGCTGCTGCGCCTGCGTGGCCAGCAGCTCACCGACGAGC
>Ga0265314_10004059_pt1 | contig 13817 bp, 9 predicted proteins | sample 4126metaG_FD_203106 | JGI IMG/M metagenome (GOLD analysis project Ga0265314, IMG submission 203106) | Rhizosphere microbial communities from Carex aquatilis grown in University of Washington, Seatle, WA, United States - 4-1-26 metaG | ecosystem: Host-associated > Plants > Roots > Rhizosphere >... | reverse complement strand
CGAGCCGGTGGCGTTTCATGCCCACGGCTTCGTGGGGCCGCTCGGGGCCGACGAGCTCGCCTCGGCGCTCTTGCGCTTCCGCTCGGGGATGACGGCCACCCTCACCTGCGCCGTCCACCACGACGGCGGGATGCGGGCCGAGATCTACGGCGAGAGCGGCAAGATCGTGCTCCCCCAGCCGTGGATCCCCGGTGGGAGGCCGGACGGGCTCGACACGGAGCTCATCCTCCACCGCGACGGCCACGGGCCCGAGACCATCCCCGTGCGCTCCCGGGTGGCCACCTACGCGCTCGAGGCCGAGCTGGTGGCCGCCACCCTTCCCGCCGTGGAGGCGAGATGGCCCGCCATGACCTGGGCGGACACCCTCGGTAACATGCGCGGCCTCGACGCCTGGCTGGCGGCGGTTCACCGAGACGACGACCCGCAGCAGCCGAACCCGTCCGAAGGTGCCGATCGCGAGCCGGGGAGCCCGTGATGCAGCGAAAGGTCGACAACCGCGGGATGCGCGAGATCAACCGCGCCATCGTCCTCGACATCATCCGGCACAGCGAGCGCATCTCCCGGGCGGAGCTGGCCAACCGGTCCGCGCTCACCAAGCCCACGGTGTCGGCCATCGTCGACGACCTGATGCGCGACGGCTCGGTGCGCGAGGTGGGCTTCTCGGAGACCGCCTCGAACGGCGGCCGACCGGCGCGCCTGCTCGAGTTCAACGGGCAGTCGGCCGCCTTCCTCGGCATCCACTTCAGCGCGCGCGGCACCTCGGTGGCGGTGGCCGATGCGCGCGGGGTGATGCGGGCCTTCGCCGAGCAGCCGTCGGCCAAGGACTCCCCCGAGCGGATCATGGAGGCCCTGGTGCCGCTCGTGGACCACGCGCTCGCCTCCGCGAACGTCCCGCGCAGCCGGCTGCAGTCGCTCGGGGTGGCGATGCACGGCCCGGTCGAGCAATCGACCGGGGTCTGCGTGGTGTCGCCCAACCTCGGATGGCACGACGTCCCGCTGCGGGCCATGATGGCCGAGACCTTCGGGTTGCCAGTGGTGGTGCACAACGAGGCGCACGCCGCCGCGGTGGCCGAGGGCCGCATGGGGGCCGCGCAGGGCGTGGCCTCGTACGTGTGGCTCTACTCGGGCGTGGGTGTCGGCTCGGGCGTGGTGATCGACGGCAAGCTGTTCTTCGGCTTTCGCGGGTTCGGCGGCGAGATCGGTCATTGCGCCGTGGCGGACAACGGGCGCGTCTGCGCCTGCGGGCGGCGCGGATGTCTCGAGACCGTGGCGTCGGGCATGGCCATCGCCCGGGCCGCGCGCCAGGCCGCCGCCGGCAGCGAGCCCACGTCACTCAAGTCCGCGCGTCGTCCGCTCGACGCCGAGGCCGTCACCATGGCCGCCCGCGAGGGCGACAAGGTCGCGCGGCGCATTCTCTCGGAGGTGGGCGAGTACCTCGGCAAGGGCATCTCGTACCTGCTCAACATCCTCGACCCCGAGATGGTGGTCGTCGCGGGCGATCCCGCCAACGCCGGAGAGGCCCTGTTCGAGCCGCTGCGCGCGTCGGTGGCCCGGCACGCCCTGCAACCCGAGGGCGTGCGCATCGTCCCGTCGGTCCTCGGCACGCGCGCCGAGATCCTGGGCGCGGTCTTGCTCGGCATGGACCACGTGCGCCGCGGCGTTCGCACGGTGGCCCTGACCTTCCCTCCCTCCCTGGCCTTCGAGCCGTCCGCCGGCATCCCCGGCGGCTTCGACGCCGCCGAGTGAGCGAGCTCGCCCGGGTGCACACGTGACCGGAGAGGATCCGTTCAGCCTCGACCACATCCGGCGGCGGGTCTTGCCGGAATTCTCGCCGGCGTTCGACCCGAGCCGGGCCGTGGTCACCCCACTTCCGGGTGGGCTCATCAACCGGACGTTCCTGGTCTCGGAAGGCGTGGTCTCCGAAGGGGCAGAGGTGAGGAGCCAGTACATCCTCCAGTGGGTCAATCCGATCTTCCCGGCGGCCATTCACCAGAACATCGCGGCGGTCACCGCCGCCCTTCGCCGGGCGGGCGTCACCAGCCCCGCGCTCATCCCCACCACGGGCGGCGCACCTTGCCTCACGCTCGAGCCGGAGGAGCCGGGGGCCCCGCCCTCGGTGTGGCGCCTGATGGACCGCATCGCCGGCGTCGGGTTCGACGTGGTCGGGCGCCCGGCGCAGGCCTTCGCCGCCGGCGGCCTGGTGGCGGCCTTCCACGACGCCCTCCGCGACCTCGACCACCGGGTGTTCACCGGGCGACGCACGGGCGTGCACGACACGCCTCGGCACCTGGCCCATCTGACGGACTGCCTGGCGCGACATCCCGACCACGCCCTCTGCGAGGCCGTGCGGGCGCTCGCCGCCGAGATCCATGCGGCGGCCACCGCCCTGCCGCCCCTGCCCGCGCTCCTGGAGCGTGTCGGGCACGGCGATCTCAAGTTCAACAACTTCCTCTTCGCGGGTCCCCAGCCCCCCGAGGCGGATCGCGCCGTCTGCCTGGTCGATCTCGACACGGTGGGGCCGATGAACCTCGCCCACGAATGGGGAGATGCCTGGCGTTCCTGGTGCAACCGCGCCGGGGAGGACGCGGTCGAGGCCGACCTCGATCTCGAGATCTTCGACGCCGCCTGGGAAGGCTACCGCCAGAGCCTCGGACGATCGCTGTCGCACCCCGAACGCGAGGCGCTCCTCGTCGCCCCCGACTGGATCAGCCTGGAGCTGGCCGCGCGGTTCGCCGCCGACGCCCTCGCCGAGCGCTACTTCGGCTGGGATCCGGCGCGCTTCCCGAGCCGCGGCGCCCACAACCTCGTCCGAGCCCGCGGGCAGTGGTCCTTGCACCAGGCCTTCGCCCGCACCCGCTCGGCCCGCGCCCGCCTCCTCGGCGTCCCGTGAGGGGCCTCGCTCTTCAGCTCAGCCGGTGGATGCCATCCACCACGTGCCAGGTCGCGACGATGGTCAGCTCGACCAGCTTCTCGGTCCGCCGACCCTCGGGCACGAACAGGCGCTCCTCGGTGCACAGCGCCTGGAACTGCCGCAGGAACCGCGAGATCACCCGCTTGTCGGCGCCGCCGATCCACCCCGACAGGCGATCCATCAGCATCTTCTGGTGCTGCTGGATGAAGCGCGCCGCCGACTGCGACTGCGCGGTCGGGCTGAAGCGCCCGCGCACCGGCGCGCGCTCGCGCTTGGGCATGCGCGGAAAGATCTCGAGCAAGTCCTTGCGGTACTCGATGAGATCCCGGTCCACCTCGTCGCCCATGTCGAAGTAGTCGGCCACGGTCTCGCGGATCTCGGTGTACGGGACCCGCAGGCCGTTGCGGGCGTTGGGCGGCGAGCCCCGGCACACGCGCTCGACCTCGAGGATGCGGTGGACGTACTCGAGCTTGGCGTGCGCGACCTGCCAGTCCTTGTAGCGCCGGGTCCAGCGCGACGCCGGATCGAGCCACACCGCGAAGGTCTCGGCCCAGTCCTCGTCGGGATGCTTCTGCGCGTAGTGGTACATCCCGGTGAAGTGCAGGTAGCGCACGTAGTCCCGGCTCCACGGGTTCGGTCCATAGACGTCGCGATAGGGGCGGCGAAAGTCCCCGAACATCGCGGTCCAGTCCGGCCGCTTCCACAGCTCGTACGCGTAGGCCAGCGCGTGCCCTGCCTCGTGCCGCAGGTACATGAGCACCTCGTCCCGCGAGTACTCGAACAGATGGTCGTTCACCAGTTGCCACAGCTCGGGCGTGGCCAGGTACCAGGGGATGTTCACGCTCACCGCCCGGTCTGCGGTCCAGAAGTCGTCATCGCCGAGATAGAACGCCGGCACGAAGGTGATGCCGTGCGACCGCATCTCCGAGATCACCTGCTCCACGCACTCGGCGAGGGCCCCGGTGGGCCGCAGGTCGAGATCGCAGATGCGCGTGGAGAGGAGCTTCTGCAACCCCACCTTTCGAACATCGCGATCCACCAGGGAACGCCCCGGAGGACTTCGACGGACGCGCATTGCTGGAACGGTCACGGCGGTCTGTTTACCATGCCCTCCGGAGGCCGTCCGGGCGAAAACCTTGTGATTTTCTGTAGGCAAAACGCACACTTACGGGACAGCGCACCAGTCCCACGGTGGGCGTTTACAGCCGGATCAAACCCTGGGGCTGCCAGCCGCGCTGCGTCTTTTTCAAAACCAGGACCAACTTGTCCCCGTCCGCCTCCGCCAGGGCGAAGAGGGCACCCGAGCCGTCGTCGAGGCCGCTCGGCAATTTACCCATCTGGCGCCGCAAGCCGCCACCCGTGTCCACGGAGACGCTGCCGATGGCGCGGTGCGGAGACTCGGCGAGCAGCCCACGCAGGAGGTCGGCCAGCTCGTCGCGTGACTTGACCGTCCCGGTGAGCGAGGTCCGGAACGGAAAGACGGCCGTCGAGGTCAGCCCGTCCACGTCTCCGCGGGTGTAGCTGGCAAACCAGGCGCGGGCCACGCGCGCCCCCGCGTTCTGGTCGGGAAGGACCTGGGGGGGGTTCACGAGCGGCTGCTGCGCCGTCGGGCCGCCGCCCGGGGCTGGAGCGAGGGCCACGCCGCGCCCGGGCGCCGTCTCCAGTGACGACGACGCGCGCCCCCCTCCCCGCGCACCACCCGGAGCATCCGGGGCGGCGGCCCCGGCCCCCGAGCGCTGGCCGTCGGCCATCGCCTCGGCGTTGTTCAGGATGAAGTAATCGACGCCCGAGGTGGCGCACTGCCGCCCGTCCCTGAAGAAGCGCCAGTGGATGTAGATCTTCCCGTTGCCCGACCGGATGACGCTCGGCGGCTCCGGGTAGGGGCCCGCGCTGTAGACCGTGTCCACCGCGGCGGCGTCGTAGGCCACGTATCCGGAGGGCTGGATGACCGAGACCTTGTCGATGCTCCCATCTCCCCCGAGCACGATCTCCACGGTGGTCAGCAGGGCCTCGTTGTTGAAGGGACTGGAGCGCGGAAGCTCGTCCCACTCCTCGAGCGCGCCGAAGCCCCAGAGCTTGTGGATGTTGCGGTGCATGCGCGCGATGAAGGCCGCGAACGGGGCGGCCCGGGTGTTGAGCGCGGTCTGGTTCCCGGGCCGCACCTCGGGCAGGAAGTTCTCGAGGGCGGAACGAATCTGCGCCGTGCGCCGGGCGAACTTGCCCATGCGGGTCGAGCGGACCTTCTCCGCCAGCTGGCGGTCGGCCTTGGACTCGGCCCCGAACAGGTACTCGTAGTCCTTTCCCGAGAGGGCCAGACGGATCCGCTTGCCACTGCGGCTGTGGGCGCGGTCCGCCTCGTCGTCGGCGAAGGCCCCACGGCGGGTGGGCGCGGCGAGGATCCCGGCGGGATCGCGCGGCAGCGAGGGATCCACGGTCTCCGGGGTGATCTCGTGGCCACGCGGAGCGACGCTGCGCAAGGAGAGGACCGGCGAGCGGAGAGGCTGGTTCTCCGGGGTGGGGGCCGAGTCCGGATCGGTGTGGGGGGTGTCCTCGGGCGCGGCGCGGCCCGCCTTGGACTTCACGTCGTCGAGCTCGGCGATCTTGTTCTTCGAGTCCCCCGGGCTCTTCTGTGCCTCGTCGGGCGGGCTCGGCTTGTCGGTGGCGCTCGCCTCCTCCCCCTTCTGCTCGCGCTCGAGGTTGGTCTTCTCGGCGCGGGTCTCCACCTCGGCCCGGTTGTTCTTTTGCGCCAGCAGCTTGGCGTCCTTGGGCGCCTCCACGTCCTTGTCGTTGTCGAGATCGACGCTCTTTTCGTGGAGCTTTGGATTCGGAGCCGGGGGCGGCGGAGCAGGCGGGGCCGGGGGCTGAGGCGGTTTCTCGGCCTGCACCTCGGGAGGCTTGGTCGGGGTCGGCTCGGGCGGCTTCTCGGGTTTGGGGCGCTTGTCGGCCTCGGCGGGCTTCTCGCGCTGATCACGGCGCCGGGGCGCGGGCTCGGAGGGCGGAGGGGTATCGTCGAGGGGCGGCAGGTCGTGGGGCAGCTCCTCGGGCTTGACGTCCTCGAAGCCGACGTCCACCTCCTCGGCCCGCTCGGCTTCCTCGCGGTGGGCGAGGAAGAAGGTCGCGATCACCAGGGGGACCAGGATCTGTCCGTGGAGGAGGAGCGCGATCAGCGCGCCACGGGCCAAATGCCCGCGCGGGCGGGTGGTCGGGGTCCTGGCGGGCACGGGCGGAGACTAGCAGCACCGTGGCCGGCCCGCTCCCGGACAGCCGTCACATCCTGACGCTGCGGGTCCGCGTCGGGTCGGGGCGGGTCAGGTCGGGTCAGATCATCTTGCGGTAGACGCCGACCACCACCCCGAGCAGGTTCACGCTCTTGAACTCGCGCTTGCGCACGACGATGGGCTGCATGCGGGCGTTGGCGGGCTGAAAGCGGATGTGGTCTCCCTCCGGGTAGTAGCGCTTGACGGTGGCCTCGCCCTCGATCATCGCCACCACCGTGTCCCCCCGGCTCGCCTGCAGCTGCTTGCGCACGAAGATGTAGTCACCGTCGAAGATGCCGTCCTCGATCATCGAGTCGCCCTTGACCCGCAGCGCGAACACCTCCCGGGTCTGGCCGATGAAGAAGCGATCCACGCGGACCGTGTCCTCGACGTTCTCCACCGCGAGCAGCGGCACGCCGGCCGCCACCCGCCCGAGCAGCGGAATGTCCACCATGTCGACGGGACCCTCCATCGGTCGACCCGAGGCGCTGACCGGCCGCAGGGCCCGGGACTTCAGGTCCTCGCGCTGCAGGTAGCCCTTCTTCTCCAGGGCACGCAGGTGGTCGTTCACCCCGTTGGTCGACCGGATCCCGAAGTGGGTCCCGATCTCGCGAAGAGTGGGCGGGTACCCGCGCTCGGTGATCGATTGGCTGATGAACTCCAGGATGTCCCGCTGGCGATCGGTCAGGACGTCTCGCCCCTCGTCGCGGACGAGGGTCAACGGTGTCAACGGGCTCATGGCTCTCTCCTCGCACGGCGTTTACTGAACAAACGTATGGTACGGAACAAATGTGCCGTGTCAAGGAATCGCAACTCCCTCGGGGGAGCCGCAACCGCTCAGGGAGCCGCCGGATCGATCGGGGCCAGCCAGTCGCGGCGCGCGCAGATGTCGGCCAGGGAGTCGGCCTCGGGCGAGCCCGGCGCGGGCGTGAATCCATAGCGCCAGCGGACCTCTGGAGGCAGCGACATGAGGATGGACTCGGTCCGGCCGTCGGTGCGCAGGCCGAACAGCGTCCCGCGGTCGTGGATCAGGTTGAACTCGACGTACCGCCCGCGCCGCAGCAGCTGCCAGTCACGCTGCTGGTCGTTGAAGGCCGTGAACCTCCGGCGCGACGCGATGGCGTGGTACGCATCGAGCATGCGGTCACCGAGCTCACGAACGAAGGCGAAGACCCGCGACAGATCCGCCTCCCAGGCGCTGTGGGCCGGGGCGGCCGCCGCCTCGCCCGCCGTGGTCTCGGCGCCGGCGCCGAGGTAATCGAAGAAGATGCCGCCCACGCCGCGCGGCTCGTTGCGGTGGGGCAGGAAGAAGTACCGATCGCACCAGCGCTTGAAGCGCGGATATAGCGATGCGTGGTGCCGGTCGCACAGGGTCTTGAGCAGCCGGTGGAAGTCCACCGCGTCCTCGCGGACCACGTAGTACGGGGTCAGATCGGTCCCGCCGCCGAACCACGCGGCGTTGCCCCGGCGAATGAAGCGCACGTTGGCGTGGACGGTCGGCACGTGGGGGTTGCGCGGGTGCAGGACCAGCGACACGCCGGTCGCCCGAAAGGTCGGGCCATCCCCCGGCAGGTGCTTGGCGAAGTCGGGGCGCAGCTCACCGAAGACATCGGAGTAGTTGACGCCGGCCTTCTCGAAGAGGCCGCCGTCGGCCAGCACCCGCGAGCGCCCCCCGCCACCGCCCGGGCGCTCCCAGACGTCCTCGGCGAAGTTGCGCCCGTCGAGGCGCTCGAGCCCGGCCACCAGGCGATCCTGGAGCCCGTGGAAGTAGGCCACCGCCTGCGTCTCGAGCGCGGCAACGGCGGTGTCGTTCACGCCCGCTTGACCTTTCGCGGGAGGAGCTCGGCGACCTTGCGCGAGACCTCGCGAAACCCGGGATCTCGCTTGGCGACCTTCTCGAAGAAATAGAGGGCCTCCGAGATGTCACCCAGCCGCTCGAACGTCATGCCGAGCTGGAAGTACAGCAGCCGGGCCTCTTCACGGCTGACGTTGTCACAGTTGAGCGCGCGCTTGTAGCGGAGGATGGCCTCCGTGAAGGTCCCCTTGGCCTGAAAACAGTCGCCCATCCGGGTCAGGGCGAACACCTCCCGCACCGGATCCCGCGCCAGCTTCTTGTACTCGTCGACGGCGGCGTCGAAGAGGCCGAGGCGCAGGTAGCTCTCGCCGGGATCGGAGGGCTCCTCGGTGCGGATCACCGAGGTCGCCACGTCGTCGTCGTCCTCTGCGTCGGAGCCTGGAGGGGGGAAGCTCGAAGCAGAAGAGGTCGGCGAAGAGATGCCGTGAGCCGGCGACGCGACGATCTCCCCGCTGGCCGCGCCCGTCGCCAGGTGCCGGGCCGCGGCCAGCTCCTCCTGCATCTCGGCCAGCCGGACCGTCGCGCGCCGGCCGCGACCAAAACGCTGGCGCAGCTCGTCGAGGAGCACCCCGGCGTCGTCGAACAGACCCTGATCGACGAAGAACGAGACCTGCTCGAGCTCCGCCCCGAGCTCCACCTGGTCCCTCTCCGCTTCCACCCCCTCCACCTCGGGGCTGCTCGCTCCCCACGGTTGCGAGGCCGGCGGCGGTGTCCTCCCGGCGAGGAGAGGGGGAGGCGTGCGCGCGGTGGAGGGCGCCGATTCCGCGGATGCCGCACGGGATCCGGTTGCCCGCCCATCCGCCCGCCCGCCAGGCGAGAGACGCCGGCCCCCGAGGCGGGCCGCGTCGTCGCGCTCGACGACCGTCTCCACGTCCGCCTCGACGCGCTCGGAGGTGGCGAGCTCGAGCGCGGCCATCGGCGGGCGGCGCCTGAGCGAGGCCGTCGGATCCTCGTCGGGCGGCTCCGGCTCACCCGGCTCTTCGAGCTCGCGCTGGTATCCCGCTGCCACCAGCCCCGGCAGGGGCAAGAGCGGCGCCGAGGCCGCGGCAGCGGCGGCGGGCTTTCGATGGTCGCTGCTCACCGGCGGCGGCGTCGCCTCCGCCTCCGCCTCCACCAGCTCGACGGCCAGCAGGTCGCTGGTCCCGATGTCGAGCTCGAAGGCGATCCCTCCCTCCTCGTCGGATCGGCCCGACCCGGACTCCGCGTCGTCCAGATCGAGGTCGAGCATCCGCCCGCGCGCCGCGACGGTCTCGTCCTCGACATCGAAGGTGGTGTGCGACGGGACCAGCCGGGCGTGCTCGGGCTCGGAACCCAGAGCGGCGACATCGGCGGCTTCCAGATCCGCCAGGGGGATCCCGAGAGACCGGGTGGCTGCCGTCGGATCGAGATCGACCTCCATGTCCATGTCCATGTCGACGTGCATGTCCAGGTCGACGTCCATGCCGATCAGCGCGGCCTCGACCACGGGGGGCGTGAGCAGATCCGCGTTGGGATCCGCCGCCCCTGCGTCGGCGCCGGCGTCGTCATCTTCGTCGAGCTTCCAGGCGCGCGGATCCTCGAGCTCGGGATCGTCGAGAGACACCGTCCGGCCGGGGAGCGGCCCGCCGAGCCTGCGCACCAGCGCCTCGGCCTCCGGGCTGGCCGGTGCGAAGCCGAGCGCGCGCTCGCCGAGCCGCCGCGCCTCGGCCGGGTGATGGGCGGACAGCTGCTGGCCCAGGATCACCAGCTCGGCAGCCGCGTCCCCGTGCCGACCGAGGTCGACGAGGACCTCGATGAGCTTCTCGCGCGCCTCCCGGTGCAGGGGCTCGATCTGGAAGACGCGGCGGAGATTGGTAGCCGCGCGGTCGAGCAGCTCGTACTTCACGAACACCTCGCTCTCGGCCATGATCCGGCTGATGGCGGGAGAGGGGCTGGCGAGGGCCTGGGCCCCGTTCGGCCCGCGCTCGAGCCCGGCGGCCCCGACCGAGGTGCCCACCGCGGCGAACCCCGCCATGGTGGATTGAGCGGATGGGGCGGATGGCGTGGCCAGCGCCGCCTCGCCGAGCCCCTCCAGCGCGGAGAAGACCCGGCCCGAGGCCCCCACCGGGATGGGGACGCTGGCCGCCGGACCGATGTCGGGGCTGGGGGTGCCGCGCCACACCGGCGACGGGGTCGGCTGCTGGGCGCCGCGCAGGTGGGTCTGGTTGGCGAGCGCCTGCAGCTCCGGATCGCCCGGATCGAGGGTCAAGCCCCGCAGGATGGCCGCCTCGCGCTCGGGCTCGCGGCGCAGCTCCGCGAAGAGCCGCACCAGCTCCTTGATGACCGAGACCGCCTTGACCTTCTGGCCGAGCTGCTCGAGCGCCCGCGCCAAGAGCGACAGCGTCGCCGGATCGCGCACGTCCATCCGAAGACAGGTCTGCAGCTTGGGCAAGGCCAGCCGCGGGCTGCCGCGCGAGATGTAAGTCTCGGCGAGCTCGCGGGTCCGCATCACGTCCTCCGGCCGGTGAAAGAGCAGCCGCTCGCACACCCGGATGTACTCTTCGGTGCGTCCGGCGGCCTTCAGCGCGTCGGCCGCCACCCCGAACTCACGCACGGCCTCGTCGGTCAGCCCCGCCTGCGACGCGCTCTCGGCCAGGTTCACCCGCAGCACGACGTTGTCGGGTTGCAGCTCGGCCGCGAGGCGCAGGGCCTCCACCGCCTCGGCGAACTGCCCGGACTGCTGGAACCCCACCGCGGCCAGCTCGAACTGCTGAACGGCGTCGGAGGAGAGCCCGAGCTGCTTGAAGATGGCCCCCAGCTTCTGGTGGGCCGACACGGTGGTCGGCGACAGCTTGAGGACGTTCTTGTAGACCGCCACCGCCTTCTGGGTGAATCCCTGCTCGGTGTACAGGTCGCCGGTGCGCGCGTAGATCTCGGCCGCCTCGGCCGTGGCTCCGCGCTTGGCGTGCAGCTCCGCCATCTTCAGCCACGTGCGGGTGTCCTTGGGGTCCTCCTGCACGACCTTGCCGAGCTCGGCGAGCGCCTTGTCGAGCTGGCCCCGCTCGACGAACCTCTGAGCGGCGACCATGTATTTGTCTTTTTTGCTCAGAAGGGGCCCCCGTGGAAAGCTTACCGGCCCCACCCCTCAAGTAAAGCCACGCTTGCAATTCAGGTCATGCGCTCGACCAGGCGGGTGTCCAGCCGTCCGGCCACGAAGTCGGCGTTGGAGAGCAGGCGGCGGTGGAAGTCGAGGTTGGTCTTGCAGCCCTCGATGACGAACTCGGCCAGGGCCCGGCGCAACCGGGCCAGGGCGGCGGGGCGGGTCTCCGCGTGGACGATCAGCTTGGCCAGGAGCGAATCGTAGTACGGGGGCACGAGGTAGAGCTGGTAGATGTGGGTGTCGACCCGCACCCCGAGGCCCCCCGGCAGGTTGAGCGCGGTGATCCGCCCGGGAGAAGGTGCGAAGGTCACCGGGTCCTCGGCGTTGATGCGCAGCTCGATGGCGTGACCGCGGGGCCGCAGATCCCCTGGCAGGCGCAGGGGTTCGCCGGCGGCCAGGCGAATCTGCTCGCGGACCAGGTCCACCCCGAAGACCTCCTCGGTCACGGTGTGCTCGACCTGGATCCGGGTGTTCATCTCCATGAAGTAAAAGTTGCGGTCCTCGTCGAGCAGGAACTCGAGAGTGCCCACCGTCTTGTAGCCGAGGGACTCCGTGGCCTTGCGCGCGATCCGCAGGAGCTCGGCGCGGCGGGCGTCGTCCAGCGCCACCGACGGCGCCTCCTCGACCAGCTTCTGGTGACGGCGCTGGATCGAGCACTCGCGCTCGCCGAGGGTGATGGCGCGCTCGCCGTCCCCGAGGACCTGCACCTCGACGTGCCGCGGGCGGGCGATGTAGCGCTCGAGGTACACGGCCGGGTTGCCGAAGCCGGCCTGCGCCTCCGAGCGGGCGGCGGCGAGCTGGGCCGACAGGCGCGACCGGTCCTCGACGATCTTCATGCCGCGCCCACCGCCCCCGGCGGAGGCCTTGATGATGACCGGGAAGCCGATGCGCTCGACGGCGGCCTCGGCCTCGGCGTCGGTCTCGATGACCGCGGTGCCAGGCAAGATCGGGACCCCGGCCTTGCTCATGGCGGCGCGCGCCGAGACCTTGTCCCCCATCAGGCGCATGACCTCCGGCTGCGGGCCGAGCCAGGTCAGCCCGCAGCGCAGCACCACCTCCGCGAAGTGCGCGTTCTCCGAGAGGAACCCGTACCCGGGGTGCACGGCGTCCGCGCCCGACACCTCGGCGGCGCTGATCAAGGCCGGGATGTTGAGGTAGCTGAGGCGGGCGGAGGCCGGTCCGATGCAGACCTTCTCGTCGGCGAAGCGCACGTGCAGCGAATCGGCGTCGGGGACCGAGTGCACGGCGACCGTCCGGATCCCCATCTCGCGGCAGGCGCGGATGACCCGCAGGGCGATCTCGCCCCGGTTGGCTATCAGGACTTTCTTGAACACGCGGCTATCCGTCCGTTCATCAGGCGGAGGTCAGTCGAATCAGCGTCTGCCCGTACTCCACGTGTTCCCCGTTCTTGACCAGGATCTCGGCCACCTTGCCGTCGGTCTCCGCCTCGATCTCGTTCATCAGCTTCATGGCCTCGACGATGCACACCACCTGGCCCTTGCGAACGGCCTGTCCCACCTCGACGAAGGGGGCGGTCTCCGGCGAGGGTGCCCGGTAGAACGTGCCGACGAAGGGCGAGCTGATCGCCAGCCCCGGATCCTTCGGCCCTTCGACCGGGGGCGGCGGCGCGAGCGCGATGGTGGGGTGGGCCCCGCCCGCGGGCAGGGCTGGCAGCCCGTAACCGCCGAGATCCCCGCCGCCCGAGCCGCCGAGCCGTCGCGCCACCCGGACGTGCCCCGAAGGATCCACCTCGATCTCGGACAGGTCGAACTCACCGGCGATCTTGGCCAGCTCGCGCACGGCGACGAGGTCCAGACCGGAAGCGGTGATGGCGGGCCGCGCCTCGGTGGTGGGCTTCTTGCTGTCCTTGCGCTTGCTCATGGGGCTTGGCGTCCTTTCTCGTTTCGGCGTCGGCACTCGGTGTTCGTCCTTTCTTAACTCGGCGCGAAACCGGGGCGCCAGGCCAGCCGGCCGGTCGGTCGCGCGGAATGTGGACATGCGCGCCGTGGCGGACCGCCGGGCGCTTGTACTCGGTCGGCCGGGTGGGGTCAAGGGCGTCGGTCCGTCGTTGTATCGGGGACGCGGCTCGCTGCCGCTCGGGCGTCAGGCGTCGGGCGCGGGACAGAGGAGCGCGCCCTTGGCATCCACGCAGCACAGGACCTGCGGGCCGTCCTGGGCCGGGTTGCACGGGTTGCCCGGCTTCGGGTTGGGCTTGGGCGTGTCGAGGCACATGGGCGTATCGGGGAAGTAGGCCTGCAAGCACCCCGCGCACACCCCCACCTGAAAAGGAAACGCTTCCGAGTCCAGCTCCGCGCCGTCGCGCGATGCGAGCGCCCTCATGGACAGCGTGAAGTACACGGGCTGGGAAGGGTTGGCGGGGATGCTGCCTTGCTTGATGAGTTGCCGCAGGTATTGCGCGTGACAGGGCAAGAACCCCCGCGCGGTGAGGGCGCGCGAGGACTGCGGATCGACCACCAGCGACGCCGGGGCATCGAAGGTGGCTGGACACCCGGCGGGCCACGTCAGATCCAGGCCAGCGGGGGCCTGGATCTCGATGCGCAGCGCGGACATGACCACCGAGTTGCGCTCGATCCCCCCCGCGGTCATCAGCGAGGGCAGCCGGCTCTGCACCAGCGGGTAGACGTAGTACGGATAATCCTGGTCCAGATCCACGTC
>Ga0265314_10004058_pt1 | contig 13819 bp, 9 predicted proteins | sample 4126metaG_FD_203106 | JGI IMG/M metagenome (GOLD analysis project Ga0265314, IMG submission 203106) | Rhizosphere microbial communities from Carex aquatilis grown in University of Washington, Seatle, WA, United States - 4-1-26 metaG | ecosystem: Host-associated > Plants > Roots > Rhizosphere >... | reverse complement strand
GAAGAAAACGTAACCGGAAAAGAGCGGGACCCAGTTTTCTCGCGCACGGCCGTTGTACACTTTGCGACGGAGGACAAGCGGGACGTAGGTTGCGATGCTGCGTTGATCCAAATACTCCTGAACGCACTTTTCCCAACGCGCTCCGGTCCGGGCGGCAGCCCATTCGCCAACTTCGGGCAATAAACTCGCCGAATAAGGGGTTTGGACCGTTGAATTCATGAGCTCCAGATAAGCTCCGGGCAGACTCCGTCAGTCTTCCGTTCCCGCTATGAGACCGGATAAACCTAGACGAAGCATTGACTTGCCCGATTCTATACGGGCACTGCTCTCCTTTGTCTAGTGAAGAACGAGTGCACTTTGGCTTACTTGACGATGGCACATGGTAGAGTAGGATTCACCAGACTTTAAATCGCCAGAAGCCCGTCGTGACCTTCGTACGAAAGCAGAGCTACCATGTCTGAAAGAATCGCGGTTGTCGGTCTGGGCTACGTTGGCTTGCCACTGGCCGTCGCCATCGCGTCGAAGTTTCCAGAAACCATCGGCTTTGACATCAATGCGCACAAGGTCGCGGCCCTGAAGCGCGGCGACGATGCGACGCGCGAACTTTCACCGCAACAGTTGAAAGAAACGACTCTGAGCTTCAGCGCTGAACCTTCGGATTTGAGCGCATGCAGCTTTTTCGTAGTCGCCGTTCCCACCCCTGTGGATGCGCAAAAGCGCCCGGACCTGATGCCGCTGATCAAGGTTTCCGAAACCGTCGGCAAAGCACTGAAACGCGGCGCGGTTGTGGTCTTTGAGTCCACGGTGTATCCGGGTGTCACCGAAGATATCTGCGGTCCGGTGCTTGAACGCTTTTCAGGACTGAAGCGGGGAACCGATTTTAAGCTCGGTTATTCTCCCGAACGCATCAATCCGGGCGATAAGGAACATACGCTCGAGCGGCTCATCAAGATCGTTTCAGGCGAAGATGCGGCGACGCTGGAACGCGTGGCAGCGGTTTACGGCAAAGTGGTCACCGCCGGGATATATCGTGCGCCGTCGATCAAAGTCGCTGAAGCCGCCAAGGTGATTGAGAACACACAGCGCGACTTGAACATTGCGTTGATGAATGAATTGGCGCTGATTTTCGACCGCATGGGCCTGCGAAGCGCCGATGTGCTCGCCGCGGCCGGGACCAAGTGGAATTTTCTGCCCTTCCGGCCGGGTCTTGTGGGCGGTCACTGCATTGGCGTGGATCCGTATTACCTGACCTCCAAAGCTGAGGAGCTCGGCTATCACCCGCAAGTCATTCTCGCCGGACGCCGCATCAACGACGAGATGGGAAAGTTTGTCGCTCAGAAAACCGTCAAGCTGCTGACGCAGGCGCAATTGACCGTGCGCGGTGCGCGAGTCGGAATCCTGGGTTTGACCTTTAAAGAAAACGTTCCGGATCTTCGCAACAGCCGCGTGCCGGACATCGTGGCGGAACTTCGCGAGTTCGGAATTGCGCCGCTGGTTGCTGATCCGCTTGCCGATCCGCATGAGGCGCAGGAAGAATATAAATTAACGCTGACCGATGTGTCGCAGTTCCGGGATCTGGATGCCCTGATCATCGCGGTGGAACACAAAGCGTTCGCGGCAATGACGCCAGCGCAGTTGGCTGGAATTCTTAAACGAGGCGGGGTTTTGGTGGACGTTAAATCAGCTATCGATCCAGCAAAACTGCCCGACCATGTTTTGTACTGGAGTTTGTAATCTCCGCGTGGCCGGCCGACATACAGCAGGCGCGTATGAAACCGATATTTTGCAGCGATACACGCGAATCAATCCCTCCGGACTACTTTGCCCAGGGCAAAGCCGTCTTTTGCGGCGGCAAGCCGTATTTGCAGAGCGCGGCGCAGCGCCTGGGGCTGCAAGTCGACGACACGGTTCCCGCGGACTACTCACATTTTATATCCGAGCACTCGGCGGCAGAGACTGAGCCCTACATCAGCGCCACGCCCACGCCGATGCCGCGCAGCAAGACGCGCAAAATATATTGCACGGTCACCTTTGAGCATATTCCGCTGGAGTATTTCTCCAACGGACGCGCCATCTGGTGCGGCGGAAAACCGTACTTGCTCGCGGCGGCATTGAAGCGCGGCCTTGCGCCCGACCCTGCGCCGCCCGTACACCATGCCACGGCGCATTTTCCCGGAACGGATTCGACGCCCACACCTCCGCCGCTGCCGATCAAGCGGCCGCCTCCGCTGCCGACGGGGACGCTACGGAAACCTGCCGATGTTCCGGGCAATGATGAGCAGACGCGCGAATCCGAGGCGCCTCCGCCCGCGGGCAAAGTGGAATTCACCGACCGCCTGCGCGAGCAATTGGGGAATCGTCCGTGGTCGCCGGACGCGCAACCCGCCGCGTCGCCAACGCCCACGCCATTTCATTTCGAGGCGCCGCCTGCCGCACCGCACGTCTCGCAGACTCCGACGCCCACTCCGACACCGACGCCGTTTCCGTTCGGAACGCCAACGCCGGGACCCTCGCCCTTCCGACCCGGCGGCACGCCGACGCCGACGTCGCGCCACCGCCAGACCAGCATCGGACTGGTGATCGGTCAGAAATTGTTTGGGCGCTATGATGTGAAGAAAATTTTGGGCAAGGGCGCGATGGGCGAAGTGCTGCATGTTCGCGACGTCCAGAGCCACATGGATTACGCGCTCAAGCGTCTGCCCGAGAACATGTCGCCGGAAAAACGCGAAGCGGTGCGGCGCAATTTCCATCTCACCTGCCAACTCACGCATCCGCACATCGCAACGACGCGCAACCTCGAGATCGATCCGAAGACGGGAAACATTTTCATCCTGATGGACCTCGTTCGCGGCGTCGATCTTTCAAAATGGATCGCGAGCGAACGCCAGAAGCGCGGCGGGCACAACGCGCCGCTGCCGCTCGAACTGTCGATCTGCATTGCCGAACAGATCGCGTCGGCGCTCGATTACGCGCACAGCCAGCCGATCAGTTTCGACGAGGAAGGCCGCCCATCGCGCTTCGGCGTGCTGCACCGCGATCTGAAGCCTGCGAATGTCATGATCGAGCCGACCCGCCAGTACCGCCCGGGAGTACCGTACGTTCGCATCGTCGATTTCGGACTCGCGACCGAAAGCCAGGGCGCGCTCGACGATATTTCGCAGCCGCAACGCAACAAGAAAGCCGGCACCCCCGCGTACATGGCGCCCGAACAGTGGGAAGGCCGCACGCTCACCCGCGGCGTCGACCAATGGGCGCTCGCGGTGATTTTGTACGAGATGCTCGCGGGCGAGCGGCCGTTCTGGGACGACACCGAGTTCATGCTGGCGCAGAAAATCATGCGAGCCAACCCGCCGAAGCCCGCAACGCTGACTCCCGCGCAGTTCGCCGCGTTTCAAAAGACGTTCAACGTGAACCGCCGCGAGCGGCACCATTCCTGCCTGGCGCTGATCAAAGCTCTCGCCGCCGCCGAGCCATCCACGAAAAACCTGGTGCTCGCCGCAGAGTTCCCCATGCCCGAAGACTTTCTGACGCAGTTGGATGACGAGTAATCGGGAATGAGCCCATGCGCGAACCCTCTCCCCTCGGGAGAGGGCCGAGCGAGCGAAGCGAGTCCGGGGTGAGGGAAGGCCGTCCGAGCGTCAAGACGCTCACCCTCTCACCTATGAGCCTGTTGCATAGACCAATTGTGGCACAGCGATCTGAAGGGGTGCGTTACTTCCCCTTGGATTTTTTCGCGTTGTAGAGCTTTCGCAGATTGTGAACGGTACAGGTCAGACGCCATTCACTTCGCACGGCTTCAATTCCGCGCCGACTGCACCGCCTTGCATTTTGTATTTCTTTGAGCTGTCCTATCACCGGTTCGACTGTCTTTCCGCGCTTTTTATACAGCGCTCGTCCTGACTCCGTGTGTATGCGGCGTTCCATGAGATCTTTGTAGGTCAGGCATTCACTGAGCCGTTTACTTTGCGTCGCATCGATTTTCCACCACTTTGCCGTCGCGCTCAGCCAATCCACATGGTTTTCTTCTGCCCATCGTCCGTCGGCTTCCCGGTAGTAGCCGGCGTCCGTCAGAACTGTGCCCACGAACATCGCCGGGGCCAGCGTCGCTACATGAGCTCGAGCCTGCTTGACCATCGGCTGCAACTGAAGCCTGTCCGTCTCCTGCTGCGTTACATCCGCCGCAATGATGATCTGCTCTTCGGTCACCGCCAGTTGCGCGTTGTAACCCTGAATAAATCCTTTGCGTGTCTGCATCACGCGGCTGTCGGGGTCGGTGACATTGGCACTGCGCTCTTTTTGTTTGGCCTTCGCGGACACATTACGCTGGGCAAGCGCCTCTTCTTTTTGTTTGATCACTTCCAGCGCCCGTTTCATCCGCGCCCCGCGCCCGCCATCGTCGCGGCAGTTTTCAGGAAGTTCATCGCCGCGGCGGTCCGATCCATAGAGCGTGTCTTCGCGCTGATCGACCGCGCGCCCTTCGGCCAGCATCTCGGCTATCTCCTCGTCCAGCTTGCTGCGCGTGCGATTGCCATCCAGCGCGGCGCTGGCAACCAGCTTTGTCCCATCCAGTGCGATCACGCCCACCTTGACCATGCCCATGGCATGGCACAACTTGAGCACCTGCGAAAACAGTTCGCTCAATTCCACACTGTGACGTGCGATGCAGCGGCTGATGGTGCAGTGATCGGGTTGCTGATTGGCCGCGACGATGCGATACGCCACGTCATCCTGGCAGTGCCGTTCAATCTGCCGCGACGATCGCACTCCCTGACTATAACCATACAGAATGACGCCGATGAGAATCTGGGGATGGAACGCCGTAGCGCCAACGCCATCGGCGCGGTACTTCTCCAGAAACTTGCTCAAATCCAATTGCTGCATCGCGTCGATGAGAAAGTAGGCGAAGTGCTCCTTCGGCAACCACTCCCGCAAGTCAGGCGGAAATAAGTATTGATCCCGAATGATCGGATGAAAATTGTAGCTCATCTATGAACCTCCTGACCCGGCTTCCATCTTAACCGCCTCGTCAATATCGGAAAAATGGGTGGGGTTCTGCAACAGGCTCCTATACTAAAACGCTTTACGAACGAGGTTTGAGAACGGAAATCTCAAGAACTTTTTCGCGTCGCCGCAAAGTCAATTGTTGAAATCGCTTGCGCGATTGAAAAAATTCGCTTTTCGCGATAATTCGCGCACATTTTGCGCTGTTCGTAGCTTGAATACCCATTGGGTTCGACCGGCCATGAATTTTTTCGGGCGGGTTGCTAAATCCCCATCCAAACCCGCTCATCCCGCAACAATTTCCCCGCCGCGCCTTTCAATTCCAGCGGCGTCGTGTTGATCAAATACGGAAAATCGAAGGGCGTGCGCTGTCCCGCAACCAATCCCGGCACCGGCATCAACCGAACGGTTAGCGGTTTGCCGAGGACGGTCGCCAGCGTCGCCACATCGGCGAGCAGCGCGCTGATCGCTTCGGCGGAGACGTTGCCGGGAAGCGGAATGGTGTCCAATCCCGCGCCGCAGACCGAGCTGAACAGCAGCAGGCTTTGCAGATCGTAACTGTGATCGGCCGCGCGCCGGGCGAGCACCGCGTCTTCCAGCACCGGCAGAAACACGCCCGAAAAACCGACATGCTTGACTGGCGCGCGACGAATCGCGCGCGTCAGCGCCGCCACAGACGTGAGCGTGCCCCAGCCGCCGATCGGTGTGCCGCACAATTGTTCCAGCGCCGCGCCGATCGAACAGGATTCGTCGGGGTGGGGCGCAAGCGACCAGTCAAATCCGCCGAAGAGCGGCAGAACATCGGTGAGCGCTTTTTCGATTTTATGCGAGTGCGCTTGGATCGAAAACGTCAGCGCGTCCATTGCGGCGGTCGTGGACGTCGCCGCGCGGCAGGCCTCGAGCGCCAGGTCAGCCGATTCCATCGCCAGAGCGAACGTGCCGTGCAAAGAAGCGTTCGAGTACGCCACCGGAAAAAACGGCGTTCCCGCCGGACAGCACGCCGACGCGCAGAATCTCAAGTTTCCAAAGCCCTGGGGCGTCGCCCGCGCGATTTCGACAACGCTTTGGGCGATCGCCGGAAGGATTCCCGTCAGCACATTCTGTTTCGTGTCCGTGATCGCGGCGCTGGTGAAAACAGTTTGCGTTTGCGCGAGCAATTCCGGCAGCACCGCGAGCCGCTCGTCTCCGATCGGTCCGATCGAGATATAGTCGATGCCGTTTTCATTCGCTATAGATTCGAGAAACTTCGCGACAGCGATCAGCGCCTGGCTATGAAGTTTGCCGAACCAGTCGCTGACCGGCGGCAGCGCAAGCCGTGTCGTCTGAATTTCGTAGCCCGCGTCGACAAGATGCGCTTTGACCGTTTTCGCCAATTCGCCGGCCGCCTGGACGTCCGAGGCGAGCGGCGCTGAATTTTTTCCGGTGAAAATCGTAACCGATCGAATCCGCATGCGCTCCATCTTACGCGGCGCGTCCAATCTGCAATCGAAACTCACGCCATCATGAAAAATTCCCGGCGTGCTTGGCGTCCTGGCGTTCTTGGCGTTAATCTCTCCGCTTCGATTGGAAAAGAAGGAGTAGAAGTGAGAGACGTTCGATTTATCGCAGTTGCGGTCGCACTGTACGGATTCGCCAATGGTCTGTTGCTCAACGCCACGCCGCAGGCGGTGCTCTCCCTGAAATTATCGTCGGCTCAGCTCGGCATGATCGCCACCGGCGTGCCTGTCGGCTACACGCTCAGCTGCCTGATCGCCGGACGCGTGCTGAGCGGCGTTCGCGCCAAATACGTGATTATCGCGGGGACGCTGGTTGCGATCGCCGGACAGCTGGCGATGTCGCAGGCGCGCAGCCCCGTCGTGTGCGTGATCGCGCAGCTCTCGTGCGGAACGGCGGGCGGATTGTTCTGGCCGTTTGCATCGTCGTGGATGCTGGATTTCCAATCGGCCGACGTCAGCAAGGCCCGCATCCTGCGCCACTACAATGTGGCGTGGACCAGCGCGACGTCGTGCGGAATGTTTTCGAGCGGCATGTTGTGCCAGCGCGGCTATATCTTCGAGACGCTCGAACTTGCCGCCGCGGTCGTGGCGCTCTCGATGTTGACGGTGCTCATTTTCCCGAAATCCACGGCGCACGCGACGCCGAAGCCCGATCAGCCCGGCGCGAAGCCAGCCTCGCGCCTGGGGCTGGCGCTGCTGATCGCGGCAGTGATGGCCAACTTCGTCGCACTGGGTACGCGCGCGGTGCTCTGGAACAACTACGCAGAATTGAATGCGTTCTACCATTTCGGCGCGGAACGGATGGGCTTCATCACGGCGCTTTCGTTGGGTGGCCAGGTCACCGCGTTTCTGCTCGGCCATTTTTATGAACCGTGGCTCGGGCTACGCCGCATGTATGTGGTGATCGCGATCGTGTTGATCGGAGCCAACCTGGTTTTTGCGTTCAGCGAGTATCTGCCGCTGATCCTGGCGGCGACATTTATGCTTGGGCTAACGCTCGCATTGGCGTTTCAGACGGCGATCTTTGCGGCGATTCAGTTTTTTTCGTCGCCGCGGGCGGGCACGACCTTTCACGAAGCTTGCATCGGCGTGGGCAGCATGATGCCGCTGATGGCCGGCCAGCTCGTGGCTTTTTTGAAGACAAAAGGCGTCGAACCGATCGAATCCTTGCGCGCCCCTTTCTTATGTCTTATCGCGCTTATTCTGGCGTTTCTGGCGGTTCAAATGGTGCTGGTCGGACGTCGATTGGCGCAGCGTGCGTTGTTCACTCCGGTGCCTTCCGCGGTTGTACATCCAGAAACCTAGACACGATTTACGACATCACACAGTTTTTGTGATAAACGCATAAACTGGTAAAGCAGTTGCGCCCTATCGACGGCTGATGGTGACTACGTGCTGCGAACGGATACAACTTTGACCACGAGGGGCCCTGTCAAAGTTTTTCTGTTTCGGTTGACACCATCCCGGCCATCTATATAAGGGGTTTGCTTTATCCAAAGCACTCCGGATGGTCCAGGGGAGCCTCTGAAGACAAGAGGCGGAGGAGACGTTTCTTTTTTTAAGGAGTACCACATGTTCAAGCAGGCGTGCGCAGTTTTGGCTGCGTTTTCATTGATGGTTTTGATGGGCTGCGGTGGTGGCGATGCGCCAGCGCCGACGAAGTCGGGCGGCGGCGGTGCCGCAACGACGGCTCCGAAGACGGAGAAGAAGTCTTCCTCCAAGAAGGAAGCTCCTCCGGCGGGTGCCAAGGGCAGCGTCAAGGGCGTCGTGTCGTTCGACGGCGAAGCCCCGAAGCGCAAGCAGATCGACGTGGCCGGCGACAAGTTCTGCGCCGCCAAGCACGAGAGCGATCCGTTGTTGACGGAAGAAGTTGTGGTCAAAGATGGCAAGCTGGCCAACGTGATCGTCTACGTCAAGTCGGGCGCCGACAAATGGGAATTCCCAACGCCGACGGAAGCGGTCAAGATTGATCAGCATGGCTGCCACTACATTCCGCACGTTCTGGCCATGATGGCCGGCCAGTCGCTGGATATCGTGAACTCGGACGAAACGACGCACAACATTCACGGCATGGGCAAAGAGAATCCGGAATTCAACATTGGCCAGCCGCCGGCGAAGAAGGATTCCAAGAAGCTGGAATCGGCCGAACTGCCTTACAACGTCGGCTGCGACGTTCATAAGTGGATGAATGCCAAGATCGGCGTCTTCGATAATCCGTTCTTCGCTGTGACCGGAGAAGACGGCGCGTTCGAGCTGAAGGGCCTGCCGGACGGCGAATACGAAGTGGAAGCCTGGCACGAAAAGCTTCCGGCGCAGAGCGGCAAGGTCACGATCAAGGACGGCGCCGCCGCCAGCCAGAACTTCACGTTCAAGAAGTAAGCTAAGTCAATCGAAATGAGGCACATCCGGCGGGCGTGCAAGCGCCCGCCGGATGTCAGCCCTCAAGGACAGATTCACGGAAGCCTCGCGCGTCGCGCGGATTCCATGGCGGTTCGCAGTTTTTTCAATCACGACGGCTTTTTAAGGGACGACGATGATGTCAGGACGATGGAGAGGGGTGGCCACGCTCGCGCTGTTTTTGGGACTGGGATTGTTGCTCTCCGGTTCGGCGCTGGCGGAAGACGCAGCGGCTCCGGCCAACAAGTATCCGGGGGTTGAAGGCTACTGGCTGCCTGAAGGCGCCAGTTCTTACGCCAAGACCATTGACGATCTGTTTTACCTGATCCTGTACCTCACCGGCGCCGTCTTTATCGCCACCGAAAGCCTGCTGGTTTTCTTCCTGATCAAGTACCGAAAGCAGGAAGGACGCAAAGCGATTTACTCGCACGGCAGCCATCGCCTCGAAATGATCTGGACGTTGACCCCGGCGTTGATCCTCTGCGGCATCGCGATCATTCAGAAGGGCGCCTGGGACGAGATCAAGGGCTCTGTGCCGACGGACGACACGGTGCAGATCAAGCTCTACGGCGAACAGTTCCAGTGGAACTTCCGCTATGCCGGCGCGGACGGAAAATTCAATACGAAGGACGACATTTTCGAGAAGGGCATGCTGGTCGTTCCGGTGAACAAGAACATCGTCATTGAACAGACGTCGAAGGACGTGATCCACTCCTTCTTCCTGCCCTACATGCGCCTGAAGCAGGACTTGGTGCCGGGCATGCAGATCAAAGTCTGGTTCAAGCCCATCAAGTCGACCGCCGACATGCAGTCGCGCCGCTCCAAGGACTGGGATTACGAAATCGTCTGCGCCGAACTGTGCGGACTGGGACATTCCGAAATGCGCGGCGTGATGAAAGTGCTCGAACAGAAAGATTACGACGCCTGGCTGACGAAGCGCTCGAAACAGTTCTTCGACGAAGAAATCGAAATCTCGCCGCTTTGGGAACACTGGAAGGTCGACGAAGCCGGCAATCGCGTCATCGAAGAGAAAAAAGAAGAGAAGAAGGACGAAAAGAAAGAACACTAGTTTTCTGGGCATTGCATAAAGGTCAGGCTTTAAAAGAGGGGCAGAGGCAAGCATGTCAAACGCGGAAGCAAGCCACGGGCACGATCATGGCGACGGCGATCATGGCCACAGTCACGGCGATCACGGCCATCACGAGCCGAGCTTTTTCTTCAAGTACGTCTGGTCCACCGACCACAAGACCATCGGCAAGCAGTTCCTTATCACGGGGCTGATCTGGCTGATGATCGGCGGCGCGCTGGCCCTGGGTGTCCGCTGGCATCTGGCGTGGCCCAAGGCCGATGTGCCGTTCATGGGCCAGATCCCGAATGAAAAGTACAACATGCTGTTCACGATGCATGCCTCGATCATGATCTTCTTTGTGATCATCCCGCTGCTCGCCGGCGCGTTCGGAAACTTCCTTATTCCGCTGATGATCGGTGCGCGCGACATGGCGTTCCCATGGCTCAATGCGCTCTCCTACTGGCTGATGTGGCCGGCGATGATGATCATGGTGGCCAGCTTCTTCGCTCCGGAAGGCGCGGCGCAGTCCGGCTGGACCGCATACCCGATGCTGGCGCTCTTCAGCCCCGGTTCGGCACAGACGGGAACCAAGATCTGGTTCAGCACCACCGAGCCCAATCTTCTCTATAACGGACAGACGCTGTGGTTGATGGGCGTGATGCTCGTGGGCTTCTCCTCGGTCTTCGGTTCGCTGAATTACGTTGTCACCATCATCAAGATGCGCGCGCCGGGCATGACGATGTTCCGCATGCCGCTGTCGGTCTGGTCGCTGTTCATTACTGCGATCCTCGCACTGTTCTCGACGCCGGTGCTGACGGGCACGCTCTTCATGCAGTTCATGGACCGCGTGGCCGGAACCAGCTTCTTCAACCCGGGCGGACTGTTCCTCACCAGCGGCGCGGCGATGCACGCAGCCGGCGGCGGAAAAGTGCTGCTCTGGCAGCATCTGTTCTGGTTCTACTCGCATCCGGCCGTGTACCTGATGGTGCTGCCGGCGATGGGAATGGTTTCTGACATCATGGCCGTCTTCGCGCGCAAGCCGATCTTCGGCTACCGCCCGATGATCTACTCGATTGCCAGCATCGCCGGCCTGGGATTCATCGTCTGGGCGCATCATATGTTCCAGTCCGGAATGAACCCGGCGCTGGGCATGACGTTCATGGTGTCGACGATGTTCATTGCGCTGCCTTCAGCCATCAAGGTTTTCAACTGGCTGGGCACGCTGTGGGGCGGAAACATCACCTTCTCGACGCCGATGCTCTTCGCGATTTCGTTCGTCAGCATGTTCATCATCGGCGGACTCTCCGGCATCTTCATGGCCGCGACGCCGGTCGACATGTTCATCCACGACACCTACTTCATCGTGGCGCACATTCACTACGTGGTGTTCTGCGGAACGGTGATGGCGATCTTCGGCTCGATCTTCTACTGGTTCCCGAAAATGTACGGCCGCATGATGAACGAAACGCTGGGCAAGATTCACTGGTTCCTGACCTTCGTCTTCATGAACGGCACTTTCTTCGCGATGCACATGGTCGGCCTCGGCGGCCTGCCGCGCCGCTACGCGTCCTACCTCAAGTTTGACACCTTCGCGCACCTGCAGCCGATGAACGTGATGATCACCGTGAGCGCGATCTGCCTGGGTTTCACGCAGTTCCTCTTCCTGGCGAACTTCTTCTACTCGATGTTCTGGGGGCCGAAGGCCGCGCAGAATCCGTGGAACTCGAACACGCTGGAATGGACCGACGCACCTTCGCCGGCCGGACATGGCAACTGGCCTGGCCAGGTTCCGACGGTTTACCGGCCGCCCTACGAATACAGCTCACCGGAAGTCGCCGAAGACTGGCTGCCCCAGTCGAAGAAACTGGCCACGGCAGCTGGCGAATAATCCAACGCTCCTCCCGCTGTCGGGAGAAGCGTGAACGCTGCACTTGAAAGCGGACGTAACGATGGCGCAGACAACCTCGAACCCGGGCGCGGTCTACCACCGCGGTGTGAACCTCCTCGCGGCGGTCACGACGTTCTTTGCGCTGCTGGTCGTCACGATGGGCGGGCTGACCAAGAGCAAAGAAGCGGGCCTCACCATCGCCGAACCGGTCTATTACCAGTTCAACTGGGACTGGTACTTTATCGAGAACCTCAATACGGAATACACGCATCGGTCGCTCGTCGCCGTCCTGAGCGGCTTGACGCTTCTGCTCGTCGGAGCGGTGCTGTTCACGGACAAACGCCCGGGAGTTCGCAAGCTGGCAGTGGGAACGTTGCTCACGCTGATCGCGCAGGCCGTTCTGGGCGCGATGACGGTGGCCTACTTCGCGAAAATGAAAACGTCGGTGCCGCACGCGCTGCTGGGCCAGACCTTTCTGTGCCTCGCCGCGAGTTTGACACTGCTGACATCAAAAAGCTGGATCGAAGCGCCTGCGCCGGTGCGCTCGACGCAGAATCCGCCGCTGAAAAAGCTGGGGCAGTGGACCCTCATCGCCATCGCCGTCCAGATTCTTCTGGGCGGAGCGCTTCGGCACGACGATCAGGCCGCGGCCATGCGCCAGGGACATTTCGGAATCTTCGCGTGGCACTTGATGGCGCATTTGACGGGCATGCTGGTCGTGGCGTACTTCATCAGCCGCATTCTCGTGCGCGTCTTCCGCGAACACCGCAATCAGCCCGAGCTTCTCGGCCCTGCGCGCAAAATCATGACGTTGCTGGGCCTGCAGATCCTGTTGGGATTTGGCGCCGGAATTCTGAAAGTACTCACGTTGGATGAAGCCAATTCGCCGCCGCCGCTGCGCGTGATCGTTGCGACCTCGCACCTGGTCGTCGGCGCGCTGATCCTGGCGACGACCGTGATTCTGACTCTGCGCGCGCACAAACATATTCAGGTCGATGTGCCGAGCCTCGAAACAGGCGGCGGACGTGTTGTGGGGGCCGCCGCATGAGCGTCTCCAGCGAAGCCAAAAGCGCGGTTGAAAAATTGGTGGCGCCGCCGCTGGCTCCACTTGATAGTGCATTCATGGATGCCAAGACGGCTACCGCCGGCAATTTTCTGCGCGACTGCGCCTACCTGACCAAGCCGCGCTTGTCGTCATTGGTCCTGTTGAGCACCGCTGCAGGATTTATTCTCGGCAACACCGGCAGCATCGATTACGCACTTCTGGTTTACACGCTTTGCGGCACCACGCTGGTGGCGTTCGGTTCGAGCATGCTCAATCAAGTTCTCGAACGCAAAACCGACCGGCTGATGGAGCGCACAAAAGACCGGCCGCTCGCCGCGCAGCGCATGGATCCCGGAGCGGTGCTATATGTCGGCGTAGCGCTCTCGGTGATTGGATTGCTGCAACTGGCGCGCTGCGTGAATCTCAATGCCGCGTTGTGGGCCGCGGTGACCTTGGCGCTCTATGTGTTCCTCTATACGCCGCTGAAGCGCGTGACCACACTGAACACGCTGGTCGGCGCGATCCCGGGCGCGCTGCCGCCGCTGATCGGCTGGGCCGCGGCGCAGACCGACGGCATGGGCCTGAATCTGCAGGCGTGGTCTCTGTTCATGATCATTTTCGTCTGGCAACTTCCGCACTTCCTCGCCATCGCCTGGATTTATCGCAAAGATTACGCGCGCGCCGGACTGCAGATGTGGCCGACGTTGGATCCGGACGGAGTCGTCACGGGCCGCCAAACTGTCGTGCAGAGCATGCTGCTGGTTCCGGTGAGCCTCGTTCCGTACTACACGCATCTGAGCGGCCCGCTGTATTTCGCCGGCGCGCTTGTGCTGAGCATTGCCTTTCTCGGATTTGGAATTTACTTCGCCATGCGCCGCACGGACCGCTCGGCGCGCTTGTTGTTTCTGGCGTCGGTGGTGTAC
>Ga0265314_10004057_pt1 | contig 13821 bp, 12 predicted proteins | sample 4126metaG_FD_203106 | JGI IMG/M metagenome (GOLD analysis project Ga0265314, IMG submission 203106) | Rhizosphere microbial communities from Carex aquatilis grown in University of Washington, Seatle, WA, United States - 4-1-26 metaG | ecosystem: Host-associated > Plants > Roots > Rhizosphere >... | reverse complement strand
GATTTGAGTGAGTTAAGTTTATTTACTATATAGACTTATGATATATTTCTCATCCGATGTAACATCATTGAGAATTGAAGATTGAGAATTGAGAATTGTTCATTTGAACCGCGTCAGCGCACCGAGATTGCTCAATTTCCAATCCTCATTTCTCAATCTTCAATTCTCAAGTCCGTTTACGAGCCTAGTGAATGTCCAGCCCGCGCTGCAGATCCATTGCCGATTCCGCCGCCCAGCGTTTGACTTCCCGCACCGCGCCGTCGGGTAGCAGCCGCGAGCCGGCCACCGCGAACGGCGTCGCCAGAGCCGACCGCGACCAGAGACGGTTATTGGGATATAAGGAGACGATCGCCGCGATCAGCACCAAACACAGCACGCAGCCTTTCAGCGCGCCAAAAATTCCGCCGAGCACTCGGTCTTCAGCGCGGCGCAGGTCGCGCTCGTTTTTCGGCAGTCCTTTTTCGGATCGCACTTCGGCCCACGCCGCTGCCAGTCGCAAGGTCAATCCCGTCGCGCCCATGACGAAAAGAAACGCAATCAATTTCGCGCGAAAGAGATTGCTGGTGACATGCTCGGTCAAATATTCGGACATTACCGGCGCCAGAACCCACCCGAGGATCACGCCGAACGCGAGACTCGCGACGCCTGCCGCTTGCCACAACAATCCGCGCCGCCAGCCCAGAAACGTCTGCAGCAGCAGAAACGCGACTATCATGCCATCCAGAATTTTTCCGGCTTCAAACATAAAGTGATTATCGGCTGGACTGAATCAGAAGTTGATTCATTAAGCGCGGAGGTGCGGCGCGCCTCGCTACGCCTGAAATGAAATCTCTTTCGCCGCGCGGCTTGCGGCGCGGCCGATCCAGAAACGAAGCACGATTCCAAGGGCGCCCGCAACCAGCATTGGAATCGCCCACACGGCCAGATTCGGCGTGATCACGCGCTTCTCGTTCCGGCCAAACCAGAGGATCGCCCCCAGCGCCAGCAGCGCCGGCGCCCCGGTGCTCAGCCAGCCGGCCGCGATGTGGAAGAGTCGCGCGAATGTGCCGCGCCGGTCGCACAATTCAGCCTGAACCAATCCAATCACCGCGCCGTAGAAAAGCCACGCCACGCCCAGTGGCGCAAGCACGATGACCCAGTCGCGGCCGACCGAAAAAATCCCGGGAGTCGTCAGCAGCAAACCTTCCAGATTTCCCAGCGCCGCAATGATCACGCAGAATTCGAGCAGCGAACATTGCAGCCGGAAAAATAGAATATGGCCGAAGTAAATGGCGATGAGCAGCACTGACGCCGCCACCATCCACGGCACCACGGCCTGAACGGTCGCGTTCGGAACAACCGCCGCGCCGAACGCGGACAGCAGGAAACCGGCTAGCGGAAGTATCCGCTGCAAATCAAAGCCGGCCGCGGAAAGTTTCAACTCCCGGCGGCACCGCCGCCAGCGCGCGACGCGTCCTTCCGGCGCCGCTTGTTTTTGAACGATCGCCGGCGGTTTCAGGGCCGGTGATTCAGGGGCGGGGGAAGCGGCGTTCATCTGGTCGCCTCCCTTTCTTTGAACGGCGGAACGCGGAAGCCTGTGTCGTCTTCTTCGATCTCAGAATTCGCGTTCGGTTTGGGCTTGAGTTCCTCGCCGGCATTAGCACAAAGCCCTTGATCGTCCTGTCCATTTTTGCCGACGGTATAGATGCGTACGATTCCGGGCAAAAGCGGTGCGGCTGAAAGTGGCGCAGTGCCCGTTTTCAACGGCGGCGGCTTTTCACGAAAACCAGAGGTATCGGTTCGAACGCGCAGCGGCAAATCATGAAACACTCCGTGCGGAACCGCGGCAAGAAATTCGGGCGCCAGTTCTTCCAGCGATTTCGGTTCGCGGTTGTATTTCGCGCGAAACAGCAGCCATGCCAGCGCCGCGTCGGTCGCGATCGCCTGCTCCTGGTTGCGCGCAAAGGCATCTGAACTGCGCCCGAGCGAAGGCAGCAGCAATGTCGTAAAAATCGCAGGGCCGGTTTGGTTCGCCTCAATGCGCGCGTTAATAGTATCGTCGTGGGTACGTTTTCCGGCGCGCGTTTCCTCAATGATATCGTTCATCACTTTAAGGCAGCAGCGGCGGTCGGCGCCGTACCAGAAAATCGCGCCACCCACATAGTACGGAACGCCGAGAGCCGCCGTCGCCGAGGCGGAACCGTTTAATTGCGACTCGTTCACCATTCCATCCAGTGTGTAAAGCGCGAACCTTTTCTCGCATTCAAGAGTGCGCAGCGCGCGTTCGTGCCACTTGCGATAAAGACCAGCACTTTTGCGATAGCTTTCAATATCCGCCGCCGACGTGGGCGTTTCCCACAGCACAATGGATTCGATCGTTTGATCGGCAATTCCATCGATCGCGATCGAAACCAATCCGCAGATCAGAAGCGGATCACGTTCGGCGTGTCGCGCGATCGCATGCATCGCCGCGATGGCGTGCGCAGCTTCGGTATGATCTCTTTGGTGCGCGCATTCGCGCGCGTAAACCGACAGCAACCGCGCATCGCTCCGCAACATGGATAAATGGGGCAGCATCATGGCGTAGCCGGCGGCGTAGTTGAGCCGCCAGTCGCAGCGGGGCTTGTCGGCTGCCTGCAGCAGCCTTTGGATCGCCGCGGCATTTTGTTGCAGGTACGTTTTCACTTCCTGTCCTGCGAAATAGCCCTCGGCCGAACGGCTCGCGAAATATTCCGGCGAATCCGTCCACTGTCCTGAAAAACGAACGATGGCCGCATTAGCGCCCTGATAATCGAGCATCGCATTGTTCGCATCATCCACTGTTTCGGGTTGGAGCGCGAGAACGTCGGCGCGGGTTTTTCGCAGATTGGACTCGACATCGTCCGCCCCTCCGCGCAGAAGCAGCAGCGCAAAGAGCAGGACCAGTCCAAACGTCATGAACACACTGATGAAGGAGCGGTCCAACGAGCGCAGGTACCATGCGGCCAGCATGCGCCGGGGGTGGGGCTTTGCTACACTCGTTTCAGGCATGCGCCGCTCCGGCGGGATCCAAAAAGTATACGTCGATGTGAAGCCGCCTTCAATCGGCGCCCGGCGCTGAAATTTTCGTCGCTGGTTTCTATCCACAGCGCGCTTTAAAAAGAGTCACATGGCTGCAGCTATTATAACTCCCGCGCGCTGGACGAAAAAAACGCTTCCGCGCGCGATCCTCGTTCTCGGCGTCGAATCCGCGTTGCGCGAAGAAGCGATCGCGATGATCAAAACCGTTGCGTTCGGTTCGGCCGAAGCGAAGGACGCCAATATCGTCACTCTTTACGGCCCCGCGTCGGCCAACGAAGCGCAAACGCTCTCGCCTGCCGACATTCTCGACGAGACCAACACCGCGTCGATGTTCGCGCCGGAAGACGAACTGAAAGTTGTGCTGGTGCGCCAGGCCGACATTTTTCTTACCGACAAGGACTACCGCGAGATTCTCGAAAACAACGTCGAGAAAATCCCGGCGACATCCACCCTGGTTCTAGAAGCCGCAAATTTCGGCCAGTTCAAGACGACGCGGCTGTATAAGCAACTCGCCGCGAAAAATGCCGCCGTCGAATGTGATTCGCTCGTCGGAAAATTCGGCGACACGCAGGAACTCGAACACGAAGTCGAGCAGCGTGCCAAAAAGCGCGGACTCAATCTGGCGCACGGCGCGCTGCGCGCCCTCATGGCGCGAAGCTCGAAGAGCCTCGGTGTGATCGAAGAGGAACTCGGCAAACTCGCGCTGGCCCTTGAAGCGCAACCCGGCGCGCCGGTCCAAGTCAGCGAAGAACAGATTGAGGAACTCTGCGCCACGACCGCTACGTTTAACGCGTTCAATTTTGCCGACGCGCTGATGGATCGCAATGCGCGCACGGCGCTCGAAGTTCTCGGCGCGATTTTCGAGCGCGGCCTCGCCGACAACAAGAAGCCCGGCAAAGTCGTGACCAACGAAGGCGCGCTGACGATGGTGTTGCTCGGCGCGCTGACGTACAAACTTACACAGTTGCAGGACGTCCAGACTTTGATCGAGCAAGGCCGTGGCGAACGCGACGCGTTCACGGCCGCGAAAGTTTTTGGCTTCGGCCAGGATTCCATGCGCCGCCTTTTGCGCAAGCACAGCGCCGCGTCGATCCGCCGCAGCGTCGAAGCGCTCTATCGCGCGTACCTCGACCTGCGCCTGAGCCGCCTCGGCGGGCAGGCCGTGATGGAACAGATGGTCTGGCGCATCGTGAAAAGTTGACGGCGTAATGCATAGTCCATTGTGCATTACGGACCTTGGAGATTCAAAAATGCCCGATAATCCAATAAAGCAAGCCATGGTCGGCTATCTCGATAAATCGCCCGAAATCCAGTGCCCTTACGGCAACGTGCGGCGTGTGATCACCGGCGGCGCTGGCGGCGTGGCGAACGTTCATATTGTTTCGGTGACGAAGGGCACGACGCATTTTCACGCGGGCTACGACGAAGTGTATTACGTGCTGCGCGGAACGGGGCAGATCATGCTTGGCGATAAACCGCACACACTGCGACCCGGCGCGGTGGTGGTGATTCCCGCGGGCTTGTCGCACTCGATCGACGCCGACGAAGGACAGACGCTTGAATTCATCATCTTCGGCACGCCCGCCATGCCGATCGATGATGAACGCGCCAAGCCGCGCAAGGCGTGACTTCGACGTTTTACGGGGATTACGAAAACAGATAGATGAGCGCGGCCGCAAGCACGATCATTCGCATGCAACCCTGCGCCTGCGGGTATTTCTCCGGATCGGCGGCGCGCAGTTCTTCATACAATTTATCAATGGCCTGTTTCGCATCGAAAAGCTGGCAATTCGTGAATTCGCGGTAGAGCTTGATCGCCTCGATCTTGTTTCCCGTCGCAAGCACGTCCTTGATCTGCTTCCATTGTTCGTCCGTCGGCGAATTTGGCGGAGTGTCACTCATTTCTGCTTGTCCTCCAATTCCTGCCAGCGCGCGAAGAGCGCATCGACGCGTTCCTGGGCATCGGCAAGCTCATGGCACGTTTCCTGCAACTTCGTCGGATTGTCAGCGACTTCCGGGGTTTCCAATTGCTTCAAGATCGCGTTGACCGCGTCTTCGCTTTTCAAAATCTCCGCTTCCATCGCGTCCCACTCGCGCTGCTCCTTATAAGAGAGGCGCTTGCTGTTTGAGGCGTCTTTTTTCTGCGATGCAGTTTTCGAACCCGGTTTCTTCGATACCGTTTCGTTCTCCTGCAAGTCGCGCTGTGCGTTCTCCCACTGCGCGTAGTCGGCGAACAGATGCGCGCCGCCTTTGCCGTCGAGGCCCAGAACTTCGGACGAAAGCCGCTGCAGCATGTAGCGGTCGTGCGTGACGAGTACCAGCGCGCCGGGAAAATCGGCGAGGCTCTCTTCGAGCACTTCGAGCGACGGAATGTCGAGATCGTTGGTCGGTTCGTCGAGCAGCAGAAGGTCGGCCGGGCGCAGCATCAGTCGCGCGATCAGGATTCGCGCCTGCTCGCCGCCGGAGAGGCTGCGAACGGGCATTTCCAACTGGTCCGGGCGGAAAAGAAAGCGCTTCGCCCACGCGATCACGTGGATCGGTTGGTCGCGGAATGAAACCGTGTCGCCCGTCGGCGCGAGCGCCCGGCGCAGCGTGGCGTCCTTGTCGAGCTGCTCGCGATTCTGGTCGAAGCAGACCACGCGCAGGCGTTCGGCGCGTTCGATGGTGCCGGCGTCGGGCTCGAGGTCCCCGGTGACCATGCGCAAAAAAGTCGTCTTGCCGCTTCCGTTGCGGCCCAGCAAACCCAGCTTCATTCCCGGCGTGAGAATCAGATTAAGATCCGAGATAAGTTTGCGCTCGCCAAGGCTCTTCTCGACTTTTTTCATGACGAGCAGCTTGTTGGCCTGGCGATCCGTTGAGCTGAAATCGATTTTGACGGGCGTGCCCTGGTTGTTGCGGAATTTCGTCGCCGCAAGTTCGTCGATCAATTTTCCGGCGGAATCGATTCGCGCGCGCGATTTCGTGGTGCGCGCGGGCGGGCCGCGGCGCAGCCATTCGATCTCGCGTTTCACTTTGGTCTCGAGCGCCTTTTGCGCGGCGAGCTGCCCGCTTAAAAAATCTGCGCGCTTGCCAAGGAAATCGCTGTACGTGCCCGGTGTGCTGAAAAAACCTTCGGGGTAGCAGCGGTTGAGCTCGAAAATGCGGTTGGCGGTGTGTTCAAGAAACAAACGGTCGTGGCTGACGATCAGGCAGGCGAACGGAGCGCTCGAAAGAAACTTTTCGAGCCACAAAATGCCGGCGAGATCCAAATGATTGGTCGGTTCGTCGAGGAGCAGCAGCTCCGGCTCGCGTACCAGCTCGCGCGCGATCGCCACGCGCTTGCGCCAGCCGCCCGAAAGCGTTTCGATCGGCATGCGGCGCCAGTCTTGCGCAAAACCGACTCGGTCGAGCATCGTTTCGATGCGGTTCTCACGCTGGCTTTCGTCGAGGTGTTCATCCGTCAGCGCTGCCGCGAGCAGGCTCTCGGCGGTTTCTCCGTGCGCGAATACATCGTCCTGTGCGACGTAGCCCAGCCGCAGATTTCGCCGCATGTTCAGCGTGCCGGTGTCCGACGATTCGAGGCCCGCCAGGATTTTGAGCAGCGTCGACTTGCCGGAACCGTTCGGGCCGATGATCGCGAGGCGCTCATCGTCGTTCATGCCGAAGGTGAGATTCTCAAACAGAAGACGCGTGCCAAAGGTTTTTCCAATGGACTGACAATTCAACAGTACGGCCATGAGGGACAATTTCCGCGGACGAGGATGGCTTCTGGACTGACCTACGATGGGTCTAGCCTGCACGACTATCAGGAGTGTAACCGATTGTCGGAAAAATGCAGCCGGAGCCGCAAGAAGTTTATGGCGATGATCCTTTTTTATCCAGTTTGATCTATTTCCATGTAATCCGCCTGTTGAGCTTGAAAATTCGCCGTATTTTTTTCCGGTCCGCGTTCGCCTTTCTAAGCTCACTAAGTAAATTATGAGTCAGGAATCTTAAGAACATGTGCAGGAAAATTTTCGGCGGTCCGACATGTTCTTAGTCGCGTCGTTTCGCGGAGGTCGCCCGTGAGTTGCCGTTCACGAAAACCGGCATTGACGTTTGCGGCAGTTGTCGCAGCGGCGGCGTGGCTTTCGCGTGCATTCGCGGGCGAAGTTCTGATCAACGAAGACTTCGAGAAACTCGATCTCGCCAAACTGCCGTCCAATTATGTGATCAACACGCCGGCCGAGCTTTCGATTGTCACCGATCCTCAAAAGGGCAAGAGTCTCCGCATCTCCCACGCCGGCGGGGGCGAAGCCGCACTTGGTGTGTCGCTCGACATTGCAAAAGTGCGCGGCCGGACGGTGCGCGCGGCAGTCAGCGCGAAGTGTCCGAAGTCGTACACTCCGATTCCCGAAAAGACCGGATACCCGCAACTCGTTATTCTTTACCGCGACGACGCCGGATCGAAAGGTACCGTCGCGCCAGTGCAGCCCGACAGCGTGAACTGGCAGGACATCGCCGCGACGTATGCGATTCCGGCGACGGCGACGCAGGTGTTCGTCATCTGCCGGATTCTTGCGGTGCAGGCGGACGTTTATTTCGACGATTTGACGGTCGATGTGCTTCCGATTCCCGGCGCCGCGGATATAGCGATTCCTCCGCCCGCCGCGGAAGGTCCGGCAAAAAACGCATTAACGCCGGCAACACTCGAGCAAAATCCGGCGCAGAAAGCCGCGGCCGCTCAGGTCCCGAAGAAAACATTGGAAGAAGACGGCTTCTTGTTTAGCGGCGATATTTTTATTGCGGCGCAGGCGGCGCACAAGCAGGGCATGACGCCGAACACAATCGCGCTCGTCGGACCAGGTTTGCCGAATCCGGAATTGGAAGCCAAGGCGCCCTCGCGCTGGACGTTTCTGCCCACGGCTCGCGAGGTCGCGGGCGTGTTGATTGCGCCAGAGCGCTTGTCGTCGTCGCTGCCGGCGTTCATCGTAAAAAATAAGCCTGAAGTGGTCGTGCTGGTCGGCGAAGTGCGCAGCTCGCGCAAATTGTCGCTGGATGAGCGCAGTGAGTGGGAAGACCTCGCGAAAATTTGCGCGCGTTTCGGCGCGGTTCCAGTTCTCGCAATACCGACTGCTGCGACGCCCGGCGATCTTCGCAAGGAGATGCTCGAAGCCGCCGACGCCACGCACTGCGCCGTGATCGAACTGCGCGCGCCGCTCGACAAGCGTCTGGGAAAACTTCTGTCGCTGATTGAAAAACATGTCTTCGAGCGCACCCCGCCGCCGGCGACCGAAAAGCCTGGAGAGGAATAAAGGAGCGAAGCATGGGCGCGAGGCGAATCACTTTCCTGGTCGCGGCCGCATTGGTAGGCCGTTTAGTGGCCGCCGGCGAACCACCGCAGGTCGCCGCGCCACCGGCCAAGCCGTATTTTCCCTTTCCCGAATTGCCGACGGTGCTCTGGTTCGAGGATTTCGAAGACAGGGCCGATTTCTTCACATACGGCGGTAAAGCCGAAATTCCAAAACCTGAAAAAGCCGATCCCACGCGCAACATACCCGCAGATAACCGGCCGGTGCCGCCTGAAGTGAAGGCGCTTCCGCCCGACGGCAACGGCGGGTCGATGAACCAGGTGAACGTAATCGGCAGCATTCAGAAATGGTCCATGCTGAAAATCAATCTCAGTGCCACGCGGCTGAAGATTCCCGGCGGATTCAAGCCGGCCGATTTGATGATTCATTTTCTATGCTGGGCCGAAGACGCAGGGGAAATTGCGGTCGGTTTTGCCAGTAATGAAGGGCTGCATGAAGTGGCGCGGCCGGTGCCGCTGGCGAAAGCGTGGGTGCCGGTGTCGGTGCGCATTTCCGAACTCGCGGGTCGCGATGGGCGCGTGAAGCAGGAGGAGATTTTTAACGAGTTGACGCTCACGTTCCGGCCGCGAACGGCCAAAGGATTCCAGCGCGTTTTCGTCGACAACATGTTCGTGACCAATAGCGTGACGCGGGTCGCGGACATTTTGCCGATGCTTGAAGCGGCTCACAAGCGCGCAATAGAGCGCGAAAAAGTCGCGGCGCGCGATGGATTTTCTTATTCGGAGTCTTCTGCCGAATTGTTGCACGCGGCGGTGAAGAGCGCCGACAAGCGCAAGCGCAAGCCGAAGACGGTCCTGGTGCTCGCGCCCCACCGCGGCGACGGTCCGGAAATGATCAAGGCGTTGAGCGCGGCTTCGGCAAAGGCGAAGATCGCATTCGCGTTCGTCCCCGCGGCGGCGCCGGACGATACGCCCGTCGGCGGGCTGGACGACATGCGCATGCTTTTTCGCTACAACAATGACAAGAACGATCCCGAATTCGTGCTTCTTGCGCTGAGCTACGCCGATGCGCACGCGCCGGGAAAGGCGGGCGAATCCGTGCGCGTGTTGATCGACCGCGTGCTGGATGCCGGCTGCATTCCGCTGGTCAGCGTTCCGCCGTCGGCCGCAGATTCCGCACTCGCCCTCGACAAAAAGCTGGAGGAATTCAACGCGGCCGTGAGCGGCGTCTGCGCCATGAAGGGCGTGACGCTGATCGAATGTTCGAGCGCGCTGAAGGGCGTCAACGCGGCGCTCAGCGATGGCGAATTAAGCGCGGCGGGTCTTGCGGGATTGTCGAACGTCTGCGTGCAGGCCCTGCGGCACCTGGATCTGAATTTCATGGGGCGCAAGCAGTAGCGCCGCCTCATTTTTCATTCATGCAATCCAGCGCCGATTTCAGGCGCTCAACATCCTTTTTCAACTGGGCGGATTGAATCAAAATATTCGCGCGGTTCCAAAGCAGCGCCCCGTTGACGGGCTTGGCAAGGAAATCGCTGCCACCCGCTGCGAATGCGCACGCGACGGTTTCTGCGTCGCCATTCATGGTGAGAAACAGTATCGGCAGCGCGGCGGTGTGGGTCTGCGCCCGCATTCGCGAACAGGCTTGCAATCCGTCCATTTTCGGCATGTGAATGTCGAGGATGCACAGATCAAACGTCGCGCACGCGGCTGCTTTAAGCGCTTCTTCGCCATTGCTGGCGGCAGTGACTTCGGCACCGTGGTTGTGGAGCAGGTCCATGATCAACAGGCGCACGGACGGATCGTCGTCCACAACGAGGATGTGCGGCGGGCGCGTGTCGCTCATCGTCCGCTCCTTTCGGAATTGCTGTTTTTTCCGCTGCCGCGAAGAATCGCGGTATTCCGCGAGCTCATTTTTTTGTACTGATCTTCGAGCGCAGTGCGTTCGCGCTGCACCTGGCACAGGCGCGTAAGGCATTGCACCCGCGCGAGCAGATCGCTGATGTTGACGGGTTTGATCAGGTAATCGGTGGCTCCGAGTTTGATCGCCGTGTCGATCGTGTGCAGATCGCTGACGCCGGACATGAAGACGATCGGTACGTCCTGGCAGTTGGGAAGCGCGCGGATGGCGTGGCAGACTTTCAGCCCGTTCGCGCCGGGCATTTCCATATCCAGCAGCACCAGGTCGGCGTTGTTGACGACCAGATGCTGCAGCGCGGGTGCGCCCGAGTTGAAACTCTGGACCTCGTGGCCCGAGGCCTTCAGCGCATCGCTGACAAACTCGCACAGCACCATGTCGTCGTCGATACAGACGATGTTGGCCGGATTTTCGCTGCGCAGCGCCGATTGCGCGGGCGCAAATCCGGAGGCTGCAGGCGTTTTTTCCAGCGCCCGGCGCGCCTCAACAAGGCGCTCAAGAAGAATCTTTGCACTGGCTGGCCGGTGATTCGGTTCGCACTGCAGCAGGTCGGTGACGATCGCCGACGTTGCGCCGCTGACGTTTCCGCGGACATTCACCGGATTCGGCGGGTCGGAGTGGATCTGCTGCTGAAAAATGGCGAGCAGATCGCGCGCACCGCCGGGAAATGCCGGCAGGTTGGTGAGCATTTCGTAAATCGTGGCGCCCAGCGAGTACAAATCGGTGGTGTGCGTCAATTCCATGTCCTGGATCTGCTCGGGGCTCATGAAGCCCGGAGTTCCGTAGACTGAATTGGCTTTTTCGGCGTCGTCGGATTGCGGGATACGAGGCTCGTTTCGCCGCGCGAGGCCGAGGTCGACGATCTTCGCCACGCCGTCGCGTTTCTGGACGAGAATGTTATCAGGCTTGATGTCCAGGTGCAGAATGCCTTCGCGGTGAATCGCCGCCAGGCCACGCGCGGCGTCGGCGGCCAGTTCGAGCACGCGCGTTTCGTCCAGCCAGGCTTTTTGGGCGGCGCAGCGGTCGATCATGTCGGCAATCGATTCGCCGTCGACAAACTCCTGGACGATGTAAGTCGCATCCTTCTGGATGTTCACATCGTAGACGCGCGCAACATTGGGATGATTGACCTTGGCAGCCAGCCGCGCTTCGTTAAGCATGCGATCGTCGGCGGCGGAGTGTTTTCTCCCGAGGAGAACTTTCACCGCGACAGGAATGCAAAGTCGTGTGTGCAGGCCTTTGTAGACGACGCCCATGCCGCCCTGGCCCAATAGGCGGTTGATCACGATGCCATCGAGCTGCGGAACGGAGCGCTCGGGATCGGGGCGTTCGAATGGTTCAGCCTGCGTTGAATTACTCATGCGGTGGGCGGCTCACCCTTCGTGGCTTCGTAAACGGGCAGCGTAATGGAAAACGTTGTGCCGACTCCCACAGCGCTTTCGACGTCCAGCATTCCGCCATGCTGTTCAACAATATCATGGCAGATAAATAAGCCCAGTCCCGTGCCTTTGCCGCGATCTTTTGTCGTGAAGAACGGCTCAAAAATGCGGGATTTCACTTCGTCCGGAATGCCCTCCCCGTGGTCCGTGACCTTCAGGCAGATGCATTTCGAAACCGCCGCCGGGGTCGCGGGGACTTTCTGCTTTCCGGACATGCGTTGACCCGTGCCGGGCATGCTGCGATCCAATTTGGCGGCGCTGATTATAAGTTCGCCGCCGCCGTTTTTCTCCATGGCCTGCTGCGCGTTGACCATCAGGTTGACAAGGACCTGCTCGAGCTGGCTGCTGTCCGCGAAGACGTGCGGAAGGTCCGGTTCGAGGTCGAGCGCGATTTTTACGCCTCGGCGTGCGAGGTTGTATTCCAGCAGGCTGCAGACGGATTTGACGATGACGTCCAATTTCACCGGCGCCCGCTTTCCGCCGCGGTCAGAACCGAAATTCATGAGGCTGCGCAACAGCGCGGTGGCCCGGTTCGAGGCCTGCTGTATGCGCTCGGCGTATTTCTTCGTGTTGTCGCTCAGTCCGGGACTCATCAAGAGCAGATCGGCGTATCCGCCGACGGGTGAGATCATGTTGCCGACATCGTGGGCCATGGCCGCAACCATCTGTCCCAGCGTGGCGAGTTTAGCCGATCGCGAGAGTTGATCCTGAGTGCGGTTAAGCACCTGTGTCTTCTGGCGTTCGACCGAGTACGTCCGCGCCAGATCTGAAGCGAAGGCCAGATTCTGCTTCTGCGCCTGTTCCAGTTCGCGGCGCAGACGCTCCATTTCGGACTTCTCGGATTGCGGCACTGTGGGCAGATGCATCACGACGCGCGCACCCTTGTGGCGGACAGCTCTTTCGATACGCACGTCGCCGCCGTGCAGCGCAGCAGTGCGGCGCACCAGCGGCAGGCCCAAACCCATGCCCTCGCGGTTTCGCGTCATCAGATCGCCGATCTGGTAGAACGGATTGAACACTTTTTCGCGTTCGCTCTCGGGGATGCCAGGCCCGTCGTCCTCGACCGCGAGCTCGATCTGATCCGGCAGGGACCGCGAAAGTTCGACGCTGATGCCGCCGCCGGAGGGCGTGAATGAAACGGCGTTATTCAGCAATTCTTCCAGCGCTCGAGAGAGAAGTTCTTCGTCACCGGAGACGGACGGCAGGTCGTCGGAGGCCGCAATGTCGAGACGCACGTTTTTCTCGCGCACCTGGGCGGCAAAGCGATCGCAGACAGGTTTGAGCATGAGGTTCAGCTTGACGTCAGACCAGACGCCCGCGGAATGGGTGGCCCGCGAATCGGCGACGCTCAGCACTTCCATGATGGAATGGTTGAGTCGTTCAGTGCTGACGCGCAGCGCGTCGTATGCTGATTTGCGCAGCTCTTCCTGCGGACTCTGCAGCAGAGTCTGCATGCCGGTGAGAATTGCCAGCGGCGTACGCAGTTCGTGAGCGAGGAGATTCAGAATTTCGCGGCGCATGTTGGCGGTGCGCCGATCTTCGGTCACGTCGCGAACGAGCACAGTCCAGATGCCCGTGCCGGGGGCGGTGGCAATGGCCGCTTCCAGGATCTGGCCGCTGCCGCTTCCGCTGCGGATTTCGCAACGCAGGGTATGTTCGTTACGATCGCGCAGAGACTGCATTTCGCGTTCCAGTGTCGAGTGCCCAAGCAGTTCGGGCAGTGCGGCTTCGATCACGGAGCCGTAGGGCCTTTTAAGCATTTCGACGGCACGCGTGTTGGCTTCCGTGACGCGAAGGTCGGGCCCGGTGAGCAGGAGACCCTCGGCCATGTTGTCGATGATCGAGCGCAGGCGCGCGTGGCTGGCGCGTTCGGATTTGTAAAGCGCCGAAAGCTCCATCCCATAAATCAGCGATTGCTGCTTGGCCAATTCCAGCTCGTGCTGGACATCGTCGGGTTCACGCTGTTGCTCGCTCATGGAAGTCTCACGATTGGAATGTCCGTCACACGGATTCCTGCGTCTGCGATGTACCGGCGTCAGTCCCCTTCTGAGCGAGTATTTCCTGAACTTTACGTACCAGCGCCACGATGCCTTCGCCCTTGCGAACAAGTGCGCTGGCTTTCCAGATCTTGATTGAGGCGGGCGTCATTTCGTGCG
>Ga0265314_10004054_pt1 | contig 13828 bp, 9 predicted proteins | sample 4126metaG_FD_203106 | JGI IMG/M metagenome (GOLD analysis project Ga0265314, IMG submission 203106) | Rhizosphere microbial communities from Carex aquatilis grown in University of Washington, Seatle, WA, United States - 4-1-26 metaG | ecosystem: Host-associated > Plants > Roots > Rhizosphere >... | reverse complement strand
CGTTTCCAGCCTGGCCCCGGAATTTACAGTAACGCCGGATCCAGTCAGAATCGCTGAATTTGCGATTTGCAGAGTTCCGCTGGAAACCGTAAATGTCGTCGCCGCGAGTTGAAAGGCGCCCGATAGATTGAGTGTATTTGTGCCGACGTTTACGACAATGGATGCCAGATTGGTGCGATTGGTGCCCAGAACAACGGAAAGCGGTGTGGTCGTCAGCGAGGCAAAAGTGGCCGTGTCGCCCGCCGTGGCGCCCGGAATGCCGGATGGCGACCAGTTCGTGGGTGTCTCCCAATTTCCACCACTATTACCGATCCATGTATAGTTTGTCGCGGCATAGGCGCCACCGCTCACTGCCAGGGCCAACACAAAACCTAATCCGAAGTTCATCTTGCGCATGGCGATTGCCCTCTGCAGTACTACAAATGACGAAGATTCCACCCAGTACACGTTGCGTGAGGACTATCGAATAGTTCGATGAACCACGCACACTTTGAACGTTGGTCTGATAGTGAAAACGGACAATTCAAATCGAATATACAGCGCTTTTAAAAACCGCGGGTATCCCAACTCCCGTAGTTTCATCCACGGAGGGACCATCTCATGCATAACGCTGCAATCCGATGCATTTTTGTCTGGTAGTTTGTGGTTGTATAAATTTGGCTGTACACGTCAACAACTAATGTCCACAAATCGTTTGAATTTGATCATCTTGTTTGTTTTATGTCATTTCTATATCTCGATTTTTACGTTATCGGGCAGGATTCCTTGAAAAGAGAATCGACGAATGCCCAGGGGCACGAATCTTGGTGGGAGGCGAGCCGTTTTTTATTGCGTCAGAATCAAATCAACAGGGAAACAACTCCGCTTGTGCTCGAATGAAAATGTGAGAAAGGTATTGGAGTAACAACGATAACCGCATGTCGAGCCATTAAGCGGTCTTTGCCCAGGAGTCCGTGTTGCCTTTTCAAATCTCGAAAATCGCTGATGCCATCGTACGACGTCGCCGCGCAGTGATTCTCCTGATCACAGGAGTCGTGGCGCTTTGCCTGCCCTTCGCCGTAAATACAGTTCGGCACCTGGACGCGAACCTTCTCAATCAGGTTTCGGACCGGCTGCCGCGATTTAAGGCGTTGAAGGAAGTGACGACTGATTTTGGCGGCGACATTCTTGTCGCGGTCGTCTCCATCCCCTCCGAACAGGCGAAAAACGCGGAATGCGTCAGTGAACTTAAGTCGTTCGCCGAAACGTTAACCACTGAACTGGAAGCAGTCGGCGTTCAACCAGAGGATCAGGCGGCGCTCGCGCAAACAGCCGCGCCTCCCTTGGAGGGTCCATGGCTTCGCCAGGTTCGCTGCAAAACAGGCAATGATTTGCGCGCGGATATTTCGGCGGCGCTTCGGGCTTACCCTCAACTGGCCATGGCGGAGGCAGACGTCGATGAAATCGCCCGGAGGTTTGAACCCGGGAACTTGCGAACTCGCTTGCAAGATCTGCGAAATGAGCTGGGTGAACTGGCACCGAATTCCGCCGAACGCATGAAACTGATGCGCGACCCGCTCGATCTGTCGGGACTCGCGCAGGAGCGCTTGAAAAAATCGCTCAATAAGAACCAGATGTCCCTCGGCAACGGCGAGTATTTAATTTCAAACGATCAAACGACTGCGCTCATTCTCTCGCGCCCGACCCGTTCCAGCAACAATGTCGTCTTCAACCGCGTTTTGATGCTGTCCTGCCAGCGCGCAGAGAATCGCGCCATCGACATTCACCGCAGGAAATTCGAGCACTCGCAGATTTCGACGTCGCTCCGTTCCGACATCTACGGCCAATATGGGAAAAGTGAAGCCTCCGACCCGAATCTGAAGATTGGATTCACCGGGCTCCATGCCCTGTCAGTTGAAAACGAACGTTCACTGCGCAAAGACATCCTGGAAGGTTCAATCGAAGCCTTTGCGGCGCTCGTGCTGATATTTTTGTTCGCGTATCGAAGCTTTCGATTGACCTTCGATGTCACGCTGACGCTGATCGTTGCCGCCATCGTGACTGTTGGAATTTATGGTGGTTTTCATGGAAAAATCGGCGTGCTGGGCGCAGGTTTTACCTCAATCTTGATCGGAACAGGTGTCGACTACGGCATCATGGTATACGGAACTTTCCGCCAGTTTCGGCTTCAAGGCATGAATGCCGAACAAGCGATTAAGGACACTCTGGTCCAGCGCGGGCCCGGTCTGATGCTTGCCTGTTTCACTTCCGTCGTCGGTTTCCTGGGACTTGTCATTGTCGATTTTCAAGCCATCGCCGAATTTGGTTTGCTGACTGGGATCGGATTGGGCGCGTCTGCGATCCTGATGGCGATTCTGTTTCCCATATTGTTGCTTCGTCACGGCAACTCTCAATTTGCCCGTCCGACACCCCTCGGTTTGCACAAACTCGGCGCGGTGCTTGCGACGCGCATCGGTCGCACGGTGGCCCTCGCTTTGGGTGGCGTGGCGGTGTTGATATGTGCGTCGCTAATCGTGTTTCAACCACCGCTTGAACCGGGGATGGAACGGTTTCTGGGAGTTCGTTTTGATCCGGACATTGGCAATATGCGGAACCGGATGTCTCCGGCGTCGCTGTTGCGAGACCGCATTGTCGAAAAATTCGGACGCGGGTTTGCCGATATTCGCGTCATTGTCGAAGCTGGAAATGAGGCGCAAGCGCTGGCCACCATGAAATCCTTGGAAGAGCGCATGAATCCGTTTCTGGTCAACGGCTCGCTCCAACCTGGGGGGAACCTCGCGGATTTTGTGCCGGGTTTCCAAAATCAAGCCGCTGTGCTGGAGAAGCTCAAGCGCATCGACGTAAGCGAGAGGCGCGCCAATTTCTTCAAAGCCGCTGAAAATGAATTTGGTGCCGGAGCCAGTAAGGCGTTCGACGGCTTTTCCAAATCGCTCGACGATTTTTCGACAACTTTGGCCGGTGCAAAAATTTTGACGCTTGATGAATTGTTGAAAAACCGCTTCGGTTCGTTTCTCGTTCCGTACGCAAGAATTGATTCCGCCGACGGCAAACAACGCGTGCGATTGGTCTCCTACTACTTTCCAAAGGATCTGCAATACACCGAAGAATGGCTTCGCGGTTTGGCCGAGCAGGTTGAAAAAAATCCGCCCGCAGACACATTGATCCGCGTGACCGCAGCGCGGTTCGTTGGATTTGAATTGAAGCGCAGTGTGATTCACGACATGCAATGGATTTTCGCTGCGGTGGCGCTGCTCGTTGCCATCATAGTCTGGTACCCGCTCAAGTCCGGAAAACAGGCGCTGATTTCCACGATACCGCTGGCACTTTCATTCCTGTTTGTGCTCGCCGGAATCGCCTTGTCCGAGCGCTGCGGCGGAGATTTGTCGCTGAATTACATCAGTCTGATGATCTTCCCGATCTTGATGGGCTCCGCTGTGGACTACGGAATCTATATGGTGCTCGATATTCAATCGGGCCGATTCAACTCGCTTTCAGCCGTGCTGGAGGAAACAGGCCACAGCCTCATTCTCTGCTGCGGAACAACATTGGGCGGATATGGTTCGATGGTACTTGGCAGTAATTCTGGAATGATCTCGTTCGGCTGGACCGCAATCCTGGGTTATTCCGGAGCGCTCTTTGCGGCGTTAGTTATTGTTCCCGCAATCAGCGGGCAATCGAAGACTTCGTCTACGTTACCCTCTTAGCCGACCCGCCCGAATCGACAAATTGACCGGGACAGAAGTCGCACATGTAAGCAATGCCGGAAACGATTCCGCACGTTAATCGCCGTCGTACTTGATGCCGCGTTTGAGTAACGCGTCCTTTGCATTTTGCGGCGGTTGGGGTCGAATAACTTCGCGCGGTGAGAACGCCTTGATCTCGTGGCCATCCGGCGAACTTGGGTGCAGCGACAGTTCGCGCATCAATTTCTGGCTGAGTTCCTGCGCCTCGGCCGGCGTGCTCAGCACGTGAGGTTTGCAGAGTACGATTAATTCGTGGCGTTCACGGCCGGTCGACTGCTTGCGAAATGGAATGCCCAGCACGGGAATGCGTCCGAGCACCGGAACCTGTGAACGCAGGTCGTGGACATTGTCTTCGATCAACCCGCCCACTGCGACCATCAGTTCGTCCTTCGCGATGATCGTCCCGCTGATCGTGCGCGTCGCGACAACATCCACATTCTGCTGCTGAACAGTGCCGTCGCCCGTGACCACAGGAATATTGGCCGCGCCCGAGTTGATCGTTGAATTTTCCTGAAGTATGCGCAGCGTCACTGTGCGATCCGAGTTGATATTGGGAGTAATCAGAAGCGTGGTGCCGACCGGACGGAATTCCACCGTGGTGTTCGGCGTGCTGGTCACCGTGTTGTTGTTAACGACCGTGTTGCTGCTGATGTTGCGGATGATCGGCCGTTCTTCGCCGACAAACAGGCGCGAGACTTCGTTGTTGGCGGTCAACAGCAAAGGTGTGGCGAGTGTCGTGATTTTGTTCTTGTCTTCCAACAGCTGCAGGCGAGCTCGGAAGTTGTTGTTCACAAACTGGAAGAGCAACGCTCCGCTGTTCAGCCCCGAACCTCCAACGACCAGCGGCGCGGCGCGCCGCGCAACGCCGCTCAAGGCGTCGGCCGCCGGCGGCTGAATGACGCCGGAACCCAATCCCGCCGCGTTGTTCACGCCGTCACTGAACTGATAATCGAACACTGAATTGAAGCTGTCGCCCAGGTCGATGGAGAGGACTTTCACCTCCAGCAGCACGAGCGGGGTGGGGACATCCAGCTTCTTGACCAGTTCACGGATGTCGTCCATGACCACGGCGTCGCTGGTGCGCACCATCAGCATGTTGTTCTTGCGGCTCACTGCAACGTAGATGTCGACTTGGTTGCGGCGCAGAGCCTGCAGTGCAGCGTCGGTCTCGGCCTTTCCTTCCTGTATTGCTTTCTGAAGCGCCTGGGCTTGCTCGGGCGTGAGGTTTTTGAACTCATTCGTGTCGCGGCGGTTATCGTCCCGGTTGCGGTCGATGCGGCGCGCCTGCGTGCTGCTGTTGATGCCGCTGTTGCTGAATCCGCCGGAAGAACGGCTGGAACCGAAGCCGTTGCTGCCATTGCCAAAACCACCGGTGGTGCTCGTGCTTCCACTTCCAAAAATCCCGAGGCCCTGGCTGCGCGAATCGATCACATCGAATCGATCGAACCGGTCTTCGAGATCGTTGGACTCGTCGGCGGCCCCATCACGTCCAAGGGAAAGAAGAACGCGATCGCCGTGAAGGTCACGGATGGCCAGTGCGATGGATACCGCGTTCGGATAAAGCAGCGTGAAGATCTCTGTTTTTTCCACGCGCGGAACGATCAGGCCCTTCTGAAACTCCTGCAGCGTCGAAATGCGAATAATGCCGTTGGTCGGGTCCTGCTTCCACGCGAGATCATTGGTCTTACAGAGTTCTTCGATTGCCGACTGCGCCGTGACATCGCGCAGAAAAAGCGAAACGGGAACCTTGCGCGCGTCGGCCGTTGCCGCGATGTTCATGCCGGTCTGCTCCGAGAGCAGTCTTAGTGCATCGGCGAGCGGCAGTTCGCGAAAATCAACGTGCTGCACGCGCTTGGCCGTGGCGGGCTCTTCAGCGCAGATGGCCGTGGAAAATCCCGCGGCAAATACCCACGCCGCAAGCAACACGACAATAGACCTTAAAGATCGCATGAAATCCCCCCCCATTTCTTCACTTCATTTTACGACGAGCATTTCCTTAACGCCCGGCACTTCGATTTCCACGCCTTCCACTCCGACTTTTTTGACAAGCAGCGCGCCGTTATCGCTGCCGTTCAGCAGAATGCGCGAACCTGCGACCACAGAGACATGTCCCTTGCCCTTGATTTCCAGCACGGCCGACGCCGGCTTACCTTCGGCCTGCAATAAGCCTTTCAACGTGATCTCGGGAATCTTGATGGCGGGCGGCGGCGTGCGTTCGGAGCGTTCCGGTCCGCGCAGGACCTGGCGCAACCGTGAACTCGCCTGCGTGGGATCGGCGCTTTTGGGTGTGCTATCGTCGGACTTCGCGGGCGTATCCGGCTTCTTTTCAGGCGGCTTGTCTCCCTCTTCCGCCAATAACGAAGCGCAGTTGGCCAACAGCAGGACCAATGAAATCAGCGCAGTCTTATACTTCGAATAATTCATCAACCTGTTCACCCGCATGAATTCCAGCGCTCCTCAACCTGCCAACGAGAACAACGCCATGAAGAACGCAATGTATACGAAGCCCACAATTCCGCCGACCACAACAATGGTAACTGGTTCGATCAGCACGCTCAGCCGCCGCACGGAAGCGGCCAGTTGTTTTTCATGAAAGTCCGCGACTTCGGCCAGCACGGTCCCCAAGGTTCCCGTCGCCTCGCCGATTGCAACCATGCGACCGAGCATGGGCATGAATCCGTAACGGGGTTCATTCAGCGGCGCGGCGAGCGTCCCTCCTTGCATCACGGACTGGCGCACGTTGCCGACGTGCTCCGAGAGTGCTCGGTTGCTGATCAGATTGACGGTCGTTCCCAGCCCGTCGAGGAGTGTCACGCCACTCTCGAGCAGCAACCCCAGTGAGCGCGCGAACATCGCGGTCGCGGCATTGCGAAATAGTTTGCCGAAAATTGGCACGCGCAGAAGAAACGCATCGATTTTCAGCCGGCCGGGCGGCCAGCGGTAAATAAGGACGAGCGCTACGACGACCGCGACAATGCCGATGGCCACTTGGGCATAGTAAAGCTGCATCCAGGTGGAGATATCGAGCAGCAATTGTGTGATTGCCGGCAGGTGGCGGCCGCGGCCCGACAGAAACTTCTGAATCTTCGGGATCACGCTGAACAACATGAACGCCGTTACCAGAATGGCCATCAGGACCACGATGGCCGGATACAGCAGCGCGTTCAGCAGTGTCATGCGCAGGTTGCGCGCGCGTTCGAGTTGTTCGGCCGCGCGAGTCAGTACGACTTCGAGCGTGCCCGATTGTTCGCCAACCCGCACGAGCTGGATGACGAATTCGGGAAAGCAGCGCGGGTGCTCCGCTAGCCCGTTGGCAAACGACGCGCCTTCCTCAATCCGCTCATAAACCTGCTGCCAGACGCGCGTCATGGACGGGCGGCGCGCCTGTTCGGCCGTGGTCTTGATCGCCGCCAGAAGAGTGATTCCGCTGCGCAGCATGGACGCCATCTGCAGGAAACCGATTTCAACATCCAGTTTCGAGGGTGGCAGCCAGTCAAACGGATTCATCGAAATGCGATGCGCGGGGTTTAACGTGGCGGCGGAAGCCTGGATGTCGAGCACGATCCAGCCGCGGCCGCGCAGATTAGAGACGAGCTCGGCGGCGCTTTCAGCCGCGGCATCTCCATTCTGCGTGCGCCCCGCGCCATCGCGTGCTACGTACGTAAAAGACGGCATCCCCGCTCCTCACTGAACGCTTCGGGCTGATCAGCCCATTGCCACCGATTCCAGAACTTCACGCACCGTTGTGACACCCGAAAAAATCTTGTCTATTGCATCGTCGAGCAGGCTGACCATTCCGCGCGAACGGCTGGAAGCGATCAGTTCGCCTTCGCCCATACCGGCGGAAATCTGCGCGGCGAGAACGTCGTCGACAGCCATCATCTCAAATAGACCGGCGCGCCCGGCGTAACCTCGCCCGGCGCAGTAGATGCAACCGCCTGCGTCGTAAACGGTGCGCCCTGCGTCTTGCGGCCGGCCCAGTGTTCTCGCTTCGGCCTGAGTCAGTTCGCGTGCCTTGCGGCAATGTGTGCAGAGTTTTCGCGCCAGGCGCTGCGCGACGGAGAGGCGCAAGGTTGCCGCAATCATATAACGCGCCAACCCCATATCGGCCAGACGCGTGACGCAGCTCGCGGCGTTGTTCGTGTGCAGCGTCGACAAAACAAGATGGCCAGTCAGCGCGGATTTGACGGCGATGTCGAGCGTGTCCATGTCTCGAATTTCGCCGATCATCATCACGTCCGGATCATGGCGCAACACGCTGCGCAAGGCTTTGGTGAAGCTCACTTTTTCCGAAGTGTCGACTTCGACCTGTGAGACGCCGGGAATGTCGTATTCGATCGGGTCTTCGATGGTGATGATGTTGAGCTCCGCCGTCTTGAGCAGGCGGTGAATGGCGGCATACAGCGTTGTGCTTTTTCCGCTGCCGGTCGGTCCGGTAAGCAGGATCAATCCATGCGGCTGGCTGAGAACACTTTCCATGCGGCCCAAATCCGGGGCCGACATGCCCAGTGTTTCAAGCGTGGTCGCGTGTGTTTGCAATCCGAGCAGGCGCAGCGTCATTTTCTCGCCGTATTTCGTGGGCAGCGTGGCCACGCGGATATCGACCAGGCGTGCGTTGACGCCGGCGCCGTAGCGATGCGTGAACGCGCCGTCCTGCGGGGCGCGTTTTTCGGCGATATCCATGCTGGAGAGAACTTTCAAGCGGCTGACCAGTCCCGCTTCGCATGAAAGCGGCAGGCGCTGGTATTCTTCGAGCACGCCGTCAACGCGGAATCGCACGCGCAGATATTCTCGGCCCGGTTCAATATGGATGTCTGACGCTTCGCGCATGATCGCGGCGTGCAGCAGCTCGCCGGAAAGCGCCACGGCGTCTTCCCGGTCGACTTCGAGCACACCGCTGCTGGCATTGACCGGCGTCATGCGCGCCGTTGAGCGACTTGAATCGCCGTAGATTCTGACCAGCGCCCGCTGCAGCGATTGCGCTTCAACTTGAGTGATCACAATTTCCTGGCCGGTGAAACGTTCGACGGCTTCAAGCGCCATCAGGTCGCTGGGATCGGCACAGGCCACGTGGACTTTTCCACCCAGTGAGGCAAAGGGCAGCACCTGGCGGCGCACGGCGAGGCTGGCCGGAACACGCAGCGCCCACGCCGGATCTATCTTGACATGGTCCATGTTCACCAGCGCCGCGCTCATGCTTGACCTCGCGAGACATGCACGGCCTGTGGCGAGATATTCCGTTTGCGCGCCAGGCTCACGCGATCGCGCAGCACGCCCACGTTGCGCGTCGTGGCGAGCGCGACCGCTTCCGTAATCCGGCCGCCGGCCCATAGGCGCGCCAGATCCTGTTCGAGCGTCTGCATGCCGGCCGACTGCCCCGCTTCCATGGTCGAATAAATCTGCGAACTGCGGGCGCTCGCAATCAAATTGGCGATGGCCGGATTGCAGATGAGAATCTCGCTGGCCACGATGCGTGCGGATTTCGGCGGCGCTTCGGCTTCGCCTTCCGCGGGCGCCGGCGCGGCCGAGGGCAGCAGGTGCTGCGCCACAATTGCGCGCAAAACCAGCGACAGCTGACGGCGGATGCCATCCTGTTCGTCGGCCGGGAAGACTGCGACCAGGCGCTCGATGGAACTGACGCAATCGCCGGCGTGCAACGTGGTGAATACCAGGTGACCGGTCTCGGCCGCGGTGATCGCGGTGCGGATGGTTTCCAGATCGCGGATTTCGCCGACGAGGATCACGTCTGGATCCTGGCGCAACGAGGCGACCAGCGCGTCGTTGAACGACGGCGCATCCAGCCCGACCTGGCGCTGGTTGACTATGCCGCGCACCGGTACGTGCAGGTATTCGATCGGATCCTCGATGGTGACGATGTGACTGCGCCGCGTACGGTTGATGCGGTCGATCAGCGTCGCCAGCGTCGTGCTTTTTCCCGCGCCGGTCGCGCCGCTGATGACGACCAGGCCATCGCGCAGTTCGCAGAGTGAATACAAACTGCCGGGCAGCGCGAGTTCTTCGAGCGTTCGGAAATGATCCTCGAGCAAACGGAAAACCAGCGCGTGTTCGGCCTGCCGTCGGAAAATATTGAAGCGAAAGCGTGCGCCGCCGGGCGCAGTGAGCGCGCCATCGGCCGAACCCTTTGCCGCAAGCGGATCGGGCCCGCCGGCGGTGGTGCTGGCGTTGAGAATCTTGCGCGAAAATTCCTGTGTCTGCGCCGCAGTCAGCGCGGGCGCCGACGGAATCGCGCACAATTCGCCGTGAATGCGGATCGTCGGCGGCAGACCAGGCGTTAGGTGCAGGTCGCTGCCTTCCTGGCGAACGCATTCGGCCAGCAGCCCGTGCAGCCGCGCCAGGGGATCCGAAGAAGTCGTTGCCTGCGTTGGCATGCTTATATCCAAAGTGTCAGCGCCCACCTCTTGTCCGGATCGTCCGAAAGGTCCGTTGCCTTTTCCTGCCCCGCGTTCATTTCAATGCCGATCGGCACAATGAAGTCCGGGGAATGTGAAATCATCTGCAGCGTATCCAGCATCTGCTTGTAGCTGCCAATCATTTCCACATGCCAGAATTGCGGCGCTGGCATGTGCTGTTTTTTGCAGAGCAATTCGATGTCCGTGGTCGCGTATTTCATCGAGGCGCCGACGTTCGGGGCGCTCTTGACAAGCGTCAGCCCCTTTGCTGTGAGCATGTTGGAAAGTCCATTTATTGCTTTGGCGCGGTCGTTGGCCCCCGGCGAGAGGCTCTGAGCGATGTGCAGCGAGCGCTCCTTTTCATCCGATAGTTTGTCGCTTAAGTCTTCGACAATCTTCTGCTTGGCCAGCAACTCCGACATCTTGGGCACAGATTTATCTGATCCCGCCAACTTTGCGCGCGCATCATCGAGCGCGCGGCCGGCTGGCCGGCCAGAGACCCACAGGTAAAGGCCCAACGTCAGAATCGCGGGAATAACAGCCATCAGCCATCTGTCGCGCGGGTTTTGCGTCATTGTTTCTTCCTTCCCGCCGGGGCGCTGACGACTTTCGGATCGATGATTTCGGCGCGCGTTTTTTCTTCGGCCTTGCCGGCCGCGGGCGTCAAAACCATTGAGAAATGATAGGGGCCGCCATTTTCCAGGAGTTGCTGGCCCTGTTTTTCGGCGGGATGAATTTCCCAACCGGCACCACGCAGCCGTAATTCCAGGCGGCTGGCTAGCTCATCGGCTTGCGCCGCTTCCAGGCAGATGCCTTTGAGCTTAATTCCAGTTCCATCGCTGACGATGGACTGGATCATCAAATCGTCGGGGCGCTGTTCGCCGAGGTTCTTAATCAACTGCAGGATGCGCGCGCGCCACATCGTCATTTCGGTGTTGCCTTCTGTCGCGCTGACCTGGGCTTTTTGATTGCCTGCATGCAGCGTATCGAATTGGGTTTTCAGTTCGTCAGTTTTCTTCGTGAGCTGGGCCAATTGCTTCGCCGGTTCGCTCTGCTTTGCAAGCTCAGCATCGATCTCGCGTTTTTGACGCGTAATCCATTGAGAATGGCCGTAACAGAGTGCGATGATCACCGCTTCTGCGGCTATCGCGCACCAGAACAGTTGGCGGTTGGTGAGCGGACGCACAACCGGCGCAATGGCCGGGACCTTCAGGGCGCCGGAATTCAAATGCCGCGCCCAAGCGTTCAGCCAGGCAGACAACGCGCTGTCGACCGCCAAGTTGTAGGCCTGCATACGCTCGTCGGGCGGTGGCGCGTCGTCGCCCAGCCACTCGGAGTGAGGCGCTTGCGTATTTTGAAGCCAGCGCGCAATGCTGGGTTGAATACGACCCTGGCCGGCACCGGTGCCCATAAGCTGGCGAGTGACCTCCGCGGGCCCGGCCTTCGCGACACACATGGTCATCTGATTCCAGAATTCCACGCGCTTCCAGGTGTCACCCGCTTTGGTGTCCAATGCAAAAGGCACTCCAGCGGGATGAACCATTCCCGCCAGCCGGCCACCGGCGCGTTTGACCGCCGCCTGAATGCGTTCAAGGATCGGAGATTCGATGACGGTGACCCAGAAGGCGCGCTGTGACGCATCGCGTTGCGCCAGATCGTTGGTCAGCGGCTGAAACGCCGCTGCCGCTTCGATCGCCGGAATGCCGGAGAGCGGTTCGGCCTCAAAGCACAGCGCGCGAGCCACCTGCGCGTTCTCGAGGCCAGCGACGGCGGAAGCGGGCAGAGAAACGGTTTGCGTCGAAAGGTCTTCGCAGAGAATCCAGACTTTTCCCCCGCAAGCCTTTTGAGAGAGGATGCTCTCGACTTCATTGAAAAGCTGCACGCCAGCCGGCCGCGCGGCGTGCCAGAAATGCAGCATCTGCGGCGCAGCCCCCGCCGAAAAATCCGCCCGCGCGAGAGCGCCGGATTTGATGAGGATCAAGGTTGTGGCGGGGCGTGGCATCCGGAGTTCCTAGGGTTTCAAAATCAAATCAATGTTGGCCGGCCCGCTTTGTGTGACCACAATCACCTGCGGAACCGACTTGTTTGCTCCATTGTAAGCGCGCAGCACGCGAGTGCCGATGGTGACACGCGTAAAAGGCGCAGTTCCTGTCGGAGCGTCGTCAAAGGTAAAAACAACCGGCGCGCCGGCACCCGTCAGGGAAGCAGAGAGTGGCTTGATCAGTCCGGTATCGGGATTCGGCCCGAAAAGGCGAAGTTCGACCGAGCCGGTGGGCCCATTGCCCAACGTGGTCTGATGCACCGTAACGGTAAAGGCAGCTTTAAATAGATTACTCGCCGACGCAATCGGATACGCCGGCATTGGAAAGGCGTCGGTGGCAATGTTCAGGTACAGATCGTCCTTGTAGTCCTCCGACGGCGCGGTGCTGAGTATCGCATCGGCGCCCAGAGAACGGAAAATCTTGATTTCTCGCTCAACGTCTGAATCCGTCGCGAGAATCAGCACGCGATTGTTGCTGACATTTGTTAATTTTAGCAGCTCAAACGGGCGGCCCCAGCCGTCGCGCAGAATTGTCTCACCGGCGGCAAGTCGCAGATATGGCCCCCGCCAACCGCAGGGCACTTTGACTTCGGCGTCTGCGAGGGCGACATCGGCTACCGGAATATTGGTCGTGTCTGCTGGACGAATTGAAAAACTTACCGCCGGATATGGATTTATCCACAATTCAGCGGGTTGTAGCGGTGTCGACGAGTCGCTGTCGTGATCTATCGCTCTCGGCAATCGTCCCATGTCAGTTACAAATCCTGAAACGAAGGGGTTGCCACTGGAATCATGCTGATTCTGCGGACCAAGAATCGCATCCGAAATATTCTGCAATCCACGTTGCGTGGCCTCGTAGCGGCTCTGATCCTGAAACCCATCTACCGACGTCACCGCAACTGCGGTAAGGATCGCCAGAATTGTTAAAACAACTAACAACTCGATCAGCGTGAATGCACCTGCGTTACGGTTCATAGACATCCACCCGGTTGAGGAAGAGGATCAGATCATCGCCGCGGTTTGTGATGCCTATCACGCCAGACGTCAGCGTCATGCCGGCGTTCGGATCGTCAGGGTCAATGTTTACGCTCCCATCTGGTCCAGCTGAGACCAATCGTGCGTGCAGCCAGCAAAGTTCCGGCGTTTTGATGCGCGGATCCGACGTGTTGACAGTAGGAATCTGCAGGATGATGGGATTTCCCCAGTCGTCGCCGATGGCCGGTTCGCCGTCGTTGCCGTACAACGCCGTTCCGCTCGCAACGCCATAAAACTTCCGCTGCTGAAACGTCTGTGTGGCTGACGGACCGCTGTTGCCCTTGTCGTTCGCGGCCGGAAAAATAGCGGAGCGATTTTCGCGTGCATTTTGAATCGGGAAGCCGCCTTGGATATATGGGCCACGCCAGCCGATCCTCGTATTCGCGTCCCAAACCGGGAAGGTTGCAGTGAGCGGGCGCAAGGTTGAGGTATTCGCTGTGCGGCTCAGCACATCGCACATGCGCAGGCTCTGATAATCAAACCCGTTTGAAAATTTCACGTCGGAGACCATCGATTTCACGGCATCACGCAAGGCATTGAGCGAGGTATTTTGCGCAACGGTATGGGCATCGTCTGTCTGGCGATCGACCATTGGAATA
>Ga0265314_10004052_pt1 | contig 13838 bp, 13 predicted proteins | sample 4126metaG_FD_203106 | JGI IMG/M metagenome (GOLD analysis project Ga0265314, IMG submission 203106) | Rhizosphere microbial communities from Carex aquatilis grown in University of Washington, Seatle, WA, United States - 4-1-26 metaG | ecosystem: Host-associated > Plants > Roots > Rhizosphere >... | reverse complement strand
TGCGCTGCACCACAGCGCATTCCATTCCGCCTCGCCGTCGGGCCTGCATTTCTCGCTGGTGCTGCGCGGCCCGTCGCGGCGCAAGCGCCTGTTGTTCTTCGACCGCATCGGCGGCGAGGGCGCCTTCCACTTCCACCTCGGCAGCAAGGACCAGCCGCTGGAGAAGGAGGAGGCGCGGCACATGTCCCGCGCGACAATGCTCGACGTGATGGCGCACTTCGCGGCGCTGCCGCCGCTCGCGGTGTAAGGATGCGCGGCCCCCTCGTCGCCCTGGAAGGCATCGACGGCGCGGGGAAGACCTCGCTGGCGCAGCATCTGGCGCACGGGGAGCGGCTGGGCGGCGGCACCTACTTCAAGAAGGACACGCGCGACAACATGGAGCGCCTCGCGCGTCTCAAGCCGCTCGAGGCGGCGCGGCCCGAAAGCCAGATCCGCGGCGGCTTCGCGCGCGAGCTGCGCTGGGCGGCGGTGCTCGACCATCTGACCTATGTCTATCGCGCCGTCGTTCCGCGGCTCGGCGAGCCGGGGCCCAAGATACTGGATCGCTGGTATCACGGCGGACTGGCGTGGTCGGTGTTCGTCGAGGGCCTGAGCGGCAGTTCGGAGACGCTCCTGCAATGCGTGCCGGAGCCGGACGTCGTCATCCGGCTCGAGGTCGATCCCGCCACCGCGCTGTCGCGCATCGCGCGCCGCGGCGCGGTGAAGGAGGATGAATTCTTCGAGCTGCTCGACGTCTATGCCCGCTCCTACGACATCGCCTTCGCGGGCAGCGTCCTGCCGCTCATCCGCAAAGAGAATGTCGACTATGACGAGACCGTACGATTCGTCGAAAGCGCGCTGCCGCGGGCGCTGGACGGCATGCCAGCCGTGCGGCCCGTGCCGCGGGCGTTGTGGCGGCGACCCGGCGCCGCGCGCCGCGCCCCGCCGGACGGCAAAAGGCCGGACGGCGGCTTTGCCGGGCGACGGCGCGCGAGGCTTATCGCGCTGCATGGCTTGGACGCGGCGCAGACGTCGGCGGCGGCAGACGTCATGCGCCGGGCGTGGCGCGGTCCGGTCGTCGTGCTGGATCCGGCGCGTGACGACCATGCCCGCGTGACCGCGACGGCGCTGGGGGCGGGCTATGTCGATCTGTCGGAGGTCCCACAGGCGGCAGCAGAATGCCTGGCCTGGGCGCGGGCCTTCGATCTGCTGAAATTCTACGAAGACGCCGTGCGGCCGCGGCTGGAGGACGATGTGCTGCTGGTCTGGCGCGACGGGCCATCGTGGCTGGCCGAAGCGGCGGAGCCGCAGATCGGCGCCGAGTTGAAGGCCCTCTTCGCGCCCTTGCCGGCGGCGGACGCGATCCTTCGCCCGCGCGACGATGTCGAGGGACGCCTGGCCGCGCTACGGCAGGCGGCGCCGGTATGATCGTTCTGGGCATCTCCTTCACCATGGATTGCGGCGTCGTGCTCGCGATCGATGGGCGCGTGGTCGAGGCCATCAGCGAAGAGCGGCTTTGCCGGGTGAAGATGATCGCTGGCGTTCCGCGCCAGTCCATCCGCTATGTGCTCGACAAATACGGCCTGACCTGGCGCGACATCGGCGCGATCGCGACGCATGGGCAGCTCGACGACGACCAGGCGCATCTGGACACCTTCATCCGCAAGGCGCGCGAGATCACGCAAAGCGCGCTCGACGGGGAGCGCAAGCAGGAGGTGCTCGTCCATCTGTGGCGGCGCTATGGCAAGGAGAAGTCGGTGCGGGATGTGCGTCTGCCCGACATCCTGGCCGAGCTTGCCTCGTTCGGGCCGCCGCTGCGGATATATCCGCATCACGATTGCCACGCGGCTTACGCCTATTACGCCTCGCCCTTCTCCGACGCCTTCGTGCTCACCGCCGACGGCTATGGCGAGGACGCGAGCTCCACCTTGTGGCGGGCGCGCGACGGCACGATGACGAAGCGCAAGACGACGGCGACGGTAGATTCGCTGGGCTATTTCTATGGCGCGATCACGCGCCATCTCGGTTTCACGCCGCACCGCCACGAGGGAAAGGTGCTGGGGCTCGCGGCGCATGGCGATGCCAGCCGCACCGGGGCGATCCTGCAGACCATGATCCGCTATGACGGCGCGCGGCGCGACTTCACCGCGCTGCACGCCCAGGGTCTCTACATCACGGACTACAAAAATCCGTATCTCGCCGAGGCGCTGGCGGGATTTTCGACGGTGGACGTCGCGGCGGGCGCGCAGCGCGTGCTGGAGGATTGCGTCCTCGCCTATCTCGAAGATCAGCTGGATGCGGACCTTCCGCTCTGCGTCGCCGGCGGCATCTTCGCCAATGTCCGGCTCAACCAAAAGATCGTCGAGCGGACGCGCGCGACCGGATTGTTCGTGGCGCCGCATATGGGGGATGGTGGACTGGCGATGGGCGCGGTGGCGCTCTACCTGAAGGAGACGGGGAGCGAGACGGTCGCACTGCCGCGCGAGCTTTACCTGGGCAGCGTGCCGTCGGACGCGCAGATCGAGGAGGCGTTGCGGCAATCCGATATCCCGTTCGAGCGCTACCGCGACATCGAGAACGCGACCGGCGATCTGCTGGCCGACGGCAAGCTGGTGGCGCGGTTCTCCGGCCGGATGGAGTATGGGCCGCGCGCGCTGGGCAACCGCTCGCTGCTGTTCAACGCGGCCGATCCGCTCGCCAATGACTGGCTGAACCGCAAGCTCCATCGCTCGGAGTTCATGCCCTTCGCGCCGATGACGCTGAAAGAGCACGCCGCCGACTACTATCTCGATTTCGAGCGCTACATGCCCAATTGCAGCTTCATGACGGTGACCGTGAACTGCACGGAGAGGATGCGGCAAAGCTGCCCCGCCTGCGTGCATGTCGACGGCACCGCCCGGCCGCAGCTGCTCGCCGAGGCCGACAATCCGGGCATGCATCGCGCGCTATCGCGCTATCACGCCCGCACCGGCATCGCGACCGTCCTCAACACCAGCTTCAACGAGCATGAACACCCGATCGTCGAGACCGCCCAGTCGGCGATCGCGTCCGTGATGGCGTGCGGCATTCCCTATCTGGCGATCGGACCCTATCTCGCCGACAATTCGGCGCGGAGCTGACCCGATGCGCGCGACGTTGCTGGACAGGACCTATGAGGTGAGCCCGAAGGCGGCGCGGGAGGTCCTGCGCCCGTTGCACGACGCCGTCACGGGCGTGGCGTTCTATCTGTCGCCCGCGGCCTGCGCGCTGTTCCTGCAGATCTACGAGGCCGGCCGGCGCGGGCGGCGCCACCGCGTGCCGAAGAGCTTTCGCCGCAACTCGCCGGCGCACAAGCTCTATCGCGAATTGCGCCACAGCATCCTGATCCGGCCGCTTAAGGGCGGCCAATGGGAGGCCGGCAAGGCCGTCGAAATCTGCGCGTTCTCGGACCTGCTCTATCCGCTGGCGCTGAAATGCATTCGGGAGAAGGCACATGGCCACCGCACCGGCGCAAAAGGCGCCTGAGATATTGAACGAGGCCGAGGTCGAACGCTTCGCGCGCGACGGCTTCGTCGGACCGTTCCCCTTCTTGTCGCGCGCCGAGGTCGCGCGCCACCGCCGCGCCATCGAGGACGAAGTGCTGACCGGCGACGACCTGACGAACCGCCATCTCGACAATGACAGCGTCCGCGCCCTGTGTACCAATTCGCAGATCGTGGCGCGGGCGCGCCACCTGCTGGGGCCGCCGATCAAACTGTGGATGTCGACCTTCTTCGTGAAGGAGCCGGGCGCGCTCGGCATCCCCTGGCACCAGGACGCGGCGTACTGGCACCTGGACCCGATGATCACGGTGAGCGCCTGGATGGCGCTGGACGACGCGACGATCGAGAATTCCTGCCTGCACCTGATCCCCGGGTCGCAGGGCGAATTGAAGCCGACGATCCGCGAAGCCGGCTGGGCCTTCAAGAAGATGGTCGATCCGCAATACGTCGATGCCGCGAAGGCGCAGCCGATGGAGGTCGAGGCCGGGTCCTTCTTCCTGTTCACCGACCGGGTGATGCATTATTCTGCGCCGAACCGCTCGGCGCAACGCCGCATGGGGCTGACCGCGCGCTTCACGCCCGCCTCGGTGCAGGTGCATTACGACCGCTTCAACATCTTCCGCGACAAGCCCGACAAGCAGCGCGCTATCCTGCTCGATGAGGCCTGTCATGCGTGACGGCGATGCGGTGCTGGTCGAAAGCCTGGAGCCCGATCCGGCGAAGGTGCGCTACATCAACGACAGGCTGTTCGAGGATCTCGAGGCGAAGGGTGTCGCGCCGGAGAACCGCAGCAAGCTGTGCTTCACGCTGGAGCGGCCGGACGGCGAGGTCGTCGGCGGGATCGTCGGCGACATCCGCTGGAACTGGCTGAAGATCGAGTCGCTGTGGGTGCATGCCGCGCTGCAGAACCAGGGCGCGGGCGGCAGGCTGCTGGCGCGGGCGGAACAGCATGCGCGGGCATTGGGAGCGCGGTTCGCGCGGACCAGCACCTATTCGGTCCAGGCGCTGCCCTTCTATCTCCAGCACGGCTATGCGGTACAGGCCGCGGTGCCCGAATATCCGCCGGGGGAAAAGAAATATTATCTTTCCAAGCTGCTGGACGTGGACGGGCCCGCGTCGGACCTGTCCTGGGGCGGCTGAAGGAAACGGCCATGGAGATCGAGGCCATCCTCTGGGATTTCGGCGACACGCTGGTCGACGAGACCTGGATGCTCGCGCCGCTCGAGGGCGTGCCGCGCTGGCCCGAAACGTATCGCGGCCTGCTCGGCAACAACGCGCTGGCACAGCAATGGAACGTCGGAGCGATCACGTCGGTCGGCGTGGCGCGGTCCTTCGGGCGCGAACTCGGCGTCGAGCCGGAGCGGCTTCTCAAGCATATGCAATGGTGCTCGCGCAACATCGCCTTCTATCCGCGGATGAAGGCGGTGACGGCGCAGCGCCGGTACCCGCAGGCCATCGTCACCGTCAATCCCGACATCTTCTCCGACGTGGTGGTGCCGCATTACCGGCTGGACGAGAGCTTCGATGCGATCGTGACCTCGTGGCAGGAGCGATCGGCGAGCAAGCCGGACCTGTGCGATGCCGCCATCGCGCGGCTGGGCGGCAAGTGGACGCGCGACCGCTGCCTGCTGGTCGACAACCGCCAGGATTGCGCCGAGCAGTGGATCGCGCGCGGCGGCCGAGCCTATCAGTTCCGGGGCGAAGACCGCTTCTTCGCCGATCTCGGCGCGCTGTTCGTCTAGCGCCCAACTAACTCTTCGGCTTGACGTAGACGCCTTCGCCGGGGCGCATGATCATTTGGGTCAGGCCCTGGGCGACCAGCGCGCCGGTCAGCGACCAGATGCGCACCCGCGTGTTGATCATGCCGTGGCGCACGCACTCCGCGGTAGCGTCGCCCAGCAGCCAGCCGTCGAGCGCGTCCAGCTCGTAGAAATGCGCGGTCAGCGAGAGGGTCGGCGCCAGCGAGGTCAGGATGTTGCCGCCGCGCGCGTTCGAGGCGGCGGTCACGCCCAACATGTCGATGATCGGCAAGGTCGCGCCGGCGCGGATGAACGGCGTCGCCAGCGCGCTGTCGCGATAGCGCATCCAGCGCAGCGAATGGCCCGGCATGTTGCGGCGCTTGAACGAGTCGATGCGATGGATCGGCCGCTCGTCGAACACGCTCCAGAATTTGTGCCGCGGCGGCTCGTCCGGCTCCATGATCTGCTCGACGGATTTGAGCTCGTCGGGATGGGGCACCATCGGCATGGGGGGGCTCTTGATCAGCTCGTCGCCCTGGGCGCTGCTGAGCCACAACTCGGCCGAAACGGCGTGCTTGTCGGCCTGGGAGAGCCGGGCAGAGAGCAACTCCGCGGCGCTCGTCTTGCGCACCGAGGACAGCGCGATCGAGACCGGGCCGACGCCGACGGGGCGCAGATACTGCACCGTCAGATTGACGGGGCGCTCGAATTTCGCGACGTCCTGCGCGGCGCACAGGATCGAGGCGCCCAGATAGCCGCCATTGACGGTCCACAACGTCGCCCGGTCGTCATAGCTCGCTTCATGGACGCTCTGGTCGCCCTCGGCGGAGACGCGCCTGGTCTGGATGATGCTGTCGAGCGTTGCACTCATGGTGTCTCCCTGACGATTTCTTGTTCATTGCGGCAGGCGCGCGACGATCACGCTGTTCAATCCGCCGAAGGCGAAGGACGGCGAGACCAGGGTCGAGACGGCGATGGGCCTCGCTTCGAGAGCCAAGGGCAGCGCGCAATCGGGATCGGGCCCGAGATATCCCAGGACGGGGGGCGCGACGCGCGCCTGCAGCGCCTTGATGCCGAGGATCAGCTCGAGCGCGCCGCTCGCGCCCTGCAGATGGCCGTGCGCCGATTTGGTCGCGATCACCGTGCTGTTGCGCAGATGCGCGCCATACACCGCGTGGAGCGCCGCGGCCTCGCAGCGGTCGTTGAGCAGCGTGCCGGTGCCGTGCGCCGAGATCAGCACCGGCTCCTCGACATCGATCCGGGCGTCGGCATGGGCGGCGCGGATGGCGGCGGCGGCGCTGGCCTGGTCGGGCTGGGTGACGTGGTTGGCGTCGGAGGTGCTGCCCGCGCCCAGGATCTCCGCATGGATGCGCGCACCGCGCGCCCGCGCGTGCTCTTCGTCCTCCAGGATCAGGGTCGCGCCGCCTTCGCCAAGATTGGTGCCGGCGCGGCCCGCCGAGAAGGGCCGGCAGCCATTGGCCGAGATCGCCGTGAGGTCGTGCCAGCTGCGCAACAGCGCGAAGGTGAGGCTCGCATCGCTTCCTCCCACCACCGCCACGGCGCAGCGCCCGGCGCGGATCATGTGCATGGCCTCGCCAATCGCGTGTGCGGACGAAGCGCAGGCGCTGGCGATGGCGAAGCTGAGGCCCTTGATGCCGAACAGCATGGAGAGATGCGACGCTGCCGCGCTGGGCATGATCTGCGCCACGGTGCGCGGATTGACGTGCGCCAGCTTGGCGTCGAACAGGCGCTGGAAGCCGGCTTCGATCGCGCGGTTGCCGCCGCTGGCATTGCCGTAGACCAGATGCGCGGTGGCGAGAACCGGACTTCCCGTGAGGCCGGCATCCGCCAGCGCTTCGAGCGTCGCGGCGGCTGCAAAATTTGCAAAGCGGTCTGCGGCGTTGACCACCTTGCCGCCGTGCCGCGCCTCCAGCGCCGCCAGCGCGTTCTCGACTGCCGGCGCCGCGACGGTGTCGATGCTGAGGGCCGCCTGGCCGCGCACCGCGACCGTGACGGGCCGGATGGCGCAACGCCCGTCGCGGGCGGCGACCCAGTTCGACGCCACGTCCGCACCCAGACCCGAGACGCACCCCATTCCCGTGACGACGACTTTGTGCAACTTCGTCCAGCCCAATCTCCACTCATGCAGGCGAAGTATAGATTTTGCTTTTCACTAGTATATAGTGCATCCGATAAATTGTTCCGGGGATGTGGGTGGACGAAGGCGCGGTTACGAGCGACGCGATACTTGCGCGGTCCAATGGCGCGGACCTTACCGAGTTGAACGACGACTTCCGGCGCAATCCCCACGCGCAGCTCGAAAGACTTCGCGCCGGATGTCCGGTGTATCGCGACGACGCGTTCGGCCATTTCATCCTGACCCGGCATCGCGACGTCCGCAGCGTCCTGAACGATCCAGCGCATGGGCGCGATCCGAGCAAGGCGGCGCCCGAGGCGGCCTTCATCCGCGCGCTGGCGAGCCGCGGCGAGGTCGGCGGCAGCGGAATCCTGCTGCAGGACGATCCCGATCATCGCAGGGTGCGCGGCTTCATCGTCAAGGCGCTGACCCGGCGCATCGCGCTGGCGCGGCCCGTCGTCGAGAACGTGGTCGCGCGGCGCATCGCGGCCCTGCCGGATGGCGCACCGTTCGACGTGCTGCACGATTTCGCCATCGCGATCACGATCGAGTCGATCGCGGCGATCCTCGGCGTGGAGCCGGGCGACCTGCCGCAATTCCGCAAATGGTCGGAGGCGGTGCATAAGCTGTTCCACCCCGCGCGCACGCGGCGCGAGACGGTGGAGATGGCGACGGCGGCGCGTGCCCTGATCGCCTTCCTGCAAGCCGCGATCGCCGAGCGCAAGGCCATGCCGCGCGACGACCTGCTCGGCGACCTGGTGCAATGGCAGCGCGACGGCGCCGAGCTGTCGGACGCCGAGATCGTCTACAATTGCCGCAGCCTGCTGGCGGCCGGCAATCTGTCCACCGCCGACCTCATCACCAATGGCGTATGGCTTTTGCTCACCCATCCGGTGGAGCGCGCGAAGCTGGCGCGCGACCGCGGCCTGATCGACGGCGCTATCGAAGAGATGCTGCGCTATGAACCGCCCATCGCGATGACGACGCGGATCGCGGCGCGTGACATCGAGGTGGGCGGCTGCCCCATCGCGCATGCCCAGGGCATCCAGGTCTCGCTGATGGCAGCCAATCGCGATCCGGAATTGCTCCCCGAGCCGGATCGCTTCGACATCTCGCGGCCGAGCGTGCCGCACGTCTCCTTCGGCGGCGGGTCGCATTTCTGCGCTGGTGCGGCGCTGGCGCGGCTGGAAGCCAAGCTGGCCATCGCCGGCCTGCTTGAGCGCTTTCCCAAGCTGCGGCTCGCCGACGGCGCCCCATCGCCGCAATGGCGCCGGCTGCCCTATTCGCACGGCTTCGATGTGCTGCTGGTCTCGACCGACTGAAAGTCAGCCCGGGGCGGGCCGCGGCTGTGGCGGCGCGTCCGTCGCCAGCAGCACCAGCAGGCCGACGATCATCGCCGCGGCGCCGAGCAGGTGCGGAACGTAATAACCTACATACTGGAACAGCACGCCGTTCAGGCTGGAGCTCACGAAGCCGCCCAGCGCCGCCGCCGCGGCCGCGACCCCCAGCGCATAGCCGCGATCGCTAGGCGGCGCCGCGACCGAGACCTGCGCGGTCGGGACCACCGTCGCCAGGGCGCAGGTGTTCGCGAAGACCAGGGACGCGACGACGAAGAGCGCGGGCACGGGGACGAAGGCCATGGCCAGCAACGCCGGCGTGGCGATCGCCAGGAGCAAGGCCAGCGCGCGCCGCGAGCCGAAGCGCTTGATCAGGCGCGGCAGCAAGAACATGCGCCCGATCGCGACCATCGCCGCCATGCCTGTCAGCAGCCAGCCGGTCTGGACGATGCCCCAGCCGAAGCGGAACTTGACGAAGATCGCCGTCATCGAGAACAGCACGCCATAGGCGTAGGACGTCACCACCGAGAGAATGAGCGGGGTGCGGATCAGCGTCACGATGCGCATCTTGCCGACCGTCGGCCCGGGCTTGGGGCGGGCGGCGGCCGAGCCGCCCCGGCCCGCGCCGTTTATCTGCACCGCGACGGCCAACAGCAGTGCGAACACGTTGAGCACGATCGCGGCGGCGAGCGTGTTGCGATATTGCAGGGCGGGCGTGGGCGAGATCGAGGCGGTGACCGACGCCAGCACCGGCCCCAGCGAGGCCCCGATCGCGGTGATGGCCGCCAGCCAGCTGATCCGGTTGACCTGTGTTTCGCTGGAGACGCCATCGGTGACGAGCGCGCGCAGAACCGGGGCGCGCCCGGCCAGCGCGCCGCCGAAGATGCGAAAGGCGAAGAGCGTCACCAGCGACGTCGAAAGCAGCATGCCGCTGAAGGCGACCAGGGTACCGACGAGGCTGAGGACGATCAGGTTGATGCGGCCGATACGGTCGCTGAGCCAGCCCATGTACGGATCGGCGATGAAGGCCGCGAGGCCGTAAAACGCCACGAGCTGCGTGACGACGGCCGGTGTTCCGCCGTAATGGAGAACGAGGAATGGAAGCATGGGAAGTAAAACGCCCATGCCAATTCCATCCAACAACATAATCGTCATAGCGAGAATGTAGCCCGCGCGGCCCACTCTTACATTTTCATCAGACGACATATGCATCACAAAAAAAAATCGACGAAGCATTATTTGAAGTCTGTTTCGACTACTTGTTTTGTCCAGAACTTGCTGCAACTATATGCACTGTCACATGATTGTAAATAGTCGTGTTGTCGTTCGTCAGAGTCTAGGGAAGGTTCTATACACAGCGAAGTCTTAAAGGGGGGAGTAATGAGTGATAGCGATGGTGATGTAGCCGATGGCATGCCTTCTCAGACCCAGGAACGGTTTAAGGAAAAGACCACCCGATTCATCCGCGCCGCCGCCGAGCGGAGCGATGCGTTCCGCAAGATGTACTTCTTCGATCCGGTCCATGAAGACGTTCCGATCGATACCTCGCGCGACCTGTTCCTCGAGAAGGCGCTCACGCGCTCCAAGGGCCTGGTGCAGAAATACCCCGGCCGCGTGCTCTTCATGCTGTCCTATACCTGCGCCGCCAATTGCCGCTATTGCGAGCGCCAGGATCGCGTCGGCGTCAGTCTCGACGCGGAAGGCCGGCTGCACGACGAGGACATCGTGCGCGCCGTCGACTTCATCGCCGCCAATCCCGACGTCTATGAGGTGATTTTCAGCGGCGGCGACCCGCTGTCCAATCCGCGTGGGCTCGAGCTTGCCTGCCAACTGCTCGCCAAGGTGCCCACGGTCAAGGTGCTGCGCATTCACACGCGCTATCCGGTCCAGGTGCCGGACAAGATCGATTTCGACCTGCTCGGCCGCATCGCGGCGCAGCGCGAGACCTTTTATCTCAGCATCCACATCGATCATCCCGACGAACTGACGCCGGAGACCGAAGCGGTCATCCGCCGGCTGCGCAAACAGGGCTTCATCCTGCTCTGCCAGTCGGTGTTCCTGCGCGGCATCAACGACGACTATGACACGTTGAAGCGGCTGTTCGGCCGCCTCTTCGAGCTCGGCGTCCGGCCCTATTACATCTATCACTGCCAGCCCATCCCCACGACGATGCGCTTTGTGATGGACATCGCCGACGAGGTGGCGCTGATGACGCGGTTGCGCGAGGAGATGAGCGGGCTGGCCTTCCCCCAGCACGTCGTCGAGCTGCAGCACACGACCGGAAAGCTGATCGCGCCGACCAATCACTGGAACGTGGACTGGCGCAAGATTCACGACTTCACGGGCAACGAATATGGCCTGCGCGACACGACGATGAAGGTCCAGCCACCCGGCGGTGTTCCGGGCAAGTCCGGCACCGCGTGAGGCATGACCATGTCCGACGGCGTGGGATCGGGGCAGATCGGCCTTTGCCCTCACCAGGGTTGCGGCTTCGCGTGCTGTAGCTTCCAGCAGGGCAATTACATCGTCACCTATCCGGGCGAGCTCGCGGCGGCGCGCGCGGCAGGTCAGGGGCTCGGCCATCTGGAGGTCGTCGACGCGGGCTATCACGGCGGCGAGCGCGTGGTATGCCACGCGGCGGATTGCTCCAATTGCGACGGCGGCTACAAGCCGCTGGACTGCGCGAGCTATCCCTTTTTCCCGACGCTGCAGGACGGGCGCGTGACGACACTGATCAAGGGCCGCAAATGTCCGCTGCCCGAGCACCGGCTGGGCGGGCATCGCGCTTGGGTGCTCGACAATTGGAACGCGCTGCTTGCCGGACGTCGCGACGTCGCGGACTGGATGGCGCAAGTCGAGTTGGTCGGCTATGCGCCGTCGCGCAGCGACGACGCCCCGCCAGCGGCCGACATGGCCGGCACGGTCAATCCCCGGCTGGTGGCGGTGTGCGGCATCGACGGCGCGGGAAAAACCACGCTGATCCGCACGCTGGGCGAAGATCCGCTGTTGGGCGACTGGCACCGCCTGCAGAAGCGCGACCGCTCGAACGTGCGCACCGTCGAGGCGCAGAAGAACGGGCTCGCTTCCGCCGACATCGCCGCAAGCCCGTTCGGCGCACTGCACCGGCTGTCGCACGGCTTCGATTTCCTCACCTTCTATGAAGAGGAGTACCTGCCGGCGAAGACGACCGGCGGATGGATCATCTCCGACCGCTGGTCGCTGTGCACCGTGGCCTATGGCAATGCCGGGTTCGCGCTGGCCGACGATCTTCGCTTCCTGACCGGGACGCTGGACGAGCCCGGGCTGACACTGTTCCTCGACATCGAGCCGCAGGCCGCGGTCGACCGGGTGCAGCGCCGCGGCGCGCCGCAGGCAGACGAGCGGCTCGACATCCTCGAGCAGTTCGCGGCGGGCTATCGCAGCTGCCCGCCACCGGCCGGCAAGATGGTGCGGCTGTCCGCCGGCAGCCCCGAAGGGGTATTCGCCGAGGCCAAGGCTGCCATCCTCGAACATGTTCGAAGCGTCGAAGGGAGTTTGCATGAGCGCCGCGCACGCAGACAGCAGTCTTAACCCCCTGCTCCGCCTGAACCTCGACGTCCTGAACGGCGTCGACTGGGACGACGTCGTGACGCTGGAGCGCGCGGCCGCGCCGCTGCTGGAGCGCATGGCGAGCGACATCCCGCTGCTGATCGGCGCGATGCATCACGCGATGGAGACGCCCGAGCTGTTCTCGCGCTGCGAATCCGACGGCTTCTTCGACCGCGTGGTGCTGTTCGGCGCGCCCAGCAAGGGCTTCAGCGTGCGGCTGCATTTCCTGGTGCCCGTCGCCTATGACCGGCCGCACAACCACCGTGCGACCTTCGTGACCCGCATCATCGCCGGCGGCTATGTCCATGCAGTGTTCAGCCTGCCGCAGGACATCGAGAGCCGCGGCCCCAACCCGCTCACGCCCGGCGAGGTGAAGGCGTTGCAGCCCGTGATGCAGCGCGAGGAGGGCCCCGGCACGATCTATGCCTTTCACCATTCGGCCTTCCATTCGACGCAGGGCTCCACCGACCATGTCTCGGTGCTGGTGCGCGGCCCTTCCGCGAAGGACCGGCTGCTGTTCCTCGATCAGCATGCCGGCAGCGCGACCTGGATGTATGGCGGCCAGTACGAGAGCGAGGAGCAGCTGCGCACCAAGGCGATGACGCGCGAGACCATGCTGCGGCTGATACGCCGGATGGAGACGCTGAAAGGGACCGGTACGCGATGAAACCGCAACGGCCAGGCGACGAGCCTTACGTCCTGGGCATCAGCGCATCGCACAATGCGGCGGCGTGCCTGCTCAAGGGCGAGACGATCGTCTGCGCCATCCAGGAAGAGCGGCTCTCGCGCATAAAGCGTCAGCGCATCTACGGCTCGGAGCCGGCGGCTTGCATCCAATATTGCCTCGACACGGCCGGCATCGATGCGAGCCAGCTGTCGGCGATCACGGTCTGCCCGCAGAAGCGCTCCTGGCGGCCCGAGCACGACGTGCGGCTCAATCCGATCCTGCGGCCGGCGTCGCACGGCACGCCGGTGCACATCATCTCGCATCATTTCGGGCATGCGATGAGCGTGTTCGCGACCTCCGGCTTCGACGACGCCGCGGTGCTGGTGGTCGACGGGCTGGGCTCCTCGGTGGAAGACATCGGAGCCGACGAACTGGCGGTCGCCGCGGTGCCACAGGCCGACGGGCACGAGACGCTCTCGATCTATCACTTCAACCGCAAGGGCGGCGTGCCGCTCTACAAGGAACTGGTCGCGGGCGAGCATTGGCTGGGACGCGGCGCGTGGCAGGGCAAGCTGTGCCCCGCGATGCCGGACTATGGCAGTCTGGGCGGCATGTACGGCGCCGCGGCGGCGCAGATCTTCGGCGACGAGACCGAGGCGGGAAAGGTCATGGGCCTGGCGGCCTATGGCAAGCCGGTCCATCCGGTGGAGGACTTCCTGGCCTTCGGTCCGGACGGCATCGTCTACACCAACCGCATCTGCGAGAAATTCCGCCATGGCGTGCGTTGGCCGGGCGAGCGCGATGCGTATTGCGATCTCGCCGCCTCGGTGCAGCAGGCGCTGGAAGCGGCGATCTTCTGGCTGAACGACA
>Ga0265314_10004049_pt1 | contig 13841 bp, 19 predicted proteins | sample 4126metaG_FD_203106 | JGI IMG/M metagenome (GOLD analysis project Ga0265314, IMG submission 203106) | Rhizosphere microbial communities from Carex aquatilis grown in University of Washington, Seatle, WA, United States - 4-1-26 metaG | ecosystem: Host-associated > Plants > Roots > Rhizosphere >... | reverse complement strand
TCTGATTATTGTGAGGATAAATTAAGTAGTCAACCCACATCCCCAGAACTGACTAATAAGGGGGAAATTCTTACTGCTCAAGAGTTTAGCGAAAAACATCTTTTTTGCAACAAAGGAGCTGTTTACGATATCTTAAAAGATCGTCCTTTGTACAAAAAAGAAAAGAATGGAAAATTAGCGGCTTATGAAAAAGATTTGATTAGGTTATTTTTAGTAGAAAAGCGAAAGAGGTTATATCCAGTTATGAAGAGACATTATAACTTAATTACTGATTTTAAGAAGATTGTGGATGAAGTGGTGGCAGAAGCTCATCTTAAAAATCCATTTCATGCTTGAGCTAACCACTCGACAACCACAAACCCTGACGTAATGGTGGGCGGAGCGCCGCCTCCGGCTGTAATCACAATTTGAGTTGGCGAGAGCGTGAGCGAGATCTGATTGTTGGCAGCAACAACATCAACATACGGAAGGGTATACCAGTTTGTCCCGTCTGTGAATGTTCCCCATAGGCGGACGATGGCGCTGATGTTGTTGAAGTTGATGCCGTGGTTTGTACTTCCGGCTCCTGTGATCTCATAGACTTTTCTAAATCCCTGCTGTCTTCGACCATTAGGCTGGACAAACCATGTCTCTCCAGTGGCAAATGTGATATCGGAAGAAAACGTACCAATTCCCCTCTGATTTACAGCATTGGCAATATCGATATAAGTCTTGTCTAGCTCTACAGAGAGTGGCTGGGACTCTTCCGGGAAGCTACGCTGCACTCGTAAGTAAGGGATCTGAGAGGCTATGCGGGAGGTCATGCTAATAGGGCGCTTGGTGAGACGTCGATAATAAAGCTATGTAGTTCTATTTCAGCGAATTGATTGTTAAAATCTGTATCTCGCATCTGGTCATCAGACAACGTAAATCCAAGTTGGACGGTATCTCCCAGGAGTGAAGTGTTGACTCTGTGCCAGATCTGCGCTTGGTTATTGCTCGTGGAACCATCAGATCCGATCTGATTTAGCTGCTGTAGATTTACGTTGGCTGGTGTAAGTCCAAGATTAGTGGATTCAGGGCATGTATAGAGGACGGTCGAGTAAATCAGGGCATTGTTTACTGAAAGAGGAGAGGGAACTATAGGGCCGATGTTGTAAGGGTTTGTAGGGTCTTGGCTTAGGAATATAAGCAATGTAATCTGTCCTAGAGATGTCGAGGAAAGCAAATATTGCTGCATTCCGATTCGTGTCTTTCTTCCCATATCCCAAGCTACCGGGAATTGCTTAGTCTGGATAAGAGGGATATACATCCGTGTGATTTGTCCCCCTCCTAGATATTCAAGGGAGTTGATGGCAGGATTTAGAGAGAATGTATTCCCATTGGTTGATGGAGTAGCTACGGAGAAAATCTTTCCATTCACTAATGAGCCTACCGATCCTAGCGCTCCAGTAATGATGATGTAGTCCCCTTCATTGAGTCCGTGGTTGGGAGAGGTCACTAAATTTCCAGAGATGTCCGAGATATACAAAGAAGTATCTTCTCCAGTCCCTTCAGAGAGGAACATAATGAACCCCTGCTGATTGCCGCCTATCACCTCTGGCTGCAGCAAGGTTTGCTACCCTGAGTCCCAATTGTCTGTCCATTCATCCCAAGTAAAATCATCAAGCTCATCCCAGGTCTGTCCAGTGGATTTTCTGAACTGCCCATAGGTGGTATAGGACTCCAGGAAGATCGCCCAAGATTGATCCCGATAGTTGTAGAACAGGGTTTGAGAAGGAAAAGGGGTAGCGTCGGCAGTGGAATAATTTTGCGGAGCCGGGTAGGAGAAATACACCCACTCGTTGATATAATCTCTTTGGGCAGTGACCCGCTCCCTTCCATTATTCTTAAGGTTGATCTTAAATACTTCATCAGGAATGACTAAATCGATACGGTCAGAGGATACCTGCGTCGTCATAGTTATTCCGCGATTGCCAAAATCAGCCATACCACGATCAAAGTTGATGGCTGAGAATGTGCTATCTGATCCGTATTCTGAATTTATTGTATAGAAGTTGAAAGGTATAATGTCGTTTCCCGTATAGACAAAGCGAGATTTACGATTAGACAATCCCATTAAAATCACATCTTCATTTGCCGTAGCGGTAGAGATCGCCTCCTGATGGCCCTCCTGCACATAGCCACCATAGCCCACAACATCTTCCCAATAGGCTGATGGCTGCGCAGTCTGGTTTGCTGGAACAAGAATTGGGGTAAAGGTTGTCGTTGGGATAATTGATGGAGATGGTAGAACCGTTGAATAGGGGAATGAAGCAGTGTAAAACGGTGTCCCATTTTGTGAATATATTACAGTGTCCTGCAGGTAGCGCTGGGAACCTGCGGTCGAAGTTTGGACTACGGGGCCAATAAACAAGAGACGGTCTTTGAATGGTAAGATCATTCGCGCACCCACTAAATAGTATTGACCGGGCGGCAGATCTGAGATGCTAAATGTAGTTGTTGGGCCAGAAATCAGCGGGGGGGCAAAGTTAACCCATCCAGTGTTAGTTTGGAAGACTGGAGGGGTAGCAGAAGAGACCGGAGAACCATCGTAAAATCTTAAGCAGTCTTTGGTTACATCGGATCGATTGGTTAAATATTGAGCAATCCCTAGAGTTCCATTAGTAGCTAAAGTAGCATTTGGAAATTTGACAATAACATTATTTGCGTCTGTTACAGTAATAACATAGCCAGTCTCAAAATTTATTCCCGTTGTTGTCAAGACTTCATTAATAAAAACAAAATCACCTACAACTAATCCATGACCTGTAATCTGAAGATTGGCCGTCGTTGCCGTAAGAACCGTTACTGCCACAATCGGCTTATATTGCATTCCCACATTGGTAGGATCAAAAGGAATATTTATCCCATTTGTTACCCAAAAAGCTCCAGAATAGTTTGTAGACCAGAATTGCTGGTAATCCTGACCATTCCAAGTCGTTGGAGTCCACACAGATTTTTGAACATATACAGGATAGGTAGCTGTTGCTGGATTCTTATAAAAGCTCACATTGTTAATGACAAAGGGTGATGTCGTGGCAATGTTATATGCAAAGGTCGTGTTGAATGCCAATTCCCCCGGAAATGCTGGGAAAGGTGCTAGGGTGCTTGCCGTAATGTCTAATGTCTCAAGTCCCAATACAGGGAGATTCGGATAGAAGAGAAAGCTTGCTGTGCCAATGGTATGTGCAGCTCCTCCAGTGATCGTTATTGCCCCTGTTGAATAGTTTATAGTTCCAGTTCCCCCTGGCGCTCCCTGCAAAGTCCCGTCCATTAAGAGGTCAGTATAGATGTTAGCGGCTGTGCTATCGGTGAAAGTCACAGTACCGGGAACTATCGAGGAACCAGAAGGAACGGAAGGAGAGGAGAATCCGGTGAGTAAATTCCCAGTTCCTGAACCATTTAATACAAAGGTAGTGGTTCCAGGCGAGGGATTGAAAGCTGTGGAAGCAGAGGAAAAATAATTGGTTAGGCGCCCAAGAAAGAGAGTGCCTCGCTTGCGCTTGACTCTTCCTCTCCACTGGTAAGCATTCTGCAAGACTGGAAATGTGTCGTTATCGAGATTGAAAGGTAGGACATCATTTCTCAGACCTTTGGTAACAGGGACGACGGCGATCTTCTGTCCCATTTAGACCCCTATAGCAAGCCAGAACGCATTTCCGCCGCCACTGGACCCTACGGTAATAGTCGTGGCTGTAAGATTAGCTATGCTAAATTGAGATCCAGTGGCATAGGCAGTGGCAAAAGCTACGATTCCAGAGCTAGGAAAAGCGGTTAATCCCACTAAAGTAAAAGTGACTGTAGTATTTGGTGGTGTGACTGTTACCACACCCCATTTTAACTGCAGGCCGCCCGGCAGAAAAGTTTGCCCAAACGATCCCAATCCCCCCGTTTTAACCACAGTCCCAGAACTCATCTGGATAGGAGTCACACTGCCATTACGGGTTAGAAAAAGCTCGGCAATTGCGCTTATGGTTTTGGAATAAAGGATTGCTTGATTTCCATATGTGTTATCAGGTACAGGGTCCGAGCCTTGAACGACATAGGTACTCTTCTGATGAAAGCCACCGTTGTTGTCATTGAAACCAAAAAGATCAACGTCAAGCAAGCTATCTATTGAATTCGTATTGGTATTTAAAGCCGGTCTTTGCTGCGCGGGCGTCTGGTTTCCAATAGGAATATTGGTAGTGTATGTATATGAGGGCATTAGGTACTTCCGATGTTTGAGCCGAAGTTGTTTTGTCCCATTAGATCGCTGAAGATTGTCCCTGTTCTGGTGGCTGTAAATTGACGCTGTGAGCGCTTCCAGACCAAGGTTTCTTGCTCTCTAAATAGGGGTTCATAAAATTGGAATTGCTCTACGTCCCCTGTGTCGGAAAGGATTTTTCTAGCAGCTCCACGAGCGATATATTCGGCCATGTACCCGAAAGGAATAGATCCAGCAGTAGACAAAAATGCAGCCGGAGTAAGGTAAGCATCCATTTCAACGAGATAGCTAATATTAGGAGGAGGCCGAATGGTAATGCAGTTATTAAAAAAAAGAATCGCACGAGGAATTCCTTGCTCGAAGAAATAACACTGGACATTGATATTCTCCTGATCCGCTGGTGGGTTTGGAAAGTTTACATTAAGCGTTCCTAAGGCATAGTTTACAGTATTTTCTGTAATACTGTATGTCCCATTTGGGTGGGTACCGTCTATCCCTAGCGCGGTATTGCCAAAGGGGGCTTGCCCCGGCGTCATCAAAAGCCCATATCTGCGATCTGCGGTTAAAAATTGCCCGCTGTCTGCCACTACAATCGTCGATCCATCTGCCGCTACCGAGGTTATATAGACCGCTGAATAGACCGACGTAGAGGGTATGTTTGATATGAATGTTGGCGTCACGGGCGGATCTGAGGTGACTCCAGACGTGATAATCCCGTTTATGTCTACATGCCCTGCGAGCGCGGGAAAGAAGGGAAGCTGCAAGTCAAAGTTAGTCGTTGCCCCATCGCCAACCGCTGCCGGTGCCAAAGTCTGCACATAGTTAGGCCAAAGGTTCCAGAAGCTTGATCTATCGGTATAAAAGGGAACCTGGATGCCCGCTACATAGGCCGGAGTCATGAATCCCTGATAAACTGGAAAGGAGGCAATCTGCTGGGCTCCAGGCTCAGTTTGGATAGAATATAGGGGCATGTTGTATTGATCGATCCCAGGGGTTGTCTGGAACCCGTATTTGGTCTTGAGATCGAATAGCTGAACGCGGGCATCGACATCCATCAGCCAAAAGCGATTGATGTAGTCAATGATCAGATTATCGCTCAAAGACGCATTGGAGGGGGTCTTAACAATGCGCCGGACGTAGGTAATCACATCCTGTAACATATTCATTAGAAGTTACTTACCTTGCGGTTAAAGGAGACTTGCGCTTCAGGAGCTGGCATAGCATCAAGGCGATGACGGGTCGATTTAGCCACTAGGCCGCCGACGTAGGTTCCTGCATGATCAGATCCAGTCTGTTTATGATCTTCCATCGTCAGTACGTGGTAGCACTTGCGCTTGATCTGCTCAGCGAGATAGCGAGGACCCCAGACAGGCTTGTTTACCGGCACCAACCACTCTTCTGCTGGTACTCCAGGATAAGGACGGGTCCAAGTATCGATAGACTCGCCTACGATTTCGTGATTTTCAGCGATAAAACGGACATACTTCTTGTCAAACTCCCACTGGTCGCGGAATGCCTCGTTAAATACGTCGGTCATTTTTCCGGTCTTAGGAGTGCAGCCGGGATATACGGTCTTGATGGGCTTTAGATAAATCTCAGGCGCTTTTCTGATCTCTGCGCTAGATAGTTTGGTTTGGGGCTCATGCTCCTCCATGGGAGCTTTTCCCATTTCATCATGGGAGAGGGATTTGATTTCTTCGTCAAATTTATCAAACGTATCTTGAGCCTTGTCTAACTCTTTCTGTGCCTGACTGTTTACTCTTGGTCTTGCCATTTAGTACCTATTGTGGTGATATATTCTGGAATGATCCGGCAATCGCAGTTGTGGGGAGTGATCTGCCGGTCGTTGAAATTAGTCCGCTGCTCGAATCGCCAATGGCCAATATCTGAGGGGAAGTTGGTCCATAAGTCGGTGAAGAGATAAAAGCGGATACGCCTACTGAGTTGAGGTCTAAGGTCACTTCCGTAGTTGAGGGGATGGAAATGACATAAGCTTCTTTCTCGTTAAGCTGATATGACCCGTAAAACGGGGGTATGATTAACCTTATGAGTTGTCCTATGACATAGTTGTGCGGTAAGGATGTGGTTATGATCGTTGTTGGTCCTAGCTGTATTCCTGAAATTACAAACCTTGAAGGCTTAAAATAATCTGCTCTAATAGGAAGGTTGTAATACGCAGGATGTGGCGGACCGAAATATGTCGTAGTCATATTTCTCCAGTATCATTTGTTAAATTAAATGGGTAGTATTGATAAAGAAACGGACTAGGATTTTAACCCTAGCCCGTAATAATCAATTAAACGTAGTTAATGTCATGGAGATAAGCCCTCCAATAGATTACGTCTGATGCTGTACCAGCTACTGAAGCTCCAATGATGAAGCCCATGCTAGTATTGTTGGCAAAAGCGCCTGCAATCGCAGGACCGTTGATTGTGCTAACCGTGCTTGTACCAGTTCCGTTATAGAAACTTGGAGAAACAAAGTTAGTCAATAGTGATCCTGAGTTAGCGTCGCCCACAGCAACAACTTGCGGGAATGTCAATCCACCGGCTAGAGCCTGCGAAACCGTCTGGTTAGTGGCAAAGGCTGTATATCCAGTAGAATTGATATTAACCACAAACTGCGTTGAGCTATTGACCGCAGTGACAAAACCATAGGTAGGAGATCCCGGCGTTAGGATATTGGGAAGCGAATTAAGCTCCACAGTACCATACGTTGATGGAATCCTAAACGCTACCTCTTGCCCAACTTGGAAGTTGGAAGGTGCTGTGGTCGTGATAGTTGTCGTAGTGCCAGTGGAAATAGCCGAAATAAACGCAACCCCAGGAACATAGAGATTTGGGTAAAGAACTTGCTTTACCGTAGCTCCTGAAGGAGATCCGCTTAATGCGGTATAACCACTCTGGTTAGTGTTCCAAGGAATCGTAAAAGTCGTAGCCCCTGTGCGGGTAATAACGAATGGAATGCCTGCAATTTGAGGCATACCCGTCGTCGCTGACTGGAAGAGTCCTTGTAAAATAACTACGTTTCCGCTCACAAGGCCATGGTTGGTCGTTGTGGTGACAACAGCGGGGCTCGCTTTCGTGATCCCGGAAATTGCCAATACTGGACCATATTGCAGAGCAATACCGCCTTGGAATGTGCTAAAACCACCACCCGTCGCCGCACTAATGTACGATGTGCCATCAGCAGGGCCTGCGCTGGTTGTAGTTAGAAACGCAGCTCCCTGACCCATATCGGTCATCCACCATGCTCTAGTGACACCGCTTGCGGCAGCAGCCCTAGTAGAGTTGGAGATCTCAATGAAGTTAGGAAGAAACGGTAGGATAACGCCTGTAGCGCCACCTGTCGATGTAACCTGGCCGGAAGCCAGTCTGGAATATTCTGCCATACTATCCTCCTTACAGTGTTATAAAGTTTGCTGAACGTGTAGACAGCAAGTTACGGATCGCCGTATCTTGCGTAAGCGCCTGTGCCTGAGCGAATTTAACCGCCAGGGTAGCGTTCTGAGCGAGCATACCAGAATAATATGGATCTCGATAAATCAAGTTCATCGAGTAACCATCCTGGTTAATGTGCGTAATTGCTTGCTTCCCAACTACCGTATTATAGTAAACATCTCGTCCATTCATGGAAGCGGAGCGCGCTACCGGAGCTTCAGAGCTGGTTAATATACGAATATTGAATACTGCGCCGTATTCGGTCGGAAGTGCTTCTGTGTTATGGCCATATGACCAAGTAGACAAAAACCCATCGCCAGTAAGCGCGTCAAAATCAGGCTGAATCTCCGTAGAGGACAGCATGAAGTAAGCTGCACGAACTGGACCTGTGCCGAACTTCAAAGATCCTTCAATACCCGAAACGAATTTTTGGGCATTGTTGGTATCCAAAGTCGCAGCCACAAGGCTGAAATCGGAGATCCCCAAGTTAGTTGGGTTATCACCGTTAGCGCCGCCGCCAGCATTGATTTCCGATGCTGCGGAAACGATATAGTCGCGGAGGATAAGCACTCTGTTACTTTCAGGACTAATGGCACTTCCACTTGCGTAAAGCTAATGCCTTACGAGTGGGTCTTCCCTTCTCATCTTTCATGGGTCCAGGAACGCCAGACATGCGTGCGCAAAACGATTTTTTTCTTTTGCCTACTTTCGAGTCTGGATCTACTTTTTTCGTAACAGGGGCTTTGAGGTTAGCTCCTTCTTTTCGTTTAAAGTAGTCTCTTCCCTTCTTATTTAACCCACCTGATGGGGATTGGTATTCTTTTTTCACCATATTTTTCCTTACTGACCTATCACTAGGCGGAAATCCCTCTTCGGAGATTCCTCACGACCTTTCTTTCCATTCGTCGTGTTCAGACTATCGCATCACCTATTGAGGTGCCGTCTCACTTAGTCGTTTAGGCTGCTTTCGCTTGCCCCATGTCACCCTGTCGGGCTTCCATGTCAATTAGAGTCGGTTTATCGAGGACATTATCTCTATCCTCGGCTTGGCGCATTGCTACGGCCAGTCTTTCGCTGACCCATGCTAATACCAATTTGCGCCACGCTAAGAGGGCGTATTATGCTGCAACTTTCTCAAAACCCTCTTGGTCTTGTCACCTTGTTACTCCCTTTCGGGGGACTGGTCATTTCTGCCAATCTCTGCAATTTCATGTATCGTTGCAGATCGGACTATCGCTTCACCTTCCAGTGTCCACTCGCCTTAGTCTCTCACGGTGCTTTCGCTTCCGCCTTGTTGCCCCATCGGGTTTCCAAGTCAATCAGAGCAGATTTTTAGCTTTAATGTTTGTATGAATATGTAGAATATGTTACAATCCCTCACAAACATGCAATATAGGAGTCCTATGACAGACTTTTACGGAAGAAATCTCTCTGAGCATGAGATTGGATATCTTGCCGGTATCATGGATGGAGAAGGAACCATTCACATCTCTAAACCTATTACTAGGAATAAAGATTGCAAGAGTGGTATTTATCAAACTTACATAGCAGTCACGAATACTGAAATAGTACTTCTTGAATGGATGAAAGAAAGAATTGGAGGAATTATTCGATCCATTCCGACCGATAAAAAATCCAACGTTATCCGCAAACCCATATGGAGATGGTACTGTCCCATCGTTCGTATCATGGACTTCTGTAATCTTTTGATCCCTCATTCCGTGATAAAAAGAAGACAATTTGAGATCATGCTTGAAGCGAGAAGTACATATACAATCCATGGAGCTAAAAAAGGACAACAGGGAGTTAAAAAACTTTCCGATGAAATCCTTGAAATTCGACATAGATGTTATTTGGAACTTAAATCTCTTCATACAAGACCTAATCTTCGTCATCCTAACCTACAACATTAAAACGGTCATACCACAAAATCCTAATATGACCTGCTCGTTGATGATACATCCGGTCAAAATCATCAACTATCTTCGGCACCGGTTAAGCTGCTTGACCGAAGAATGCCATTTGGGCATCAATGATCTTTCTGTTACTTTTGTAACCTAAGTTGCCAAGGCGGAGAGGTTCTTCGACGCTCTCTCATGACCTTCCTTATATTCGCCATGTTCAGACTGTTGCATCCTATATAGGTTTTCTCGCTCAGTCGTTCACGCTGCTTTCGCTTGCGCCTCGTTACCCCATCGGGCTTCCGAGTCAATCAGAGAAAATTTACCCGCGACATTCATTTTATCGCGCTGAGGCACTTGAGCTGGAGGATCGATCCCGCTATTGCCCAATTGAATGGTCGGAGGTTGTAAGGCTCTCGGCCTCATGAACCTACAAGTAGTTCCGCCGTTGACCGGCATTGACACCTTATCGCAGACGAGTATGTAGTTCATCGTCGGCGTAGGCGTGTACAACATGGCTGGGGCGAGTGATTGCAAAATCATCGGCCCTAAGTTGCCGGTTGTAGTAATTGACATATTTTTACCCTGTATTTACAGAGTTTGTGATTCCTGCGGTAAAGCTGACGGCACTTTTCCTACGTCAATTTCCTTAGAATCTGATGAGGGCGGCGATCTCCTCTTACGCGATTGCACATACGCTGTGCTTGCGTAATTTTCCTAGTAGCAAACGGTTAGATTATTTTCTTTAGAAAAATTGTTCTGATGTTTAGGATGAACCCCTTAATTAGAGGAAATATGGCAAATCCAACAGGAGCAGCGATAAACGGCTTTGTAGGCGCAGCGGCCGGGGTAGCTGGCATGATGGCTATGGGAGCTGCGGTAGCTCATCCTGGGCCATCTGCGGTGGCTGCAGGGGCTGGCGTGGCTTATGGCTATGTAGCCAACGATTCGTTTAGGGAAGGAGTTAATGGTGCGGCAAGGCATACTTATCAAGTAGTGGCGAATGGGGTAGCAGACGCGGGAAACCCTGACCAAGAATATAACGGAGCAAACCAATTCGCCAACTTCGCGGCAGTAACTGGGGTAGCTCTTAGCCTGATGACCGCAAACCCTATCTTTGCATACGCTGGAGCGGCTATAGGAACTGCCGTAGTTACTATTAGAGCAAAGGAGAGAGGACAATGTGTAATCTCGTAACACCACTTAATCAAGCACTTTATGGAGGAGAAATGAATCTTGTAGGATCAATAATCGGAGGATTTTTTGGAGGCGCGGCCAATGCTGCAATGGGAACCTTTGGAGGCCAAAATACGGCCAATAAAACATCAAATACATACCAAAGCACACCCAGAATGAACACTAATTGCCAGCACAACGGAAAAGACGGGGTCTCTCCAGGAGATATTGCGGATCATGTATCCAATGCAGAAATCGGTTTAGCGCTTAACGATGCAGGAGTCGATATTGGACAAACCACTAACGACATTTGTGATGCTCTGGGAAGAGAAGTTTTAACGCACGGGTATAACGAAAGTCCATGATAACGCCAGGCGATTGTTTAGAATATATTTTTCATTCACGTTCCTTTTCTCTCTTTTTAGGATGCGTTTTTTTAGAATTTGGCATAGCTCGCTGGCAAAAAAGAAATTTTTCATGGAAAGAACTTGGTATGACAAGCCTTATGGCCGTCGGTCTAAAGTTGATACTCAAAGTGTAAAAGACCCCTCTTTTCAGAGGGGTTATAAAAATTAAGGAAGTTCCTTAAGACACTCAATATTAACACTAGCAATAGTAATCGGAAATACCGATCCAGTCACGTTGGGGTTCAAATTAACCGCAGAGATGCTGGTATTTCTCAACCTGAGCGTATCACCTGCTTTGACCTCAACAATAACTTCACCAGTACTATGACAAGCGTCATCGCCAGGCGCCTGCGTGTAACCAGAATAGATACTTCCTGGAACAAGGACACCATTTAGCCAGAAGCCGAAGCTCCAGCTTGGGACTGGTTGTGGGACTGGGGGAACAATTCTACCTTGAAGCTGCCAAGAAAGATGATATATACCATGTTTCAAGAACTTAAGATCGCCGCTAATATTAGCCATGCTTAGATCAAAATCACTAGAGGTTACAGCATTTTTTTGATCAAACAACACCATATCCGTAGGCGTATTGTAAGCTCCAACCACTAAAGGGACTGAAGCATAGACGTTAGCCCATCGCTGGCAGCCACAATCTCTATCATGAGAACCACAATCTTTTCCCGGAAGTCCTTGTAGACCTTGAGGACCTTGTAGGCCCATTGGACCCTGCGCACCCTGCGCACCCTGCGCACCAGGAACGCCCTGGATACCTTGCTCGCCTTGAGCTCCGGGAACCCCTTGAGGGCCTTGGTAGCAGCAAGCGTGCATATGTTTTTCATCACACATAATTTTTCTCCTATTACCAGTTAATTCTGGTATAATTTTATATTAACACAAATTATTCATACTAATTAGTTATTTTAATATTAAAATTTAAATGACAAAATTATAGATACTTAGCCAAATGTCCTTAAAAACTAGGGATTTGGCGGATTATCCCAGGCTGATGTTATGATAACGCTTCCGTTTTTCTCTTTTTAGCAATATACTAGAGATTATCTTTCTGACCGAAATTCAGGATTTATTTTTATTATACGAAACGGAAAACCAGTAAGCCAACCACATATTTATAGGAATTTTTCTTATGCAGCCATCCAAGCCAACCTATCTTATCATGTTCATCCTCACATGTTAAGAGCCACAGCAATTACGTTGTTTATGAAAATGGGTTATCATTCGGATGACATCATGAAAATTAGTGGGCATTGCGACGCTAAAGCCGTTTTATATTATGATAAGAGCGCGATTGAGGAAAACATCACAGAGCAAGTAAAGCTAATTTAGCGCTAATATTATCATGCTGATGTGTTAAGATTTCTTAACATATCTTTGTTTGTCCATTCCGGCCATCTCCTAATGAGTTCTGCATATACCTCTTCGGTGATGTCTTTCCAGGTGCAGAAGGTTTCATAAAATGCGCCACAATCATCATATATTTCAAATCGATAGCCTTGGATGTTTTTCATGATGACCATCGAGGGAAAGGGGTTGTCGGGGTGATAAATGCCAGGGCTTTTGTTGTTGTAATCACCTGGAGGGCTAAAGAATGTCTTTTGATTTTCATCAACGGCGTAGTAGTAAATTCCCATTATTCTTCCTTCGGCGGCTCCGGTAACGGCATCCAGTGCGTAACTTTTTGACTATCCATTCTAGATTGGCCACCATCGGCATAATAAATTTCTAGATGAGGAGTAGTTTCATGCAATCCAATGCCTCCCCACCAGCTTTCGTTACAATAATATGCTATGGAATGTCCACAATTTCCAAAACCATTAAAATTTTCTTGGCACCAAACGATAACATTACAACCTTCTTCTGGAAACCCATCTTTAACGCTTATCCATTCCATTTAATACATATTTCCTTTATTTTTTGGGCATTCAGGCAATGGCATCCAGTGAGTAATAGGAAAAGGACGTTCTTCAATTCCAATCCCCCATCCTTCATCTTCAGGATTTTGCGTAACATAGAAAAACTCATATTTCCCAGGGGGTCTATTTCTGGCATCATAATGTCTAGCATATATCGCTTGCCCTACCCAACTTCCAGCATCTTCGTTCCCCCAAATGCAAGCCAAAAAAGGTTTCCCATCATATGGAGCGTCGCCCCTAGTGATTGGATCAAATCTTTTTAACTCAAACTCTTTCCATTCTTTCATTTGCCTGACCTCATGAAAATGATAAGGGAAAAACATGCGATCTTGACGCACTCACAGCAAAACTCTGACGCTGTGTTTTCCCTTATCAAAATCAGGTTTCTCAAAAAATCGAATTTATGCAAAGGTGAAAATGATGGCCTCGTAGGAGGGCCGATGTTTGATCCATCAACTTTCGATGGCGATTACCGGGAAGCGTGGCAGGTTTGGTACTATAAGCATAAATGCTCTACGTCTAAAATCCTCGAAACATTTAAGGACGAAGCATTAATAATCATTATAGGATCAAACCCTCCGCGCGACCCACCTTCGGGATGGATGAGATTTAGGAAGGCTATGGAGGATCACTTCGATAGGAACGGACGTGAGGGAGTGTAGAGGATGCCAAGCAAAGCTACCTATTTGGAAGCTATACCCTCTCCGCAAAATCCTGTTCTGCGATTCTTGCTATTGTGAATACCTTGCGATTATTGA
>Ga0265314_10004045_pt1 | contig 13851 bp, 12 predicted proteins | sample 4126metaG_FD_203106 | JGI IMG/M metagenome (GOLD analysis project Ga0265314, IMG submission 203106) | Rhizosphere microbial communities from Carex aquatilis grown in University of Washington, Seatle, WA, United States - 4-1-26 metaG | ecosystem: Host-associated > Plants > Roots > Rhizosphere >... | reverse complement strand
ATCGGGGGCGCAGCTGGTCGCGGTGGGGAGGGGGAATGTGGCGGTTTCCATGCAACAATACTACGGCCATTCGGTGCCGAAGGTAATTGGAGGCGCGGCGGTATCCCGCTAAGGAATTTCCCTAGGCCGGGGCGCGCGCAGCCTGGGACGGGAGACGCAGTGCAAGCGGGCAGCGTTCGAGTCTTGCGGCGTGCGGGGGTGTGCGCCAGAGGTTTGGGCTCGTGCCTCCGGTGGAATATTCAGCGCTATCCAAGGAAGAACTCCTCGCCCGCCTCGAGGCGATCGAGCGGGAGCGCGCGGGCTCGGAGGCGGAATTGCTCGCGGCGGTGAAGGAACTGGGCGACGTGAAGGCGGCGCTCGACGAGCACTCCATCGTCGCGATCACGGACGCGTCGGGAAAGATCACCGACGTCAACGACAAGTTCTGCGCGATTTCGAAATACGCGCGCGAGGAGCTGATCGGGCAGGACCACCGCATCATCAACTCGCGGCACCATCCGAAGGAATTTTTTCGCGACCTGTGGGCGACGATCGGTCGCGGCCACGTCTGGCACGGCGAGATCAAGAATCGCGCGAAGGACGGGTCGCATTACTGGGTCGCCACGACGATCTATCCGTTCCTGAACGCCGCCGGGAAGCCGCGGCAATACGTGGCGATCCGAACGGACATCACGAGGCGGAAGGAGGACGAGGCGGAGCTGCAGCGGTTCGCGGCCGACCTCGCGGAGAAGAACAAGGAACTCGAGACGATCGTCTATACGGTATCGCACGACCTGCGTTCGCCGCTGGTGAACGTGCAGGGTTTCGGCAAACAGCTCCAGCGCGCGTGCGAAAAGATTCACGCGGCCGCGCTGGAGGCGTCGGCGTCGAACGGCTTGGTGCCGGTCGCCGCGTTGAAGCAGCCCGTCGAGGAGGCGATCCCGCAGGCGCTGAAATTCATCAATGCGGGTGTAACCAAAATGGAGATGCTGCTCGCCGGGCTGTTGCGCTATTCGCGGCTCGGACGGGTCGCGCTGAACATTGCGCCGATCGACATGAACGCGCTGCTGGCCTCGGTCGTCGCCGCGATGAAGTTCCAGCTCGACGAAGCGAGGGCGGAAGTGCGCGTCGACGCATTGCCGGGCGGTGTTGGCGACAGCGTGCAAATCAGCCAGGTGTTCGCGAACCTGATCGACAACGCGCTGAAGTATCGCGAGCCCTCGCGCCTGCTGCGAGTCACGATCGACGGCCGCGTGAAAGCCGGCCAGGCGATTTACGGGGTCGCGGACAACGGGATCGGCATCCTGCTCGAGCACCAGCCGAAGATTTTCGAGATTTTTCACCGGCTGGATCCGGGCGCGACGACGGGCGAAGGCCTCGGCCTGACGATCGCGCAACGGATGCTCGAACGGCAGCACGGAAAAATCTGGGTGGAGAGCCACGAGGGTAGCGGGTCCACGTTCTTCGTTTCCCTGCCGGCCGCCTGAATTTTTCGCGGCGCTCCATCCCATGAAGAACGAACCCGTGATTCTGATCGTCGAGGACGAAGGGGCCACGCGATCCTGATCCGCCAGAACCTCGAGGCGGCGGGCCTGAACAACCGCATCGAGCATTTCCGCGACGGCCAGGCGGTGCTGGACTTTTTTTTCAAGCGCGGGCCAGGCCCGGCGAGCGAACCGAACCAGATGTATCTTGTGCTGCTCGACATCCGGATGCCGAAGGTCGATGGCATCGAGGTGCTCCGGCGGCTGAAGGGCGACCCGGAGCTGCACAAGCTGCCCGTGATCATGCTCACCACGACCGACGACATCCGCGAGGTCGAGCGCTGCCACCAGCTCGGTTGCAACGTGTATATCCAAAAACCGGTGGACTACGAGAAATTCGCGGAGGCGATCCGGCGGCTGGGGCTGTTCGTGATGCTGCTGCTGGTGCCGCCGGTGAAATCGGCCTAGGCTGCCCGCTGTGTCCGACCGCGTCCCACCGCCCGCGATCCTCGTCGTCGATGACGACCAGGGCCTGCTGATTTTGATGGCGGCGGCATTGCGCGCGGAGGGCTACGAGGTCGCAACGGCGGACTCCGGGGCGGCAGCGCTGGCGCGGCTCGCGGAGCGCGTGCCGGACTTGATGCTGCTCGATCTCAAGCTGAAGGACGTCGGCGGGCCGGCGCTGCTGAAGCGATTGCGCCGCGAGGAACTGTTGGTGCCATTCGTCATCGTCACCGGCCAGGGCGACGAAAAGGTCGCAGTCGAGGTGATGAAGGAGGGTGCGCTCGACTACGTAATGAAGGACACGTCGATGCTCGAACTGCTGCCGTCGGTCGTGAAACGGACGCTGACAGCCCTTGAGCGCGAGCGCGCGCTGGCGGATGGGGAGCGCGCGCGGCAGCGGCTCGAGCAGGAAATTCTCGAGGTGAGCGAACGCGAGCAGCGCCGGATCGGCGAGGATCTGCACGACGGGCTCGGCCAGAAGCTGACCGCCGTGGAAATTCTTTGCGCATCGCTGAAGGCCGACATCGCCGCGGCGCAGCCGGCGGTCGCGCGGGAGTTGGACCGGATCGGCGGCCTGCTGCGCGAGGCGATCGCGCAGACGCGCTCGATCGCGCGCGGGCTCGTGCCGGTGAAGGACGAGCCGGAGGCGTTGTGGGCGAGCCTTGTCGAGCTGGCGGAGCGCACCGATTCGCTCGGGCGGCTGAAGTGCCGGCTGGATTCGCCCGAACCGGTATTGCTGGACGATGCCGCGGTTGCCGGGCACCTCTATCGGATCGCCCAGGAAGCCGTGAACAACGCCGTCAAATACAGCGCCGCGAGCGAAGTCGTGATCCAGCTTTCCCGGAAAAAAGGCGTGCTCGAGCTGAGCGTTGCCGACGACGGCCGGGGTCTCGCCAAGTCGAAGGGCCGCGGCATGGGCCTGCAGGTGATGAAGCATCGCGCGGAAATGATCGGCGCGGAATTGAATGTGGAATCGAAGCCGGGTCGGGGCGTGACAGTCACGTGCCGGCTGCACACGAGCGCATGAAGCCGTCGAAGAAGCCCGCGCCAGTTTCGATCGCGCCCGCCGTGCCGTTGCCGCCGGAGCGGAAACGGATTTTAATCGTGGACGATCATCCGTTCATGCGCGCGGGACTGGCGCAGTTGATCGACAAGCAGCCGGGTTTGACGGTGGGCGGCGAGGCGGGCGATCCGGCGGCGGCGCTGACCGAGCTGGCGAAGGGCGGAGTCGATCTCGTGCTCACGGACATCACGATGCCGGGGCGCAGCGGGATCGAGTTCATCAAGGACGTCGTCGCGGTTTATCCGGGCCTGCCGATCCTCGTGGTGTCGATGCACGACGAGCTGATTTATGCGGAGCGCGTGCTGCGCGCCGGCGCGCGCGGCTATATCATGAAGGAGGCGGGTGGCGAAAATTTGCTCGCGGCGCTGCGGCAGGTGTTGAGCGGGCTCGTTTACGTGAGCCCGAAAATGTCGGCGCGGATTCTGGACAATCTCTCCGGGCGGAGGCCGCGCGGTTCGCATTCGCCGATCGAAAAACTCACCGATCGCGAGTTCGAGGTGTTTCAACTGATCGGGCAGGGCAAGAGCACGCGCGACATCGCGAAGCAGCTCCACCTGAGTTCGAAGACGGTCGATGTGCACCGCGGGCACATCAAGGAGAAGCTCGAGTTGAAGGACGTGACCGCGCTCGTGCGGCACGCGGTGCGCTGGGTCGAGACGCAGAAACTGGAGGCTTAGCGGCGCGGTCGAATCGCTTATTAGGCGATCGATTGCAGCGCTGCGTCGCCAGCGGGCGACGGCAGGCTGCGGCGGCGCCAGAGGAAGAAGATCGCGGGATAGACGAGGAGTTCCATCAACGTCGAGGTCACGACACCGCCGACCATCGGCGTGGCGATGCGTTTCATCACGTCGGCGCCGCTGCCGTGGCTCCAGAGAATCGGGAGCAGGCCGGCGATGATGACGGCGGCGGTCATGGCTTTCGGGCGGACGCGTTTCACGGCGCCGTGGTAGATCGCGTCGCGCAAATCGGCGACACCGCGGAGGCGGCCGGAGTTTTTCCAGTCGGCGTAGGCGAGGTCGAGGTAGAGCAACATCACGACGCCGGTTTCCGCGTCGAGGCCGGCGAGCGCGATGATGCCGACCCACACGGCGACGCTCATATTGTAACCGAAAAAGTGCAGCATCCAGAAGGCGCCGACGAGGGAGAACGGGACCGCGAGCAGCACGATGGCGGTTTTGATCCACGATTTCGTGTTCAGGTAGAGAATGAAAACGATGTTGAGCAGCGTGAGCGGCACGACGATCCGGAGGCGTTCCTGCGCGCGCTGCATGTATTCGAACTGGCCGCTCCAGAAAACGGTGTAGCCGGTCGGCAGCTTGAGTTCGCCGCGCTGCATGGCGCCGGCCACGGCCTGCTGCGCGCGACGCACGTAGGTGCCGAGATCGACGCCCTGCACATCGACGTAGATCCAGGCGTTGGGCACGGCGGCTTCGCTCTTGATGCCCATCGGGGCGGTGACGACGCGGATGTGCGCGAGCTGGCCGAGGGGAATCTGCGCGGCGGCGCCCATGCCGGCGGCGGTAGGTTTAATCGGGATGAGGATTTCGCGAAGCGCCTCGAGGTTTTCGCGGTAGTCGCGATCGTAGCGGAGAATCACGCCGTAGCGTTCGAGTCCTTCGACGGTGGTCGTGAGCGGCATGCCGCCGAGCGCGACCTGCAAGACCTCTTGCACGTCGCCGACGGTGAGGCCGTAGCGGGCGATGGCGTCGCGATCGATGTCGAACTCGACATAGTTGCCACCCATCACCCGTTCGGCGAAGACACTGCCCGTGCCGGGCACGCGGTGAATGATCGCCTCGATCTGGCCGGCGATGCGCTCGAGTTCGGGGAGGCTCGGGCCGGCGACCTTGATGCCGACGGGCGTCTTGATGCCGGTGGCGAGCATGTCGATGCGCGTCTTGATCGGCATCGTCCACGCGTTGGTGAGGCCGGGGATCTGCACCGCGGCGTTCATCGCGGCGGTGAGTTCATCGACGGTGCGGCGGCGGTGGGCGACGATTTTACCGGTGTCGTCGGCGATGTCGACGACGGGCCAGTCGGCTTCCGGTTTCAACATGATCGTGGTCTCGACCATGTCCATCGGCGCGGGATCGGTGGCGGTTTCGGCGCGGCCGATTTTTCCAAAAACCTGCTCGACCTCGGCGAAGCCGTGAATGATCCGGTCGGTTTGCTGGAGAATTTCGCGGGCCTTCGTCGGCGAGATGCCGGGGAAGGTCGTCGGCATGTAGAGCAGGTCGCCCTCGTAGAGCGGCGGCATGAACTCGGAGCCGAGCTGGCGGAACGGATAAATCGTCGCGAGGAGAATCGCGGCCGCGACGGCGATGACGAGCCAGCGGAAGCGGATGACGAAATCGAGCACCGGGTGGTAGAGCCAGATGAGGAAACGGTTGATGGGATTTTTTTCCTCGGAGAGAATTTTGCCGCGGATGAAGAAACCCATGAGCACCGGCGCGAGCGTGATCGACAGCAGCGCGGCGGCGGCCATCGAGTAGGTTTTGGTGAACGCGAGCGGCTTGAACATCCGGCCCTCCTGCGCCTGCAGCGTGAACACCGGCAAAAACGAAACGGTGATCACGAGCAGCGAGTAGAACAGCGTGGGGCCGACCTCGATCGCGGCGTCGCGAATGATGTCCCGGTGCGGCTTTTTGCCGCCATCGCGCTCGATGTGCTTGTGGGCGTTTTCGATCATGATGATCACGGCGTCCACCATCGCGCCGATGGCGATGGCGATGCCGCCGAGCGACATGATGTTCGAACTGATGCCCTGGCGGAACATGACGAGGAACGCTGCGAGCACGGCGACCGGCAGAATCACGATCGCGACAAGCGAGCTGCGGAAATGCAGCAGGAAGAGCAGGCACACGAGCGCGACGACGGCGCTTTCCTCGATGAGTTTTTCCTGGAGCGTTTTGACGGCGCGGTCGATCAGCGCGGTGCGGTCGTAGGCGACGGTGTAGGTGACGCCTTCGGGGAGGCTCTGCATCGCCTGGTCGAGGCGGGCCTTCACGGCCTCGATGACTTTGCGCGCATCGACGCCGTAGCGGACGACGACGATGCCGCCGACGGTTTCGCCCTCGCCGTTGAGCTCCGCGATGCCGCGGCGCATGTCGCCGCCGATTTCGACATTGGCGACTTCGCCGAGCGTGAGCGGCGTGCCGCCGGGGCCGCGGCCGACGGCGATTTTTTTCAAGTCGTCGATGCCGTTCACGTAGCCGCGGACGCGCAGGATGAATTCCTTCTCCGCCATCTCGAGCGAACGGCCGCCGACCTCGCCGTTGCTTTTCTGCACGGCCATCGCGACGTCGCTGAGCGAAAGATTGTAGGCGCGCAGCCGGAGCGGATCGACGGTGATCTGATACTGCTTCACGAAGCCGCCGACGGAGGCGACCTCGGCCACGCCGTCCACGCTCGAGAGTTGGTAGCGGAGAAACCAGTCCTGCATCGAGCGCAGCTCCGCGAGGTCGTGCTTTTTCGAGTTGAGCGCATACATGAACGCCCAGCCGACGCCGGTCGCGTCGGGGCCGAGGCGCGGGGCGACGCCGGCGGGCAGGGAGCCTTGCAGGCCGCTGAGGTATTCGAGGACGCGGCTGCGCGCCCAATACGGGTCGGTGCCGTCCTCGAAGATCACATAGACGAAGGAGTATCCGTAAAACGAATAGCCGCGGACGACTTTCGCCGACGGCACGGAAAGCATTTTGGTGGTGATCGGGTAGGTGACCTGGTCCTGCACGATCTGCGGCGCCTGGCCGGCCCACTCGGTGTAGATGATGACCTGCGTGTCGGAGAGGTCGGGGATCGCGTCGAGCGGAATTTTGCGCAACGCGTAAACGCCGCCGAAGACCAGCGCCGCGGTCGCGGCGAGGACGAGGAACTTGTTCTTCAGCGAAAACTCGATGATGCGGCGAAGCATGGCGGCTCAGGGCGCGGCGGCGGCGGAGCCGAGCATTTTCTCGATCGCCTCGCGGAGCTGGCTTTCGGAATCGAGCATGAACTGGCCGGAGGTCACGACCCGTTCGCCGGCGGCAAGGCCGGAGAGGACTTCGTAGAAATTATTTTCGCTGCGGGCGCCGAGTTTGACTTCGCGCGGCTCAAAGGCGCCGCCGGGCAGCGCGACAAAAACGGTGTTGCGCTCGCCGCTGCGGAGGACGGCGACGTCGGGCACGAGGACGGCGTCGTCGGCGAGCTGGGCGGGGATGCGCACGTCGGCGAACATGCCGGGGCGAAGGTGAAGATCGGGGTTGGCGAGGACGAGGCGGGCGGTGACGGTGCGGGTTTGTTCCTCGAGCTGCGGGAGGAGCAGGTCGATTTTGGCGGGAAGATTTTCGCCGGCGCCGTAGGTGAGACGGACGGTGGCGGCCTGACCCTCGTGCACGAACGGCGTGTCGTGCTCGTAGATTTGCGCGAGCACCCAGACGGTGGAGAGGTCGGCGAGCCGGTAGATGCGTTCGCCGGGTTTCATCATCTGGCCGGCGACGGCCATTTTTTCGATGACGACGCCGTCGGCGGGCGCGCGATAAGTGAAGACGCGCGAGGCGGTGTTGGTGCGATCGAGGTCGGCGATGAAGTCGGCGGGGACGTCGAAAAGTTTCAGGCGCTCGAGCGAGGCGCGGGTGAGCGGGCCGGCGGCGTTGGCCTCGCTGCGGCGGGCGACGAGGTAGTTGAGCTGGGCGTTGTAGAGTTCGGGCGAGTAGATGTCGAAGAGCGGATCGCCGGTTTTCACGGCGATCCAGGTTGTGGCGACGTGGAGTTTTTCGATCCAGCCCTCGTATTTCGTGGTGATGTCGCGGAAGGTTTGCTCGTTGTAGGCGATGGTGCCGAGGGCGCGGATTTCGCGGCGGACGGGGCCGTGCGTGACCTCGGCGGTCTTGAGGTTCATCCGCTGGATCGTGCCGGCGTCGATGTGGATCGCGGACGGGTTGGACGAAGCGGGCGCGGCGGAATCGGTTTCGTAAACGGGGACCAGGTCCATGCCCATCGAATCCTTGCCGGGCTGCGGGCTGACTTCGCCGGGCGTCATGGTGGATTGGTAGAATTTGATTTTGTGCTCGCGAGCCGGGGCAGCGGGCGCGGCGGCGGCGGAGTTGGCGCGGATCGGCACGAGCTTCATGCCGCAGATCGGACAATCGCCAGGCGCTTCGCGGATGATCTGCGGATGCATGCCGCAAGTGTAGAGTTGCTTCGCGGCGAAGGCGGTGGCGGCGAGCGCGAAGAGCGCGAGCGCAAGCGCGAACCAGAACGGGCGGAGAAAGCGGGCGGGGAAGTTCATGGAGATGGGTCGGACGCGGTGTCGGTGGTGAGAAGGAGCAGGTCGGCGACGGCGTTTTCGCGGTCGCGGAGGGCGGCGAGGCGTTCGTGGCGGAGGTCGAGTTCCATCATGCGGGTTTCCGAGATCATCGCGGGGCTCGTCATGCCGGACTGCACGGCGGCTTCGAGACTGGCGGCGGTGCGGGCGAGATTGGGGAGCGCGGTGTCGTCGATGTAGGCGAGCATGCGGTCGGCCTCGCGCGCCATGTAGAGCGCCTGGGCGAGCTCGGCGGCGAGGTCGAGCTGGCCGGCGCGAAGGCGCGCGGTGGCGGCGTCGCGGCGGGACTCGGCGGCGGCGACAGTGGCGGCGATTTTGTCGCGCCAGATGGGCAACGTGATGTCGGCGGTCGGGCGGACGAAGATGGGGTTCGCGCGGACGTCGGCCATCGCGCCGAGCGAGAAGTCGGGCGTGCCGGCGGTGCGGGCGACGGCGACGCTGGCGACGGCGGCGTCCACCATCGCGCGCATTTTGGCGAGATCGGGATTGGCGGCGGAGGCACGTTGCCAGAGTTCCTGTTCGGTTGGAAGCGGCGTGGCGGCGAGCGCGGGCGAGGGCCACGGCGGATCGGGGTCGGTCGGGGCGAGGCCGAGGGCGGATTTGAATTTGGCGCGGGCGGCGGCGAATTGGTCGTCGAGCGTGGCGTGGTGCGCGTGGTGGCGGGCGAGTTCGGATTGGAGGCGCGTTTGTTTCTCGAGCGTGGCCATGCCGCTGCCGGTGGCGTATTCGGCGCTGGTGAGCGCGAGCGTGTCTTCGACGGCGTGGATCGTCGCGGTGTAGAGGCGGCGGGTTTCCTCGACGTAGGCGAGTTCGATCCAGGCCTTGCGCGCCGCGGTGGCGGTGCGGAGGACGGCGGCGGTGTAGTCGCGGTAGGCGACGGCACTGCCGGCGGCGGCCTCGCGGCCGAGCGCGGCGCGTTTGCCCGGCGTCGTGAGATCGAACATGAGGCCGGGCATGAGACTCATCAACGTGTCGGCGACGTCGGCTTGAAAGGTGAACTGCGGATCGGGCAGCGAGCGGGCGGGTGTGATCGCCTCGACAGAGGCGCGCCAGTCGTAGTAGGCGGCGGCGACGGCGGGATGGTTGAGGACGGCGAAGCGGAGGTAGTCGGCCTCGGTCGAGTCGGCCGCGAGCGCGGGCGGACGTGCGTCTGGGCGAGCGGAGGCGGCGAGTTGGGAGCGTGCCTGCGCCTCGTAGACGGGGACGGCGGTGCGGCAACCGGCGAGGAGCGCGGCGGCGGCGAAGCAGCCGGAGAGGACGACGAGGCGGGAGCGCATGGTGTTGGCACCGTTACTAAACCGGCGCGGGCGCGATCCCGCGGAAAATTTTCTGCGGGTTTTTTGGCGCGGAGGGTTATAGGCTGCAAAGGCGTAATCATGAAATCTCCCGAAGAAGACGGCTCCCTGACGCGCGCGCTGGCCGACTGGCGCGTGGCGCCGCGGCGCGATCCGCAGTTCCGCACCGCGGTCTGGGCGCGAATCGAGGCGGCGCGGCGCGCGCCGTCGTGGAACGGCTATGCGCGGCGGCATGCGCCGGCATTGGCCGGCGCGCTCGCCGTGGCGCTGGTGCTCGGCGCGTGGGTCGGGCGCGAGCAGGCGCGGGCGCGCGTGGCGGCGGATCGCGACGTGATCGCGCGAGCGTATGTGCAGGCGCTCGACGCGCGCACGATGCGGCCGTAGCGAGCACAGTGACGTGTGAAATGTGACGTGTGACGAGTTGAAAGGCACGATGAAAAATTTCTGGCTCACGCTGATCGTGGTGGCCACGGCGGGCGTGGTGTCGTTTGGGACGTTTTACGCGATGAACGACGAGCCGGCGGTGCGGCGCGCGGCGCGCGAGGGCGACGCAATGGCGTGGCTGCGGGCGGAGTTTCATTTGAACGGCGCGCAATTCGCGGCGATCAAGCAGCTGCACGACGATTACGGTGTGGTGTGCTCGCGGCATTGCGCGGCAATCATGGCCGCGAAGCAGCGAGCGGCGGCGAGCGCAACGAGCGCGGACAAGGCGCGGGCGGAGGCCGCGGTCGCGGCGCTCGAGCGGACGTGCCTCGACTCGATGACGGAACATTTCCGGCGCGTGGCGGCGCTCATGCCGCCGCGTGAGGGGGAGCGTTACCTCGCGATCGTGCTGCCGCGCGTGGCGGGTTACGAACACAACGGGGCGCCCAACGTGCAGGTGCGGCCGTGAGCGAAGCGGGCGGCGAGGGGCGAGCGGCGAGCGACGAGCGGGCGGAGGAGGCGGCGGACACCGCGGCCGAGGATCGCGAGTTGATGCGGCGCGTGCAGAGCGGCGACGAGACAGCGCTGGGAATTTTGATGGAGCGGTGGGAACTGCCGGTGAAGGGGCTGATCGCGCGGATCGTGCTCAACGCGCGCGAGGCCGAGGAGCTGGCGCAGGAGACGTTCGTGCGCGTGTGGCAGCAGCGGGGGAAATTTCGAGCGGGCGCGGAGTTTCGGCCGTGGATGTTTGCGATCGCGGTGAACCTCGCGCGCAACCGGCTGCGCTGGTGGCGGCGGCGGCCGGAAGTGGCGCTGGAGGAGTGGACGGAAACCGGGGCGGGGAATGCGGAGGCCGGCGGCGAAGGCCTCGAGCGGGCGGAGCGGGCGGCGGCGGTGCGCGACGCGGTCGCGGCGCTGCCGGTGGAGTTGCGCGAGGTGATTGTGTTTTTCGAATACGAGCAAATGTCGCACGCGGAGATCGCGGCGACGCTCGGCTGCACGGCGAAGGCGGTGGAGTCGCGGCTGTATCGGGCGCGCGAGAAATTGCGCGGGGCGCTGCGGCGGTGGGTCAGCGTTTGACGACTTTCACGTCGGTGAGCCAGAAGTCGTCCTCCTGCACGATCAGCGTAGCGGTGATGGTCTGCCCTTTTTTGACGAGCTTGAATACGTCGCCCTTGACGCGAAAGGCCATGACCGCGGCGTTCATCACGCCGGGGACGTCGTCGTGCTTGACGAGGAGCGTGCCTTTCCCGGGAAACACCTCGACGATGACGCCGCGCAGCGGGTAGCGCGGCGGTGGCTGGTCGGCCGGATTCGCGGCGGGTGGCGAGGCGGGATCGTCGTCAGCGCGGATACCGCCGGCGGTGGCCAAGGCGGCGAGGAGAAGAAGGGAAGCAAGCGGGATGAATCGAGGTTGCGACATGGCGCGGTGAAACTCTCCAGACGCAGCAAAAGTGACGCCGGATACGCGGAACGCAACGGTGCGGTCGGGCGCGACAGTGGCGTTGAGCGGAAGGAAGCCAGCGGCGTCAGAGCGGGTGGCGGAGGCCGAGGGAGAGGATCCAGCGGGGTTCGAGTTGGAGGCCGTTGACGCGCTGGTAAACGGGCAACTGGACGAAGAGGAACGCGCTGCTGCGCGGCGTCACTTCGGCCGTCACGCCGGGACTGAGGTAGGCGAGGGTGCCGCCGCTGTTGGGCGTGTCGGCCTCGGCGCCGTGTTCGCGGGCTTCGGTTTTGAGGTTCAACTGGAGTTGCGGGGTGAAGCGGCTCGGGTTCAGCCAGCGAGCGCCGCCGCTGAGCGTGAGACTCGTGGACGGCAGGAAACCGTCGCGCGCGGCGAGCGGCTGCTGGAGCGTCGCCTGGACGAAGGTGCCGAGCGACGTGGTCGGACGGGTGAACCAGGAGGCGCCGACGATGAGATCGGTCGTGCCGGTGCCGAGTTGGAGGCCGCGATCGAGGAGTTCGTCGGCCTGCGGGCCGGAGGCGAAGTTTTGGTCGAAGCGGCCGGTGGGGAGTTTCAGGCCGAATTGCAGGCTGAAACTCTGCGTCGGTTCGAATTTCTGGTAGCGGGCCAGAAGCCGGATGTCGCCGATGCCGCTGGCATGCGACGTGGAGATGTCGGTGTCGCCCGCGGCGATCGTGGTGTGGAAACGATCATGGAAGGGAATCGCGGCCGAGACGGCCCACGAGGAATCGACGACGTAGTTGAGGTCGAGCCAGGTGTTGCGGTTGACGGTGCGCTGCTGGATTTCGTCGTCGTTGGGAAAAGCGAGCGCGGCGCGATCGACGCTGACGGTGCCGCTGCGCAGGTCGGATTGCTCGAAGTATTCGAAGCGAACGCCGGCGTCGAGGCCGGGGGTGGCGGCGTAGCCCTGGGCGGCCCAGTCGGAGCTGAGCGAGCAGCCGCAGACGGAGCAGGCGAGGGCGGGCGAAATCGTGGAAGCGAGCAGCGCGAGGCTGCCGACGAGAGTGAGAACAGGAAAGGGTTTCATCGAAACGAGTGGAAAGAAAAGGGGCCGGAGAAACGGAAATGCAGTGGCGCTGCTGGGACGGCGGGAAACGGCGCGCCGGTTCGGACGCGTCGGCGGAGCGCGGGCGGAACCGCCGCGCTACACGAATGAGCTCAGGCGAGCGCGCGCGGCGGCGGGCTCGGCGGGGCGGGGCGTTCCGCGCTCACCGGCACGGCAATCGCGGGGACGAGGCCGGCGCACGACGGCGCGGGCGAAGCGAACACGAGCGCGCGGGGCGCGCACACGAGGAGAATTTTTTCAGGAGATTTCGAACCGGGGACGGCGTTGTTCGCAGCGTCGCGCTGCTTCGCATCGGCGACGGCGCGGCAAATGGAGCACATCGTCTCCGGCGAGAAGGTGCGGCGGACGGCGGTGGCGAGCGGCATCGTGCGCGAGTAGGTCGCGATCATGCGACCCCAGGCGAAGGTTTGCACCAAGTCCCAGTGGCTGCCGGTGGCGAGGAGCCAGGCGGCGAGCGTCAGGACGAGGGAGAGGCGGCGCATCGGGGTGGAAACGGAAAAGCGAAATGAAGGTGCCGCAAGCGCGAAAAGCAGGACAGCGTGCGGCGCGGGGCCGGGCGCGCCCGCCAGTTCCGGCTCGCGCTGCGCGGGGCGTCCGCCACATCCTGCGGGCGTGAACCGGCTCCTCTTCGGCGACAATCTCAAGTGGCTGCGCGACCCGAAAGTGTTTCCCGACGCCAGCGTGGACCTCGTCTATCTCGACCCGCCGTTCAACTCCAACGCCAACTACAACGTGCTCTTCAAGGAGGCGAGCGGCGCGGCCAGCGAGGCGCAGTTCCACGCCTTCACGGACACGTGGGAATGGACGGCGGAGGTGGACGCGACCTACGCCGAGTTCGTGGACACCTGCACGAACGTAAGTGTCGTCGAGCTCACGGAGGCGTTGAAGAAGTTCCTGAAGACTTCGCCGATGATGGCGTATCTCGCGATGATGGCGCCGCGGCTGGTGGAACTGCACCGCGTCCTCAAGCCGACGGGATCGCTCTATCTCCATTGCGATCCGACCGCGAGCCACTATCTGCGAATGTTGCTGGACGGAATTTTCGGCGCAGAGAACTTTCTGAATGAGATAATATGGAAGCGGACCCACGCTCACAGTTCGTCAAAGCGATGCGGGCCGGTGCATGACGTGATTTTACTCTATGCAAAGAGCAATGATTATGTTTGGAACAGCCCCACGATACCGCACGATCCCGACTACATCGAACGACATTTCAAATGCGTAGATGAAAAGTCCGGACGTCTATTCGAACCCATAACACTGACTGGTT
>Ga0265314_10004044_pt1 | contig 13854 bp, 11 predicted proteins | sample 4126metaG_FD_203106 | JGI IMG/M metagenome (GOLD analysis project Ga0265314, IMG submission 203106) | Rhizosphere microbial communities from Carex aquatilis grown in University of Washington, Seatle, WA, United States - 4-1-26 metaG | ecosystem: Host-associated > Plants > Roots > Rhizosphere >... | reverse complement strand
TTGTACATCGCGGGGTCGGTCGCGTATTTCATGACCGCGGCGATCTCCTTCGTCGACGGCCAGATGTCCTTCAGGTAGACGGGCTGGCCGTCTTTGCCGGGGCCGAGCGGGTCCTTCGTCACGTCGATGTCGACCGTGCCCGCGAGGCCGAACGCCACGACGAGTGGCGGGCTCATCAGGAAATTGGCGCGGATGTTCTGATGGATGCGCGCTTCAAAATTGCGGTTGCCCGACAGCACCGCTGCCGCGACGAGGTCGTTCCTGGTGACCGCTTCGTCGATGTGCGCATCGAGCGGCCCCGAGTTGCCGATGCACGTCGTGCAACCGTAACCCGCGACGTAGTAGCCGAGCTGCTCGAGGTAGGTCAGCAGCCCCGCGTTTTTGAGATATTCGGTCACCGCGAGCGAGCCGGGTCCCAGCGATGTTTTCACGCGCGGGTGTGGTTTCAGCCCCTTCTCGACCGCTTTCTTCGCGAGCAGCCCCGCACCCAGCAGTACGCCGGGGTTGGACGTGTTCGTGCACGACGTGATCGCCGAGATCAGCACGTCACCCTGGCCGACGTCGATGCCCGCTTTGCTCGTGGGTACGCGCTTGTTCATCTCGCCGGCTTTGCCGTAGCCGCCTTCGGCGAACGGCTTGCCCATGAGTTCCCTGAACCTGGCTTTGAGTTCCGGCAGTTCGAGGCGGTCGTGCGGACGGCGCGGTCCCGCGACCGCCGGCTTGATCGAAGCAAGATCGAGTTCGACGACTTCGCTGTAGTCGATGTCGCCTTCTTTGGGCATGCCGAACATGCCTTGCGCTTCGTAATAGGCCTTGACCGCAGGCGCCACTTCGCCGCGTCCGGTCATGCGCAAAAATTCGCACGACACTTCGTCGACCGGGAAAAAACCGCAGGTCGCGCCGTATTCGGGCGCCATGTTGCCGATGGTCGCCCGGTCCGGGATCGTCAGCGATGCGGCGCCGTCGCCGAAAAACTCGACGAACTTGCCGACGACTTTCTTTTCGCGCAGCATTTGCACGATTTTCAGCACGAGGTCGGTCGCGGTCACGCCGTCGGGCAAACTGCCCGTCAGGTGCACGCCGACGCAATCGGGCTCGAGGAAGTACATGGGCTGGCCGAGCATCGCGGCTTCGGCCTCGATGCCGCCGACACCCCAGCCGAGCACGCCCAGGCCGTTGACCATCGTGGTGTGCGAATCGATCCCGACCAGGCTGTCGGGGTAATACATGTCGCCCTTGTGCCACACGACCTGCGACACGTACTCGAGGTTGATCTGGTGGCAGATGCCGTTGCCGGGCGGGATGATCTCGAAAGTCTCGAAGGCTTGCGCGCTCCACTTCAGGAACTGATAGCGCTCGCGGTTCCGCTTGAACTCGATTTCCATGTTCTTCTTCAGCGCGTCGGCGGTGCCGTAGGTGTCGATTTGTACCGAATGGTCCATGATCAGGTGGGCGGGGCACAGCGGCTCGATGATCGCGGGGTCCTTGCCTTGCGCCGTGGCAGCTTCGCGCATAGCCGCAAAGTCGACGACCAGCGGCACACCGGTCATGTCCTGCATCAGCACGCGGGCGACGACGATCGGCACTTCTTCGCTGCGTGTCGCTTTGGGTTTCCAGTTGGCCAGGTTCTTCAGGTGCGCTTCGGTGATTTTCCTGCCGTCGAAATTCCTGAGCGCGGACTCGAGCACGACACGCAGACTGACCGGCAGCCGCGAAACCCTGGCGACACCGGCCTTCTCGAGCGCCGGCAGCGAATAATATTTGCCGGTTTTGCCCGCGCCGAATTTGAATTCCTGCAACGAATTGTGGAGATTGTGGCTCATGGCTGGCACTCCCGTGGTAGCTCAATGGAGCGGTGAAGAGAATGTGCGGCGCGTAACTTGACTGCAGCCGCATGGCGGGCGGGCCTGACGCCGGCTGTCGAGTAACGGGGCAGAAGCGCGCGGCGGCGGCCTGGATGGGGCTGACGAGCAAATCGAATTCAACTTTGAATTCTACCCGCACGCCGCATTCCCTGCAAAGGCGCGAGGGTAGTTGCGCGTACGGCTGCGCAGCGGGTTTGCGGCGCATGCGGGCCATGCTTGCGGATACGAATCGCAAATCGCTCATGCTATTATCGCGACTCATCCAGAGGTCCCAACACAGCCGTGCGGCGCCTGACCCGCACGCATCCGAGAGAGGGAGCGCACGGGAGTGCCCAAGACTGCAGATATCATTGCCGCGGCGTTATACGAAGACGGTATTCGCCACGCGTTCGGCATTCCGGGCGGCGAAGTGCTCGAATTGCTCGAAGCCTTTCGCAAAGCCGGCATCAAATTCATCTTGACCAAGCAGGAACTGGGCGCCGGCATCATGGCCGACGCGACCTACCAGCTCACCGGCAAGCCGGGGGTGCTGGTGGCGACACTGGGGCCGGGGATTACCAATACGACGACGGCGGTCGCGCAGGCGCTGCTCGACCGCTCGGCCGTGATCGTCATCACCGGCGAGATCGCGACCGGCCTGAAGTCGATTTACACACACCAGATACTCGACCAGAAATCGCTGTTGCGGCCGCTCGTCAAATGGACGACGACGATCGCGGCAAAAAATGCATTCGACCAGCTACGCAAAGGTCTCGCCATCGCGCGCCAGGCGATGCCGGGGCCGGTGCATTTCAACGTGCCTACCGACGTGGCCGGCGTCGAGCAGGCGGAAGCGCGGCGTTTCGCGCCGATTGCCGTGCGCACGCTGCCGCGGCGCGAAGACCGCTCGCCGATCGAGGCGTTGCTCAAGAAGGCGCGGCGGCCGCTCGCGCTGGTCGGCGTAGGGGTGCAAATCGACGGCGCCGAGCGCGAATTGAAGCGCTTCCTCGAAGCGTGGCGCATTCCGTTCATCGCCACTTATAAAGCCAAAGGCGTGGTGCCCGAAGATCACCCGCTGTGCGCGGGCGCCACCGGTTTGAGCCCGGTCGTCGACAAGATCCACATGGCGCACGTGCGCGAAGCCGATCTGATCCTGACGGTCGGTTTCGACCCCGTGGAATTGCGCGCCGACTGGATCGCGCCGTGGGACGAAAAGAAGTCCACGGTGAATATCGATCTCGTGCCCAACACGCACCACGTGTATCGCAGCAGCTACGAATATACGGGCAGCATCGTCGGCTGCCTGCATACGCTGACGCAGGCCGCGCCCAAGCGCGCGCCGTCGCGCTGGCTGGATTCGGATCTCGACCGCTATCGGCGCACGATTCAGCACGCGATCGAAAGCACGCCGGTCAAAGGCCTCGGGCCGTACCAGGCCGCGCTCGCCCTGCGCGAAGTGTTTCCGCGCGATACGATTGCGACCATCGACACCGGTTCGCATCGCATCCTGATCAATCACGTGTGGCAGTCATTCGAGTCGCGACGCCTGCTGCAATCGAACGGACTCGGCACGATGGGCTATGCGCTGCCGTCGGCGATCGCGGCGAAGATGCTGTTTCCCAAGCGCCCGGTGCTCGCGATGATGGGCGAGGCGGGGCTCGACATGGTGATCGGCGAAATGGCGCTGCTCGCGCAGCACAAGCTAGCGCTGACGCTGGTGGTGTTCCGCGACGACACGCTGTCGCTGATCAAGTTGAAACAGGAACGCATGAAATTGCCGGAAACCGGAGTGGCGATGGGCAGTCCCGACTACGTGATGGTGGCCGAGGCTTACGGCGGCAACGGGTTCGTCGTCAACAACGTGGCGGAATTGAAGAAGGCCGCGCGCGTCGCGTTGAACAGCAAGCGGTTCACGCTGATCGAAGCGCGCATCAATCCCGCCGAATACAAACACCAGATGTGATGATGCCATGCTGATCGATCGAATCATCGGCGCCGCGGCAATGTTGCTGGCGGCTGTTTATTTATACGCGACTTCGCAAATCCCGACGCTCGAGATCGGCGACCCGTTAGGGCCCAAGGCGTTTCCGATGTTGCTCGGCATCGCGCTGATCGCGGCGGCAATCCTGCTTTTTATCGAGACGCTGAAAGCGGACGCCGATGAGGGCGAAAAAGCGCCGCGCGGGAGCATGCGCCACTGGTGGCTGATCGGCGGCGTCACGGGGTGGACAGCGCTATATTTCGGTTTGTTCGATCGCGCCGGCTATCTCATCGCCACGGTCATGTACCTGCTTCCCATGATGGCGGTTTTCAATCCCGGCAAGTGGGTCGCCAACGTGCTGACCACGGTGCTGTGGGCGGTGGGCAGCTATGTGCTGTTCGTGAAGATACTCGGCGTCGTGCTGCCCGTCGGCCTGCTCGGTTTCTAGGAAAATCGCGATGGACACACTCGGCCATATTCTCAACGGTTTCAACGTCGCGTTGATGCCGATCAACCTGTGGTACACGTTCCTCGGTTGTTTCATGGGCACGATCATCGGTATCCTGCCCGGCATCGGGCCCGCGGCCGGCATCGGGCTCCTGATCCCGATCACGTTCGGCATGGACCCGACTTCCGCGCTGATCATGATGGCCGGAATTTATTACGGTGCGATGTACGGCGGCTCGACCACTTCGATCCTGATCAACACGCCGGGCGAAGCATCGTCGGTGATGACCGCGCTCGATGGCTACCAGATGGCAAAAAAGGGCCGCGCCGGCGCGGCCCTCGCGGTTTCGGCAATCGGATCTTTTCTCGCCGGCACTTTCGGCATCGTTGCATTGACGATGCTGGCGGTGCCGCTCGCGGCGGTTGCGCTCAAGTTCGGGCCGGCCGAATATTTCTGCCTGATGTTGTTTGCACTGGCGGCAGTGTCGTCGCTGACCGGTAAATCCGCGGCGAAGGGCATCATGTCGACGGTGCTCGGTCTGATGGTCGCGACGATCGGCATCGACTTGCAGAGCGGTCAGCCGCGTTACACGATGGGCGTGCCCGAATTGCAGGACGGCGTGGGCTTCCTGGTCGTCGTGGTCGGCATGTTCGCGATCGGCGAAGTGCTCAGCAATCTCGAAGAGCACATCAAGGGCAAGGCGGAAATCATCCGCCTCTCAGGCAAGCTGTGGCTCACGCGCGAGGAATGGCGCCGGTCAGTCATGCCGATCATTCGCGGCGGCGTGATCGGCTTCTTCAAAGGCGTGCTGCCGGGCGCGGGCGCGACGATCGCAACCATGATGTCGTATATGGTGGAGAAACGCATATCGAAGACGCCGGAAAAATTCGGCACCGGCATGATCGAAGGCGTCGCGGGACCGGAGGCGGCGAACAACGCGGCAACGTGCGGCGCGATGGTGCCCTTGTTGACGCTCGGCATCCCGGGTTCCGGCGCTACGGCGGTACTGATGGGCGCGTTCATCATGTACGGCATCCAGCCCGGGCCGCTGCTGTTCGAGAAACGTCCCGATCTTGTGTGGGGACTCGTCGACAGCATGTACATCGGCAACATCATGCTGCTGATACTCAACCTGCCGTTGATTGGAATCTTCGTGCGCATCCTGTACATACCGACGGGCATCCTGCTGTCGCTGATACTCGCGATTTCGGCGATCGGCGTTTATTCGATCAACGGCAACGCGCTCGAGCTCCAGATGGCTCTGATGTTCGGCATCGTCGGCTACGTTTTCCGCAAAATCGACATTCCGCTGGCGCCGATGGTGCTGGCGCTCGTGCTTGGCGGCATCATGGAGCAGTCGTTCCGGCAGGCGATGACGATCTCCGGCGCGGACCCCCGCGTGTTTGTCGGCAGCGGCATTTGCATTACCTTGCTGGTGCTGGCGGTCATTACCGTCCTGCTGCCGGTCTTGCTGCCGCGGCTGAGGGCGATGAAAGAGGGCCCCGAAGATCTCGACTCCTGAGGCGCGCATCTTGAAAGGGCAATGATGCATCGTATTACTTTGATTCCGGGCGACGGTATCGGCCCGGAAGTCACCGCAGCGGCGCGCGAAGTCGTCACCGCCGCGGGCGCCGCCGTCGAGTGGGAAATCGCCGAGGCGGGCATGCGTGCGGGAGAAAAATCCGGCCGGCCGCTGGCCGAGTCGGTGATCGAATCGATCAGAAAAAACAAGCTCGCGCTGAAAGGCCCGACGCAGACGCCGTTCGGCGACCCCTATCCCGTGTACGTCGGGGATCGTGTTTACCCGAGTGTCGCCATCGGTCTGCGCAAGGAACTCGGCTTCTACGCCGCCGTGCGTCCGATCAAGAATTACCCCGGCGTCAATTCGCGTTACGAGAACGTCGACTTCATCATCTTCCGCGAAAATTCCGAGGATCTGTATCTCGGCATCGAGCGCATGGTCGATGCCGACACCGCCGAGGCGATCAAGCGCATTACGCGCAGCGGGTCGGAGCGCATAGCGCGCTTCGCCTTCGAATACCTGAAGAGGCTCGGCCGCAAGCGGCTCACCGTCGTGCACAAGGCGAACGTGCTGAAACTGACCGACGGCCTGTTCCTGAAGGTGGCGCAGGACGTCGCGCGCGATTACCCCGACATGGAACTCGACAGCCGCGTCATCGATGCGCTATGCATGGAACTCGTCATCAAGCCCGAGTCTTTCGACGGCCTGCTGCTGCAGAACTTGTACGGGGATATCGTGTCCGATCTTGGCGCCGGTCTTATCGGCGGCCTTGGCGTCGCGCCCGGCGCCAACATCGGCACGGATTGCGCGATGTTCGAAGCGGTGCACGGCAGTGCGCCGGACATCGCAGGCAAGGATCTCGCCAATCCGATGTCCATCATATTGTCGGCGACGATGCTGTTACGCTATATCGGCGAAAATGCGGCCGCCGACAGGATCGACCGCGCACTGTCGGCGGTGCTGAGTGAAAAGAAACACGTAACGCGCGATCTGGGCGGCACCGCCGGCACGCGCGAAATGACCAGGGCAATCGTGGATAAACTCAAATAACGGGAATGGCGATGAGCAGCGGAAAACGCATAGTAGTCGTGGGGGCGGGGGCGATCGGCGGCTACACTGGCGCGCTGATGGCGCGCAGCGGCGAGGACGTCACGCTGATCGATCCGTGGCCGGAGCACGTCGAATACATCCGCGCGCACGGCATGCAGTTGTCGGGGCTGACGCCGGAGGAAACGCATTCGATCAAGGTGCCGGCGCTGCATATCAGCGACGTGCAGCAGCTCGCGCGCGAGAAGCCGGTCGATATTGCGTTCATCAGCGTGAAGTCGTACGACACCGAATGGGCGACGCAGCTGATCAAGCCGTACCTGGCGCCGGGCGGTTGTGTCGTGTCGCTGCAGAATTGCATCAACGAAGAACGCATCGCGGGAATCGTCGGCTGGGGCAAGGTGCTGGGCACCATCGTGAGCCTGCTGGCCGCCGAATGTTATGCGCCGGGACATGTGAAGCGCACGATGCCGCTGGGCGGCGACCACTACATTACTTATCGTGTCGGCGAAGTCCACGGCCGCGTGACGCCGCGCGCGGAAGAAGTCGCGCGCGTGCTGAAGCATGCGGACAGTTCAAAGGTGACGACCAATCTGTGGGGCGAGCGGTGGTCGAAGCTCGTGATCAACTCGATGCGCAACGGCCTGTCGGCCGCGACCGGTTTGTCGGGCAACGAGCGCGATCTCAACGAGCACCCGCGCGACGTGTCGATCCGGCTGGGCGGCCAGGCGGTGCGCGTCGGCCAGGCGCTTGGCTATCAGCTCGAAAAACTGCAGGTGATGGATGCGGAAACGCTGGCGCGTGCGGGGGAGGGCAGCGCGGACGCGAAAGCGGAAATCGTCGATCAGTTGATCAAGCTTTCCAAAACGCGCTCGGAAGAGCAGCGCCCGTCGATGGCACAGGACATGTTCAAAGGGCGACGCACCGAGACCGACTTCATCAACGGGTTCGTCGCCGCGAAAGGGGAAGAAATCGGCGTGCGCGCGCCGCTGCACGCAAGCATGAACGCGCTCGTGAAAAAGGTCGAGCGCCGGGAAGTCAAGGCAAGCCCGGATCTTCTGAAGGGGCTATAGGAGCACACGCATGAAGATAATGCGCTACAGCCGCAAGGGCGAAAAAGCTTCTCAAGCACGACTCGGTGTGCTCGTGGGCAACGACCTGATAGCGGATTTGCGCGCCGGCTATGCGCGTTATCTGATCGACGAGATCGGCAACGCGAAAGGGCGCGAGCTTGCGGCTATCTTTCTGCCGCCGTACATCGCCCAGTTTCTGCATGCCGGCGCGCCGGCGTGGGAGGCGCTGTCGGAGGCCTACGGCTGGTTGTCCGACCTCGTCAAATCCGAGCCGCAGGCGCTCGGCCTGACCGGCCACGAGCTGTTCCTGCCGCTCGCCGATTGCCGGCTTTATGCGCCGGTGCGCGGGAGCAAGATTATCGGTATCGGTCGCAATTACCCGAACTACACGAAGAACGAAGGCAAGGAAGCGGGGCTGGTGCCCGCGGGCTTCATCAAGGTGCCGTCGTGCATCGTCGGTCCCGGCCGCGACATCCTGAAGCCGCACGCAACGCAGCAACTCGATTGCGAAACTGAACTCGCGGTCGTGATCGGCAAGCAGTGCAAGAATGTGCCGGAAGAGAAAGCCTACGACGTGATCGCGGGCTACACGATACTCAACGACGTGACTGCGCGCGACGTGGGAAAACTGGAACGCCAGGCGGGGCACATGCTACTCGGCAAGACCTTCGACACGTTTGCGCCGATGGGCCCGTGGGTGGTGACCAAGGTTGAAATCCCCGACCCGATGAATCTGCGCATCCGCACGCGCGTGAACGGCGAGCTGCGGCAGGAAGGCGGCACGGCGGAGATGATCTGGTCGATTCCCAAACTGGTTTCCTATATATCGCAGATGACGCTGATGCCGGGCGACATCATATCGACCGGTTCGCCGGGCGGCGGGGCGCTCGCCCGTCCCGAGTGGTATCTCAACGCGGGCGACGTGATCGAGTGCGAGATCGAGAAAATCGGCACGCTGATGAATGCCGTAGTCGACGAACCCAGAAGTTAGCCCGGCTTTTTTGCGAACTGGCGGAGGATGATTATGCTGATGCGCGTGTTCCTGATCTTTGCGGTTCTGATGAGTTGCCACGGTGCCGTGCAGGCTGCTGCCGGATGCGCGGGTGCGACGGAAGCGAGCAAGAGCAGTGGCGAGCCCATGGTCGACTGGTACGACAACTATATCCGCCCGTATCGATATTTGCCGGCAGACAAGGCCGCGCAGCGTCTGACCAAGGCCCAGGTCGAAGCGTTCATCGAAACGCTCGGGGCGTTCAACCGCCGCGCTTCGCTCGACCAGATGGAGCTCGAAAATCTGGTGAGCCAAGTTGCAACGAGTTATGCACGCGCGCCTGATTTCAAGGGAATAGACACGGCGGCGGTGGAAAGAATCTACCGGTCAGACTCCGGGCAAAAACTCGATTTTTCGCTGTTCTGCGTCAGCCCGAAATCGTTGCACTCGCCCGACGACGCGTTCAGCGTGACGTTGTTCGGCGTCATCGCCGACGACTGCCAGCATATCGGGTTAAGAGGCTTGGTATTCACCGGAGCACTGGTGAACGGGAGCCCCAGCGGTCAGTGCAAGCCTGATCAGCTTTTCACCAAAATGTATATCTGGCCGTTGCCGGCCGGCACCAATGAAGTGACTTTTATCTGCGGCAAAGACGCCGGCGGCTGCGCGCGCTAACCAAGGCGCGCCCGCACGACGAGGGCGTCGTCGCCGGGCCGCTAAACTTCGCAGTGCTTGGTTAGGCTTGACTCATTCGAGCTTGATGCCGGCCTCGCGCACGACGCGGGTCCATTTCGCCAAGTCATCCTTCACGTAGCGCGCGGTTTCTTCGGGCGAGCTCTCGAGCGTTTCGGCGCCGAGACGCGCAAAGGCATCGTGCGTCACCTTCGTGCGGAGTGTCTTGACCAGCGCACCGTGAACTTTGAGGACAACGTCGTGCGGGGTTGCCGCCGGCATGATGATGGCGGTCCATGTGCTCGAATCGAATCCGGGTATGCCGGATTCAGCGATGGTCGGCAGTTCTGGCATCGCGGACGCGCGCTTTATTGTGGTGACCGCGAGCGCGCGCAGGCGGCCGGTCTGGATGTAGCCAATGGAGGCGGAAAGCTGGTCGAAGAAAATATCGATCTGGCCGCCCATCAGATCCACCAGTCCCGGGCCGCTGCCTTTGTACGGTATGTGTATGAACTTGGTGCCGGTCGCGCTTTGAAAGAGTTCGCCGCTCAAGTGGTTGGTGGTGCCGGCGCCCGACGAGCCCATCGTGATTTTGCCGGGACGCGACCTGGCGAGCGCAATGAACTCTTTGACGGTCTTCGCGGGGATCGACGGATGCTCTTCCAGTACCAGCGGCACGTTGTTGACGAGTGAGGTGAAGGCGAAGTCCTTGATCGGATCGTAGCCGAGCTTGGGGTATAGCGGCGGTGCGGTCGACAACGTGCCGGTGGATCCGAGAGTCAACGTGTAGCCATCGGGCGCGGCCTTGGCGCCGATGTCCGTACCCAACGTGCCGCCGGCGCCGCCGCGGTTGTCGATCACGACTTGTTGGCCGAGCGCCTCCGACATGCCAGGCGCGATCGTGCGCGCGGTGATGTCGATGTTTCCGCCGGGTGCGTACGGCACGATGATGCGGATCGCGCGCTCGGGATAAGCGGCCGGCGCGGAGTATGCGGCAAGCAATAGCGCAGACAGGGTGATTCCGTGAATGAAACGCATTTCTCCTCCGGCGTAATTTTTTTGAACCCGGCCAGCGTAGCATGAAACGCAGGCCGTCCTGAAATCGAGCGCCGCCGATGGCTTATAATCGCTGCTCGCTTTCCCCAGGACATCCCGTGAGGCCCGAGCAGCGCCTGCGTTATTCCGCGATCGTCGATCGCCAACCGCTGAAACTCCCGCGCGGCGTGCGGTTGGTCGTATGGCCGATCGTCAACGTCGAAGTGTGGGACATCGGGCGGCCGATGCCGCGCCAGGCGTTGCCGCCGCCGACCGGCGTCACGCGGCTGCCCGACGTGCCGCACTGGGCGTGGCACGAATACGGCAATCGGGTCGGGTTCTGGCGCTTGAAAGCTGCGCTCGACAAACTGAAGATCACGCCGTCGCTGTCGATCAACGCGCGCGTGTGCGAAGACTATCCGCGCATCGCGCAGGCCGCGCACGATGCCGGCTGGGAATTCATGGGCCACTCGTACGACCAGCGGCCGATCCATCTCGAACCCAATCAGCGCGCGACGATACGAAAGACGGTCAAAGTGATCAAATCGTTTACCGGCAAGCCGCCGGTCGGCTGGCTGGGACCGGGTTTCACCCAGACCCTCGACACGCCGGAAAACCTGGTCGAAGCCGGCATCAAATACATTTGCGACTGGCCGATCGACGACGAGCCGGTCGAGATCAAAACCGGGAAAGGACCGTTGCTCGCGCTGCCGTACAGCATAGAACTCAACGATATCTCGTTGATGATTGTGCAGCATCAATCGCCGTCGGAGCTATTCACGCGCTGCATGGATTACTTCGAGCGGCTCTACGCGGAGTCGGCATCGCGCGCGAAAATCATGTCGATCGCGGTGCATCCGTATATTTCCGGCACACCTTTCCGCATCAAATATTTCGAGCAGGTGTTGGCCGCGTTGAAGAAAAAGCGCGGCGTCGTGTTCTGGACGGGCGAAGAGATCGTGGACTGGTATCGGGCGAGCAGCCGCAAGCTGCGAGGGAAACGGTAGCGGCAGCAATGGTCCACCGCGCAGACAGGCGCAGATTCATCCGGTACGGCGTGCTTCTCGCCGCCGCCGCCTGCTTGCCGGCTGCCGGTGCCGGCCGGCGCTTGCGGTTCATGGCGCTCGGCCAGGCCGCGATTCAAAATGACCTGTGCGCGCAGGCCAACCCCGAACTTGGAAAATTCTCCGCGCTGTTCAGCCAGGCCGATATCTGCTTTACCGACCTCGAAACGGCGGTCGCCGAGCCCGGGGTGCTGGAACCCACCAACAAGACGGGCTTCCTGAAGGCGGCGCCGCCTGCAACGCTCGACTGCCTGCGCAGCCTGTTCTTCAACATGCTCGCGCTGAGCAACAACCATTCGTGGGACCTCGGCGCGCAGGGAATACTGGCGACGCTCGCTGAGGTGAAAGCGCGCGGTTTCACCTACGCGGGTACGGGCGAGAATCTCGCGCAGGCGGTGCTGCCCGGTTATCGCGACACGCCGGCCGGCAAAGTCGCGCTGGTGTCCATGGCGTCCGGCGCCGTCAGGGAAGGCGCGGCGGCGACCGGCGCGCGTGCCGGGGTGAACGAAGTCAAAGTGAATGCCGGCACCGTCGACGACAGCGATGCCAAACGCATACTGTCGGCGATCCGCGAAGCGGCGCGCAACGCGGCGTACGTGATTTGCTACCAGCATAACCATTACTGGGAGAAAGATTTTCGCGCGACGCCGCCATGGCAGCGCCACTGGGCGCGTCTGTGCATAGACGCCGGAGCGAGCGCCTTCGTCAGCCATGGCGCGCCGCTGCTGCAGGGCATAGAGATTTATCGCGACCGGCCGGTTTTTTACGATCTCGGCAGTTTTATTTTTCAGTCGAAGACCGAGGTCGGCTATTATCCGCCGGAGGTCTGGGAAAGCGCGGTTGCCGATTGCCGGTTCGAAGATGGCAGGCTGGTGGGGCTTGAACTGCTGCCCGTCGTGCTCAATGAACGCGGCGACAGCGGAGAGTCGTTCTTTGCGACCCGCGGCCGCCCGCGGCTTGCGCACGGCGTCGACGCAACGCGCGTGCTCGACCGCTTGCGGAACCTGTCGTTGCCGATGGGAACCGAGATCAAAATCGAAGCCGGCGTCGGCCGGGTCGCGATCTGAGGCGAATAGAAATTTAAGGACAACGATATGCCTGTGCAAAACGCAAGGTTTCACCGGGCGGGTGCCGTGCCGGCGATAGAAGTGATTGCCATGCCGGCGCCGCTTGGCGCGGAAGTGCGCTGCGGCGATCTGCGCGCACTCGATGAAGCCGGGATCGCGGCACTGCGCGAAGCCTGGCTCGCGCATCTCGTTATCGTCATTCGCGGCCAGACCCTGACGGATCCGGAACTGATTGCGTTCGGCCGGCGGCTGGGCGAACTCGATCTGGCGCCGCTCGCCAAGACCGGCAATGAAAAAGCCCGCGCGCACGAAGAGGTCATCGTCGTTTCTAACGTCATGGAGGACGGCAAGCCGATCGGCGTCTTGCGCGACGCGGAAGTCGTGTGGCATTCCGACAACTCATATCGCGACGTGCCGTTGTCTTTCAGCGCGTTGTATTCGCTGGAAGTGCCGCCGGCCGGCGGCAATACCGGCTTCGCCAACATGTATCGCGCGTTCGAAACATTGCCCGCCGATCTGCGCCGCCGCATCGACAAGCTCACGATCAAGCACGACATGACTTACAACAGCGCGGGCGATTTGCGCGAAGGCTTCGAACCGGTATCCGACGTGCGAGACGCGCCGGGGCCCCGTCATCCGATCGTCCGCACGCACGCCGAGACCGGCTACAACGCTTTGTACCTCGGGCGTCGGCCGAATGCGTACATCGACGGTTTGCCGGTGGAGGAATCCGAGCGGCTGCTCGACGCGCTGTGGTCGCACGCAACGCAACCGCAACTCACGTGGCATCACCAGTGGCGCGCCGGCGATCTGCTGATGTGGGACAACCGCTGCGTGATGCATTACCGCGCGCCGTTTGACGGCGGCGCGCGTCGGGTGATGCATCGGATCCAGGGCAAGGGCGACAAGCCTGCGCAGCGTGCGGACGCCAAAATGACACCGCATCCGCGCAGCAGTTTAGCGGCGCGCTGAGTTCAGCGTTCCTCTACGTCCTTGATTTTGACGGTGTGGCGTCTGCCGTCGAACTTGTACGCGCGTTTGCCGCTGCGCGGATATTCGGAGACGTCGGTCGGTTTGCGCGTTCCGCCTAGCAGGTAGATCAGCGGTTCG
>Ga0265314_10004043_pt1 | contig 13855 bp, 17 predicted proteins | sample 4126metaG_FD_203106 | JGI IMG/M metagenome (GOLD analysis project Ga0265314, IMG submission 203106) | Rhizosphere microbial communities from Carex aquatilis grown in University of Washington, Seatle, WA, United States - 4-1-26 metaG | ecosystem: Host-associated > Plants > Roots > Rhizosphere >... | reverse complement strand
GCGCCGAGGCCGGCGGCTACACGGTGGTGGACGCGGCGTCCGTGCTGGTGACGCATCTCGCGGAGACCGTGCGCCGGCATTGCCACGAAATTCTCACGCGGCAGGACGTGCAGTCATTGCTCGACAATCTCAAGAAAACGCATCCGGCCGTCGTCAACGAACTCGTGCCGGGACAGCTTTCCATCGGCCAGATCCAGCGCGTCCTGCAAAATCTTCTGGCCGAGGGCATTTCCATCCGCAACCTCGCCGGCATTCTGGAAAAAGTCGGCGATTGCGCGGCGTTCACGAAAAATCCCGACGAACTTTCCGAATACGCCCGGCGCGCGCTCGGCCCGCAAATCGTCAAGCCGCTCCAGACCGACAACGGCCAGTTGCGCGCCATCACGATGGATCCGAAACTCGAGTATCAACTCGCGCAGGGCGTGCGGCAGGCGCCCGGCGAAACCGCGCTCGTCGTCGAGCCGCGGCTGGCGCGGCACGTCATGGATTCGCTCTCGAAATTCGTCCAGCAGATGCTGTCCAGCGGCCAGCAGCCGGTCATTTTGTGCGCGCCGCAATTGCGCCTGGCATTCCGGCGCTTCTTTGAAACCACGTTCAACGACCTCGCGGTGCTGTCCTACGCGGAAATCCCGGCGCGCGTGCAGGTGCAGAACGCGGCGGTGATTCCCAGTCCGGCGGAAGCAGCGTGAAAACCTTCCGGTTCATTGCCGACAACGCCACCGCCGCGCTGGCGCAAATCCACGCGCAGCTCGGCCCGGAGGCAGTCGTGTTAAGCGTGCGGCGGATGCCGGCACCAGGAATTGCGAAACTATGGCAGAGGCGCGTGCAAATCGAAGTCGTCGCCGGCGTGCCGGACAAATCGTCCGCGCCGAAGCCGGAGAACACGTTGCCGCCGCAGAATTTTTTTGGAAATGCCGCCGGCATGATACCCGCCGGCGACCGCTGGCAAAGCGTTGCGTGGCTGGAAACGATGGGCCTGCTGCCGGTTCATGCCGAGCGGTTGCAAACGCATTTGCGTGCCGCGCAGGGTGACACGCCGGATTCGCCGGAGGCGGAATGGAAGATTGTCAGCGGCGCGCTGTCACGGTTCTGGCTGAATCCGCCGTCGCTTTACGATGGCGCGGTGCGTCCGCACGTTTTCATCGGGCCGCCCGGTTCCGGCAAAACGACGGCGCTGTGCAAATGGCTGACGCTCGCCTCGCTGCTGGAGGAACGTGCCGCGCGCGTCTGGCGGCTGGATGGCAGCACGGCGAACACCGCAGATTTCCTGGCGATTCACTGCGAAATACTTGGCGTGCCGCTGGAACGGTTTTGGTCTGAAGATTTACGATTTACGAATGACGATTTACACGCCAGCAATCCATCCGCAAGCCAATCTCAAATCGAAAATCCCTTGTGGCTTGTGGATTTGCCGGGCGTGGAAATTTTAGATGCCACAGGATTAGCCGCGTTGCAAAGCCAATTGGCCACTCTTCCCTCGCCGCGCGTGCATCTGGTGTTGAATGCCGCGTATGAAACATCCGCACTGCTGGCGCAATGGCGCGCGTTTGAGTCGTGCGGGCCGGAGGATTTGATCTTCACGCACCTCGACGAGGAAGCCCGCCGCGTGAAATTGTGGAACTTCGTGTTCGGCACAAATTGCAGCCTTCGCTTCCTCGGCGCGGGGCAAAAAATTCCCGGAGAATTCCGCGGCGCGTCGCCGGAATTATTATTTCCGGCGGGAAACCATTGATTCCGCGCAAATCTCGTCTTTGGCGCGAGCTTTTTCCCGGCTGGCAAACGGTTTGCTAAACAGCCGTCAGACAACGAATGAAAGCATTGATTGTTCTTGGCGCCATCGTCGGGTTTCTCATCGGCGCGGGCTTTGGCCTCGCCGCCAGCAGCCCTTGGCCGTCGGCTTTGTGGCGCGCTTGCGCCGCGTCGCTGGCCGCCTGCGTTCTCACCCGCTGGTGGGGCCGCATCTGGATGCAGGGATTGCGCGACTCGCTGGAACAACGCCGCGTCCGGCGCGCGACTTCAACCGCTTTCACTCAACCCGGCAAAAAATAAATTATGAGCACCAGCAGTTGCGAAATCGAAGAGTCCGCCAAACGGAAGGAACTCCACCCCAACGCGCAGGAGCTTTGGCGGCATTACCAGAAGGAATCGGGCAGCCAGGATGAAAATGCGCTCGTGGAACGCTACCTGCCGCTCGTGCGCTACGCCGTGGGCCGGCTGGCGATGACGCTGCCGGACCACGTGGACCGGGACGATTTGCACAGCGCGGGCCTGGTCGGCCTGTTGCAGTCGCTGCGCAATTACGACCCGGCCTCCGGCACGTCGTTTGAAAGCTACGCGCGGCTGCGGATTCGCGGCGCGATGCTGGACGAACTGCGGCGGATGGACTGGGTGCCGCGCACCGTTCACGAAAAATCGCGGAAAATCCAGCAGGTGATTGGCCAGCTCGAACAGCGGCTGGGCCGCGTGCCCACCGATGAAGAAACGGCCGCGGCGATGAAGGTTTCACTGGCGGCCTACCGCGAGATGCTCGACGAAATCCGCCCGGCGCAGTTTATCTGTCTGGACTCCGTCTGCAATTCGGACGGCGACGATTCGGGCAGCCTTTACGAAGTGGTGGCCAATCCCAACCAGGAAGGGCCGATGGAGCAGGTATCGCAGACGGAATTGAAGGGGTTGATTTTCGAGCGGCTGAAGCAACTGCCGGAAATCCAGCGCAAGGTGCTGGCGCTTTATTACGGCGAGGATTTGCACCTGCGCGAAATCGCCGATGTGTTCGGGCTGACCGAGTCGCGCATCTGCCAGATCCATTCGCAGGCGATCATTTCCATCCGCGCCCATTTGCATCGGGTTGAAAACGGCATGGCCGGCCAGAAGAGATTGATTCCGCAGTCATGATCATTTTCACCGGCATCTTCATCGTCGTCGTTTCGATATTAGGCGGCTTCAAGATGGGTGGCGGCCAGCTATTCTGGCTGTTTCATCCGAACGAGCTGCTGATCATCGGCGGCGGCGGGTTGGGCGCGTTGATTGTCATGTCTCCGCGCAAGGTGCTCATGGACATGGGGCGAGGCTTGTTGAATTCCCTCAAGGGCACGCCCTACGGCCGCGCCGCCTACGAGGAATTGCTCAAGGTGCTTTACGAACTTTTTTTGCTGGGCCGGCGCAACGGCATGATAGCGCTGGAGGAACACATCTATGACCCGGCGAACAGTTCCATTTTCAACAAGTATCCGCTCTTTGCCGCCAACAAGACGGGGGTTGAATTTCTTTGCAGCGGGCTTCGGCCGATCATTGACGGCAAGATCAAGCCCGACCAGTTGCGGCTGCTGCTGGACGCGGAGATTGAGCGGCGCGAGACGGACAATTACGGACCGGTCAACGTGCTGACCAAGGTCGGCGACTCCATGCCGGGCTTTGGCATCGTGGCTGCGGTGATGGGCATCGTCATCACCATGGCGTCCATCAACGGCCCCATCGAGCAGATCGGCACAAACGTCGCCGCCGCGCTGGTGGGAACTTTTTTGGGCATCCTGCTCGCCTACGGCTTTGTAAATCCGCTGGCGATGAACCTGGAGTTTTCGGGAACCGCCGAGCTGGATTTCACGCGTTGCATCGCCTCCTGCGTCATCGGCTTTGCCAGCGGCATGGCGCCCGTCACGGCGGTGGAACTGGGGCGGCGCGGCTTGAGCAGCGAATTGCGCCCGACGGCGGACGAGTTGGAGGAAATGCTCAAGCCGCTCAAAAACACCGGCGCCAAGACCTGACGCGCATGAGCAAACGCCACCAACATCACGGCGGCGCGTGGAAGACCGCCTACGCGGATTTCGTGACCGCGATGATGGCGCTGTTCCTCCTGCTGTGGCTGACCGCGCAGGACAAGAAAATCAAGGAGGCCGTCGAGCGCTCCTTCCGAAATCCCTTCTCGGCGGTCAACAAGGAATCCACCGGCATCATCCCCAACTCCAACAAGGACGCCAGCTCGCAGAACAAATCAAAGGGAAATTTCCAGTCCGTGACCGCCACCGAGATGCAGATGCTGCGGAAAGTCACCGAGGACATCGCCAAGATGCTCCAGCAAAGCCAGGAACTGGAACAGAGCGTCCAGATAGAACTCACACCCGACGGCGTGCGCATCAATATTTTCGACCACTCGCAAAAGCCCGTCTTCGAGCCGGGCACCGACAAGTTCACGGACTACGGCGGCTGGGTTTTCTCCACGCTGGCGTGGGAAATCGCGCGCTTCGAGACCTTCCGCATCGAACTGGAGGGCCATACCGAAACGCGCGCCGAAGCCGATTCCGAAAGCCTGAACAAATGGGACTTGTCCACCGCGCGCGCCAACGCCGCCCGCCGCAAGCTCATCGCCAGCGGCGTCACCTCCGAACAGGTCTTCAAGGTCTCCGGCTTCGCGGACACGCAGCCATTGCCGGGACTTGCCCCCAATCTTGAATCCAACCGGCGCGTAACCGTCCTGTTGAAAGTTGAAAACATGGACGAACCGGCCTCCGCCGCGCCGGATCGAAACCCGCCATGAACGAACCTTTTGTGCCGCTGAACAAAACCGCCGCGTCCGGCCAGAACCGGGCGGACTTCCGCGTGTCCATCGTCGGCAACGCGGAAAATCTCCGTCCTTTCCAGCCACTCGGCCACGCCGGTGGCAGGGGCGGCACGGGCGGCCAATGCGAGCCGCGCGTGACGTTGCAGCGCGACGGCGGGCGCGTCTCCGCCATCCGCATCCAGTGCGGTTGCGGCCAGGTCATCGAGCTTGCGTGCGTTTATGAAACCGTGCCGGCGGGGGCCAAAAGTTGAGTTATGAAATTTTTCCCATCCTCCTCGTCCTCGATTTTATTTCGAGGAGGAATCAAACCCGGCAATTTCTGCAACCGCTCCGGGCAGCTTTTGCCAGTGACACGCGGTGAAAAGGTTTTTATTCCGGCAAAAGTCTCCATTTTGGCCGGTGGCACAACCGCTGCTTAACACGACTTCGCATGAACGTGAGCCTCTATCAAGCCGCCGCCGCGATGAACGCCCAAACGCGCTGGCAGGAGCTTATCACCGAGAACCTCGCCGCCGGCACCGTGCCCGGTTTCCGCAAACAGGAAATCTCCTTCGCCGATGTCGCCGCGGCGTCCCCGGTCAACATGAACGGCGTCTCATCGCCGAACTTTTTGATTCCGGTCGCCACGACCTCGACAAGCTTTCAGCAGGGCGAACTCCGGCCCACCGGCGGCTCGACGGATTTTGCGATTGACGGCCCCGGCTTTTTTGAAGTGCAACTGCCCAACGGCGACAAGGCCTACACCCGCGACGGCGAATTTCAGCTCAACGGCAAGGGCCAGCTCACGACCAAGCAGGGCTATGCCGTGCTCGGCAATTCCGGCCCCATTCAATTCGATCCGAACAACGCCTCGCCGCTCACGGTTTCGGCCACAGGCCAGATCACGCAGGCCGGCAATGCCAAAGGCCAGTTGCGCCTCGTGGAATTTTCCAATCCAAACCTGCTCACGTCCACGTCCGATGGCTGCCTGATTGCCAGTCAGCCCGGCGCGACGCCCGCGCAAGCCGGCAGCAAGACCACGGTGCATCAGGGATTTCTCGAAGCTCCCAACACCTCACCCACCGTCGAGATGGGCAGCTTGATCAACGCCATGCGGATTTTCGAGGCAAACCAGAAAGTCCTGCAAACCCAGGACGACCGCATGGGCCGCGCCATCGCCGACTTAAGCGGCACCACGTAATTCAACCCAAACCCAAGCGAAAACCGATTATGCTCCGCGCACTTTACTCCGCCGCCGCCGGGATGGAATCCCAGCAGATGAACCTCGACGTCATCTCCAACAACCTCGCGAACGTCAACACCACCGGCTTCAAGAAGAGCAAGGTCGAGTTCCAGGAACTGCTCTACCAGACGACCCGCGCCCCCGGCGCCGACCTCGGTTCCGGCAACCAGTTGCCCACCGGCATCCAGGTCGGCCAGGGTTCGCGGCCCGTCGCCACCGCGCGCATTTTCACCAACGGCGATTTGACCCAGACCGGCGAGCAGCTCGACGTGGCGGTTCAGGGCAGCGGCTTTTTTGAAGTGCAAATGCCCGATGGCACCAGCGCCTACACCCGCGACGGCGCGTTCAAGACCGATTCCACCGGCCGCATCGTAACAAGCGACGGCCTGCCGGTCATCGGCGGTTTCCAGCCGGTGCCCGCCGGCACCACGAACATCACCATCAGCTCGAACGGCAACGTCACCTATACAGGCGCCAGCGGCACGACCACGTTCCAGGCGCAGCTTGTCCGCTTCAACAATCCCGCCGGACTCGAAAGCGAGGGCAGCAATCTTTACAAGGAAACCAACGCGTCCGGCACGCCCGAACTCGGCACGCCCGGCCAGAACGGCTTCGGCACGCTGAACCAGGGCTACCTCGAACTTTCCAACGTCAGCGTCGTGGAGGAAATGGTCAATCTCATCCAGGCCCAGCGCGCCTACGAGGTGAATTCCAAGGCCGTCCAGGCCGCCGACGAAATGATGCAGCAAAGCAACAACATGAAACGCTGATGACCCCGCGCCGCGCCATTATATTTTTGATGCTCGCCGGACTTGGCAGCGGATTCGGTTCCGCGCTTTTCGCCGAGGAAGCCACCCCCATTTTGCCGGCTGCTGTGGTTGCCGCCACCAACACGCTCCTCGACGAGGCCGCAGTGACCAAACTCCTCACCGCCGCGCTCCAGGAGCAATTCACCGGCGCCGGCGGCGAACTGGCCTTGCACTTCACCCGCCCGTGGATTTCTCAAACCGCGCCCGCCGGCCAGTTGACCTTGAAAATTCTGGAAATGCCCAACAGCGGCGTCACATCAGCATTCATCGTCCGGTTTGAAATTTTCACCGCCGACGGCGCCCGGGCCGGCAACTGGCAGATGCCCGTGCAGGCACACCTTTGGCGCGACGTTCCCGTCGCCCATTCCATGCTCAAACCCGGCCAAGCCGTGGCCGACGCGGACATCGGACCAGAACGCCGCGACGTGCTCGCCCTGCGCGAACCGCTCGCCGAATTTGCCGACGGCGACACCACACTCGAAATCGCCGGGTCCGTTCCCGCCGGCACCCCGCTGTTCGCGCGCTCCGTGAAATTGCGCCCCGTCGTCCGCCGCGGCGAGATGACCAACGCGCGGCTGGAAGAAGGCCCATTGAGCGTCACCATGAAAGCCCAGGCGCTGGAAGACGGCACACCCGGACAAACCATCCGCCTCCGCAATTTACAGTCCGCCCGCGATTTCAACGGCAAAGTCCTCGATGCAAAAACCGTCCTCGTTTCACTCTAAAATGAAAATCTCAATCCACCTTCCGAAATTGAACCCTCTGCGGCTCGCCGCCGTCATAGTTCTGTCCACCGCCATACTGCCGCAAATCGCGTATCCACAGTCACTCTGGCACGACGACGCCTCCCGCTCCATGTTCGCCGACAAACGCGCCTCCGCCATCGGCGACATCATCACCATCATCGTCTCCGAAAACAGCACCGCCAGCAAAAACAACGAGACCAAGACCGAGAAACAATCCAGCCTGACCGCCGCCATCACCTCATTTCTCTACCCGCAAAGCGCCGGCGGCCTGCTCGCGCACAAGGGCCAGATGCCCGCCATGAGCTACAACTCCGACGCCAAGCACGACGGCAGCGGCAACATCAGCGATTCCGAAACCGTCGTGGCCAAAATCGCCGTGCGCATCGTGGACGTGCTGCCGAACCGCAACCTCGTCGTCGAAGGCAAGCGCGAAACCGCCTTCAGCGGCGAACACCAGACCATCGTGCTGCGCGGCGTGGTGCGCGCCGACGACGTGGCCACCGACAACACCGTCTACAGCTACAACGTAGCCGACGCCACCATCCAGATCATCGGCAAGGGCACCGTGAGCGACAGCCAGAACAAAGGCTGGTTCACCCGCATCTGGGACAAACTAAACCCGTTCTGAAAAATGCCACTTGTGCCAAGAACATTGCGTCCGAAAACCCGTCGCGCCTGCCGGCGGCTGAAAACTCCAGTCCGGACCAGCCGACCGACGAAATTGGCCGGCGCCATCATGTTGTCGCTCATTTTACTGGCGGGAATTTTCTCCGCCTCCGCCTCTGGCGTGCGCGTGCGCGACCTGGTGATGGTGGCTGGCGCGCGCGACAACCAACTGGTCGGTTACGGCCTCGTCGCCGGGCTGGCAAACGACGGCGACAAGGATCCGACTTACACCCAGCAAACTATCGCCAATATGCTCCAGCGATATGGCATCAACATTCCGGCCACAACGCTCTCGGCGAAAAACGTCGCCGTGGTCATGGTCACGGCGGACATCCCGGCGTTCATCAAACCCGGCCAGCGGCTGGACGTGCAAGTAGCCTCGATGGGCGACGCCAAATCGCTGCAAGGTGGCGTGCTGCTGCAAGCGCCACTGCTCGGCGCGGACAACAAGGTCTATGCCGTGGCGCAAGGCCCGATATCCGTCGGCGGATTCACCGCCGGCACGGGCGGCGGTGGCGGCGCGACGGTGACCAAAAATCATCCGACGACGGCCACCATCATCGGCGGCGCGCTGGTTGAGAATGAAATTCCGACGGAGATTGTCCGCGACAACAGCGTGGAACTGCTCCTGCGCGACCCGGATTTCACGTCCGCCGCACGACTGGCCGCCGCCGTGAACGGAGTGTTCACGAACAGCGCGCATGCCGTGGATTCGACGACCGTGCGCGTGCAATTGCCGGAGGGCGCGCAATCGTCGCCGGTGGATTTCATCGCGCGGCTGGAAAGCGTCGAGGTCACGCCGGACGCGCCGGCGCGCATCATCATCAACGAACGCACCGGCACCATCGTGGCCACGGCGAAAATCCAGATTTCGAGCTGCGCCATCGCGCAGGGCAACATCACCATCAACGTCGCCTCCACGCTCGACGTGTCGCAGCCCAGTCCGTTCAGCAGCGGCGGCACGACCGCCGTGACGCCGCGCACTGACACGCAGGTGACGGAAACAAAATCCGCCATCGTCACGCTGCCGGAAATGCCCACCGTGGAAAAAGTGGCGTCGGCGTTGAACACGCTGGGTGCGACGCCGCGCGACGTCATGGCGATTTTGCAGGCGATGAAGCAGGCCGGCGCGTTGCAGGCCGAATTGATCATCAAATGAACATCGCCCCGCTCCAAAACAACGCCGCCGCGGACGTTCCCATCGAGCAGCTCGCGCACAACCGCGCGCTGACCGAGCAGCAGAAGGTCGGCGAGGTTGCGCGCCAGTTCGAAGCGTTGTTGTTGCGGCAGATTTTGCAGGAGACGCAGAAAACGGTCATTCCGTCCAAGTATGCGGACAATTCCACCACTGCGGGCATTTATCACGACATGGTGACGAACCAGCTCGCGGACAGCATTTCGAAGTCGGGCACACTGGGACTGGCGCAATCGCTCGAGCGACAACTGGCGCGCCAGCTCAAGCCGGCTTCGACGGCCGGACCTGACCGTCCTACGGGGCCAAAACCCCACCTGCCTCCCGAAACGGACATGGTCCGGCCAACCCTTCTGCCCAACGCCAAACCATTTCAACCAACCGCACCCACACAACCATGAAAGATATTTTACACGACCTGATTGACTCGCTCCGCGAAGAATTGAAGGAATACGGCGAAATGATCGCCCTGCTCGACCAGCAGCAGGAAATGGTCATGCGCCGGCAGACGCAGGATTTGCTCCAGTGCGTCCAGGCCATCAACACGCAGGTGGACAACATCACCGCCGCTCGGCGCGAACGCGAGCAGCGCCAGCGGGTCGTGGCGCGGCAGTTCGGCCTGGCCGAGGAAACACCGTTCACCGCGCTCGTGCCGCATCTGCCCGGCGATTACCGCCCGCTCGTCCAGGCGCTCGTTGCCGAAAACAACGAATTGCTCAAGCGCATCCAGCGCCGCGCCCGGCAAAACCATCTGCTATTGAGCCGCATCGTGGAATTGATGCAGCGGCTGTTCGATCCGTTTTTCCCGGACCGCCAGCCGGCGACCTACGACGATTCCGGCGCGATGGCCGCCGCCGCCATTTTGCCAAAACACACGCTTTACGAAGCCATCGGATGAAAACGCCATGCTCGGACTTTTCAACACTTTGAATCTGGGCGCGCGCGCGATGACGGCGCAGCAGGTTGGCGTGGAGGTGACGGGACAGAACCTCGCCAACGCCAACAATCCCGCCTACGCGCGGCAGCGCGTCCAGCTTCAGACGAGCACCCCGACGCCGACCGGCATCGGCATGGAAGGCACCGGCGTCGAAGCCGCTTCCATCCAGCAGGTTCGCGATCAACTGCTCGACAGCCAGATTCAGTCCGAGTCCAGCGTGGGCGGCTACTGGAATTCGCAGCAGAGCGCGCTGCAAAACGCGCAGACGCAGTTGAATGAATTTCTCAACTTGAATTCCACCAGCGGCACTTCCGGCAGCTCGGCGGACACGCAGGGGCTGTCCGACCAGTTGAACAATCTGTTCAACGCCTTCCAATCGGTGGCGACCAGCCCAACAGATCCGTCCGCGCGAGCGTCACTCGTGAACGCGGCGCAATCGCTGGCATCCGGCCTCAATCAATCTTCGCAAAATTTGACCACGCTGAACGGCCTGTTCAACACGTCCGTCAGCAACGACATCGCGTCCGCCAACCAGTTGCTGTCCGACATCGCCAGCCTGAACGGCGAGATCGCCAAGGCCACGGCCTCCGGCGGCAACGCGAACGACCTGGTGGATTCGCGCGAACAGGATTTGGAAAATCTGTCCAAGCTGGTCAACATCCAGACGGCGGGCAATTCCGACGGCACCGTCAGCGTGAGCATCGGCGGCCAGCAGCTTGTCACCGGCAACAAACTCGCCGACACGCTGGCGACTTACGATCCCGGCAACGGAAATTTGCTCGTGCAGACCGCGTCGTCCGTCACGCCGCTCACGCTTTCGGGCGGTTCGATTCAAGGCACGATTGACGCCCGCGACGAAACGCTGGCCACACTGCGCAGCGGACTGGACACGATGGCGTCGTCGCTCATCACGCAGGTCAACGGCATTTACAAGAACGGCTACGATCTCAACGGCAACCACGGCGCGGATTTCTTCACCGGCAGCGATGCCGCCACCATCGGCGTGAATCCAGCGGCGGCCAACGACCCGTCGCAAATCCAGGCCGCCGGAACCGCGAACGCCAGCGGCGACAATTCCATCGCGCTGCAACTGGCGCAGTTGGGCCAGCAATCCATCGCTGCGTTGAACAACCAGACCTTCAGCACCGCCTATGCGCACGACGTGCAGAATTTCGGCAACGCGCTCTCCAACGCCAACGACCAGGTGACCAATTACAATTCCGTCAACGCGATGCTGCAGAACCAGCGCGACTCCGTCAGCGGCGTTTCACTGGAGGAGGAAACGGCGAATTTGATCACCTACCAGAAAGCCTATGAATGCTCGGCAAAACTCATCACCACGGTGGACGAGATGCTGCAGACGGTGGTGAACATGAAATCGTGAATCGTGAATCGTAAATCATAAATCGTATGCGCATCGCCGGCACTTCCTACATGGATTCAATGGTCAGCCAGTTGAACCTGCTGTCTGCGCAGCAATACCAGCTTCAAAACCAGGCCTCCACCGGCCAGACCATTTCCGCGCCGTCGGACAACCCGGCGGGCATGGCGCTGGCCCTCAATTTGCAGGCGGACAGCAGCACCGTGACGCAATACTCCCAAAATATTTCCACCCTGCAAAACCGCGCCGCCATTTCCGGCAACGCCCTGGCCTCGCTCAAAACCATCGCAGACCGCGCCGGCGAGATTGCCACGTCGGCGGACGGCGCTTCATCGCCCGCGCAATTGCAGGCCAACGCCGCCGAGGTGACCCAACTGATCCAGCAGGCCGCGCAAATCATGAACACCCGGGACGGCAGCCAATATGTCTTTGGCGGCACCGCCTCCGCCACCGCGCCCTTCGCGGTGAGCACGGACGCCAGCGGCAATGTCACCGCCGTGACATACTCCGGCAACAGCAGCGTCGCGCAAAGCGAGGTTTCGCAAAACGTGACGATGGCCGTCTCCGCGCCCGGCGAGAACAATTCCGGTTCCGGCGCACGCGGCGTCATCAGCGACAGCCGCTACGGCGCGGATTTGTTCAACCATTTGATTTCGCTCCAAAACAACCTGCTGTCCGGCAACACGGACGCCATATCCACGACCGACGCGCCTGATTTGTCGAAGGACAGCGACAACATCATTTACCAGGTCGCCACCAACGGCGCGGCGCAAACGCGGCTCACGGCAGCGGCATCCTTTGCCACGTCGCAGCAGAGCGGATTGCAGCAAAACCTCACCAGCGTGGCCGGCGCGGACCTGGCGCAGACCTTGACGCAATTGACCCAGGCCGGCAATGCCTATCAAATCGCGCTCCAAACCAGTTCGCAACTGCTGCAACTACAGCAAACCGTCCTGAACTCGCTCCCGTGAACCTTCCGGTAATAGTCCACAGTCCACAGTCTCCAGTCCAGAGTCGGACTGTGGACTGTGGACTGTGGACTGGTCTTGCCGGGGCGGCAAATTCCGCCGGGGCGGAGCCAAAATTGCCGGGCGGAAATGGTTTCCGGTTCACATTTGGCCGGACGCCCCGGCTGCCAAATGAATTTTTCGCCGATTTTTCAACAAACAACCCCGCGCGCGCGACCTGATTTTCCGGTGGCACACGCGTTGCTAGACAGGAGACACCATGACAAGCGCAAATGTAATTGAAATCGAAGAAGCCGAAGTGGCGGAAACCATTCCCTGCTGCGACATCCGGTTGCCGGCTGGATTGCTGGGCTTCGAGCACATGAAAGATTACCTGCTCATCGCCAAGCCCGGCGAAGCGCCGTTCCACTGGCTGCAGGTGAGGAACAACCCGGCGCTGGCCTTCGTCGTCATCGAGCCGGTCTATTTCATGCCGGAATACCAGCCGGACATCCCGCAGGCAGACGTGGAATTTCTCGGGTTGACCTCGCCGGACGACGCGGCGGTCTACGTCATCGTCACAGTGAACGGGCCGCGCCGGGCGACGGCGAACTTGAAGGGGCCAATCGTCATCAACCGCAACACAGGCCTGGGCAAGCAAGTCGTCATCGCCAACGCCGCCCAATACTCCGTGCAACATCCCTTGCCGGTCAATGCTTGATTTATTATTTGCGATTTTTTCAGGAGCGGCGGCCTTCAATCATCAATCATAAATACCAACCATGCTCGTTCTGACACGCAAACCCGGAGAGAGCATCGTCATCGCCGGGCGCATCCACGTGAAAGTGGTGCGCGTGGAAGGCGATTCGGTGAAGATCGGCATCGAGGCGCCGTCCGAGGTGCCGGTGCACCGGCGTGAGGTATATGAAGAAATCCAGCGCAGCAACCAGCAGGCGCTCACGCGGCAGAGCGCGGAACCGTTAAAGCTGCCGCTGGCTGCAACGGCCAGGCCAAAACGGAAAACGGCGAAAAGTTTGTGACTGGAGCAGGAAACAATTTGGCCGCCCGACGGGCGGCAGCAGATTCTGGAGCCATCCGGCCCTCAGGACGCGGCGTGCCTGACCACGCGCCGCGAACCGGGCCGGGGTTGTTCCAGTAGCATGGTCAGCGAATTTCGTCCGTCCAAAGGACGGGACCGCTGGCTCCTTCCTCGGGCGGGCCGATAATGAATCGGCCCGCCCGTAAAAAATAGCAGGAAATTTATGAGCGCGACCGCCAATTTGTTCGTGCCGGAAAACGCCGGTTTGGAAGGCGAGCTGGAATTTTCATCGCCGATGATGGCCGCCGGCCTTCGCCAGGACGAAGCACGCCAACCAAAGGCAGCCGATGGCTACGGC
>Ga0265314_10004042_pt1 | contig 13862 bp, 19 predicted proteins | sample 4126metaG_FD_203106 | JGI IMG/M metagenome (GOLD analysis project Ga0265314, IMG submission 203106) | Rhizosphere microbial communities from Carex aquatilis grown in University of Washington, Seatle, WA, United States - 4-1-26 metaG | ecosystem: Host-associated > Plants > Roots > Rhizosphere >... | reverse complement strand
TCGGGCAAAGAGAGGCCCGGCAACATCGTCGTCAACATACCGGAACGGCACCTCTATCTGGTGCTCGATGGCGGCCGGGCGCTGCGCTACACGGTCGGGGTCGGGCGCGCCGAGGCGCTGAACTTTCGTGGCAGCGCGGTCATCGGCCGCAAGGAGAAATGGCCGCGCTGGACGCCGACGCCAAACATGATCGCGCACATCCCGCGCTACCGGCCTTACGCCGGCGGCATGGCTGGCGGCATCGACAATCCGCTCGGCGCGCGGGCGCTGTATCTGTACCGCGGCGGCACCGACACGTATTTCCGCCTGCACGGCACCACCGAGCCGGAGACCATCGGCAGCGCGGTGTCGTCCGGCTGTATCCGGCTGTTCAACCACGACATCGTCGATCTCTATAACCGCGTGCCGATCGGCACGACGGTGACGGTCTTGCAGGGGTCGGGCGCTTAATTTATTTCCGCTGCAAAAACGCCGCGCACAGATCGGGGTCGAAATCGCGATAGTCGTTGGTGATCTCGGCGCCTTTCGGAATAGGCACGCGGGCGATGACGTAGCCGTTTTTCCAGAACGTGTTGGCGCGTTCCGAATGGTTGATGAAGTGGTCGTTATCGACGGTGAACAGGATTTCGCCGTCGACGCGGTAGGCATAGTCTTTCAGATAGTCGCGCGCCGGCTTCGGCAGTTTGGCGTATTGCTTCGGCGTCCAGCAGCGGTCGTAGCCTTCGACGAAGCGCCAGATTTTCTGGTGCTTGGCGATACGCTCGCCGGCGAAGACGCCCATGCCGTGGATTTTGCTTTTGCCGAGATAAGTCTTGACCAGCAGCATCGCGCTAGCGTTTCGCCTTCATGATGGTGTCGACGGCCTCGACGAAACGCAGATCCTTGTTGGTTTTGCAATAGGCCGCGACGCTGCGGATGGTTTCGCGCACCCGCGTGACGTTGATGGCGCGGTTCTTGGCGGCGCCGTTCTGCCAGCCGACCGTCCAGGTGCCGAGGAAGTCGGCATCATCCGGCGGCAAATCGGCGAACTGGCCGCAGGTCAGCCGATCGGTGTCGATGTTACCGTTGGGGGCGGCATATTTCGGCAGTTCGACTTGCGTCGCCACGGCGGCCGCGGCTTCGACCGCCGCTGGGCAGGCGCGCTCGAGGTCTTCGGCGATCTGCATGCCCATGAAGGAGCTGCCGGGTTTGAACACCGCGCCCTGAAGGACGTTGAACACCCGCCCGGGACCGGGAATCGCGACGTTTCGCGTGGCTTGCCAGTTGCCGTCTTGCGTTCTGATGAAGGCATCGCAGGGCGGACTTTGCGCCTGCGCCGCGCCGCTCAAGATCAGGGCCATCGCCCCGGCGGCGGCCGCCGCACCCCATCGAAGCCGCATCTGGTCTCCTCCATGCAGCGACTAAAGTACCATGCCCGGTGGCTTTCTCCACCGCCGAGGCGTAGGCCTTAAGTCTGGATCGCGAGGGACCTATGAAACCGCCGAAAAAGAAAGAAAAATGCGCCCATTGCGAAGGCAAGGGTCTGATCAAGCTGGGCGACAAGAAGGTGAAATGCCAGCGTTGCGGCGGCAGCGGGCTCAAGCCGGCCTCGGCGACGCCCAAACATTAAGCGGCGGAACCTAAAGCGCTCGCGCCGGTTGGATTCGATAATCCATTAGAAAGTGGACCGATCATGGGCGGCATTGGGCAGGGCTTGCGGAGTTTTTGGGCGCGGCTGACGGCGTCCACCGACCCATCACCACCACACGGGCCTCCGGTCATCGTGCACGATCCCGCGGCGCAACGCGCTCACGACCTCGACGATCCGTTTTTCGACGACAAAGTGCAGACGCGCATTGCCGACGTCATCGCCCACGCCGGGCATAAGAAGTAAGTTTTGCGAAATGTTTGAACGCGCGATTGTCTAGGCACCGAGCCGGCGGCGATTGGCGCGCACGGTCCGGCGATAGGGCACGTAAGCCTTGGCGGCGGCGGCGTCGAGGCTGCTGCCCTCCATCAAAGCGGCCAACATGACGCCTTGCGCTTCGGCGAAAGCAGCGACCTTTTCCGACACCATGCGGTGCGCTTCGGTGGCCGCTTGCGGACCGCCCGACGCGAACTTCATCATGCGCATCGCGATGACGCTCTGACTGTCGGCGCCGAACTGCGCGGCTTCAAACCAGGCGCTCATCATGTTGTTGAACAAGGTATTCTCCTTTGTCGCTGCGCAGGATAACCCGCGCCAAGGTATACAGTTCCGCCGGCCCTACTAGCACTTAAGCCGCTTTCGTCATCGCCTTTTCGAAGATGCCGAGGTTCATTTGCGCCGTCTCGGGCATGGCAGGCACGCGGATCTGCCGGCCCATGAAGGTCGCCCAGGGCTTTTCGGCGACTGGCTGAAATTCGACGAACTTCCAGAACTGGCGCTCGGTCATCTCGATTTCGGTCACCTGATGGTCCAGCACCCAGTTGCGCAGCGTCGTCAGGCGAGATTGATCGGTTTCGCCGAACATGTGGATCGGCAAGGCTTTGCGCATTGATTCTGTCCTTTGGATACGCGCGGGGATGCGTTCGCACGCGTTGCAACCTGACCGATCTTAAGAGGTGGCGCTTAATAAGCCCTGAGGCCGCGGGCCGAGGTGGGATTCGCGGTTAATCAATTCATACGCGGGTTGGTTACCGGGATGCTTTCGCGCCGAGCGAGCGCATGAACATCGCCATGCCATAGTGGCAGACCATGAAGGAGCCGAGCTCCATGATCTGCGCCTCGCTCCAGTGCTTCTTCATTTCATCGTAAAATGCCTTGTCGATTTGGCCGGCGTCCAGATACATCAGGTCGGCAAAGCGCAGCGCGATCTTTTCCGCTTCGGTGAAGTCTTTGGCGGCGTCTTCATATTCGAAGCAGCCTTCGTCGATGCGTTTTTCCGTCAGACCCGCGGCGAGCGCCTTGCGCGAACGCAACGACGCGAAGTATTTGTCGTCGGCAAAACGCGCCAACAGGATCCGCACGATTTCCTTGAGCTTATGATCGACGTTGCCGCGGACGTGGCTCATCAACAGGGCGCGCATCATCGGCTTGGCCTGTGCCGGCGCGCGGGCCAGAATGCGCGGGAACAGATCGTCGGGAACGCCGAGCGCCTCGCCCTGGGCGATGAGGTCCCGCATTTCCGGATCGGTGATGGCGTCATGCGGCAGGGGCGCGATGTGAGTCATGTCACCGCCTCCGCTTTGAGCGCGCCCGGCGCGCTGCCGTAGAGCGCTTCGGATTCGGCCTGCGTCAGCAGGCGTCCGTCCGGCGAGAACAGCGGATAGAACTTCAGCGAGCCGAAGAAGGTGTGAAAGCCGAGATTGACGGCGATGAACACACCCAGTTCGACGATTTCGCTCTCGTTGTAGTGCATACGCAATTCATCGAAGAACGCCGCATCGACCGCGTCCGGGTTCGCCGACATCAATTCGCTGTAGCGCAGCGCAATTTTTTCCGCCGCGGTAAAGCTTTTGCTCTCGGCGTAATGGCCGATGCCCTCGTTGAGCAGGTCTTCCGAAAGTCCCTGTCGCTTCGCCGAAGCAGACCGAACATTGCCTCAATAACTACAAGACACCGCGCGCGAGAGCTGGACGCGGATGACCTCTTTCAGCGTGTGCGGGATGGAACCCTTGTTGAAGCAGGCGTCCCACATGACAAACATCGCTTCGCAGAGATCGATGTTGTGACCCATCATGGCGTGGAAGCCGGGATCGGGCGCGCGATGTTCCAGACATTTGTCGATGTAGGGCCGCAGCTTGGTTTCACGCAACTGCTCGATGTCGAGCATCGTGATATTGGGCATTGCACTTCTCCCGCCCGACGGGGCTGGCTTCATGCTGACAGGCGGGATCACGCCCCGCAAGCCGGGCGCGATCACGGCCACTTGATCGTTTCACCTATTAAAAATGCGGCCGCACGCGATGACGCGGGTGTTTTTTCCGCGTGCGGGGAATATAGCTCGGGCCGCCATGTTGGTATGAAGCACGCCGTACCGAAACGGCGCCGCGCAAACACCGGGAACACCATGACCTTACGCAACGAAAGCTCGCACCCCGCCTTCAGTCGCGCCGACGGGCTGGCCGCCGGCACGTCCGACCTGGTGCTGTTGATCGGCCGCATCCTGCTCGGCATTCTTTTCGTCCGCAGCGGCTTGCCGAAGTTGTTCGACATCGCCGGTGTGGCGGCGACGTTTCCGCCGCGCGGCATCCCGGCTTTTATGGCCTATATCTCGGTGCCGGTGGAATTCTTCGGCGGCCTGGCGCTGATTTTCGGCTTCGCCACGCGCTATGTCGTCGTGCTGATGACCGGCTTCATGTTGGTCGCGACTTTCAGTTCCCACCGCTACTGGGATTTTACCGATGCGGCGCAGCGGCGCATCCAGGATTCGAACTTCTGGAAGAACATGGCGATCATCGGCGGCTTCGCGTTTCTGTTCGTGACCGGGGCCGGCCGCTTCAGCCTCGACGCCTTGCTGCGTAAGCGCGGCTAGGCGACCGTCACCTCGGCACGTGCCGCTGCGGCCGCTCGTTCTACTTAGGCAGCGTTATGCGGCAGATCACGCCGCTCGGCGCAAATTCCAGTTTGGCCGAGCCGCCGAAGCCGCCGAGACTGCGCTCGATCAGCTTGCTCCCGAAGCTGCGGCGCGTCGGCACCGTCACTTGCGGCCCGCCGCTCTCCACCCATTCGACCGCGATCTCGTCGCCGGTGACGCGCCACAAAACCGCCAGGCTGCCGCCCGGCGCCGAAAGCGCGCCGTATTTGGCGGCGTTGGTGGCGAGTTCGTGAAACACCAGCGCCAGCACGGTGGGCAGCTTGGCAGACAGCGCCACCGGCTCCCCTTGCAATGTGATGCGGGACGAGTCGTAGGGCTCCAATTCCATTTCCAGAATCTGGCGGAGATCGACGCCCTGGCCGTCCGCCTTAACCAGAAAATCGTCCGCGGCCGACAACGCGCGCAGACGGCCGGACACGCTTTGCCAGACGTCCTCGTGGCCGCGCAGCTCATGCCGCAGAATGGCGTAGATGGTGGCGAGCTTGTTCTTGACGCGATGACCGAGTTCATCGACCACGACCTGGCGATAATGCTCTTCCTGGTGGAGTTGCCGCACCACGCGGCGATAGCGTTCGGCAATCCACACGATCAAGGCCGCCGATAGCGCGAACAAAACCAGACGCAATATGTTTTGGGATGAAATCGGAAACCACTGAAGCGGCGGTTCGATGAACGCCCACCAGCCCACAATGACGCTGAGAACGATGGCAAAGGCGCCGGACCGATAGCCCGCGAACAAAGTTGCGATCAGAACGGCCGGATAAAAAGTGGCGAAGGCGGCGCCGTTCGGCGCAATCACGTCGATGCCCAGCCGCGCCAAGGCCGCGGTCGCGACGCAAAGGATGGCCACGAAATACGCCGCGGGCGAGCCGGGCCGCACGCCACGGCGCGTCATCGTCCGCAGCGATTGTGCGAACCCAGGCTTCTCCATCGTGCCTTACCCCTTCGGCACAAGTTTATAATGCGGGGCAGGGGTAATCAAAGCCTGCCGGCTCTGTCGCACCGCGACGGAGGGCCGGCTTGCCCGTGCCGGTTGCGCCGGCGGTGCTGGCCCTTTGTGCGCCGGTGCGATAAATCCGGAGGTATAAGGCCAAAAGCAATCCGGAGGACACTGGTGCCCGCATCTCTTCAAGGCGAACTGCAGCCGACCATCTATCGCTTCAAGCTCGGCGGCTTCGAGGCCGCGACCATTCTGGACTCAAAGGCTGTCCGCGACGGCCTGCACCCGATGTACGGCGCCAACGGCTCGGCCGAGGAGGTGCAGGCGCTGGCCCGCGCCAACAACATCGACCCCCAGCGCATCGAGCATCACAATATTCCGACCATCGTCAACACCGGCAAGGAATTGGTGCTGTTCGACACCGGCAACGGCGCGTTACCGCGCGAATACGAGCAGCTCAAGGCCCGCATGCCGGCCGGCAATCTGGTGAGCCGGCTGGGACAGGCCGGTTACAAACCCGAGGACATCGACGTCGTCGTCCTCACCCACGGCCATCCCGACCATATCGGCGGTCTGGTCGAAGGCGGCAAGCCGGTGTTTCCCAAGGCGCGCTACGTCTTCGGCGCCGCCGAGTACGACTTCTGGAAGAAGAACGAGGGCGTGCGCGAAGCGCGCAAGTTCAACCAGAAGCTCTTTATGACGATCTGCGAACCGCTGGCCGAGCGTTCGACGTTCATCAAACCGGGCGACGAGGTGGTGGCCGGCATTCACGCCGTCGACGCCGCCGGACATTCGCCGGGGTTGATGGCGTTCCACATCGAAAGCGACGGCAAGCGGTTCATGATCACCGCCGACACCGTGACGCAATACGTCATGGCGGTGCAGCGGCCGGACTGGTATTTCGAAATGGACGACGACAAGGACAAAGCGGTGGCGACGCGCAAGCGTCTGCTCGACATGCTGGCGCCCGACAAGCTGTTCTTCGCCAGCTTCCACATGCCGTTCCCCGGCATCGGCTGGATCGACAAGACCGCCTCAGGCTATCGCTGGGTGCCGCACAGCTATCAATTGAATCTGTAGGCGGTACTTATCCGACGGCCGCCCGTTACCGGGTGCTGCCCCAGATGAACTGGGTCTGGCCGCGCGCCGGAATACCGTTGGCGGCGTCGCAGCGTTCGATCTTGTCCTCGACCGAGCGGCCGCTTTTGTTGTCGAGCACCAGGTTGTGGCAAAACACGCCGTCGAGCATCGGCCGCGAGATCCTGGCGGTCTTGTACTTGGCGCCGGGGTCGGGCGTGCTGAATTCGTCCTGCAGCTTGGCAACCACGAACGATGCACCCGCGACCAGGTTGCCGCCGATCAGGATGGCGAAGAAGGCGGTGACGATGATGATGCGCCACAGCCTGGTGCGCCGTTCGCGTGATTGATAATCGTCACGGCGCAGCCGCAAAAGCGGCGCGCTCTCCTCGGGCGGATCTAATTCGACCGTGGGGTCCATTGGCTATGATTAAGCGGGATGGGTTGAAAAAGCTTAACGCCGATCGCTAAAATTCGAACGATCTCGCCGCTTTCAATTGGGCCGCCGCCGCGCGCCCTGGGAAATCGCCAACAGTGTGCGGTGCGCCAGCGCCTCGGCCAGCGGCGCATTGCGCCGGATCTCGAGCGAGGCCTCGGCCAGTTGCTCCATGGCGCGCAGCAGCCGCGGTGGTGTCCAGATGCGCAACGCCGCTTCGACCGCGGCCTTGCGGGTGAAATGCACCGGCGGCGCGCCGCGCATCATGGCGAATTCCATCGAGTCGCCGGCCTCGACCGCGAGCTTCATCTTGTGCAGGCTGGCGACCTGGCGGATCGCTGCGGAAACGATCGCGGCGGGCGACGAGCCGCCGGCGCGGGCCTTGCCGAATTCGGTCTCGACGTCCGGCGTCTTGCCGGCAAAGGCGGCGTCGACGACGCCGTCGAAGCCGAGCGCAGAGGCGTCGGCGACCACGGCCATGACGTCGGCCAGTTCGACCCGCGTTTGACCGCGAGCATACAGCGCGAGCTTGCGGATTTCATTGCGCGAGGCGAGGCGGTCGCCGCCGAGCAGCGACAGCAGCGCGGCGCGGGCGTCGGTCGCCACCGTCAAATTCGCGGCGCGCATTTCGTCGTCGATCAGCCGTTCGAGGTCGCGTGCCTGATCGACGTAACAGGGCAGCGCCGCCGCGGTCTTCGCCTTCTCGCACAGCGCGCGCAGCGGCGCGGTCTTCTTCAGGTCGCCGGCTTCGATGATGATGCGGCATTCCTTTGACGGCGCGTTGAGGACGGTTTCGACCGCGCCGGCGATATTGCGCGAGCCGGCTTTGACCAGCACGGCGCGCCGGCCGCCGAACAGCGGCACGGTGTGCGCTTCCTCCACCAGCCGCGACGGATTGGCGCTGAGGTCTTCGCCCTCGATACGCACGAAGGAAAACGGATCGGCCGGATCGTCGACCGAGATTTTGACCAGCGCCTCGACGCGCTCGCGCACCAGCCCGGCGTCGGGGCCGTAGACCAGCACGACCGGCATCGCCGGGTCGGGCTTGGCGATGAACTTGTCGATGTCGAAGGCTTTGATCGCGGTCATGATACTTCCGTCACCTCAGGATGACGGAGTGTTCACGTCCCCGCCGTGAAATACGACGCGAGGCGGCTTTTGATATTTTCCGCAATGACCTTGGCGGCGCGGTTCTCCGCATCGCGCAAGCCGCGCAGGCCGGCAAAACGCTGCTCCTGACCGGGCGTATCAAAGGATACGCGGGAAAAAGTGCTGCCACTGGCAACCTGTCTGCCGGTGCCGACTTCGACCAGGCGATAGCTTGCGTCGATGCCGTAGTTCTGCACGTCCGAACGGTTCGTTCCGGGGTCCACGATGAGCTGGTAATTGCTGGCGCCCATGTTGATGAACAGCCGGTAGCTCGTGGTGTTGGCCTCGCCGCCGCCGGTGAGCTGGTAGATCAACTCGTTGCGCACTTCGCCGCCGACCCGCGGCAACCGGCCGCCGCCGCCTGAGGTAACAACCGGCTCGACCGAGACGGCGCTCATCTTGTCGCGGACGCCGGCGCCACCCATCGTGCCGGAGGGGTCGCCATAAAGCGGCTGGAAGCAGCCGGCGGTGAGGCCGGCCAGCGTCAGCGCCAGCAACAGCCGAACGAGGCGGGGGAATTCAGGCAACGACATTCACAATCCTCTGCGGAACGACAATGACCTTTTTCGGGCTTTTGCCGTCCAGCGCCTTTTTTACCTCATCGAGGGCCAAAACGGCAGCCTCAATTTCGTCCTTGCCGGCGTCCCTGGCCACCGTGACGTCCGCCCGCTTCTTGCCGTTGATCTGGACCGGCAGGGTGATGGTGGTCTCGATCAGCAATTCCGGCTCCACCTGGGGCCAGGCTTCGGTGGCGACCAGGGTTTGGTGCCCCAGCGCCGCCCAGCATTCCTCGGCCAGATGGGGCATCATGGGGTGAAACAGCCGCACCAGGATATCGCCGGCCTCGTGCAAGGCCCAGGCCATGTCCGGCGTCGGCGCGGTTTCGACCTCGCCAATGGCGTCGGATAGCGCATTGGCGAATTCGTAGATATGGGCAACGCAGCGGTTGAAGCGCAGGCGGCCGATATCGTCCGAGACGTTGCTCAGCGCCCGGTGGGCGGCTTTGCGGACGGCCAGCGCCGCCGGGCCGAATTGCCCGGGCCGGCCGCCGGGAGCTTCGACCTCGGCGATTTCACCAACCATGCGCCACAGCCGCTGCACAAAGCGCCAGGCGCCCTGCACGCCTTCCTCGGTCCAGATCACGTCGCGCTCGGGCGGACTGTCCGACAGCATGAACCAGCGCGCGGTGTCGGCGCCGTAGGCCTCGATGATGTCGTCGGGGTCGATGGTGTTCTTCTTCGACTTCGACATCTTCTCGATCGAGCCGATTTCGACCGGCTCGCCGCTGGGAATGAGCGTCGCCTTGCGCGTGTCACCCATGCCCTCGATCTTGACGTTGGCGGGCTCCACCCAGTCGCCGCTTTGGCTCTTGTAGGTCTCGTGCACGACCATGCCTTGCGTGAACAGCCCGGCGAAGGGCTCGTCCATGCCGGTGTGGCCGGTTTTGTGCATGGCGCGCGTGAAGAAGCGCGAATAGAGCAGATGCAAAATCGCGTGCTCGATGCCGCCGATATATTGATCGACCGGCAGCCACTCGTTGACGCATTTCAAATCGGTCGGCGCCGTCGCGATCCACGGATCGGTGAAGCGCGCGAAATACCAGGACGAATCGACGAAGGTGTCCATCGTGTCGGTTTCGCGCCTCGCCTCGCCGCTGCATTGCGGGCACTTGACGTGCTTCCAGGTCGGATGGCGGTCGAGCGGATTGCCCGGTTTGTCGAAGGTGACGTCTTCGGGCAGCGTGACCGGCAGGTCAGCTTGCGGCACAGGCACGACGCCGCATTTGTCGCAGTGGATGATCGGGATCGGGCAGCCCCAATAGCGCTGCCGCGAGATGCCCCAATCGCGCAGGCGGTAATTGACCTGGCGCTGCGCCACGGCGCGGTTGCCGGCGGTGGTTTTTTCCAGCCGCGATGCCACTTCGTCCCAGGCTTCGTCGATGGTCATGCCGTCGAGGAAACGCGAATTGATCATGCGGCCGTCGCCATCGTAGGCAGTGTCGGTGATGACGAAAGTCTTCGGATCCTGATTGGGAGGGCACACCACCGGCGTGTTGCCGAGCCCGTATTTATTGACGAAATCGAGGTCGCGCTGGTCGTGCGCCGGACAGCCGAAGATGGCGCCGGTGCCGTAGTCCATCAAGATGAAGTTGGCGACATAGACCGGCAGTTTCCAACTAGGATCGAATGGATGCACGGCTTTGATGCCGGTGTCGAAGCCCATCTTCTCGGCGGTGTCGATCGCGGCCTGCGAGGTGCCCATGTGGCGGCACTGCTCGATGAATTCCGCCAGCTTCGGATTTTTCGCGGCGGCGGCGAGGCTCAGCGGATGATCCGGCGCCAGCGCCAAAAACTTCGCGCCAAACAAAGTGTCGGGCCGCGTCGTGAAGATTTCCAGTTCGCTCTCATTATTCGGCGTGCTCGCCGTGTCGAGCATGAAGCGCACCAGCAAGCCCTCCGACTTGCCGATCCAGTTCTTCTGCATCAAGCGGACTTTTTCCGGCCAACGGTCGAGCGTGTCGAGGGCGGTCAGCAGGTCTTCGGAATAATCGCTGATCTTGAAGAACCACTGGATCAGCTCGCGCTGCTCGACCAGCGCGCCGGAGCGCCAGCCGCGGCCGTCGATCACCTGCTCATTGGCGAGCACGGTGTGGTCGACCGGATCCCAGTTCACCTTGGATTTCTTGCGCTCGACCAACCCCGCCTTGACGAAGTCGAGAAACATTTCCTGCTGGTGCTTGTAATAGCTCGGGTCGCAGGTCGCGATCTCGCGCGCCCAATCGAGCGACAGGCCCATCGACTGCAACTGCTTCTTCATCGCCGCGATGTTGGCGTAGGTCCATTCCTTGGGATGCACCTTGCGGTCGATGGCGGCGTTTTCCGCCGGCATGCCGAAAGCGTCCCAGCCCATCGGGTGCAGCACGGCGTTGCCCATGGCGCGTTTGAAGCGCGCCACCACGTCGCCCATGGTGTAATTGCGCACGTGGCCCATGTGGATGCGCCCCGACGGGTAGGGGAACATCTCAAGCACGTAGTATTTCGGCCGGGGGTCGTCGTTCTTCGTGGCGTAGATGCCACGCTCGTCCCACAGCTTCTGCCAGCGAACCTCGGCCTCGCGGGCGTTATAGCGCTCGTTTTTGCTCGAATCGGGGGGCATTTCCGGCTCTTTTTAGGGTGCCGGGTGGTGACATGGAAGAGCCTAAGGGGTCAACGGGTCGCGTTTGGCGTCCACTTTGCGGTGTGACGGCGAGGCCCATGAGCCGCACGCGTCACGGTAAGCCGGCCGGCATTCTTTTCTTATCGCTACGCCAGGGCGCGATAAACCGCATCCAGCAGAACTTTGATTTCGTAAGGCTTCTCGACCACGGGCGCGTTGGAAAAATCCGCCGACCGGATATCCCGGCTGCGCATGCCCGTGACGAAAACGAATGGCGTCGCTTGCTGCTTTAACAGGGTCGCGATCGAGTGACCGGTGTCCGCGCCATCGCCCAACTTGAAGTCAAGCACGGCCAGATCGTAGTGGGCGCCGCCCTGCAACGCGGCCACGCAGTCGGCGGCGCTGGCGAAGCATTTCACGCTGGCCGCACCCGCCTTTTCCAGGCATTGCTGGATGTCGAGGGCGATCAAAAACTCGTCGTCAAGCACCAGGCAGTGCTTTCCGGCCAGCGGCGTTTCCCTCATCGACACCTGACGCTCCAGTTCCAGCGGTGGAACTTTCAGGTGTGCGCCGAATTTATATGGTCAGCATTTAAATAAGACATAGGCCGCGCATTAAATTTTTGTGCGGGCGCGGACCATTCCGCGCTACAGGGGCTCCCCATGATCTTGGGAAACGGTCGGCCGAACGGCCATTACACACCGTGCGAGCAGTGTCCGTTGCGCAAGCGGCCATCGTTGCGCGAATTCACCGCCGACGAACTGGCCTTCGTCAAGCAATTCAAGATTGACGAGTTCCACGTCGAGCCGGGCGTCAGTTTTTTGCGTCAGGGCGAAGCCAACGAACATCTCTACACCGTGCTGAGCGGCTGGGCTTTTCGTTACAAGATGCTGGACGACGGCCGCCGGCAAATTCTCAATTACGCGCTGCCGGCCGACATGGTCGGGCTGCAAGGCACGCTGATGCACGAAATGGAGCACTCCGTCGAGGCGCTGACGCCGCTCACGCTGTGCGTATTTCCGCGAAGCAAGTTGTACGATCTTTACGGCCACTTTCCGTCGCTGGCCTTCGACGTGACGTGGCTGGCCGCGCGCGAAGAGCAATTGATCGACGAGCAGCTTGTCAGTCTCGGACGCCGCAGCGCCCTGGAGCGCACGGCGTTTCTGCTGCTGCATCTTTATACGCGGGCTGACGAGGCCGGCATGGTGAAGGACGGCTCGATTCAGTTTCCGTTCACCCAGCAGCATCTCGCCGATTCGCTCGGCATGTCGCTGGTGCACACCAACAAGACGCTGCGCCGCCTGCTGCAATCGAAAGCCGTCCGGTGGAAGGACCGCGTCTTCGAAATGGTCAACCGCCCGGCCTTGGTGGCGATCGCCGGCGACGACGTCAGCCTGCGCAAGCCGCGGCCGTTTATTTGACGTAGCGGCACCAGGCCCGTTGCGTTATAGCCAACGGCATGGCCACGACGGTTTCCACATCGGGACTCGAGCAGGTTCGCGCCGATATCGCGCGCGCCTGCCGCGACGCCAATCGCGACGTCGCCGGCGTGACGCTGGTCGCGGTGTCCAAGACCTTTCCGGCCGAAGCCATCGAGCCGGTTATTGCGGCCGGCCAGCGTGTGTTCGGCGAAAACCGCGTGCAGGAGGCCAAGAGCAAATGGCCGGCCTTGCTGGAAAAGCATGCGGGCCTAGCTCTGCATCTGATCGGGCCGTTGCAATCCAACAAGGCCAAGGAAGCGGTGGCGCTGTTCGACGCCATCCATTCGGTGGACCGGCCGAGCCTGTGCGAGGCCCTGGCGAAGGAAATCGCCAAACAGGGCCGCGCGCCGACTTTGTTAGTCGAGATCAATACCGGCGCCGAACCGCAGAAGGCCGGCGTGCTGCCGCAGGATGCCGACGCGTTTCTCGCAGCGTGCCGCGACAGCTACGGCTTAACGGTGTCCGGGCTGATGTGCATTCCGCCGGCGGACGAGGCGCCGGGGCCGCATTTCGCGCTCACCGCCAAGATCGCCAAGCGCAACGGCCTGACGCTGCTGTCGATGGGCATGAGCGCGGACTTCGCCACCGCCATTACGCTCGGCGCGACGCATGTGCGCGTCGGCTCGGCAATTTTCGGCGGCAGGCATTAACATGGGCAGCGACGACGCATACGAGCACTGGCAACAGCGCTTTGCGGGTGACGAATATCGCTTCGGCACGGCGCCGAACGCGTTTCTCAAGTCGCAGGCGCATCGCCTGCGCAAAGGCCAAAGCGCGCTGGCGATAGCCGACGGCGAAGGCCGCAACGGTGTTTTTCTCGCCGAGCAGGGGCTCGACGTGCTGTCCGTGGATTTTGCGCCGCTGGCGCAGGACAAAGCGCGCAGGCTTGCGGCTGCGCGCGGCGTGACGATGCGCGTCGAGCAGGCTGACATCGTCAGCTGGGACTATCCGGCGGAGACCTATGACGTGGTGGCGGCGATCTTCTTTCAGTTCGCCGCGCCGCCGGAGCGCGACAAGATATTCGCCGGCATCAAGAAGACGCTCAAGCCGGGCGGGCTTTTATT
>Ga0265314_10004041_pt1 | contig 13864 bp, 21 predicted proteins | sample 4126metaG_FD_203106 | JGI IMG/M metagenome (GOLD analysis project Ga0265314, IMG submission 203106) | Rhizosphere microbial communities from Carex aquatilis grown in University of Washington, Seatle, WA, United States - 4-1-26 metaG | ecosystem: Host-associated > Plants > Roots > Rhizosphere >... | reverse complement strand
CCCCACAATTCACCGTTGATGAAATTGGCGATGCGGCCGAGGAAAATGCCCATCGGGCCGACCGCGCAGGTGATGTCGCCGAGCGACAGGATCGGCAGGCCGCGTTTCTTGGCGAACAGCACCACCGCCAGCACGCAGCCGGTAAAGCCGCCATGGAACGACATGCCGCCATTCCAGAGCTGCACGATCTCCAGCGGATGCGCGACGAAATGCGGCAGATTGTAGAACAGCACGTAACCGGCGCGGCCGCCGAGAATGATGCCAAGCGTCACCCAGACGACGAAGTCGTCGAAGTCGAGCACCGTCAGCGGTGCTTTGCCGCCCCATAGTTTTTCGGCGCGGACCAGCGCCCGGGCATAGGCCCAGCCGAGCAGGATGCCGGCGATATAAGCCAGCGCGTACCAGCGGATGGCGAAGGGGCCGAGATGCACCAGCACCGGATCGAAGGCGGGGAAGGGAATGACGAGAAGGGGCATTAGACAATCCAGTTAAGCATCGCCGGTGGCACAACTAGCACGCCGGGTCTTGCAGCGGGATGACCTGATCGCCATTGTGATCCTCATATTCGGAGATCGAGCATGACCCAGACCAGCAACCGCCTATTCGACGAGATGGCGCGCCTGATGAATGACGCCGCCGGCGTCGCCACCGGGGTGCGGCGCGAATTCGACACGCTGTTTCGCACCCAGGCCGAGCGTATCCTGCGCGATCTCGACGTGGTCCAGCGCGAGGAATTCGAGGCGGTCAAAGACATGGCCCGCCTGGCGCGCGAGGAAAACGAGGCCTTGAAGGCCCGGATCGCGGCGCTGGAAGCCAAGTTGGCCACGCAATAGGCGCGGCCTCACCCGGTCCAAGGTCCGAGGTTCTCAATCGCCACCCTTCGGTGACGCGGACCGATTCGCATCGCAGCCATGCGTCCATATGGGAAGGTAACCTTTGTAGTTATCCTTCTTATCTGCTAGGCTTGGGCCATGGTGAAGAAGACCAAAGAAGTGCCCGATACCGCCGCGGCCTTAGCGACGGAGCTTCGCGTGGTGTTCGCCCGACTGAAGCGGCGGCTCCGCGAACAGGCGAATACGGACGACTTCACAGGCCCTCAGTTCGCGGTCCTTCGTCACTTGTATCTTGACGGTCCGGCGACCGTAACGGCCCTGGCGAAGGCTGAAGGCGTGCGTCCGCAGTCGATGGGCGCAACCGTCGCGGCTCTGGAGGCGGCCGGTTTCGTGCGGGGTTCGCCCGATCCCGCCGACGGACGGCAGACAATTTTATCGCTGACCGAGACCTGCTTGCAGATGATCAAGGCCGGGCAGGCCGCACGCGAGGATTGGCTGGCCCGCGCCGTCCAGACAAATCTGACGCTGGCCGAACAAGAGCAACTCGCCGCCGGCGTCGAACTGCTCAAGCGCATTGTCGATAGCTGACTCAATCGACTTCTCACACGCAGCGTGCGGCAGCGCGGCCGTAGCATTCCCATCGATGGAAAAGCAACATGCCATTGACGACTCTTGACCCAAAGACCGCACTCATCGTCGTCGATCTGCAGAAGGGCATCGTCGGATTGCCGACCGTGCACCCTACTGGCGAGATCGTGAAACGGGCTGCCGCGTTGGCGCATGCCTTCCGCAGCCATAACTTGCCGGTGGTCCTCGTCAACGTCGCCGGCGTTGCTCCGGGCCGTGCCGAACTGGCGCGCCGGCTCGGCGACCTCCCCGCGGATTGGACCGAGTTCGTCGCCGAACTCAACCGCCAGCCGGAAGATCATATCGTCACCAAGCGAACTTGGGGCGCGTTCATGAACACGGACCTCGACGCCTATCTGAGAGGGCTCGGCGTCACGCAGGTCGTGATCGCCGGTATCTCCACCAGCAGCGGTGTCGAATCCACCGCGCGTCAGGCCTACGAACATGGCTTCAACGTCACGCTCGCCATCGATGCCATGACCGACATGAATGCCGACACTCACATCAATAGCGTCACCCGGATATTCCCGAAACTGGGCGAGACCGGCACGACACAAGAGATCCTCGATCTCATCAAAACAAGGAGTGCGTAACGATGCAATGGAGTCACTATGTCGCCTACTTTTTCGGCGGCGCTTTTCTCACCAACGCGGTACCGCATTTCGTCAGCGGCGTGATGGGGCGTCCCTTTCAAAGTCCATTCGCCAAGCCGCGCGGTCAGGGATTCTCATCATCGACGGTGAACGTGCTCTGGGGCTTTTTGAACCTGGCTATCGGTTACGTTCTCGTCTGTCGTGACGGCAACTTCGATCTGCACGCCACCGATCACGTCGTCGTGTTCGGAATTGGCGTTCTTCTCATGGGCTTGCTGTCGGCGCGGGGCTTCGGCCGCTTCAACGGCGGCAATGAGCCGTTGGCCAATTCGCCGGGGCGCTTGTGAGGGCTCCGGCGCTGGGTACCTTCCGATCGCTGAGCGGGTTCAACTACCGACTGTGGACCGGCGGCGCGATCGTCTCCAACATCGGATCGTGGATGCAGAGCACCGCCCAGGATTGGCTGGTGCTCACCCAACTGACCCACAATAATGCCACCGCCGTCGGACTCGTGATGGCGCTGCAGTACGGTCCGCTGCTGCTTCTGCTGCCCTTGACCGGTTTTGCCGCCGATCATCTCGATCGGCGCAAATTGCTGATCGCGACGCAGGCGGCGATGGGCGTGCTGGCGCTGGGCCTCGGCCTGCTCACGCTCGCCGGCATCGTGCAGCTGTGGCACGTCTACGTGTTCGCGTTTCTGCTGGGCTGTGTCACGGCCTTCGACATGCCCGCACGCCAGACCTTCATCGCGGAGCTGGTCGGCGAAGCCGACCTGCCGAACGCCGTGGCGCTGAATTCTACGACGTTCAACGCCGCCCGGATGATCGGCCCGGCCGTCGCCGGTATCTTGATCGCGGGGGTCGGCACCGGCTGGGTGTTCCTGATCAACGCGATCTCGTTTGCCGCCGTGCTCGCCTCGCTGGCGCTGTTGCGCGTCGGCGAACTTCATCGCGGCAGCAAGGCGCCGCGCAGGCGCGGCAGCCTGGCCGAAGGCTTCCGTTATGTCTGGAACCGGCCCGACCTGAAAGCGATGCTGCTGATGTTGTTCTTCATCGGCACCTTCGGCTTCAACTTCCCGATCTTCATTTCGACGATGTCGGTGACCGCGTTTCACGCCGGCGCCGGCGAATACGGACTGTTGACCTCGGTGATGGCGGGCGGTTCGCTCGTCGGCGCGCTGCTCGCGGCCCGACGGTCGAAGCCGCACATCGCGCTGCTATTGGCCGGCGCTGCCGTCTTAGGTTTCGGATTCGCGCTGGCCGCGATCATGCCCAACACCTGGCTCTTCGGCCTCGCGCTTGTCGTCATCGGCGTCGCCGCGCAGACCTTCACCATCTCGACAAACAGCCTGGTGCAACTGTCGACCGAGCCGACCATGCGCGGTCGCGTGATCGCGATCCTCATCGCGATTGCCTTGGGCGGCACCCCGATCGGCGCGCCAATCGTCGGCTGGGTGGTGGATACGTTCGGTCCGCGCTGGGCGATGGGCGTCGGGGCCGCTTCCGGCATTGCCGCGGCCTTCGTTGGACTGCGTTATCTCGTGAAGTACCGGCACTTGCGGGTGCGAATCGATGGCGGCCGGGCACGCCTCAGCATGGACGAAGGGTAGTAAAAGGCGGCGCGACAGGGGAAAACCGGCTTTCCTTGCCCTTTCGGCCACCCGCCGCTATAAGCCAGCCCGATACGCGGCCCCCGGCACCCCTGGAGGCTTGCCGCGATCGTGGGCGGCCCTAAAAGCCGCCTTTTTACATACACTTAGAGCAAGGATACACACGATGGCGTCCGTCCAAGAGCTAAAAGCGACGGTGCGTCCGAAAGGCGGCAAGGGGGCCGCTCGGGCAGCACGTCGGTCCGGCCATGTGCCGGGCGTGATTTACGGTGAGAACAAGCCCCCGCTGATGGTCCAGATCGACCATGCCGAACTGCGCAAGCGTATCTACGCCGGGCGCTTCCTCACGACGCTGTTCCACGTCGACGTGGACGGCACCAAGCATCGCGTGATCCCGCGCGACTTCCAGCTCGATCCGATCAAGGACCTGCCGGTGCACGTGGATTTCCTCCGCGTCTCGGAAGGCGCCATGATCCGCGTCAACGTCGCCGTGCACGTGCTCAACGCCGAGCAGTCGCCGGGCGTCAAGCGCGGCGGCGCGGTCAACGTCGTCACCCACACCGTGCAGGTGATGTGCCCGGCCGAGGCGATCCCGACCTCGATCGACGTCGATATCTCGGATGTCGACATCAACCATTCCAAGCATCTCAGTGACGTGAAGCTGCCGCCGAACGTACGCGTCATCGCGCAAGGCGACATCACGCTGGTCACGGTGGTGCCGCCGTCCGGTTACGCCGAAGAACTCAAGGCCGCCGCCGATCAAGCTGCCGCTGCCGCAGCTGCTGCAGCCGCAGCCGCCGCTGCCGGTACCGCTCCGGGCGCCGCTGCGCCCGCCGGTGGTGCCGCGCCTGCTGCCGGTGCCGCGCCTGCCGCCCCCGCGGCCGGTGGTGCCGCCAAGAAGTAACGCGGCGCCGTTCACGCCGCGCGATTTCTTCGCGCATGAACTGTCAAAGCCCGTCCCGGATTCATCCGGGGCGGGTTTCGCCTGACACGAGGCAACGCCATGCTGCTCTTCGTCGGCCTCGGCAATCCCGGCGAACGCTACGCCGCCAACCGCCACAACATCGGCTTCATGGCGGTGCAGGCAATTGCCAGCCGCCACAACATTTCTCCGTGGCGGCGGAAATTCCAGGGCGTCGCGGTCGAAGGCATCATCGGCGCGCATCGCATCACCATGCTGCTGCCGGGCACTTTCATGAACGAGTCCGGACGCGCGGTGGCCGAGGCGGTGCATTTCTACAAGGTCGGCCTCGGCGACATCGTGGTGTTTCACGACGAGCTCGATCTGCCGCCGGCCAAGCTGCGCGTGAAGACAGGCGGCGGCAATGCCGGGCATAACGGCCTGCGCTCGATCTCGGCGCATGTCGGCAACGATTATCGGCGCGTGCGCATCGGCATCGGCCATCCGGGCGACAAGAAGCTCGGCGCGTCCTACGTGCTGCAGGATTTCGCCAAGGACGAAGGCCCCTGGGTGGAGACGATGTGCGACGTCATTGCCGACAACGCCGCGTTGCTGGCCGACGGCAAGGATTGGACGTTTCAGAACAAAGTGCATCTCGCCATGGACGCCAAAGGTTTCGGCGGCGCTGCGGACGAGGATTAAGGGAAGATCATGGGTTTCAAATGCGGCATCGTCGGCCTGCCGAACGTCGGCAAGTCGACCCTCTTCAACGCGCTGACGCAGACGGCGGCGGCACAGGCGGCGAATTATCCGTTCTGCACCATCGAGCCGAATGTCGGTGAGATCGCGGTGCCGGACCCGCGCATGGAAAAGCTCGCGGCGCTGGCGAAGTCCGAGCAAATCATCCCGACCCGCATCACCTTCGTCGATATCGCCGGCCTGGTGCGCGGCGCGTCGAAAGGCGAGGGCCTTGGCAACAAGTTTCTCGCCACCATCCGCGAAGTCGACGCCGTCGTGCACGTGGTGCGCTGCTTCGAGGACGGCGACATCACCCATGTCGAGGGCAAGATCGATCCGCTCGCCGACATCGAGATCATCGAGACCGAGCTGATGCTGGCCGATCTCGACAGCCTGGAAAAGCGTGTCGATGCGCTGGAGAAGAAGGCCAAGGGCACCGGCGAGGACGCCAAGCTCGCCAAGGAAATGCTCGATCTCATCAACCGTTCGCTCAAGCTGTTGCGCGACGGCAAGCCGGCCCGCCTGGTCGAGCGCAAGCCGGAAGAGGAAAAGCTGTTCCATTCGCTCGGCCTGCTGACCTCGGCGCCGGTGCTTTATGCCTGCAATGTCGAGGAAGGATCGGCTGCGACCGGCAACGATTTCTCCCGCAAGGTCGAGGAACTGGCCAAGAAAGAAGGCGCCGTGGCGGTGGTGATTTCCGCCAAGATCGAATCCGAGATCGCGACACTGCCGGCGGCCGAGCGCGCCGATTTCCTCGAAGCCGTCGGCCTCAAGGAGACCGGGCTCGACCGCCTGATCCGCGCCGGCTACGGCCTGCTGCATCTGGTGACCTATTTCACCGTCGGCCCGAAGGAGACGCGGGCCTGGACCATTACCCAGGGCACCAAGGCGCCCGCCGCCGCGGGCGTCATCCATAGCGATTTCGAGCACGGTTTCATCCGCGCCGAAACCATCGGTTACGACGACTACATACGTACGGGTGGCGAGGTCGGTGCCAAGGAAGCCGGCAAGATGCGGCTGGAAGGCAAGGACTATGTCGTGGCCGACGGCGACGTGATGCATTTCAGGTTTGCGAATTAGCCGCGGCGGGAATGTGACAAGCCCGCCCATGGCGGGTAAGAAAGCCGCATGCCGAAGCTGCATTGGGAAGATTTCCAGCCGGGGGCGGTCGCGATTTACGGACCGCGGCTGGTGACGCGTGAGGAAATCGTCGCCTTCGCCGCCGAGTTCGATCCGCAGCCGATGCATCTCGACGAAGCCGCGGCCAGCGCCACCCTCCTCGGCGGGCTGGGCGCGTCGGGCTGGCACACCTGCTGCCTGATGATGCGCATCATCGCCGACGGCTTTCTGCTCGAGTCCAGTTCAATGGGCGCGCCCGGCATCGAGGAAGTGCGCTGGGTGAAGCCGCTGCGCCCGGGCACGCGCATTCGCGTGCGCGCCACCGTGCTGGACGCCCGCGCCTCGAAAAGCCGTCCCGAAATGGGCCTGGCGAAAATGAACTTCGAGGTGCTCGACGACGCCGACGCCCTCGTCATGACGCTGATAACGACTTTCATGCTCGGCCGCCGCGAGGTGGCGCCATGAAATATTTCGAGGACATCCGGGTCGGCGACGTCACGATGACCGGCCGCCACACCTTTACCGCCGACGAGATCAAGGCCTTCGCCCAGCGCTTCGATCCGCAATTGTTCCATCTCGACGAGGCGGCGGCCGAAGCCTCGCACTTCGGCGCGCTCTGCGCTTCGGGTTGGCACACGGCGGTGGCGTGGATGCGGCTGATGGTCGATCATCGCCGGGGGCTGGTTGAAGCCGCCCGCACCCGCGGCGAACCGACCGCGACCATCGGCCCCGCGCTCGGCCTGCGCGATCTGAAATGGCTCAAGCCGGTCTATGTGGGCGACACCATCGACTACAAAACCGTGGTGACCGAGTTGCGCATGTCGAACAGCCGGCCCGGCTTCGGGCTGATGACGACATTGTCGAGCGGCGTTAATCAGAACGGCGAGCCGGTGATCTCTTTCATCAGCACTACCTTCGTTGAGCGCCGGCCCGAGCAGCCATGAGCGCTTCGGCCACCGCAACGCCTGAAAAGAGCGAAGAACGCCGCGCCGCCGGCGTCGCCTTCGGCGCCCATGCACTGCACGACGGCTATACCGACCTCATCTATGTCATGCTGCCGATCTGGCAGAACGAATTCGGCCTCGGCTTTGCCGCGCTCGGCCTGATGAAGACGGTGTTCTCCGGCACGTTGGCCGGCTTCCAGATTCCGTCGGGCTATCTCGCCGAACGCTTCGGCGCGCCGCTGGTGCTGGCGCTCGGCACCGCTTTGGCCGGCTTCGGCTATTGCCTGGCGGGCCTGAGCAGCGGCGTTATCGGGTTGGTGGCGTCGCTGTTCGTCGCCGGACTCGGCGCCAGCACGCAGCATCCGCTGGCCTCGAATTTGATCGCACACGCTTTTTCCGGCGCGCGGTCGCGGGCCGCGCTCGGCACCTATAACTTCGCCGGCGACATCGGCAAGATGACCGTCCCGGCGGCGGCGTCGCTGCTGTTCGTCGTGCTGCCGTGGCGCGAGGCGGTGGCCTTGCTTGGCGCCGCTGGCATTCTGTCGGCCATCGTCATTTTTATCCTCATGCCGCGCTACCGCGACGAACCCGCCACCGCGGCGATGAAGGATACCGCCACGAACGGCGGCTCGCGCATCGGCGCATATGGATTCCCGCTGCTGCTGTCGGTCGGCGTCATCGACAGCGCCACCCGCATGGCGTTCCTGACGTTCCTGCCGTTCGTGCTGACGGCGAAAGGCGCCAGCCTGCCGACGGTGGGCTTGGCGCTGACGCTGGTCTTTGCCGGCGGCGCCGCCGGAAAACTCGTCTGCTCCTGGATCGGCGTTCGCATCGGCACGGTCGCAACGGTGTGGCTGACCGAAACGGTGACCGCGCTCGCCATCGTCGCTTTGCTGCCGCTGTCGCTCGAAGGGTCGATGGTGCTGCTGCCGGTGGTCGGCATCGCGCTCAACGGCACGTCGTCGGTGCTCTACGGCTCGGTACCTGATCTGGTGACCCCGGCCAAGCGCCAGCGCGCCTTCGGTATTTTCTACACCGGCACGATCGGCGCCGGCGCGGTGTCGCCGGCGCTCTATGGTTTGCTCGGCGACGCCGTCGGCGTGACCTCGGCATTGGTCGTCGTCGCCGCCGTGGTGCTGTTGACGTTGCCAATCACGCTTGTTCTTCGCCCGGCGCTGGTTTCTCCTGGCGCATGATCTTATCCGAAAACCGGTACCCACTTTTCGGGATCATGCGCTATCGCGTCTTGATCTTGACCTGACTCACGACCGCCGACGGCAGCACGTCCAGATAGGGGCCGAGCAAGAAAGCTTCGCCCGAACCTTTGCCGTACATGCGATCATGGGCCTCCATCATGGCGCGCACCGGGCGGCCGCAGGCGGCAATCGAATCCACAATCAGATCGTTGATCGTGCCGGGGTGCAGGCTCGGGCTGTAGCGCGGATCGCCGGCGATCTTGCGCAAAATACAATCGGTCGCCGTGCGCACCAATGGCAGCAAGGCGGTGTCTTTCTGGCGCACCGACATTTGCAGCCAGGCGCTCGAATCCGCGGTGCGGGGAGTTTCGGTAGCAAGCGAGACATTCAACACAAGCGACAAACCGACCATCGCTTCGAGAATCATTCAGAGGCCTCGCGAATCAATTTCGTATCGTTGGTATCAAGTGCGGAGTCACGCGGCGAGATAAACTTGACTCGGCGATGGCAGATCGGAGCCCGGCCCCATCCACCGCGGCTTGAGCGAACGGCGACCGATACGCGCTAAGCGATTCAAATCGCGGAGTTATTGGCTCGTCATGGAACCGCGGTGGGGCTTTGTGGCTTGTCCGGGCATGACAGCAACATTATCGACCGGCGCCGGTGCGCCGATGACCGCCGCACAGGAGGCCGAGCTCAAGCAGCTTGCCGGCGACGCTTTGGAGCCGGATGCCTTCGGGCCGCATTTGACCCAAGAGGAAGCGGCGCGCCGTATCGCCACATTGCGCGCCAAGCTGAAGCTGCAAAGCGAACCGCCGCATACGCAATGACGCCGCTCTATCGCTGCCGCTCGTAACCGTAACGCATTCATGGTGAACGCGGCGTTGCAGGGGACGATCCTACAACCATGGACATGTGATCGCTCGCGTCAGGTTACGCCGGTACGGCAGAGACAAAACGTCCCCATTCAATTGCGGTGCCCGCCGCGCCGTTTGCCGCGAAGGCGACAGCATTTACCGTGGCCGGGCGGGGCAGTCATGCGGCGCGCTCAGACGCTGGATTTTCCGCGCTTTAAGGGTCATATTATGCGGCCAGGAGCCTTGAGTTATGTCGATGATCAACTACCGCGCACCCTCAGAATTGTTTCCTAGCCGTAGCCGTAAATCGCGCCGTCCGATCGGGTACAAACGCTTCCCGACCGCGGCCGAGGCGATCCGTTTTGCCATTGAGGAATTGCCACCGGAGCTGCTGCTCGGCGCCTATCTCGAAGTTGAAGAGAAACGCTTCGACGGCAACGGCATTCGTCAGCTCTATGAAAGCGCCGACTATCCGCTGCCGCGCAAGGCCGTCAAAGCGGCCAAGGCTGTCGCCGCCAATTAACCTTTCGCCATCGCCGATCCTGCCGTCCCGCCAGGCTAGCGACTGGCGCGGGGAACCCATTCGTCTTTAGCGCGTTCAATGTCACGAAATCGCCGCACATCGGCGCGTTGATGAAATTTATCTGGAGCGGCTATGGCCGATACGAAATCCCTCAGCACAATCGGCTTCCTGCTCGGCGCCGCCGCCATGATGGTGATGATGGTGGGCACCCTCGTGGTGTTCGACCACCTCACAGGCCGCCTGCAACTCGATGACGACTTAGGCGCCATCAGCCTGCCAGCCGCCGCTCGCTAGACTTTCATCCCTGTCGATAGCGAAAAAAACCCGCCGAAGCGGGGTTTCAAGTCGTGTGGGAGGAGTCTCCGAAGCAGGTTCGGGACACTGGCCTGCCGGCGGATGCCCATAATCTAGGCTGCGCCGCTGACACCGCGGTGGTTGCGGGTTAGGCGGGCCGCTTATCGGTCCCGCCATCCACAGCCTTGTCGAGATCATCGCCACCGCCGGATCCCGGCGATGGCTTTTTTCTTGGCACCGCTAAATCGCGGGCCGCTGCGCCGGCTTGTTCGGCACGCTCTTCCATTGCTCGAGACTGTCGGCGATTACCTTCATCGCCGTCATCGAGGCATGGCTCAGGCTGGCGTAGCCGGCGATCTCGCGGCCGACGCGATCGCCTTCGGCCTTGAGCATGTCGCGGATGCTTTGCAATTCGAGGATGACGCGGTCGATCTCCTCCATCGATGCACCCGACACGCGCCGGATCAGCGAGTTCAGATTTTCGGTGACCGGATCGACCGCGGCCGCTTCGGCCTCGTTGCGTGGCTTGCGCAAGAACGATACGTCGCGCCGTACGAATTCGCGGATCTCGCCCTCGAAGGCATTCGCCGCGGCCTGATCGATCTCACCCAATTTATCCGGTGCTGCCCGCCGATCCGCAGGAGCGAATTTTTCCGGGCCGCTTTTGTCGGTGCCGAGCTTGTCCGCACCAAGCCGCTCTCTGATCGCCGTCATGAGTTCAACTCCTTCACAGGCGCAATGGCGTTGCGCTGAACGCTCCCCGTCCCGGAAGCGATTGCCGCATGCGAGTAGGGCAGCGGTGGGGCAGGGGGAGGGCGGCTTCGCGGCGCTATGGATGCCGCTTCGCGGCAGGAAACTGCCGTATTGCGGCCGAAAACTACCAGTTCAGCTTGAAACGGGCGGTGATGCTCTTGCTCGCCGTGGTCTGGCCGACATCGGTGACCGCGGTGGTGACGTTGAGCGGGCCGTAGATCTGCTGCTCGGCGCTGAACTGGTTATGCGTCACCGGATCGCCGCTGTTGTTGGCGAGCTTGGCGCCGAAGCTGGTGCCGGTCGGGAGAATGTCGAACTTGGCGGCCTTTTCGCTGCCCCAGACTTGCGGCGTGATCGCGCCCGGGGTCGTCACCGGCAGGCTCGCCAGCGGAATGTCGGACACCGGCGCGGCGGGCGCCGACAAGGCGCTGAAAGTCTCGGTCACCGAGTAGCTGTTTTGCAGCGTCACCGACACGGCGCTGCCGACCGGCATGGAATGTTTGAACGTGGTGCCGACGCGGCCCTGGTCGTTGGACGGATCGACCCGCGCATCGACGGTCGCGAGCGACGGCAGGACGCCGACCGAAGCCCATGCCGCGCCGGCGCCGCTGGCGTCCGCCGCGCCCGCTTTCCACGGGTCGGGGCTATAGGTCAGCGACGGCGCGGCGCGCAGGCCGATATCGGCGCCGACCTTGGCGTCCCAATCGATCGGCAGCGGCTGTTTCAGCGTCATCGCGGTCGAGCCGTCCGGCTTGTCGGTGCGGCTGGCGTCGAGACCTTTCGGCAGGGCGAGGCTGGGCAGGCGAAGCGCCTTGGCGGGCGCGGTCACCGACAGATCGGAAAAGTCGGACGACAGCGCCTTGGCGAGGGCGTCGCTTTCTTCCGGCGTCAGTTCGGCGTCGGCGCTCGAAGCATCCATCGGATTGGACGGCGGCGACGCGACGGCATATTCGGCATTCGGCACCAGGGCGTCCTGCGCCAAGGCGGCGGCCGGCGCGAGCCCCAGGGCGACCACGCAGCCCAGGCTTTTGATCGAGCGCAAACGCATCCCGAAGAAGTCCCCCACAATGCACTTCCGGCGGGCCGGAACCCGCGGCGCGGCATCAAGTGTCCTTTTGCCATGGAACTTTGGATAAACTGCGGCGAAGATGTGAAGGCGGCCTGCGACCTTCGGGTAAGTAGGCTGGAAGCGGCGGGGCGATGCAACTGGAACTCGGGCGGCGCGTTGCCCGCAGGGACGAGGATTAAGGGAGAACGCCGATGCCCGGACTGATGCCGATTTTATTGGTGAGTTCGCAGCTGATGCTGGTTGCCGACCGGGTGCCCGAATTCAACGTCACGCCGACGTGCCGCGCCGCGGGCTCGACCTCGGTCAGCGTCAACCGCGACGAGGGCGCCTGCAAAAGGGACGAGGAACTGGCCCACACCAAGCTGAACCAGGACTGGGCGCAATATTCGGCGGCGCAGAAGGCGCACTGCACCCAGCTGTCGACGCTCGGCGGCCCGGCGAGCTACGTCGAGCTGATTACCTGCCTGGAAATGAGCAAGGCGGCCAACGCGCTGCCGGCCGACCTGGAAAACACGGGACCGGGCACCGGCCGCTAGCTACTTCTTGCCGACGGTCGCCGATCCGGATTGCTGCGACGCCTTGTAGGCGGACATCTGCTTCGGCTTGTCCTTGTCGGCCTTCGGCTTTTTCTTTTCCTTGACCGCGCGCGTCTGACCCTTCGCCATGACATCTCTCCTCTAAGTTGGCCCGCCGGATGCTGATACGGCGCAGGCCGATCCGCAAGGGGCAGCAGCGGCTTGTCTGTGGAGCGAGGTCAGGCAGGCGAGCGTCCGCTCTAACCCTTCGTCCCCGCCGCTTTCATCTTGGTGTCGATGCACTTGTCGACGATGTCGGCGCGCTTATCGAGGCTGGCGCTGGCCGAGCCTTTTTCCGTGGCCATCCAGCATTCCGACGCCGCGCGCGTGCGGGTCATGGGCGCCTCGGGCGGTTTAGCGGCTTCCGCGGGCTTTGCCGGCGCGGTCAGCGACGCCAGCGGACCGGGTGAGTTGCCGTCGGTTTCGCAGCCGGCGAGCAGGCCGGCCGCGGCCAGAACCAGCGCCAAGGTGCCGAATTTGTTGCGGGATTTCGAGGCTGTCATCTTCGGGGATCCAATAAGCGCGGATGTCCAATAGGGCCGCTCTTTATCGACGGTTTTGGCGCTTCGGCAATGATTTTTATGCGGCGCTCGCGGATTTATGATCGGCTCGACACGAAGGCCCGCGCCGCGTCGCGGCTGTCGAAGCGGCCGAGCGGCTTGTAATTCGGCCCGTGCGGCGTGACCGCGATGGCTTCGAGCACGACATAGCCGTCGTCCTGCGGCTCGACGACGACGCTCCAGTCGTCCGACTTGTAGGGCGTCACGTCATAGGCGCGGCAATGCAGGCACTGCATCTCGACGATCTCGTCGTGCTCGGACACCCAATGGCCCTCGCAGGCGGTGCAGACATAATGATTGCGGAACCAGGCCATCGGCGTCTCCGGACGAAACGAATCAGATGAGCTATGGGACGAAATTTTTAGGGCAGGGGGAAGGCGATTGTCATTCCGTGGCGCCGCTTCTTCACCCTCCCCTTCAAGGGGAGGGATCAAGCAGGCGTGATTCATCGCCCGTATTCTTTGTGCGGCCCCGGGCAGGCCGTATCCTGAAGCGCCTTCCTTCATCGCCCTCAAAGAACGAGGGCGCGCGGAACGCCGGGGCCCAAACAGCCCCGCAGCCTCGTGTGATTGTGAGTTAGATTCACACGAGTTAGTCACCACGGAAGTGCCGGATCCCCGGCGTCCCGCGCGCGGTGTTTGAGGTTTGCTCCGCGTTGGTCTCGGTGGTCGGC
>Ga0265314_10004040_pt1 | contig 13865 bp, 13 predicted proteins | sample 4126metaG_FD_203106 | JGI IMG/M metagenome (GOLD analysis project Ga0265314, IMG submission 203106) | Rhizosphere microbial communities from Carex aquatilis grown in University of Washington, Seatle, WA, United States - 4-1-26 metaG | ecosystem: Host-associated > Plants > Roots > Rhizosphere >... | reverse complement strand
GTCGGCGACCGCGATCGCCGAGGTTCGCCGCCCGGGCTCGATCGGAATCGTCCACTTCGACGCCCACGCCGACACGGCCAACGATGACTGGGGCGTCCTGGCCGGGCACGGGACGCCGATGCGCCGGCTGATCGAATCGGGTGCAGTCAAGGGCTCGAACTTCGTCCAGGTCGGGCTGCGCGGCTACTGGCCGCCGGTCGACGTCTTCGCCTGGATGCAGGAGCACGGTCTGCGCTGGCACCTGATGCGCGAGATCGAGGACCGCGGCTCCGAGGCCGTCATCGCCGATGCGATCGCCGAAGCCCTCGACGGGCCGGATTCGGTCTACCTGAGCATCGACATCGACGTGATCGACCCGGGCCTGGCGCCCGGCACCGGGACGCCCGAGCCGGGCGGGATGCTGACCCGCGAGGTCCTCCGGGCGATCCGCCAGATCGTCGCGGCGGTGGACCTGTGCGGAATGGACATCGTCGAGGTCTCGCCGCCGTATGACCACGCCGAGACGACGGCGATGGCGGCCAACCGGGCCGCCCTCGAGGCGATCAGTGCCCTGGCCGTCAAGAAGCGGGCCGGCCGCAGCGTCCGCTGGGAGCCGGCCGGCCAGTGACCGGCGGGGGAGCGCGCGAAGGACCGGGGCCGGAATCCGAGGCGGACGCCTTCGCCCGCCTCTACGACCTGGACCTGGCCGAGGATCCGGGCGAGGACATCGGCCTGTACCTGGCCCTCGCCGAACGGACCGGCGGGCCGGTCCTCGAGCTGGCCGCCGGCACCGGCCGGATCGTCCGGCCATTGGCGGCGGCCGGCTACGACGTGACCGCCCTCGACCTCGACCCGGCGATGCTCGCCCGGCTGGGCACGCCTTCCCCCCGGATCACGCCGGTCGTCGCCGACCTGACCACCTGGCGGCCGCACCGGCCGAGCTTCAAGCTCGCGATCCTCGGACTCAACGGGCTGTTCCTGATGGCCGGGCGCCACCTCCAGCGGGCGGCGATCGAATCGCTGGCGGCGGCGCTGGCGCCCGGCGGTGTCGCCGTCGTCGACATCTGGCTGCCCGACGCGACGGACCTGGCCCGTTACGACCAGCGGCTCCTGCTCGACTACATCCGGATCGATCCGGCCAGCGGCCGAACCGTGACCAAGACGGTTGCGGCGCTCCACGACGCGGCAACGGCGACCGTCGTGCTCACCTCGATCTACGACGAAGGCCTGCCCGGCGGCCCGATCGTTCGCTGGATCCGGCGGGACCTGCTGCGCCTGATCGGCGCCGGGGAGCTGGCCGACCTGGCCCGCGCCGCCGGGCTCGAGGTGGAGACCCTGGCCGGTGATTACGGCCTCGAACCGCTGGGTGCGGGGGCCGAGCGGGCGATCCTGATCGCACACCGTCCATAGCCTCGATGGCGGTGCCGGCCATGACCCGTTCGGAGGGCTAGCCGCTCAGCGTGCGCATGGTATCGTCGGCCGATGGCCAAGGACCAGATCCGGCTCCTGCTCGTCGAAGACGTGCCGCAGGTGGCCCAGTACGTCCGGGGACTGCTCAACGCCCAGAGCGCCATCAAGCTGCTTGATGTCCTCGTCGACGGCTCGAAGGCGGCGGGCCAGATCGGTCAGCTCCGGCCAGACGTGGTGATCGTTGACGCCCTGCTCCAGGGCCGGGTCAAGGGCCTCCAGCTCGTGGACCAGCTGTTCGCCGGCGGGATCGGCCTGCCGATGGTCGTCCTGACCGTGCCCCAGCACCCGATCGAGCCCGATCCCGAGCGCGGGATCCACGCCGTCTTGATGATGCCGTTCTCGGGCTTCGACCTGATGAACAAGGTGTCGGCCGTCCATCACGCCTTCCAGGTCAGCGCCGAGGCGGCCGCCTCGCGGGTCCTGACCGTGTTCGCTCCGAAGGGCGGGGTGGGCAAGACCACGGTCGCCTTCAACCTGGCCGTGGCCATGGCCCAGGGCGGCAAGCGCACCGCCCTGATCGACGGCAGCCTCCAGTTCGGCGACCTGCGCTCGTTGCTGAAGGTCCCGCCCGACGCCCCCTCGATCCTCGACCTGCCCACCGACCGGGTCCAGGAATCGGACCTGGCCGACGTGCTCTGGCGCGACCCGTCGGGTGTCGACATCCTTCTGGCGCCGCCCCGGATCGAGCAGGCGGAGATGGTGACCGTCCGCGACGTCGACAAGATCCTGTCGCTCCTGCGGCGGGTGTACGAGGTCGTCGTGATCGACACCCCGGCCGCCCTCACGGACACGACCCTGAGCTTCCTCGACGCCTGCGACACGATCATCGAGATCGTGACGTTCGACTCGACCACGATCCACAACACCCTGGCCATGGCCGACACGTTCCGCTCGATCGGCTATCCACCGACCAAGGTCCAGTACCTGGTCAACCGGGCGGATTCCTCTGGCGGCATGGACGTCAACGAGCTGGCCCGGGCGATTGGCCGGGTGCCCGAGCACTACGTCGTGTCCGACGGCCGGCTGGTCATCCAGGCCAACAACGGCGGCGTCCCGTTCGTCCTGGCCGAGCCTGGCGCCCAGGTCAGCCAGGACATCACCAGGGTCGCGAAAGAGCTCCTGGTCGGCGAGCCGGTCGCGGTCGGGGCGCGGCACTAGGCCCCATGTCCGATCCGCGTCCGATCGGGGTCTTCGACTCCGGCGTCGGCGGCCTGACGGTCCTGCGCGAGATCCTCCGCAGGCTGCCCCGCGAATCGACGATCTACCTGGGCGACAACGGCCGGGCGCCGTACGGGCCTCGACCTGATGACGAGGTGCTGGCCTTCAGCCGGCAGGCCGTCGAGCAGCTGGCGGTCCGCGACGTGAAGGCGATCGTGATCGCCTGCAACACGTCCACCGCGATTGCCCTGGCCGACCTGCGCCGGCGCCATGACTTGCCGATCCTGGGCGTCATCCGGCCCGGGGCCGTGACCGCGGCCCTCTCCACGCGCAACCGGCGGGTAGGCGTGATCGCGACATCGGCCACGGTCCGCTCGCATGCCTATTTCCAGGCGATCAAGGAAGAGAACCCGGCGATCGAGGTCTACGAGCACGCCACCCCGGCCCTCGTGCCCCTCGTCGAGGCCGGCCGGCTGCGTGGCCCGGACGTGGACGCGATCGTGCGCGAGTCGCTGGCCCCGCTCCTCGGCGAGCGCCTCCTCGACGGCACGCCGGTCGAGCCCCAGCCGGCATCGGCCGGGATCGACACGCTGCTGCTCGGCTGCACCCACTACCCGCTGATCGAGGCGGCGATCCGGGCCGCGGCGGGCGATCGGATCGCGCTCGTCGACTCGGCCACCGCCACGGCCGGCGCGCTCCAGGACCTGCTCGCGATCAACGGCCTCGAGGCGCCTGGCTCGAGCCGGGGGACCGCCGCCGATCCGGGCCATGCCGGCCACGACCGGCCGCTGCCGGCCGGTGGCCCGGCGACCCATCGCCAGCTCACCACGGGCTCGGTCGAATCGTTCCGCGAGCTCGCCCAGCGCCTGTTCGGGGACGCCTTCGTCGATGTCGAGCCGATCGAACTGGGAGTGCCGGTCGGATGACGAATTCCCGCCGCGACGATCGCCTGTGGCAGGCGGGCTTCCTTGTCGGTTCCGCCTTGGGCGCGGCCGTGACTGTCCTCGGCCGGCGAGCCGAACGCTCGGCCCGGCGCGGACTGGTGGACTGGACCCAGGTCGGATCGGTCGCCGTCGGCCGGCTGCGCAAGGCCCCGGGCACCCTTTCGGCCGACGAGCTGCGCCGCTCCGAGGCGGCCTATTCGGCGGCGATGGCCGTCGTCGTGCCCCGCCTGTCGGAAGCGCTGGGGACCGAGCTGCCGGGGATCGTCGACCGGGTTGGCGTCGTCGACCGGGCGGGCTGGGTCCATGCCAACGCGGCAAGCTTCGGCGACCTGATCGGGCGCCTCGAGGGCCAGCTCCTCGACCAGGTCGTGCCGGCCGGCGGCGGCCTCGTCCCGGCCACCCTCGCGATCGCCAACCGCTGGGTGACCACCCGCCAGATCGGGTACCTGCTCGGATTCATGGCGACCCGGGTCCTCGGCCAGTACGACCTGGCCCTGCTCGCTGCCGAGAGCACCCCCGGCCGGCTGCTGTTCGTCGAGGAGAACATCCGGCAGACGGCCCGCGTCCTGGACGTGCCGCTCGACCCGTTCCGGACCTGGATCGCCCTCCACGAGACGACCCACGCCTTCGAGTTCGAGGCCCATCCCTGGCTCCGGCCGTATCTCGCCGAGCGCCTCGAACGCCAGCTCAGTGCGTTCTCGAGCGGCGCCGCGTCGTTGAGCCGTGACGGCGTCAAGCGCCTCGGCCGTTCGCTGCGCGGCGAGGGCGGCACCGAGCACTGGATGGAGCGCCTGATGGACGGCGAGCAGCGCCGCCTGTTCCGCGAGACGCAGGCCGTGATGAGCCTGCTCGAGGGCTTCAGCGACTTCGTGATGGACGAGTATGGCCGGGATCTCGTGCCCGGCGTCGACCGGATCAGCGAGAAGTTCCATGCCCGGCGCGACCAGAAGAAGACCGGCGTCGAGCGGGCGGTGATGCGCCTGATCGGGATGGACATGAAGATGGAGCAGTACCGCAAGGGCGAGAAGTTCGTGGCGGCGATCGCCCGCGCCGGGGGCAAGGCGGCCCTCAACCAGCTCTGGGAGGGGCCCGAGAGCCTGCCCCGCGACGGCGAGATCGAAGCGCCCGAGCGCTGGCTGGCCCGGGTCGTGGGCACGGGGCGCGACGCTTGACCGAGCTGAACCGGATCGCCGGGCCGGGCCGCGGACCGCACGGCGTTCCCGCCGCGATCGCCCTCAGCCCGATCCTGTCGGCCCGCTACCGATCGCGGGACCTCGAGCGGATCCGGGCGGCGGCCCCCGGATCGCGGCTGGTCATGGTCTCGTTCGAGGGCCTGGCCGACGGTCCGGTCGATGACGTCGAGGTCCTGTTGCGCGGCTTCCTGAGCGCCGATGCATTCGACCGGTTGCTGGCCCGGATGCCACGCCTGGCCTGGGTCCACTCGGCGACGGCGGGCGTCGAGCGGGTCCTCACGCCGGCCAGCCGCCAGCGTGGCCTGCTCATCACCAACGCCCGGGGCGTCTTCTCGCAGCCGATCGCCGAATACGTCCTGATGATGATCCTGGCCGTCAGCCGGCGGCTGCCGCAGCTGCTCGAGCTCCAGCGCGAGCGGACCTGGCAGCCGCTCGAGGGCGCCGAGCTGGGCGATGTCACCGTCGGGGTGGTCGGCCTGGGCTCGATCGGGCGAGCCGTGGCCCGGCTGGCGACGGCGTTCGGCTGCCGGGTGATCGCGACCCGCCGCCGATCCGAGGTGGGCAGCGCGGCCGGCAGTGGCAGCGGCAGCAGCGGACCGGACGTCGAAGCTGGCGCGGCAGGCGACCTGGCCCTGTCGCAGGTCCTCGGGCCGGAAGGCCTGCCGGAGCTCCTGGCCGAGTCCGACTTCGTGGTCCTGGCCGCGCCCCTGACGCCGACCACCGAGAACCTGATCGACGCCGCCGCGCTCGAAGCGATGAAGCCCGGGGCCTGGCTGATCAACGTCGCCCGCGGCCGCCTCGTCGACGAGCGGGCGCTGCTGCGGGCCGTGCGCGAAGGCCAGATCGGCGGGGCGATCCTGGATACGTTCCGCGACGAGCCGTTGCCAGCGACCTCGCCCTTCTACGGACTCGACAACGTGATCGTCACGCCCCACACGTCGTGGTCGAGCGGCCGGGTCCTCGATCGCTCGATGGAGCTGTTCAGCGCAAACCTGCGCCGATTCGCGAAGGGCGAGCCGCTGGCCAACGTGGTCGATCCGGCCGCCGGCTACTGACCCGCGCGGCGCGTCGCGACGCGCCGTGCCTCGGGCCGCCCGCTCGGCCGGCCGTCGCCCGATCGGTGGCCGGGCGCCGCCGCCGGCCAGTCCCCGGGGACGTCGCCTACGGCGAACAAACCGACCGAATCGACCCGATTTCGCGAGGCTCATGAGTCGGCCTTGCCGGATTCGTTCGCCGCAAGCGGACGATTCGGGCAAAGGGCCCTGCGGACTCGGCCCGGCAGCCCTCGTTGGTGCGCTTTGTTCGCCACCGGCGACATCGCTGGAGCACGTCACCACGGATCGAACGCCGAACGGCTCGATCGGCCACAATCCGGGCGCATGCAGATCGCCATCGTCGGGCTTGCCGGATCAGGTAAGACCACCGTCTTCAACACCCTGACCCGGGGCCACGCCGAAACCGGCGGATTCGGCGGGATGCAGCTCAACGTCGGGGTGGTCAAGGTCCCTGACCCGCGCCTCGAGCGCCTTGCTGCAATCTTCAAGCCCAAGAAGATCGTCCAGGCCGACGTCACCTACGCCGATCTGCCCGCGCCTCCGGCCTCGTCAGAGGGGCACGTCGGTACCGAGGAGCTGCCCGCCGAGCACCTGGCCCGGCTGCGCGACTCGGATGCGCTGCTCCACGTCGTGCGCGCGTTCGAGGATCCGTCCGCGCCTCATCCGGATGGCTCAGTCGACCCATGGCGCGACATCGAGCGGCTCGACCTGGAGTTCATCCTGGCCGACCTGACCATGACCGAGCGGCGGCTCGAGCGTCTGAAGGCCACCGGGCGGCACGGCACGCCGGCCGAACGCGAGTCGAACGAGCGCGAGGAGGCGGTCCTGACCCGGCTCCACGCCGGCCTTGTCGAGGGAGGGCCGATCCGCGACGTCGAGCTCAGCGTCGACGAGGAGAAGGTGCTGCGAGGCTTCCGCTTCCTGAGCCAGAAGCCGGTCCTCGTGCTGCTCAACGTCGGCGAGAGTGATATCGCCCGCGAGGCCGAGATTGTGGCCGGGATCGCCAGCCGCTACGAGCATCGGAACGCGCTGGTCGAGGCCCTCTCCGCCCGGATCGAGATGGAGCTGGGCGAGCTCGAGCCTGACGAGGCCGCGGCGTTCATGGAGGAGCTCGGGATCCACGGCTCCAGCCTCGACCGGGTGATCGGGCTGTCGTATCAGCTGCTTGGCCTCGTCAGCTTCCTGACCGCCGGTCCCGACGAGGTCCGCGCCTGGCCGATTCCGTCAGGATCGACCGCCGTCGACGCGGCCGGGGCGATCCACAGCGACCTGGCCCGCGGCTTCATTCGGGCCGAGACCGTCGCCTACGAGGATCTGCTGGAGCTTGGGTCGATGGCCGAAGCCCGCAAGCACGGCCGCCTCCGCTCGGAAGGCAAGACCTACCTCGTCAAGGACGGCGACGTGCTGGAGATTCTCTTCTCCAAGTAGGTTCTCGATCAGGTCTTGACAAGCGTCCCCGGCGCCCGAACGCTCCTCATCGTGCGACTCTCCACGACGTTCGAGGTCTCGATTCCTCCGGACCGCGTGGCGGCCTATCTGGCCGACCCTCGCCACCTGCTGATGGCAAACCACGCCGGCCCGGTGGTCGAGCAGTCCCAAGGCCCATTGGCCGCCGGCTCGTGGTACGTCCTGGCGTTCGACCAGCTCCGCGCTCGCGTGGAATACACCGCGTTCGATCCACCGCGGCTGATCGCGGTACGCCTGGCCATGTCGGGCCGCGGCTCAGGTGGCATGAGGAGCGCCCAGGAGTTCGAACTCTCCGCGATCGACGACGGCCGCGGCCCTGGGATCAGCAGCTCGACGCTTCCTCGTACCAATCCGGCGTGAGCGGCCTGTTGAGCAACTTCTGGTTTGGCATCTCGTCGGTGTTCGACAGGGGTCCATAGCCCGGCTCGTAGATCAGGACGTCACCACATCCGATGGAGAATCCGCCCGTCTGAATGACGTCGCCAGATCGGGTCACGCTGAAGCCGTTGACCGGGATGCCTGCAGAACGGAACGCTGCGGTCAACGCATCGAAGTCGGCGGTGGCTTGATCGTCGAACAGCTCCGGGTTCGTGAACCTGGATGGGTCGCACGGTGACTCTGGCGAGATGTCACTCACGAAGTTGCCGCGCGACTCCTGCAAGTCGCGGCAGCTCCCGACCTCGTCGTCCGAGTACTCGTCGACATGGAGCCGTTCGATCAGGGGGAAGACGGCCTGGACCATTTGGGCGTCGGCGGACGTCGCGGTGAGCTTCGCGGCGGGGTTGCAGGCGCTCGTTACGAAGAGGAGGGCGCAAGCAACGAGCGCGAGAAGACGCACGACGGCTCCGATGCTGATGGCTCGATCGACCGTGGGACGACCCGCACTGCCCTGATGCCACGCGTCCGGGCAGGTAGCCGCGTGATCCGCCGACCTGCGAGTGCGACCGTCGACCAGCTATTCCTTCGGGCGTATCCGCCGCCAGAACCAGATCGGGAGAGCGACGCCCGGTCCAAACGCAACGACGAGGCCGACGACGAGGAGCGGGTTGCCCCGCATCGCAGCGTCGACTGCCAGGACGAGCGCCGGGCCGAGTACGAAAAGCCCGAATCCGAGCGTGACAATCCGGCCGCCGCGAAGGGAGACGGCCGGGTCCGAGCCCTGTGGCCGAAGGATCGTCACTTCTCCGGCGAGAGCGATGAAGACTCCGGGCGCTGCCGCGAGGGCGATGATCGGCCAGTCCACGGGCCCACGATACAGGCAGGAATGGCCGCAAGGGCAACGGATGCCAGTCCGGCCCGGCGTCAGTTCAGCGACGGATCCCGGTTCGGGCGCAGCTCGGCGATGACGGCCCGGTAGTCGGGCAGGTCGTCTTCGTCGATGTCGTTCTCGTCGATGTCCTCATCACCCCAGTCGGGGCCGGCGTCGGCGACCTCGAGGACGCTGAGCTGGGTCTCGTCCTCGTTCGTCGTCACGAGGACCGACGCGGTGAGCCGCTCGTCCAGGACGGTCGTGAAGCCCTGCTCCTCCTCCAGGACCCGGGCCACGGCCTCGATCAACGTATCCTCCTCGAACCCGTCGTGAACCTTGCGGTTGGCCGCCTTGACCAGCTCGAGGAACTCGTCCGGCTCGAAACGTTCCTCGTGGACGAGGATCAGGTCCGAGAAGATGTCGCCTTCGGCTTCATGGAGCTCGTAGAAGTACATGTCCTCACGATACCCCGAGCGCGACGAGATCGACGTCGTCCACATCGGCAACGTGACCCGCGACATCGATCCGGGCGACGTCCGCGGCTGGCGGGCGGGTGGGGGAGTGACGTATGCCTCGCTCACCTCGGCCCGGCTCGGGCTTCGATCCGCAGCCTTGATCGGTGCTGATCCGACCGGAGCCGAAGCCCGCGAGCTCGACCTGCTCCGAGTTGCCGGCGTCGATGTCCGGATCGTCCCGATCGGCCAGGGGCCGGTCTTCGACAACCTCGAGACGGAGCACGGCCGGGTCCAGACCTGCGTCGAGCCGGGCGAGGCGCTACCCGTCGTCGAGCTGCCTGCGTCGTGGTTGGCCGCCAGGGCCTGGATGGTCGTCCCGATTGCCGCAGAAACGGGTCCCGAGTGGGCCGCCGCGATTCCCCGAAACGCACGTCTGGCCCTGGGCTGGCAGGGGCTCCTGCGCGAGCTTGTCGCCGACCAACGGACCGGTCGCAAGCCGCCGAGCCGCGGGCCGCTCGTTGAGCGGGCCGACCTGATCGGGGTGAGCCAGGCGGATCTCGATCCCGGAACGACGGTCGCCGAGCTCAACGCGGTTCTGCGCACGGGCACTCGGGTCGTCCTGACCGACGGACCCGCCGGCGGGGTCCTGTTCGAGGCAACTGCCGGCGGCCCGGCGAACGAGGTGTTCTATGACGCGGTGCCGTCGACGCACGTCGACCCGACCGGCGCCGGAGACGTGTTCCTCGCCGCGCTGTTCGCGTCCTGGTTCCGCCACGACCAGGGTGCAGCCGAATCCGGGCCGACGCGCGACGACCTACGATTCGCGGCGGCGGCGGGTGGCCTTGTCGTCGAGGGCATCGGCCTGCCGGCCGTGCCCGACAGGGCCGCGGTCCTCGCCCGGCTCGCACGCAGCTCCGAGAAGGAGTAGACACGGTGGCCCTCACCACGCTCGACCCCAAGACCGCCCTGATCGTGATCGACCTCCAGAACGGGATCGTCGGGCTCCCCACCGCCCGGCCCGCGGGCGAGGTGATCGAGCGAGCCGCGACGTTGGCCGCGGCGTTCCGGAACAGGAACCTGCCGGTCGTCCTGGTCAACGTCGACGGCGGCGCCCCGGGCCGGACCGAACAACCGCGCCGCGGCGAACGGCCGGCCGGCTGGGCGGAGCTGGTTCCCGAGCTCCACCGGCAGCCGTCGGACCTCCTGGTCACGAAGCGGACCTGGGGCGCGTTCATTCACACGAACCTCGACGCGACCCTGCGCGAGCTCGGCGTCAGCCAGGTGGTCGTCGCCGGGATCGCGACGTGCGCCGGCGTCGAGTCGACCGCCCGCCAGGCGTACGAGCTCGGCTACAACGTGACCCTCGCGGTGGACGCCATGACCGACATGAATGGCGACGCCCACGCCAACAGCGTGGCCCGGATCTTCCCGAGGATTGGCGAGACGGGCACGACCGACGAGATCATTGCCCTGCTGGACTCGTCCGCCGGCTGACCCGGATCAGGCTCCGACGGCTCGAGCGGGGGAGCCTGGCACCAGCCTGAGCCGCCGGCTCAGTCGCAGCCGGCGCCGGCCCAGGTCTGCCTCGATCGTCCGCAGCGGCCGCCCGAGCAGGCGCGACCGCTGGGCGAGCCGGTCGGCGGCGGCGCAGGCGCCCAGGGCTCCGGCCGGGTCGCGTTCGCGATGCTCGAGGCACTTGGCGATCTCGATCCAGGCGAGCGCCGCATCGGGACCACCGGCGTGGGCGACGTCCTGCCAGGCCTCCAGGGCTTCCCGATGCCGCCCGAGCCGGCGCAGCAGCCGGGCTCGCTCGACGATCATCTCGAGCCGCGCCGGATTCGCGATTTCGGGGCCGGTGTCGTCGGCCCGCTGGGTCAGGATCGTGGCCCACGATCGCCGGCCCGGCGCTGCCATCAGGCCGGCCGCGGGCCGCAGTGGACCTTCGAGTGCCGCGTCGAGGCAGTCGAGCGCGTCCCGGTCGCGCCGGGTCCGCCGATAGGCGCGGGCCAGCCCGAACAGGTCGCCGGCGGGTGCCGAGCGCCGATCGTCGACCGCCCCGAGGTTGCGGTCGGCGTGCGCGAGCAGGCGAGCCAGCGAGCGGACGTCCTCGTGGTTGTGGCGAACTACCTCGGCGATCGGCGCGACCGAGCCGCCGCGGAGCATCTCGAGGTAGCGCCCGGGGATCTCCCAGCCCTCGATGTCGTGGCCGCGGTGCTGGCCGAGCAGCTCGGTCTCAACGGTCTTGAGCCGGGCGTCGCTGAGCCGATGGCGGAAGACCCGCCGGACGAACGGCAGCAGGTCCAGGTGTCCGGCCAGGGGCGGCGGCGGCCGGCGATGGAGCCGGAACCTGGCGACCAGGAGCGGCCAGTCGAAGCCCCGGCCGTTGTAGGTCACGAGCCAGGCCGTGGCCGGCAGCAGCTCCGCCAGGGCGCCGAGCATCGCGGCCTCGCCGGCCTGGTCGGGCAACAGGAGCTGGACCTGGCGGAACGTGTCGCCGGTCCACCAGCCCAAGCCGATCAGGAAGGCCAGCGTGCCGGCGCCGGTCGCGAGGCCGGTGGTCTCCGTGTCGAGGCAGACCAGGGGCACGTCCGGTCCGGGGTGTTCGGGTAGTCCGGCGATCCGGTCACGATCGAGCGGCAGGTTGATCGCCTCAGGCTCGATCCGGATGTAGCCGCCGCCGGGACCCTGGATCCAACTGGCGTCGAGCGCCGCCGCCAGACGTCCCGCCCGCGCGTCCGCCGAGCGCGCCGGCTCCGCCCACGCAGGGGCGCCATCTCCACGCCCGTCGGGAAGCGCCGCCGTGCGGCGCTCGTGCCGGAGCCGGTCGAGCCGCCGCTCGAGGATCCCGATCTCGGTCATCGATGCGGGGCGACCCCACCGGCCGCGGCCGGCGCAGTGGCGGCAGCCGTCCCCGCGAGGGTTGCCAGCAGGCGGAGCGCGAGCTGGCGGGCGTTGATCCCCGGTTCGAGGCGAGGTCCGGTGCAGCTCGGACAGCCTTCGTCGCAGCCACAGCTGCCGATCAGGTCGACCGCGCCCGCGATCAGCTCGTCGGTCCGACCGAACAGGCGCTCGGACAAGCCGACGCCGCCAGGGACCGTTTCATAGAGGTAGATCGTCGGCGCTTCGTGGTGGGGCGAGCGGACCTGGCAGACGAGCCCGAGGTCGCTGGGGCTGACCATCAGCAGGAAGCTGGCCACGGCTTGGAGCGCCCGCCCGGCGCCGACCAGGGCGACGTCGAGCTCGTCGCGCCGCCAGGCGCCGCCCGGCCCGACGGACACGACTGCCGGATCGACGGTCAGCCAGGCGGCCGTCGTCTGGAGCTCGATCTCGGGCAGGTGGATCCGGCCCCAGCCGAGGTTCTCGTTGGTCAGGAACTTGAGCTTCTTGTAGATCGTGGCCAGGCTGGCGACCATCACCTCGCCGTGCTCGCGGGAGCCGCCGGGCAGGGGCGCCGAGCCGAACGTGTCGAGCGGCTTCAGGGTCACCGCCACGTCGGCCTGGGTGTAGTGATCGACGTCGACTCGCCGGACATACGCCTTGCGCTCGTCCCAGTCGAGCCGGTCGACATGGAACTGGGCCGACTCGTGGAGATAGATCGCGTCCTCGTGGACGGCGGTCTGGGCCCCGAACAGGTCGACCTCGCCGATCACCCGCGGCCGGTCGGGCGTGGTGTCGATGATCACGACGTTCTCGCTGGCGGCCGTCCGCAGGGAGATCGCCGAGGCGGGGAAGTTCTCGCTCGACCAGTACCAGCGTCCGTCGGCGGCCTGCCGGACGTGGTGCTCCTCGGCCAGGAACGCGAGCAGGTCGTCAGCCGGCCCCGGTCCGAAGACCTCGCCCGGCTGGAAGGGCAGCTCGAACGTGGCGGCCTTGAGATGGGCCAGCAGGATGTGCAGGTTGTCCGGATCGAGGCGAGCCTCTTCGGGCGTGCCGGCGAGCAGGAACTCGGGGTGGTGGATCACGTACTGGTCCACCGGCGAGCCGCTGGCGATGACGACGGCAACGCTGACCCCGCTCCGCCGGCCGGCCCGGCCGATCTGCTGCCAGGTGCCGGCGACCGAGCCGGGATAGCCCGCGATGATCGCCGCATCGAGCCGGCCGATGTCCACCCCCAGCTCGAGGGCATTGGTGCTGACCACGCCGAGCACCTCGCCGCTGCGCAGGCCGTGCTCGATGGAGCGCCGTTCGGTGGGCAGGTAGCCGCCGCGATAGCCGCGCACCCGCGAGCGGGGGCCGGCATGCTCGCGAAGCGCTTCGCGCAGGCCGGTCAGGAGCAGCTCGACGGCGGTCCGCGAGCGGCCGAAGACGATCGTCTGGCGGCCGGCGCGCAGGAACGGCAGGGCCCAGCGATTGGCCAGGGTGAGCGCCGAGCCGCGGGCTCCCGTGGCCCCATCCAAGAGCGGGGGATCGACCAGCAGCAGGTGGCGCTCGCCCGACGGCGCCCCGTTGCGATCGATCAGCTCGGGCGTCCGGCCCGTGAGCGCCGTGGCCAGCTCGAGCGGGTTGCCGATCGTGGCCGAGCAGCACACGATCACCGGCTTCGAGCCGTAGTGGGCACACAGCCGCAGGAGCCGGCGCAGGACGTTCGCAACGTGGCTGCCGAACACGCCCCGGTACGTGTGCAGCTCGTCGACGACGATCACCTGGAGCTGCTCGAAGAGCTGGAACCACTTGGTGTGATGGGGCAGGATCGCGGCGTGGAGCATGTCCGGGTTGGTCACGACCACCTGGCCGGCGGTCCGGATCGCGGACCGGATCGGGGCAGGGGTGTCACCGTCGTAAGTGGAGGCCGCCACGTCCAGGCCGGAGAGCTGGGCAAGGGTGCTGAACTCGGCCACCTGGTCCTGGCCGAGGGCCTTGGTCGGGAACAGGAAGAGGGCCCGGGCCGACCGGTC
>Ga0265314_10004039_pt1 | contig 13869 bp, 15 predicted proteins | sample 4126metaG_FD_203106 | JGI IMG/M metagenome (GOLD analysis project Ga0265314, IMG submission 203106) | Rhizosphere microbial communities from Carex aquatilis grown in University of Washington, Seatle, WA, United States - 4-1-26 metaG | ecosystem: Host-associated > Plants > Roots > Rhizosphere >... | reverse complement strand
TGTTGCGCAAGCACCGGCTGAATGCGGCGCAATGCGTGATGGTGGAAGACAGCGCAGAGAACCTGCAGACCGCCAAGCGACTGGGTATGCGTACTGTGTGGGTGAGCGGTGCACTGCGTGTACCGGTTTTTGTGGATGTGAAGATACGTAACGTGCTGGAACTGGCGCGCGCAGTCGGCAAACTTTGAGAGGGAAAAATCATGGCACCCAAACAACCGGGCGAAAGAAAGTTACAGATCCTGCAAACCGTGGCCGAGATGCTGGAGCAACCCAAAGGCGAGAAGATCACCACAGCCGCTCTGGCGGCAAAACTCGACCTGTCGGAAGCGGCGCTGTATCGGCATTTCGCCAGCAAGGCGCAGATGTTCGAGGGCCTGATCGAATTCATCGAGCAAACCGTGTTCGGCCTGGTCAACAAGATCGTCACCGAAGAGCAGGATGGCCTGAAGCAGGTGGAAGGCATTCTCGCGCTGCTGCTCGGTTTTGCCCAGAAGAACCGCGGCATGACGCGCGTGCTTCTCGGCGATGCGCTGGTGAACGAGGACGAGCGCCTGCAACAGCGCATCAACCAGTTCCTCGACCGCATCGAGAGCACGCTCAAGCAGGCGCTGCGCATCGCCTGCACCCAAGGCAAACTGGCTGCCGATGCTGACATCGGTGCCCACGCCAACCTGCTGCTGTGCTACGTCGTCGGTCGCTGGAACCAGTTCGGCAAGAGCGGTTACACGCGCGATCCGATGGCGCAATGGCCTCAGCAATGGGGGATTCTCCGGTCTCAGTTCAAATAGTCGCTGCGGTTGCATCCCCAAATAAAAGCCGCTATATTCCCACCCATGCACTTCTCTACACACATCTCGCAACTGCATTCCACCTTCAGCCTGCTCGCGGCGCTGAAGCTGCGCTCGCGCGCATACTGAACCCACCCCACAAGTATCAAAGCAGGCGGCTCGGTTGGTGCGAGCCGTGGATGAACAATTGCGATGGAGCACAAAATGACTGACAAGATAATCATATTCGACACGACCTTGCGCGACGGCGAGCAAAGCCCCGGCGCATCCATGACCAAAGAGGAGAAATTGCGCATCGCGCGCCAGTTGGAGAAGCTGGGCGTGGATGTGATCGAGGCCGGCTTTGCCGCCGCCAGCCCCGGCGATGCCGACGCGATCCACAGCATTGCCAAGGTAATCGAGCGTTCCACTGTGTGTTCGCTGGCTCGTGCCAGCGAGAAGGATGTGCGCGCGGCGGGCGAGGCGATCAAGCCGGCGAAGCATAAACGTATTCACACTTTTATCGCCACTTCACCCATCCACATGCAGCACAAATTGCGCATGAGCGAAGACCAGGTCGTGGAGCGCGCGGTACAGGCGGTGAAATGGGCGCTGGAATACACCGACGATGTCGAGTTTTCCGCAGAGGATGCCGTACGCTCGGACATGGATTTTCTGGTGCATATCTTCAATGAGGTCATCAAGGCAGGTGCGAAGACACTGAACGTGCCGGATACGGTGGGCTACAGCATCCCGGTGTTGTGGGGCGAGCGTTTCAAACAGTTGATTGCGCGCGTGCCCAACAGCGACAAGGTCATCTGGTCCACGCATTGCCACAACGATCTGGGCATGGCCTCGGCCAATTCGCTGGCCGCCGTCATGAACGGCGCGCGCCAGGTGGAATGCACCATCAACGGTCTGGGCGAGCGCGCGGGCAACGCGGCATTGGAAGAGGTGGTGATGTCGATCAAGACGCGCCGCGACATTTTCACCTGTGATACGAATATCGACACTACGCAGATCGTGCCGACGTCCAAGCTGGTTTCCAGCATCACAGGTTACCCGGTGCAGCCGAACAAATCCATCGTCGGAGCAAATGCTTTCGCGCACGAGTCCGGCATCCATCAGGACGGTGTGCTCAAACATCGCGAGACCTACGAGATCATGCGCGCCGAGGATGTGGGCTGGGGCGCGAACAAGATGGTGATGGGCAAGCACTCGGGTCGAGCCGCGTTCCGCGCGCGTTTGCAGGAATTGGGCATCGTGCTGGACGGGGAAGAGGCGGTGAACGCAGCGTTTGTCCGCTTCAAGGATCTGGCGGACAAGAAGCATGATATCTTTGACGAGGACTTGCAGGCTCTGGTGAGCGACGAAGAAGCAACGCAAGTGAGCGAACATTTCCGTCTGGTGGCGATGGGCGCACACTCCGAAACCGGAGCAACGCCTGTGGCGCGTGTGGTGATGAGCGTCGGCGGCAAAGAACATCAAGCCGATGCTCAGGGCGGCGGTCCGGTGGATGCGACATTCAAGGCTATCGAGCAGATCGCCAAGAGTGGCACAGAGTTATTGCTGTATTCTGTGAATAACATCACCAGTGGCACCGATGCGCAGGGTGAAGTGACGGTGCGTCTGTCCAAAGGTGGGCGCGTGGTCAACGGCCAGGGCGCGGATACCGATATCGTGGTGGCATCGGCCAAGGCATACCTGAATGCGCTGAACAAACTGGATGCAGGCGCGGTGCGGGCGCATCCGCAACTGTAAGGAGAAGCGACATGAAGCGTACATCTTTGTTGGGAGCATTCACACTGGGCGTTCTGTTCCCGGCGCACATGGCGCTGGCTGCTGCTGCGGATGGCGACCAGAACCAGGTCGTGAAGCCGACGGTGACCAAAGTCAAAACTGCCACCGGTTCGCGTCTGCACGAGACCAAGAGAAAAAAAACTGAGGTGACCGTTGGGAAACAAGCCCGGCGAAGCGCTCAGCAGCCTTCGGCTGCAGGTGACGCGCAAAGGCCGGGAAAGCCGGACGAAGGATCGGTGAATCTGCGAGGTGTACGTGGCTGATGTCTGTTCCCGAGCCTATTAAGGGCGTCGAAAGACGCCCTTTTTCTTTTGGGGGAAGCGAAGTGGTCTCCGCTCAGTAACCATGCTGTTGCCGCCATTGTTCGGCATCTGCACGGCGGTTTTCTGTTTGGGGAGGGATCGTGAACATCGGCTTGCTCGCGTTGAAGAGCAGCTCTGTTGTTTGCACGAATTTTTTCTTTTCCAGCGCGATATCCAGTGCTGTTTTGCCTTGTGCATTCTGCACTCTGAAATCCGCCCCATGGCTGATCAATAACCGTACGATGTCGGAATAGCCCTTCTCGGCAGCCAGATGCAGTGGCGTCATGCCCTCCACTTCAAAGTTGACCGTCGCATTCGTTGCAAGCAGTTGCTGAAGTGTGATCATGTCTCCTTTTGCGATCGCCAACATGATGCTTCGGCGTGCGTTGGCAGCCTGAGAGACCGGATCTTCATGTGTCGTCGGCAATAACTTGAGAAAGCGATTCAACAGCGTGAGTGCGATCAGGGCACCAAGCGATATCAATAGCACTACCTGGCTGATCCCCAATTCGGCAGCCAACTCGGAGGGGAGGTTCGCACCGATGGCCAGAATGCAGATCGTCAATAACAGGAACATCTGCAAGTAGCGGAACATCGCCACGATGACGATGGCCGACAAGGAGGCCAGAAGCACCTTGCGGTCGACCATGCTGCCCAGTAGTGAATCGGGAAGATTGGCAAGAAAGCTCATCACCGAAGCGGCGAGCAAGATCAGTACTTCGCTGGATTTGAACTGGACTTTCACAATGACCTCCCGCTACAGATGAACACAAAGGGTTTTCGTTCCGACACTGCCAGTCGGTACGATGTTGTTGAGGAAAATGAAGCGAATGATCCGCACCGGAGCGAACAGACATCCGCATTGATTTGCGAAGTGTTCGGGTGATGTGCGCCTGAAACCGGATTTTGCATCGACATGATTGCTCCTTCAAATCATCAAAGCAGGAGCAACCAGAAACTTGCCTGGCGGCCCCGCTATCATAGGTTTTACCCCTTAGACCGGAAACTTTGCGTCCCTGTTTTTCAACAGGTTTGCCTTTTACAGTAGTGATTCGCCCGAAATTTCAGCGAACCCGGTTACATATTTACATACATTAGTTAAGCAATGCAAGTGCCATACCCAAGTTGGGGAACACGGGCCGTGATTTCAGGCCGACTGCTGAATGAAGAGTTGTGCCTGTCCTGCATCGAGTGCGATCTCGGGAAAGTCATGGCGTTCGGTGTGTTCATTCAGGCGCAGATCATATCCGTCGCAGTCGATACCGATCAGCGATCCTTGCGAAGCAGGGCGGGTGGCATTGAGTTGTTCGAGCAGTGCGTCTTCATCATTGGCGAACGTGTTGGGCGGTATTTTGTAATGTTCGGCCTTCACCCAGTGGATGTCACCGAAGCCGCCGATATAGCGCAAGGCCTGCGGCACGATGCGGTAGAACTGGAAATCCGGCATATCGTAATAAGTCTGCGCTTCGGGAAAGTAGCGCCGGTAGCGTTTGCCGGCCAGCTCACGTTCAGGCTCCAGTGCGGCTGTGCCCACTACACTCAGGCGTCCCTGCGTCTGGATGTGCGCGTCTTCCTGATTGTGCGTGATGAGGCTGACGCGCGGGTCGTGCTGGATGTTCTTGGTGTGTTCCGCCAGTGCACTGATGAGGATGAGCAGGCTGCCGTCATGGTCCACCAGATATGGTGTGATGGAGCCGAAGGGGTGGCCGTCGAACTTTTTCGACAAAGTGCTGAGCGCGCCGTAGCGATGGGCGCGCAACAGTTGGCGCGCAGCGCGGGCGGTGGTCTTTGCGTTTGCTTTCTCGGGTATCATGCGGCCATTGTATTCGCTTGTCTGTGCATATGAAACTTCCCAATCTCGGCATCGTCGATTCCTTCCGCTTTCTGCGATATGTCACAGTGCGTCTGCAGGAGGATAGATGTACGCAGATGGCGGCGAGCCTGACTTTCACCACACTGCTGTCGGTGGTCCCGCTCATCACCATCGCGTTGACCTTGTTCTCGGCATTTCCGGTGTTTAACGATTTCTACGCGCACATCAAGGAATTTTTGCTGGCGAACATGCTACCGGAGACCGGCGGCAAGCTGATCACGCGCTATGTGGAGCAGTTCGCGGAAAGTGCTTCACGCCTGACGGCGGTGGGTATCGTATTCCTGGCGGTGACCGCAATGCTGTTGATGCTCACCATCGACAATGCCTTCAACATGATATGGCGCGTGTCCCGTCCGCGCAGTTTGTTGCAGCGCGTGCTGGTGTATTGGGCGGTGATCACACTTGCCCCGTTGCTGGTAGGCGGCAGCTTGTCACTTACCTCATGGCTGGTTGGTTTCTCTGAGGGGTATACGCAGCAGATACCGAATATCAGCATCAGTGTCCTGAAGATCATTCCCGTGATCCTGACGACGGCAGCCTTTACACTGCTGTTCCGTGTCGTGCCCAATCGCTTCGTGCCGATGCGCCACGCCGTCATCGGCGGGGTAATCGCTGCGGTTGCGTTCGAGACGATGAACCGTGCCTTCGCTTTCTACATCGCGCACTTCCCAGCGTACAAGCTGGTCTATGGCGCATTCGCCAGCGTACCGATCTTCCTGTTGTGGATCTATTTTTCCTGGCTGACGGTCTTGTTTGGCGCCATCATCACCGCCTCGCTTTCGCATTGGCGCAGTACGCATTCGCTGCGACTGGATCAGGCAGCAAAACTGTATTACGCCGTTGGTATCCTCAAGCTCATGCACAAGGGGCTTGGCAAGGGCGAGGTGCAGACATTGCCGTCGCTGTCGCGCCAGCTGCGTATCGGCTATGACGATGTTGAACGCATCCTGGACAAGCTGGTTCAGGCCGGGATCGTCGGCAAATTATCCGGATTGGGGTGGAGTATGGTACGCGCGCCGGAAGCGGTGGAGCTGGGCAAGCTACTCAAACTGTTTCTGCTGGACACCGCTAACTTGCCTAAACGCGTCGGGGATGGCGATATCAAGGCATGGTTCACTGCGCTGGAAAAACGTATGCACGAGCCAGCGGGCATGACCCTGAAGGATTTATGGGAAAAGAGTGTGTGATGTATTGATGCGGGTTGGTTTTTAGGCTTTAATGCGCGCCGATTTGCGGTTTGAAATTTTGGGGATATGGAAATGAAATTCATAGAGACGTTGTTTGAAGGCTCGTTGTGGAACAGCCGTTTCATCGTGCTGGCTGCAGTGCTGGGCAGCCTGTTTGCAGGTTTTGCCATCTTTTACATGGCAACGGTGGATGTGGTGTATCTGGTGCAGCATATGCTGCACTATGCCGATGCCGATCTGACTGATGAAGCGCGCAAGTTGCTGCACGACAAGACGGTGTCACATATCGTTGAAGTGGTGGACGGATATCTGCTGGCAACGGTGATGCTGATCTTTTCCTTCGGGTTGTACGAGTTGTTCATCAGCGACATCGATCAGGCGCATGACGGCGAGTCCTCCAGCAAGATTCTGGTGATCGACAATCTGGACGATCTGAAATCGCGTCTGGCCAAGGTGATCATCATGATCATGATCGTGACCTTGTTCGAAGAGGCGCTGAACATGAACATCTCGCAACCGATCGATCTGCTCTATATGGGTGGCAGCATCGCCCTGATCGCATTGGCGCTGTATTGGACCCATGCCTCGGAAGGAAAGCATGCCGAAGAGCAGCATGAGGAAGAAGCGGGCGCAGAAGTCGAGGCGAAACACTGATGAAACTCGGGAGCCTGCTGTGTGCACTCATCCTGCTGCTGATGACTGTCAACGCGACTGCCAAGGATTTCGTCTTCAAGGACATGCAGGGCAAGGAGCAGCGCCTGTCCGATTTTCGCGGCAAATGGGTGCTGGTCAATTTCTGGGCGACCTGGTGTCCACCCTGCCTGGAAGAGATCCCCGATCTGGTGGCACTGCATGAAGCGCACAAGGGCAAGGATATCGTCGTCATCGGCGTTGCGCTCGATTCAAGCAAGGAATCCGTCACCGAATTCGTCGCCAGGAAGCAGATATCCTACCCTATCGTTGTGGGTGATTACGACATGGCAGACCAGATCGGCGAGGTGAACGTATTACCCACATCGTATATGTTCGACCCGGCGGGCAAGCTGGTGAGTTTTCAGGAAGGGGTTGTGACGCGCGGCAGCGTCGAGTCCTACATCAAGAGCAAAAACAAAAAGAAATAAGCTAGCTGGTACGCTGGGAGATTTGCGGTTTGGCCCAATGCTTGTGCCATGCGGCTTTAACCATGTTGGGATATTCATCTTTGCCCACGCTGCCGTTGTAGCGTCCCAATGCGCGATACAGATCGCCATGTTCCTTATCTAGGTAGTAACGCAGGATGGTGCAGCCGTAACGCAGGTTGGTGCGCAGATGGAACAGGTTGTGCTCGTGTGCGCCGATGGATTTGGTCCAGAACGGCATGACTTGCATATAGCCGCGAGCACCTGCTTTCGAGATCGCATACTTTCTGAAGCCGCTCTCCACTTCGATCAAGCCCAGCACCAAGTGCGGATCCAGACCCGCGCGTGTGGCTTCGTAATGCACCGTACTCAATAGATCAAAACGGTATTCCGCATCAGGGATGCGTTTTGCAAGTCGTTGCGACATTTCGTCCAGCCACAACTGCGCTTCCTGTTGCGAAGTGAATGCCAGCTTGGGAGCAGCCTGATCCGATACTGCGCGTTGCAACATGCTGCGCACGCTTGCCGAAAGTGCTTCTTCTTTCTGGGTTCCAGCCTGCGCGCTAACGGCAAAACAAACACCCGCTGCCACGAAGGACAACAAGAGCAAGGGTTTGTGAAATGCCGCAATCGACCTCATAGTTTGGATTGTACGAGCTTGGCCACATCTTGCAAGGGCACGACTTGTGCGGCGGCGTCGCGGCGACCCTGATATTCGACATTGCCCTCTTTCAAACCGCGGTCGCCGATGACGATGCGGTGCGGAATGCCGATCAGCTCCAGATCGGCGAACATCACACCGGGACGCTCGTCACGGTCGTCCAGCAACACCTCAATGCCTGCCGCAGTGAGTTCTGTATACAACTGTTCCGCCATGTTGCGCACCGCTTCGCTCTTCTTGATGCCGATGGGCGCGATGGCGACCTGGAATGGTGCCATGCCGGCGGGCAGATTGATGCCGCGCGAGTCGTAATTCTGCTCGATGGCGGCAGCCACGATTCGCGACACGCCGATGCCGTAACAACCCATCTCCATGATCTGCGCCTTGCCGTTCTCGTCCAGATAAGTGGCTTGCAGCGCTTCGGAATACTTGGTGCGCAACTGGAAGATGTGGCCGACTTCGATGCCGCGACACAGTTCCAGCGTGCCCTTGCCGTCCGGCGAGGCATCACCTGCGATCACGTTGCGGATGTCGGCGATCTCGTCCGGTTCTTGCAGATCGCGCCCCCAATTGATCCCGGAAGTGTGGAACTTGGGCTTGTTGCTACCAGCGACGAAATCCCCCATGACTGCGACCGAGCGATCCGCGATGACGCGGGTCTGGCTACGATCAATGTCGACCGGCCCGAGGAATCCAGGCGGGCAACTGAAAAAGGCGCGAATCTCATCTTCACGCGCAAAGCGGAAATCGGACAAACCGGCCAATTTGCTCACTTTGACTTCGTTCAGGTTGTGGTCGCCACGGATCAGCAGGATGACCAGCTTTTCTGCGGCGATGACGGCCAGCAGTTTGACAGTGCGCTGCAGCGGAATGCCGAGCAATGCAGCCACGTCTTCGCAAGTAGTCTGGCTGGGGGTGGATACGTCGTGCATGGCTTCCGAAGCAGCCGGTCGCCCCGTTGCAGGGGCTACCGCTTCGGCCAGTTCCACGTTGGCGGCGTAATCCGAGTTTGGGCAGAACGCCAAACCGTCCTCGCCGGAATCGGCCAGCACATGGAACTCATGCGAGCCGGAGCCGCCGATGGCGCCTGTGTCTGCGGCCACAGCGCGGAACTGCAGTCCCAAGCGGGTGAAGATGCGGCTGTAAGTCTCGTACATCACGCGGTAAGTGTCTTCCAGGCTCTCGAAGCTGCTGTGGAAGGAGTATGCGTCTTTCATCACGAACTCGCGCGCGCGCATCACGCCGAAACGCGGACGCACTTCGTCGCGGAACTTGGTCTGGATCTGGTAGAAGTTCAGGGGCAGTTGGCGATAGCTTTTAATTTCTCGCCGCGCGATGTCGGTGATGACCTCTTCGTGAGTGGGGCCGAAACAGAACAGGTTGTTGTGCCTGTCCTTGATTTTGAGCATCTGCGGGCCGAACACGTCCCAGCGCCCGGTCTCCTGCCACAGTTCGGCGGGTTGCACCGCTGGCATCAGCAACTCGATGCCGCCGCTCTTGTCCATCTCTTCGCGCACCACTGCTTCGACCTTGCGCAGCACGCGCAAGCCAAGCGGCATCCATGTGTAGAGGCCGCTGGAGAGTTTACGGATGTAGCCAGCGCGCAGCATCAGGCGATGACTGGGCAACTCCGCTTCAGAAGGGGCTTCTTTCAGGGTGGAGATAAAAAATCGTGAAACGCGCATATTCAGTACTCATCGTGCTTGTTGGAAGGCGCGATTCTACTGCAAGGCGCGGCTTCCGTCTTTCCAGCGGGTGTGAAATGTGGAACAATCCATCACATTGAAAAACGGAGTGGGGCGAATCATGATAGACCGAGAAGGTTATCGCCCGAATGTCGGCATCATTCTGACTAACGCAAAGAATCAGGTATTTTGGGGTAAGCGCATCAGGCAGGACGCATGGCAGTTCCCGCAGGGCGGCATCCAGCACGGTGAGACTCCGGAGCAGGCGATGTACCGCGAGCTGCACGAGGAAGTCGGCCTGCAATCCAGCCATGTCCAGATACTGGGGCGTACCCGCGATTGGATGCGTTATGAAGTGCCGCAAAGTTGGGTAAAGCGCGAATCGCGCAGCAACTACAAAGGGCAGAAGCAGATCTGGTTCTTGCTGCGCCTGGTCGGGCGCGATTGCGATGTGTCATTGCGTGCGTCCGGGCATCCCGAGTTCGATGCCTGGCGCTGGACGGATTACTGGGTCGAACTGGACAATGTGATCGAGTTCAAGCGTGATGTATATCGCATGGCACTGAACGAGTTGGTGCGTTATCTTCCGTCTTTAAAGTGTGCAAGTGTCAGAGAGCCGTTCAGAAAGTTTTCCGGTAATGAAGCGGAAGTATCAAAGCAGTCAATACAAGGAGAGTAGTCATGAAAAAGAATTTCGAACCATTGATCAGTCATCCATTCAAGGCGGGTTCAGGTTTCGCCAGGCCGACACAGGTCTTGTCCCAGAACGTCAAACTGGGCGACCCTGCCGTCAATGTGATGACCGATCTGCGCAGCGTCTCTGTGGTCAATGTGCGCACCATGACAAGATTGGACAAAGCGAATGCCAAGATGATCCGTTATGGCGTGCGGACTTTGCTGGTACTGGACGATTCGGAAAAAGTTACCGGTGTTTTGACCGCAACCGATGTGCTGGGCGATAAGCCAGTGCGTTTCCTGCAAGAGATGGGGGGTACACATGCCGATATCTTGGTGCGCGACGTGATGACGGTGCAGCGCGATCTGGAAGTATTGAAGCTGGATGATGTGCTGGATGCCAAAGTGGGCGATATCCTCGCCACCTTGAAGGTGGCCGGACGCCAGCATGCGATGGTGGTCGAAGAGAGCGAAGACGGCAGCCACAATGTGCGCGGCCTGTTCTCTGCAACGCAGATCGCGCGTCAGATGGGGGTTCAGATCAACACTGCGGAAGTGGTCAAGGTATTTGCCGAGATCGAGGCGGCAGTCGGTTCGCACTGAATTCGAGTGAACACTTTGCAATAAAAAAGCCCGCGTCATGCGGGTTTTTTATGTGTGACAAACCTTTCAGTGCTTTCCGGTGCTGCCGAAGCCGCCCGTGCCGCGATGGCTGATCGGGAACTCCTCCACGATATTGAATTGCACCTGTGCCACCGGCACGATCACCAGTTGCGCGATGCGCTCCATCGGCATCAACGCGAACGGATGATGGCCACGGTTCCAGATCGAGATGAATATCTGCCCCTGATAATCGGAGTCGATCAACCCGACCAGATTGCCCAGCACGATGCCGTGTTTGTGGCCAAGGCCTGAGCGCGGCAGGATCATTGCCGCATAGTGCGGGTCGTTCAGGTGCAGGGCGATGCCGCTGGGAATGAGTTCGCACTGCCCCGGCTGGATGGTCATGCTGGTTTCGATGCAGGCGCGCAAGTCTATCCCGGCTGAACCTGAGGTGGCATAGGCGGGCGGGTGTTCATGCAGGCGCGGGTCGAGAACCTTCACATCCACTTTTTTCATTTTGCATTCCCTTTCTTGTAAAGCGTAGCGGCATGGCGCAACAGTGCCCGTGCCAGAGTGAGCTTGTCGGCGCGCGGCAACAAATGTTCGCCCGCATCGTCGAACAACACCAGTTCATTGTCGTCGCTGCCGATGGCATCTTGCGCCAGATTGGCGGCCAGCAGCGGGATGTTCTTTTTCTTGCGTTTTTCGGTCGCGTGCTCGCGCAGCTTCTCGCTCTCCGCCGCAAAGCCCACGCAGAACGGCGGCTTGGGCAGATTGGCAACATAAGCAAGGATGTCCGGGTTGGGAACGAGTTCCAGTGTCAGCGGGGAGCCATCCTTTTTGATCTTCTGTTCGCTGGCTTGTGCGGGGCGGTAATCGGCCACTGCTGCGACAGCGATGAACAAGTCGGTTTGGGACACTTCTTGTTTCACCGTCTCGAACATCTCGGCGGCACTGGTGACGTCCACCACCTGCGCGCCATTCGGTTTGTTCAGTGCTGTCGGGCCGGACACCAGCGTAACTTCCGCGCCCATCTCCAGCGCAGCCTGTGCGATGGCATAGCCCATCTTGCCGCTGCTGCGGTTGGTGATGCCGCGCACCGCGTCGATGGCTTCATAGGTGGGGCCGGCAGTGATGAGCACCTTCACGCCGCTTAATCCCCTCTCCCTCTGGGGGAGGGCTAGGGAGGGGGCCGGATTTTGCAGCGCATTAAGGATATCCCGCGCCAACTCCTCCGCCTCCACCATCCTCCCCATACCCTCTTCGCCGCAGGCTTGTGCGCCGCTAGCCGGGCCCAGCAGCGTCACTCCATCGGCGATGAGGCGCTGCACATTGCGCTGTGTGGCCGCATTCGCCCACATCTGCTTGTTCATCGCCGGGGCGACCAGCAAGGGGCAATCGCGAGCCAGGCAAAGGGTTGAGAGCAGGTCGTCGGCCAGCCCGGTCGCCAGCTTGGCGATGAAATCCGCCGAAGCGGGGGCGATCACGATGGCGTCTGCAACGCGGCTGGTGTGGATATGCGCCATGCCCTTGTCGTCCTGCCACTGGTCGATCAGCACCGGGTTGCCGGTGAGCGCCTGCATCGTGGCAGGCGTGATGAAATGCGTCGCCGCCTCCGTCATCGCCACCTGCACGGTGATGCCCTGCTTCACCAGCAGGCGTGCCAGCTCCGCCGCCTTGTAGGCTGCGATGCCGCCGGTGATACCGAGCACGATGCGTTTTGTCTGAACTGGATCCATAGTGCTGCGCATCTTAGCAAGAAAGTGCGCGCGATGGCGCAGGCTCACGCAATGGTCTTAGTTATAGATGGGTATATAGGCCGAACGACATATTGACGAGGGAAGAGCGGATGGTTAGGGTGGGTTCATCCGGTGGTGATGAATGGGGGGGCGACTAGATGATTTTCAACATCACATATTCATTTCATCTTACATTCAGTAACCGAAACAAGGCGAAATCATGAGTATTCCCGATTGGCCTTCGGGTGAACGTCCGCGAGAGAAGCTCCTCCAGCGTGGTGCTGCTGCGTTGTCCGACGCCGAGTTGCTGGCGATCTTTCTGCGTACCGGCGTGGTCGGCAAGAGCGCGGTGGACTTGGCGCGCGAGCTGCTGACCCGGTTCGGCAGTCTGACGCAATTGTTCGCGGCGAGCGAAAAGGAGTTCTGCGAGATACATGGTCTGGGGCAAGCCAAGTTCGTGCAGTTGCAGGCGGTGGTGGAGATGGCGCGGCGCGCCTTGCATGAGGAGATGAAGACGGGCGACGCGCTGAATTCGCCGCGTGCGGTGCGCGAGTATCTGCAATTGCTGCTGGGCGGTCGGCCGCAGGAGGTGTTCGCGGCGATCTTTCTGGATGCGCAGCACCGGGTGATCGCTTCCGAGGAGTTGTTTCAGGGGACGCTGACGCAGACCAGTGTCTATCCGCGCGAGGTGGTGAAGCGGGCCTTGCATCACAATGCGGCCGCCATGATCTTTGCGCATAACCATCCAAGCGGTGTGGCGGAGCCAAGCCAGTCCGACCGCTTGCTCACTGACGCGCTGAAGCAGGCATTGCAGTTGGTGGATGTGCGTGTGCTGGATCATTTTATCGTGGCGGGGGCGGGTTGCCTGTCCTTCGCCGAAAAAGGGTTGTTGTAGAGACCTCATTCTTTATCAGGTCATATTTTGACTGGCCTGCTTCTTGCTGAAAAACCGTAGATTCCCTTTGACAAGGTATGTGGTTATCTGGATAATCGCGCGCTCTTTAATGGAGGGGTGGCCGAGTGGTTAAAGGCAGCAGACTGTAAATCTGCCCTCTCAGAGTACGAAGGTTCGAATCCTTCCCCCTCCACCAGATATTGCAGTTTGCTGTTTAAAGTGGGCCGGTTTGGGTTCTGTGCGGGAGTAGCTCAATGGTAGAGCTGAAGCCTTCCAAGCTTATGACGAGGGTTCGATTCCCTTCTCCCGCTCCAGTGTTTTATATGTAGGCCCATGTGGCTCAGTGGTAGAGCACTCCCTTGGTAAGGGAGAGGTCGTGAGTCCGATTCTCACCATGGGCACCATTTTTTTGTGATTAATGTTTTGCATTGATAGGGGATAAATCATGGCAAAGAGCAAATTTGAACGTACGAAGCCGCACGTAAACGTAGGCACGATTGGCCACGTCGACCACGGCAAGACCACCCTGACCGCGGCGATCACCATGGTATTGTCGAAGAAATT
>Ga0265314_10004033_pt1 | contig 13883 bp, 16 predicted proteins | sample 4126metaG_FD_203106 | JGI IMG/M metagenome (GOLD analysis project Ga0265314, IMG submission 203106) | Rhizosphere microbial communities from Carex aquatilis grown in University of Washington, Seatle, WA, United States - 4-1-26 metaG | ecosystem: Host-associated > Plants > Roots > Rhizosphere >... | reverse complement strand
TGATCGCGGTCTTCCGGTTCGCGCATGAGCAGCGCGCCGACGCGTTCGAGCCAGGTGGGTTTGGGAGGGCTATCGCTCATGCTTGTCGTACGTTCTTTTTGGGTTTTCTCGCCGCCGTTTGCGCGACGTCGCGATACGGGTCGGCATAACCGAGGCGCGCAAGTATGCGCGTCTCCAGATTTTCCATGCGCGTTGCGTCGTGCGCACGTTCGTGATCGAAGCCTTGCAAATGCAGCATGCCGTGCACCGTGAGGTGCGCGTAGTGTGCTTCGCGGCGCATGCCCTGCCGGTTGGCTTCGCGCGCGACGACCGGCGCGCAAATCGCAATATCGCCTTCCAGCGGACTCTTTTGCGAGTAAATGAAAGTCAGCACGTTCGTCGCGTAGTCGCGCCCGCGGTAGTTGAGGTTGAGCTCGCGCGCTTCGCGCTCGCCGACGAGGCGCAGCGTGACCCGCGCATTTTTGCGCAGCGCCGCGCGCGCCCACAACCGTAACTTGGCAGGCAGCGGCAGTTGCGCGCAGCGGGTGCCATATTGAATCGTGAGCGCCAATTCAGGCGTCCGGCCCGGCTTGCGCTTTGGTGTGCCGCTCATAGGCGTTTACGATCCGTTGCACCAGCGGGTGGCGCACCACGTCGCTTGATTGAAAGTGGGTAAAGGCGATGCCGCGCACGCGCTTCAATACCGTGGCGGCCTCGATCAGGCCGCTCTTGTGGCCGCGCGGCAGGTCGATCTGCGTGACGTCGCCCGTGACGACCGCCTTGCTGCCGAAGCCGATGCGGGTCAGGAACATCTTCATCTGCTCGGGTGTCGTGTTTTGCGCTTCATCGAGAATGACGAACGCCTGGGAGAGCGTGCGCCCGCGCATGAATGCAAGGGGCGCGACTTCGATCGCGCTGCGCTCCAGCAGTTTCGCCACCTTGTCGTAACCCATCAGATCGTACAGCGCGTCGTAGAGAGGCCGCAGGTACGGATCGACTTTCTGCGCCATGTCGCCGGGCAGAAAACCCAGGCGCTCGCCGGCTTCGACCGCCGGGCGCACGAGCACGATGCGCTTGACGTTGTCGCGTTCGAGCGCATCGACGGCGCACGCGACCGCGAGGTAAGTCTTGCCGGTGCCCGCGGGTCCGATGGCGAACGTGATGTCGTGCGCCTGGATTTGTTTCAAATAACCGACCTGGCGGGGCGTGCGTCCGTGCAGATCGGGCCGGCGCGTTTTTAATTGCGGCGCGTTGTCGTTCATCGTGGGTTGCGCGCGCGCCACTTCGATGAGGCCAAGCTGCACGTCTTCGACCGAGAGGCTGTGCCTGGCCTTGGCGTAGAATTTCTCCAGCGCCTGCGCCGCAAGGTGCGTCTGCCCGGGCTGGCCGGTCAGCGCAAAGCGCTCGCCGCGCCGCGCGATCACCACGTCGAACGCGGTTTCGATCTGGCGCAGGTTCTCATCCAGCACGCCGCACAAATTGGCGAGCCGCTGGTTGTCGACCGGCGTAAAGGCGACTTCGGCGGGTTTCAAGCGTGTACGAGCTCGATCTTGCCGCGGAGCGTATGCGAAAGCGCAGCGGTAATGGTGACGTCGACGAATTGCCCGATAAGCCGCGTCGCGCCGGCGAAATTGACGATGCGGTTGTTGTCCGTGCGGCCCGCCAGATCGCGTGCGTCTTTTTTTGATGCGCCTTCCACCAGTACGCGCTGGGTTGTGCCGAGCATGGCTGCACTGATGCTCGACGCCTGCGCGTCGAGCAATGCCTGCAGTTCGCGCAGGCGCGCGAGCTTGATGTCGTGCGGCGTGTCGTCCGGCAGGGCCGCTGCGGGCGTGCCCGGGCGCGGGCTGTAGACAAAACTGAAACTCGCGTCGAAGACCACTTCTTCGATCAGCTTCAGGGTGGCCGCGAAGTCGGCGGCGGTTTCACCCGGAAAGCCGACGATAAAATCGGAGGAAATCGAAATGCCGGGCCGGACCTTGCGCAACCGGCGCACGATGGATTTGTACTCGAGCACGTTGTAGCCGCGTTTCATTTGCGCGAGCATGCGGTCGGAACCCGCCTGCACCGGCAGGTGCACGTGATTCACGAGTTGCGGCAGGCGCGCGTACACGTCTATCAGGCGCTGCGTGAATTCGCGCGGGTGCGATGTCGTATAGCGCAGGCGCTCGACGCCCGGGATCTCCGCCACGTATTCGAGCAGCAAGGCGAGATCAACAGGTTCACTTTGCACGGCGCCACCGGATTCACGTACCGCTCCGCGGTAAGCGTTCACGTTTTGCCCGAGCAGCGTGATTTCCTTGACACCTTGTTGGGCCAGCTCGGCGACCTCGGTCAGGACGTCGTCGAGCGGACGGGACACTTCCTCGCCGCGCGTGTAGGGCACCACGCAAAACGTGCAGTACTTGCTGCAGCCTTCCATGATCGATACGAAAGCGCTGCCGCCCTCGACGCGGGCCGGCGGCAGGCGATCGAATTTTTCGATTTCCGGGAACGAAATATCGACCTGCGGCTGGCCGCTCGCGCGCCGCGCCGCGATCATGGCCGGCAGGCGATGCAGCGTTTGCGGACCGAATACCAGGTCCACGTAGGGCGCGCGCGTGACGATCGCGGCGCCTTCCTGGCTCGCGACGCAACCGCCTACTCCGAGGATAAGATCGGGGCGCTGCTGCTTCAGATGCTTGATGCGGCCCAGGTCATGGAAAACTTTTTCCTGGGCTCTTTCGCGTACCGAACACGTATTGAAGAGGATCACGTCGGCGTCTTCGGGGGTTGCGGCCGCCACCATGCCGTGCGCCGCATGCAGCACGTCCGCCATCTTGCCCGAGTCGTACTCGTTCATCTGGCAACCGAAGGTCTTGATGTAAAACTTGGACGGCACGCGGGGCTGTTACTTCTGACCGAACTGCGCCTGTTCCTGCGGCGTAAGTATATAGATGCGTCCGATGTCGCCATTCATGTCGGGGACCACCGCGACGTCGGCACCCGGCGGCAACGCGCCATGCACGACGGTCCGGTTATTCTGATCGTAGATGACGCCACCGGGAGCGAGTTTGGCGCGGGTGCCGCCTATATTGATATAGGGCAGCGGATACTGTTCCTGGCCGATGGTCGCGCGCTTGGCATTCGCGGGCAGCGTGCGAAACTGCGCATAGGCCGAGCCAGCCGCAACCATGAGCACGGCCAGCACGCAGGGCAGCAGTTTTCGTAAGACCTCGATCAGGTGCTTCAAGCGGAATCTAAACCCTTTTAAATCAGATGGCTGCATTATAACCGAGTCGGCATCACCGAGGTTGGGGCCGCGCATTATTCGGAAATGATCACGCCGCGCTTACGATGGCCCAGACCATAGTGCTGGACGCCGGCGAAAGAGAAAAGGGCCTGCGGTTTCGCAAGCCCTTTTCCGTCCATATTGGTGGTGATGGGTGGAATTGAACCACCGACCTTGGCGTTATGAGTGCCACGCTCTAACCGACTGAGCTACATCACCAAAACGTGAATTTTCGTTGCCCCGGGCGGACCAGTCAATCGACCGCGCGCAACGCCTGCCAAAACCTGACATTTACGCCATCCAGCGCGTTTTGTTCATGTCGGGCACTCGCAGTGAAGGCGCCGGAGTCTAGATTTCGACCCCTGATTTGTCAAGATTTCCCGTTTATCGCCGGGCGCTGACCGCCGGGCGGCGCATTTTGCGGACTTGCGTCTGCGCCATTAAACTGCGCCTTCCTGTTGTGATGATCGATAGCTATGGATTTTGACGTCATTGTCGTTGGCGCGGGCTTGGTCGGCGCGAGTTTCGCGCTGGCGCTTGATGGCGCCGGATTGCGGATTGCGGTCGTTGATACGCACGTCCCGCAGACGGCGAGCGACCCAGTCGATTGGGACAGCCGCATCTATGCCATCAGCCCCGGCGGCGTCGCGTTTATGCAGGAGTGCGGCGCGTGGGACAAGCTTGACGCCGCGCGGCTGTGTCCGGTCGAAGATATGCAGGTCTTTGGCGACGATGAAATTTCCGCACTCGATTTCGGCGCGTATGCCGCCGGCCTGCGCGAACTCGCTGTGATCGCCGAGAATCGCGAGTTGCAACGCGTGTTGTGGCAGGAGCTCGGTTGTGCGGAACATGTCGAGGTTTTCGCGCCCGCGGCTTGCCGCGAACTGACTTTCGAGCCTGACGCGGCGCTGCTTGCATTGGCGGACGGACGCACACTGCGCGCGCGCTTGATCGTCGGTGCCGACGGCGCGGAATCGTGGGTGCGCACGCAGGCCGGAATCGAAGTCGCCGCGCGACCGTACGCGCAGACGGCCGTGGTGGCCAATTTCACGACCGCGCTGCCGCATCACGGCGTCGCGACGCAGTGGTTTCAACGCAACGGCATACTGGCTTTGCTGCCGCTGCCGGGTGAGCGAGTGTCCATGGTGTGGTCGACCGCCACCGGGCACGCCGATGAGCTGCTCGCGCAGAGCGCCGACGGACTCGCCGCGGAAGTCACCGCGGCGGCACACGGCAAATTCGGCGAGTTGCGGGTGATTACGCCGGCGGCGGCGTTTCCGCTGCGGATACAACGCGTGCGGCGCCTGGTGATGCCGCGCCTGGCTTTGATCGGCGATGCTGCGCATAATGTGCATCCGCTCGCCGGGCAGGGCGTGAATCTCGGATTTCGCGACGCACGCGAGTTGGCGCAGGTATTGGCGGGGCGCGGGGCGCAGAGCGACTGCGGCGATTTCCCGCTGCTGCGGCGTTACGAGCGCGCACGCAAGGAAGACATCGCTACCATGCAGTTCACCACGGATACGTTGCAGAGGCTGTTCAATAATGACGACGCGAGGCTTGCGAAGCTGCGCAACTTCGGGCTGCGGCTGGTGAATCGGCAGTCCCGGCTCAAGAACCTTTTAGTGCGTCACGCGGTCGGATAGTGTGCGCTTCGAAATCACCCCCCTTAAGGAACATCATGCATAAAGCCCTTTCAACAGTTGTATTCCTGGCGCTGGCATGCGCCGCTTTCGGCGCCGCCGCGAGCGAGGCGACCGTCAAAGCCGCGCTGCTGAAGAAGTATCCGGAAATACCGGTCGAGAGCGTGATCAAGACGCCGTTGCCCGGCATTTACGAGGTGTTCTCCAACGGCCAGATGATTTATACCGACGAGCAGGCCGCGTATATTTTCATCGATGCGAAGCTGATCGACACCGAGAAAAAACTCAACCTGACCGAAGAGCGCATGAGCAAGCTCACCGCGATCCGCTTCGACCAGTTGCCGCTCAATCTCGCGGTCAAGAAAGTCAAAGGCAAGGGTACGCGCAAGCTCGCCTATTTCGGCGACCCGAATTGCGGCTATTGCAAAAAATTCGAGCAGGACCTGACCAATATCAAGGATGTGACGATCTACGTATTCCTCTACCCGGTGTTGGGCCAGGATTCGGTCGAAAAGGCGAAGTCGATCTGGTGTTCCAAAGACAAAATCAAGGCGTGGGATGATCAACTGGTCAACGGCATTGCACCAACCGCCCCGGGCACCTGCGACACGTCGGCGATCGACAAGACGCTCGCGTTCGGCAAGCAGAAAAATATTACCGGCACGCCGACCATGTTCTTCGTCGACGGCCAGCGCGTGCCCGGCGCGATTCCCGGCGAAATGATCGAGCAGCGTCTCGCCGCCGCTAAATAGCGGCAGCGGTCCGCGTGAAATCCGGCGCGCTGGCGATACGGATGGACGCAGCAGAGACATTGTTCCGGATCCCGGTGCCGGCGTTCGATTCCGTATCGACCCGGGCGTGGATGCGCCTGATCAAAGCGGTGGTGCTGTCATTCATACTGCACCTGGCGCTGCTCATCGGAATACCGGTGAACCCGACCGGCGGTGTCCCGCAAATGGTTACCACCATCACCGCGCGGCTCGTACCCGCCGCTGCGGACAACGAGCCGGTCACCGAAAGCGCGGCCTTGGTACCCGATGTCGCGCCCGCGCCGAGCGTGGACAAACCGCAAAAATCGGCGGACGCAAAGGCCGAAATCAAGCCCGACCCCGTGCGCACAATCGAACGGCCGGCGTCGTCGCCGGCGAGCGGCATCGAGGTGCCGTTCATACGCGACCCGACTTATTACCCGGCGAAACAACTCGACGTCTATCCGCAACCGCTGGGCGAGATCCGGCTCGATTATCCGGAGTCCGCGGCCAGCGCAAAAGTCGACGGGCGTCTGCTGGTGCTCTTGCTGATCGACGAATTCGGCATGGTCAACGATGCGTCTATCGTCGAATCGCAACCGCAGGGATATTTTGAAGACGCCGCCTTGGCGGTATTCCGTGCCGCGCGGTTTTCTCCCGCACAAAAGCAGGGGCACGCGGTGAAAAGCCGCGTGTTGCTGCAGGTCAAATATCTATACGGTCAATCCGCCGGCGCGATGCACTAGTTCGCAGCGGGTAACGCATAACCGTTTGGCAGCAGCACCCACATCTTGCCGTTCTGGCGCATGCGGCCCGCGAGCGACGCAGCTTCTTCGCCGAATCCCCAGAAAAAATCCGCACGCACCGCGCCGCGAATTGCGCCGCCGGTATCCTGCGCGAGCATCAGGCGGTTGAGCGGCTGGCGCGCATTCGGCATGGTCGTTGAGAGAAACACCGGCGCACCCAATGGTATGTAGCGCGTGTCTACCGCAATGCTGCGCCGCGCGGTCAGCGGCACACCCAGCGCGCCGAGCGGGCCGGGCAAGTCGCGCGGCATTTCGCGGAAGAACACATAGCTCGCGTTATAGTTGAGCAGCTCCTGCAATTTCCCGGGATTCTGTTTGGCCCACGCCTTGATGCCCTGCATCGACGCTTTTTCGAGCGGCAGATCGCCGCGGTCGACGAGCAGCCGGCCGATCGAACGATAGGGATAGCCGTTCTGATCGGCATAACCGAGCATGATGGTGTCCGTGCCGTCGAGCTTGACGCGGCCCGAGCCCTGGACCTGCATGAAGAAGAGTTCGACTGAATCCTCGACCCATACGATTTCCTTGCCTGTCACAGGGGCGCTGCCGTTTTCGATTTGCGCGCGGTTGAAGTACGGGACCACGCGCCTGCCGTCGACGCGGCCGCGCAGCCGCAGGGTTTTGAGTTCGGGATAGGCTTCGCCGAGATCGATCACGAGCAGATCGTCGGGCACGCCGTAGACCGGGACGTGGTAGCGGGCGCTGCGCTTGCGGCTGCCATTCAGCAACGGTTCGTAGTAACCGGTAACGAGGCCGCTGTCGGTGCCGTCGGGATTGACGACCTGGTACGGCGTGAAGTTGGTTTCGAAGAAACGCACGACCGTTTCGCGCGACGGGTCCTCCAGTGCCGCGGCAACACTGCACGCCGATTGCCACGCGGCCTGATTCTTGAGCGCGCCGCAGCTCGCGATAAACGCGCTCCATGCGAGTTGCGGATTGTCATCGCGCCAGTTAGCAACGGCATCCCACCCCGTCGCGTGCAACGGGCTGACGGCGACGGGTGGTTTCGGCGCAGGCGTTTCTGCTGTCGGCGCAGGCACGGGAACCGACGGCGCTGGAACGGGCGCGGTCGGTTTGCCCGGCACGATCGTTTCGCACGCGGCGAGCAGCATCAGCGCGGTCACGGCGAGGCTGCGGAGTATCATCATGGAACGGATGCGACGCACGATGCGCCGAAGTATATAACACCGAAAGTTGATGAGACAGGCTCTATATGATTTGGTTTCTGCTCGAAGCGGGCGCCGCGCTCGCGTTGTTGATATTCATCGTGTGGTGGACGTGGCCGAAAAAGCCGCCCGATCATCACGGCGATTGACGGGCATTCTTGCGCACTGCTCGCGCGCTTTGTTCGTCAGTGCAGCACGCGCGGAATTGACAGCGTGAATTCCGGTATTGTCGCCTCGAACTGCAGGCCGTCGTCGCCGACCATCTGATAAGTGCCGCGCATGGTGCCCACCGGCGTCGCAAGCGCGGTGCCGCTCGTGTATTCGAAACTCTGGTCCGGCCGCAAAGTAGGCTGCTCGCCGACCACGCCGAGCCCGCGCACTTCCTGCAACTGGTTGTTGGCGTCGGTGATGATCCAGTGGCGGCTGATCAACTGCGCCGCGACCGTGCCGGTATTCTTGAGCGTGATCGTGTAAGCGAAAACGTAACGGCCGCGTTCGATGTCCGACTGTTCGGGCACGTAAGTCGTGCGCGTCGTTATGGTGATCTCGTATTTTTTATCGGTGGCCATGGGTGTTGTTCGGCTGTGCATAGTGCCGGGCCCATTGCACACTATTTTGGCCGCGGCGGCAACCGAGCATGCATCGCCGCTATGAGAAAAACCGCATTACCGGTTAGAATCCGCCCATGTACCGGATAGCTCCCAGCCTGTTGTCGGCCGATTTCGCGCGCTTGGGTGACGAAGTCAAAAGCGTCGTTGCGGCCGGCGCCGATCTCATTCACTTCGACGTGATGGATAACCATTACGTACCGAATCTGACCATCGGCCCGCTGGTGTGCGAAGCGCTGCGGCCGCACACGACGGTGCCGATCGACGTGCACCTGATGGTCAAGCCGGTGGACCGCATCATTCCCGATTTCGCGAAGGCGGGCGCCAACATCATTTCGTTTCATCCCGAAGCGTCGGAGCACGTCGACCGCACGATTGCGCTCATCAAGGAGCACGGCTGCAAAGCGGGCCTGGTGTTCAATCCCGCTACGCCGCTCGACTATCTGGATTACGTGCTCGATAAACTGGACCTCGTGCTGATCATGTCGGTCAACCCGGGCTTCGGCGGGCAAAAATTCATACCCGGCGCACTGGCCAAGCTGCGCGCAGTGCGCGCGCGCATCGCGGCCAGCGGCCGCGACATCTGGCTCGAAGTCGACGGCGGCGTCAAGATCGATAATATCGCCGAAATCGCGCACGCCGGCGCGGACACGTTTGTCGCGGGGTCGGCAATTTTCGGCGCCAGGGATTACACGGCAACCATCCGGCAAATGCGCGGCGAACTCGCGAAAGTTTAGGAGTTTCGTCGTCGCGCGGCGGACAATTCTGCGCAGCACTTCTTTCGCAACCAATGCCGCACTCCGGCACGTTTCCCGATTATGCAAAAAACCAAATTTCCATTGCCGGTCAAGGCGGTCATGATCGACCTCGACGGCACGATGCTCGACACCGTCGCCGACCTCGCGACCGCGGTCAACCTGATGCTGGCGAGACTCGGGCGCAGCCCGCTCGACGAAACGCTGGTGCGCAACTTTGTCGGCAAGGGCATACCCAATCTGGTCCAGCGCGCGCTGGTCGGCAAGATGGAAGGGGAGGTCGCCCCTGAATTGTTTGCGCGCGCGTTGCCGGTATATCTCGATTGCTACGCAAGCGTGAACGGCAAGCACACGCTGATGTATCCCGGCGTGCAGGAAGGCCTCGACGCGCTGAAAGGCGCGGGGTTTCCGCTGGCATGCGTGACCAACAAGTCCGAGCGGTTCACCCTTCCGCTGCTCAAGCAAATGAAGCTTGCAGATTATTTCGCGGTGGTCGTGTCCGGGGACACGCTGCCGAAAAAGAAACCCGACCCGCTGCCGCTTACGCATGCATGCAAGGAACTCGGTATCGCCCCGCACGAGATGCTGATGATAGGCGACTCGTTGAACGACACGATCGCGGCGCGCGCCGCAGGGTGCCCGGTATTCTGCGTGCCCTATGGCTACAACGAGGGGCACGATGTGCGCGAACTGGACGTTGATGCTATAGTAGAAACGTTGCTCAAGGCGACCACGTTAATCACCAAATCATGACCCACACGAGAAGCGAAAGAATGATCGTTTGCTCCACCCGGCGGCTACGCCCGTGGCGCGGCGGATTGGCACGCTGGCGCGCGTAATTTGCGCGTTGCGGCCGGTTCTTTTGCCTATTTCCATGGAGTGGAGTCATGACCGAATCACAATTCAACCAGCTTGCGGCCGAGGGTTATAACCGCATCCCGCTGGTGCTGGAAACCTTCGCCGACCTCGATACCCCGCTGTCGGTTTACCTGAAGCTCGCGAACGAGCCGCACACTTATTTGCTCGAATCGGTGGTCGGCGGCGAGCGTTTTGGCCGTTATTCGTTCATCGGTCTCGCGGCCGACACGCGTATCGAAGTCCGCGGTTACGAATGCAGCGAATTCGAGCGCGGCAAGTTGAAAAGCCGCACTCGCGCCGACGATCCGCTGCAATTCGTCGAGCAGTATCACGCGCGGTTCAAGGCGGCGCCGCAGGCGGGGTTGCCGCGTTTTTGCGGCGGGCTCGTCGGCTATTTCGGCTACGACACCGTACGTTATATCGAGCGGCGGCTTGCCAAAGTGCAGAAGCCCGATCCGCTGGGCGTGCCCGATATTCTGCTCATGTTGTCCGAAGAACTTGCGATCGTCGACAACCTGTCGGGCAAATTGACGCTGGTCGTGTACGCCGACCCGGCGCGCAATGATGCATATCGTGCGGGCCGGCGCCGGCTTGCCGAACTGCTCGGTAAACTGCGCGCGCCGGTGACCATCCCGGCAGGCGTTGCGGCGACTTCAGAACCTGCCGTCTCCGGTTTCGGCGAAGCCGCGTACCTCAAGGCGGTCGAGCGCGCAAAACGTTATATTTTCGACGGCGACATCATGCAGGTCGTACCTTCGCAGCGCATGTCCAAGCGCTTGAAGGCCACGCCGCTCGCGCTGTATCGCGCGCTGCGCACCATCAATCCGTCGCCGTACATGTTCTATTTCGATTTCGGCGATTTTCACGTCGTCGGCGCGTCGCCCGAGATCCTCGTGCGCCGCGAAGGCGAGGCGGTCACGGTGCGGCCGATCGCCGGCACGCGCCGGCGCGGCAAGAATGCCGACGAAGACGCAGCACTCGCCGCGGAACTGCTGGCCGATGAGAAAGAGCGCGCGGAGCACATCATGCTGGTGGATCTCGGCCGCAACGACATCGGGCGCGTCGCGCAGACGGGCAGCGTGCACGTGACCGAGCAAATGGTCATCGAGCGCTATTCGCACGTGATGCATATCGTGTCCAACGTCGAGGCGAAGCTGAAACCGGGCCTGAGTGCCATCGACGTGTTGCGCGCAACGTTTCCCGCGGGCACGGTCAGCGGCGCGCCCAAAGTGCGCGCGATGGAAATCATCGACGAATTGGAGCCGGTCAAGCGCGGCGTGTACGCCGGCGCGGTGGGCTATCTCGGTTTTAACGGCGACATGGACGTGGCCATCGCTTTGCGCACGGCCGTCGTCAAGGACGGCATGCTGCATGTGCAGGCGGGCGGCGGCGTGGTTGCCGACTCCGTGCCGCAGGCCGAATGGCAGGAAACCCAGAGCAAGGCGCGCGCCCTGCTGCGTGCGGCGGAAATGGCCGAAGCGGGCCTGGATAGCAGGCTGGAGTGATAGCCGTCAGCCTGCGTGCGCGATTTACAGGCTTGATCACGTCATTGCGCCCGCGACAGATATTTCGCGCACCGCGCAGGGGCCGCGGCCGGCTAGGCGGCGATCGGTTCCTGCGTCACGTCAAGCCAGTCGAGCGCTCCAACCCTGTCTTTGAAAAAACGTATCTTCAATCCCCGCTTGCCGGCCATTTCCTGGAAAAACCACGTGATGCCGGGCCCGCTGCGACCGGTGACGACGTAGGCAATTTTCGTGTGCGTGATTTTTCGCTTGATCGCGTGCGCTAATATGGCAAATGCCTCCAGCAAAGGAATGTCGCGCGATTGCGCGCGCACGTCGACCAGGATTCTAGGCGGGGCCTGGCGAGCCAATGCGAGCGCAATCACGTCCACGACGCGAATCAGCTTCGGCGCCGTGATCGTACCGGTGATCACAACGATCTCGAGATGGTGCCGGCGGGTGGTGACGTGGATTTTCATGCGGGACCGGGTTGGGTGCCTTTAGCCATGCTGACATCCCGCGCCAACTGTGCGTTTGACTTATGTCAACCGGCACCGGTGTATGATTTGCGCTCCGCCTGGCACGAGCGTTGTTACATGAAGCGAATTCGCGGATTTACCCTGATCGAAATTGCGGTGGTGCTCTTTATCGTGGCGATATTGGCCGGGGCCATTGCGCAATACTTGACCGCGCAGATTGCGACCGCGAAGCAAGGCATAACGCAAGCCAGACAAGCGTCCATCAAGTCTGCGCTGACGAATTTCATCGCGCGCAATAACCGGCTGCCTTGTCCGGCAATTACCACACTTGCAAGCGGCGCGGCGCTGGATGGAGTGGAGGCGCCACAAACGCCATTACAGTGCAACGGAACCATATTGAGTGCCGGGGTCGCGACCGGAGAAGTTCCGTGGGTGAGTCTGGGGTTGTCCAGCGACGCGGCCATCGACGGTTACAGCAATCGCTTCACCTACCAGGTAACCGTGGCCGCCACCAGCCTGAATGCACAAACAGTCATGGGAATGAAGGGTGCCATAACGATACACAGCGCGGGACCGGGCGTGCTGGCCAGCCCTAGCGCAACGGCTGCCCCGGGCAACCAGTTGAATGACTGTCGAACCGACATGACGGTCGCGTACAACCCCACTGCCAATCCATGTGCGGCAGTCGTGGTGGTCGTGTCGCATGGCGCCGACGGATACGGGGCGTATACCGATGGCGGTGTTCAGATCGCGTTTCCCGCATCGGTGACGGGCGCGGATGCGCCCGCCAACGCCGACGGGGACAGCAAGTTCGTCATGAAGCCTTTTTCCGGTATTCCGGCCAATCCGTTTGACGACGTCGTGCTGGCGCTTACCCCGAACGACTTGATCGGCGGGCTGACGAACGCGGGAAATATGCAGAGCGCGCAAGCGACCGTCAATACAAATTTCGGTTTGATCAAGAGCGCGATAATTTCCTACGGGATGCAGAATCGCACGGGGAATTTTGCCTGCGTAGTTGGTTTTTGCCCCGGGACAACGAGTTGTCCGGACACGCCCGGCGCACACGGCACTAACGCCTCGTGCGAAACAACGGTCTTCACCTATGCTCTCCCGCCGGCCGACGTAGTAGGTGGGGTCAACGTGGTACCTGCGGTACTTGCGCTGCCCGTCGCGGTGAGAACCGACCCGTGGGGTGTCCTGATTCAGTACACTTTAACGACCAGCCCTATCAACACCGGTACTGCTGCCGGCGCAGTCGCGTTCACACTCACGTCGGCGGGTCCGGACGGGGCGTTCGGCGGGGCTGACGACATATCCGCCACCGTCTATGTGGGCGAGCTAAGAACGCAATTTTCAAAGTTTTAAGCGTAGAACGGGCGTCGCCGGTTTCGAAATACGCAGCTCCCGGCTGCAGAGGTGATCCATACCGCGCGACAAGCGGATTGCGCGGAAGCAAAATGCCCTCTTTTCCGGCGTCTTTTCCGCAGATCGATCACAGCGGTTCATTCGCATACTTCGGTCATTGCCTCGCCGTTGCGGGGTTCACCGAATGAATGTTGGAGGTATCGGCCATGCGACTGTCCACCACAATCCTGTTTGCATTCCTGGCATTTAATGCGCTGCACGTTCACGCCGAGCCGGCCGATGTTTGCGTGGCGGTCTTTGAGGAAGCCGAGCAGGAGCAGGCGTCCATCGCGGCCGAGACCGCCGGCCGCGGCGTCGTCGGCACGGGGCGCGTGTATTTTCACACGGCGCCTGACAAGCGGTGCCAGCTGAAAAACGTCTTCGTCGTTCCCGGCGACCGGCTCGAGGCGTATGCCGTCTACGGCGACTTTACCAACGTCATCTATTGGAACTCCGCATCCGGCGCCGGTACCGCGGGCTGGGTGTTGAGTTCGCGCCTCGCGGATGTGGCGATAGCCGTCGCATCCGCCGTTGCACCGCGGTAAATACGTTCGCGCAGAAGTGGTTCAAGCCCGTTGCAGGACGCCGGCCTTTGGGCGGATGCGCCGCACAGGGTGCGATGATGCGGGTTGCGGCCTTACATCGAGCGCGACAACCACAGGT
>Ga0265314_10004032_pt1 | contig 13885 bp, 13 predicted proteins | sample 4126metaG_FD_203106 | JGI IMG/M metagenome (GOLD analysis project Ga0265314, IMG submission 203106) | Rhizosphere microbial communities from Carex aquatilis grown in University of Washington, Seatle, WA, United States - 4-1-26 metaG | ecosystem: Host-associated > Plants > Roots > Rhizosphere >... | reverse complement strand
TCTCGCGTCCCGTGGGTGTAACGCACGAAGAGGAATCCCATACGGCGCAACAGCGGATACAGGAGCTCTCGGCAAAATAGATCTTCGTCGGTCTCGTACTCATCGGACCACGGCAACCCGGAAAGCGCCACTTCCGCGGAATGGAGAACACCCTTCAGGTCGGCCGCTGCTGCGAGAACACTGGCCGCGATTGGATCGCCGAAGGCAACTGTGCGTTCCAATGTGATCCCTTTCCAGTCATCCTCCAGCTCGATCTCCGCCACCGTCCAGTTATCACGAAAAGCCACTTCATCCCGGATGGCCGTCAGATACACTGCCAGCCCGTATTGACCTTCCCAGTATTTGTTTGGCGTATGGCATCGGAAACTCAAGAGGGTTCCATCGGGTACTCTCGACAGCTGTACCTCGTGGAACAAATAGGTTCCAAAGCCGTCTTCGCTCTGGATCTGCAAATTCAATCCATCCGGAAGAGGCTGAGATGCCTCGCCGGTTAAATCCGCAAGCTTGCATTCAGCCACGATATGGTCCCGATCACCATCGAGGACCTCGACCTCACTTCCAGAGATCAACACCGCAAGAGTCTCTTCCTCGCCACGGACCTCAATCATCGAGTGTGCCTCCCGTTCATGATACGAACTTTCACTCCCGCCCGTTGGGGAAGGTTGCTCCGCCCTTCCCTCGCTGCAACCGCCAATGGTGCCGGCGTTTTCCGCTCCCCATCCATGCGGTCCGGTTCCTGCCCCGCAACGCCTCTCCCTGAAAACCCTGCGGAAGTGTTCCTAAATTTCTTCTTCGTTCATGTGCCCCCGCTTCAGGCGGCTTTTTGGCAGAGCCGGTCGGAACCTGTCAAGGTCCTTCCGCTTCGCTCCGGCCGCCGGGGCGGCGCCTGCGGCGACCTGTGACAGAACCCTCCTCGCCCCTGCCGTGCCGCAAGAGCCATGAAGCGGGGGCACTCAAACAAAGAAATTTGGGTTGAGGCAGACGCCCTCCTTCAGATTCCGCCCCTCGCGGGCAGCGACAGGAGAGCAAACATCATGCCTTACGCAGTCAGCAGCACAGTCGCCAGCAGCGCGCCGCACAGGAAAAATGCGGCGCTTCCCAACCAATCGCCCTACCAGCAGCGCACTACGCAGAAAGATAACCCCACACAGCAAATCATCAAGCAGGCCGTGGACTTCCTGCTCCAGCAACTTGCGGCGGGCAAGAGTGAAACCTTGACCGCCTATCTTGCCGCGATGGCCCGGTTCCATTCCTATTCCTTCGGGAACATTCTCGCCATTGCGCGGCAGCGCCCGACGGCGACCCGCGTAGCCGGGTTTTCGACGTGGAAGGAGTTCGGTCGGTTCGTCAAAAAAGGCGAGAAAGGTATCCAGATTCTCGCGCCGATGATGGGGCACCGCCGCAGGAAGGATGGCTCAGACCAAAGCAGCAGCCAGGACGACGCCAAGCCCGTCGCGGTTCTCATCGGCTTTCGCGCGGTGTACGTCTTTGATGTGGCGCAGACCGAGGGCCCGGACCTGCCCGAGTTCGAGCACAGCATCGGCGGCGACGTGGGCGGGCATCGGGACCGGCTCATGGCATTTCTCGCCGCGCAGAATATCGCGCTTGAATACAGCGAGAACATCGCGCCAGCACTCGGGGTGAGCTACGGCGGCAAGATCGCCCTGCTTCCGGGCCAGTCCAAAGCCGAGGAGTTTGTGACGCTGGTTCACGAGGTTGCGCACGAGCTTCTGCATAAGACTGATCGGCGCACCAAAACCACCGCGACAGTGCGGGAGACCGAAGCCGAGGCCGTGGCGTTCATCGTGGGCCAAGGCATCGGCCTTGAGATGGGCCGCGCGTCGAGCGATTACATCCAGATGTACGCGGGCAATGAGGCGCTTCTGGCCGAAAGCCTTGAGGTCGTGCAGCGCACCTCCGCCGTCATTCTCGGCGCAATCACCGTGCAGTCGGCTGTTTCGGAGGCCGAGGAGCCAGTCGCGGAGGTGGCTTGATGCAGACCATCCTCCGCATCCTTGAGCGGGCCGGTGGCTACCGGCCCACGCTCTACCTCAAAATCGAGAATCCGCCGTACATGGATTTGGTCATCGAAGCAGTGCCGGAGCCGGGGCCGCTCGGAGTTCCTGCCATCTCCGTTGCTCATTACGGCGAACAGAACGGCGACCTGATGCGCGACCCGGAGATGTGCTTCGAATTGTCGAAGCCGCCACTCTGCTCAGCGGAGCTCTCAGCCTACTACTTCCGCAACGATTACTTGGGGCTAGAGCAATACTCCCGCTTTCGGCAGGGGAACGACTACGTTTTCGTGCCCGAGCTTTACGAACAACACCAGACGTTCGCGGAACTGTGGGACCGCAATCTCCGCGACCAGCATTTTTTCGAAGCGTTTACGGGCAAGTCGATTCGCGGCTAGTCCGCTCCCTGCGAAGCGGATCGCGTCGCAAGTATCACCCGCTCCGTGCGCCTTCACCCATTCACCGCTCGAAAGGAGCATATTTCAATGGAAACCACTGTCATCAATGCCACCGAATACCGCGACGTTCCGCTGTCGCTCTTGAACGAATCAAAGACCAATCCCCGTCACGTCTTTGAGGATGCCGCTCTCAAGGAACTGGCCGACAGCATCCGCAGCCAAGGTGTCTTGTCGCCTTTGCTTGTTCGCCCGCTGACCGAGAATGGCTTCGAGATCGTCTTTGGAGCGCGGCGGTATCGCGCCGCGCAGCTTGCCGAGCAGGAAACTCTGCCGGTTCGCATCAAGCACATGACCGACGCCGAAGTGATCGAGGCGCAATTAGTAGAAAACCTGATCCGAGCGGAAATTCACCCGATGGAAGAGGCCGAAGGCTTCGCCGCTCTCCTGCGTCTGGATGAGCCGAAGTACACCATCGAGCAGATCGCCGCCCGCGTGGGCAAGTCGCCCGCGTTTATCGCGCAGCGGTTGAAGCTGACCGACCTTGTACCCGCCGTGGTCGAAGCCTTCTATGCGAACGACATCGGCGTGGGACACGCGCTTTTAATTGCGAAGTTGCCCGCCGAAGTGCAGCCGCAGGCGCTTTCGGCTTGCTTCAAGGAAGTCTACAACGGCAGCAGCCAGAAACCCGCGCGGATTCTTCTGCCGGTGCGCAACCTGCAATTCTGGATTGAATCGAACGTGTTGCTTGTGTTGAAAGACGCGCCTTTTGACAAGCGCGATGCCGAGCTTCTGCCCACTGCGGGCAGTTGCGCCGACTGTCCCAAGCGCACCGGGCACAACAAGCTTCTGTTCGCTGATGACCTCGGCAGGCAGGGTGACCGGTGCACCGATCCGAAATGCTTTCAAGCCAAAATCACTGCGCACGTGGCAAAGACGGTTGCGGCCAAGCCGCAGCTTGTTCAGATCAGCACGGCCTATGGTGGGCAGAAGGAAGGCAGCCCGATTCTGCCCCGCAACAAGTACACCGCGATCCGCGACGAGAAACCGAAGTCGAAAGAGGAAGCGCAGCGTCCAGAGTTCAGGGCGTGCAAGTTCACGACGGAGGCGATCATCACCGAAGGCACCGATGTGGGCACGATCCACAAAGTGTGCGCCAATCCAGCCTGCCCTGTTCATCATCCGAAGAAGCAAAGCGCCACGAGCGGAAACGACGCGCAGTACAGAGCCGAGCAGGAGAAGCGGCGCAGGGAGGAAGCCATCGCCAACGCAACCGGCGTGCGCGTTCTCTCTGCCATCGGCGCGGCGGTCCCGGTGCGGCTCATGAAGCGCGACCTGCTGTTTGTGGCTGAACGTCTGGCAAACCTGCTGGACGAGAACCGGCTTGCGACGCTGGCACGGCAGCATGGTATCCGGCAGAAACGGGATGATGGAGGCGTGGCAAGGACGTTCGTCGCCTTTCTTCGCCGCGCCGACGAGGGCGCTCTCGGCCGTGCCGTGGTCGAGTCCGTCATCCTGCTCACCGCTTCGCGCGGCAATGCTTCGCATGTCTTGCACGATGCAGCCACGGCCTACAAAGTGGATACCGACGCGATTGCCGCCAAGGTCAAGCAGGAGTTCGCGGCCAAGGAGAGGGCAAGAGCGTCAAGACAACCTGAGACCAAGCCCCTCGCCAAGTCGCAATCGAAACCGGCAAAGAAGAAGGCAGCGGCGTAGTCATCAGCCAAATGAAACCATCGTGCGGAGCTTCATTGAGAGGCTCCGCATTTCTTTGTCCGACTGCCCCGTCTTCCCTCCCTTGTGCATGGCTCCTGCCAGCCAGCAGGAGCGCCAGATGGGCCCACCCGACGGGGTAGATTGCACAAAATCCACACGATTGGTTTCTCGACGTCAGCAAAAGACCCGACGGATCATCGGTCTGACTAACAGCGGCAGTTTCTCAGACACATTGCGCCTACGTAGGCAACATCGGCTCATAATCTTAGTCGCGTCTATTGAATCTTCTCGTTTGTTATTGTGGTTTTGCCGAAGCCGGAGGCATCTGCAAAATCTGCCGACGTCTATGCTGCCGCACAAGGTGCTCGGCAAGAGCTTTCGGAACACGAAGTGCCTGTCGTTGCAGGTCAGCGGCTCTCTCGTCTTCTGAGAGGACTGGTTCCTTAGCTCCCCAATTTCGGGTGCGCTCAGAGGTCAGTGCGTCCGTCAATCGCTTGAGACCAGCATCGAGTTGTTCTTGTGGCACAGGTGCAGTCTCATCGGTTGGCCAATCTTCGTCATATTCCATGACGGCTTTGTGGTAGACAGGGTATACGCGGTCAGCCAAGAGGTCGTCAGTGCCTTCGCCAAAGCTTTCTAGCTCGACCGGGATGAATTCGTCCATATCATCCACTTCCTTCTTCAGACGAAAGTTAACTAGGAACTCCTTGACCGGAAAAAGTTCTCCGAGGTCGGCATTGTCCACCTGATCCAGCAAAATGGTTGCGTGTTCTCTCGATTTCGCTTGTACCACCGAGAAATCGCCGTTTTGCCACCGGCAAATATAGAGCGGCATAAAGTCTCCTGTTCCCTCTCTCGGCTCACCTCGGAATCGTTCCGGACGACTGAGGGCGTGTCTGTGCAGTAGCCTCTCCGCTTAATGCTAATCCGGATTGGTCCCTGGTCTCAAAGATTGTGCTGAAACGAACCGCAATTGAGCCGGTCCGTACCGACAATGAATCGTATTGGGATCGTTGTTTCCTCGGCCTCGCAGGCCTTTAAGACCTGTGATCGTTGGTATCCGCCGTGCCTGCCGGTACGGAATGGTTTTATCAACAACCATCCTCGGCCAAGTCGATGTCCTCACTGCCGAGGAAGGAGGAGCATCGGCCCTCCGGTGTCTTCGTGGGCCATGCGGACGAGATGCGGTGTAATCATGATTGCCAATTCCATGATGTCTTTTGTCTTCTGCCGGTTCGTCGTTTGAGAAAAGCCTGGTAGATCACTCAACCCGGGAACGCCGGTGATATCCTGCGATTCCTGCTGCGACAAGTCGCTAACCAGGATCGCGCTGTCCCCTAGACGCAGCGAGATGATGCCCGAATACTGACGGTTGGCGAGAATGGGAATGTTGTTTAGGCTGGCGCCCGCCAGCGACGAGAGCTTCATGTCCAGGTTGAGCGATACCTTATCGCTGAATTCAATGTGGGGCGTTACCTTCAGCGTCAGCCCGAGATCCTCATATTGGAACTGAGGAATTGTGTTGTTCGATGACGAGGAACCCGCCAGCGTCGAAAAGCTGGAGGTCATGATCGGGTACCGTTCGCCGCTGCGGATCGTCGCTTCCTCCTGGTCGAGCACGCGCAGCTGAATATCATCGAGCGACCGCGCGTCGGAGGAATTTAGAAGCATGTTGACATTTACCCCGCTCAGGTCGATCCCTGTCTCCGTGAGCCCTCCGCCGAATAGCGCAAACGGGCTGTTGAAGACCGTGCCGGTCAGGAGACCTGAGGTAATAAGCGCAGCGAGGATCGCTTCATAATTGCCGGCGAGAGATGGATATTCCTTCAGTATTTGGTCCACAAGACTCGCATTATTTTGGAGGATACTGTTGATCTCCGATGGCACATTGAACACGGTCGTCGAGGCCGGTAGCACGATGCCGACATTTGTCGCTTTGGTCTTGTCGATTTCATAAAGGCGCACTTCGAGTTGCACTACGCTCCGCCCGGGAAGTAATTCCTCGTATATCTCATCGAGCGCCTCCAGCTCCGGCTCAGGTGCGCGAACCGTCAACGTCCCTTTGAGAGGTTCCATCAAACTCTGTTGAGCGCCGACGACCTTTCCTGCGATGTTCCACATATCCGTCAGTTCCTTGGTAGTCAATCCAGGGAAGTAGAAGGTTCGGCTCAGCCGCCGCTCAAGTCTTGCGCGGTTTTCCTGGGTGTCCCTCGCTGCCAGCGCGTGGTGCGGGTCCAGCGGAACAAAGAATGCGTCAGTGGCGAGAGCGAGAATGTGCGTTGCCGTCTCGAAATCCACGTCGTCGATGTCGAACTGCACGAGAGTGGCACGCACGCTGTCGTCAAGCATCGCATCGATGCCGAACGCTTTGAAGACCTGCTGAATTACCTGACGCTGATCGTTCCGCAGATGAAAGCTACGTTGACCCGAAGCATATAGGAGTCGCTCGGTTTCAGCGGCGGAACTGCTCACACTTTCATAGAGAGGCTGTGGTTGGCCGTGCAGAGCGTCGCCGCGCAGTTCATAAAGGTGCTGCGTGACCTCAGGGTTGTGGGGATCGAGTTGGAGCGCGTGGCTGAGGACGGCATGGGCGCCAGACGCGTCGCCGGCACGCTCCGCCCTGGCACTTTGCTGCACCAGCGAAGTGACGGCGTAACTCCGCGCCAGGTCAGCTGCCGCGCGATAGCGGGCGGTGGTCGGATCAAGGGCGACGGCCCTTTCGTATTGTTTGAGAGCCTCTTCGAGTTGGCCGCTCGCGTACAGCTTGCTCGCCGCGAGATAAAGCTTCGAGGCGCGACGGCGATCGCTATTGCTCGGCATTTCTTGATGGACGTCAGCTGCTAAAAGTGTCTGGCCTGCTTGCGTGGTAAGAGCGGGATCTGGCGCTTGCACGGCGGGAACCGTGGTCTGCGCCCGCATATGCGCTGCAAACGCTATTACAAGAAAAATAGGCCCGATGTTTCGTGTCGCACTCATACTCAGATTCCACTTTATGAAGAGGGAGAGACGCTCAAGGTAATCGCGTTGCTGGTAACACTCCCCGACTTGGCGGTGATCGTGGTTGTTGACGTGCTGCTCACGGTCTGCGCACTCGCCAATCCGGCGCTGTCAATGGTCGCCACCGAAGTATTCGAGGATGTCCAGGTCACCGCGTCGGTCAGATTCACCGTGTTTCCGTTCTGGAGAACGCCGGTGGCTGTGAATTGCGCTGTCTGACCGGAAGAAAGCGAAGTGCTGGTGGTCGTTATCGAGATGGAGGAAAGGTTTGCCACCGTCACGGTCACCGTCGTTGAGCCGCTGAGGCCGTTCAACGTGGCGCTGATCGTCGCAGTGCCCGTGGCTACACCCGTGACCAACCCGCTGGAACTTACTGTCGCGATGGTGTTGTCCGAAGTAGACCAACTAGCAGAGTCCGTGACCGTGTCAGTGACGCCGTTGTCGTAGGTGCCGGTGGCGACCATCTGTTGCGTTTTACTGACTGCCACCGATGGCGTTGACGGGGACACCGTAACAGTCGTGAGGGTCGGACCGATAAAAAAGTTCTTGCAGCCGCCAAGCATGATCATGACGAATGCAAGCACCGTAAGCCGAGACAACGCTGCACCTGTACTCCATTGTGAATGAGTCCCTGTTCGTTTCATCGCTGCCGTCCTGGTTGAGGGTTCGTTATAAAGTTGGCGTTCATCAGGTTGGAACTTCCCATCAGTTCCGGCATTTCCAACAGGTGACGGAGGAGGACTGTTCTCGCAAAAGTCATTGCGGAGAGATCGATGTCTCAGCCGGAGTCTGCCGTACCTTTCGCAATTCGATCGAGTTGTTAGTTCCCGTATCGATGGGCCTCAGATTGAGTGGGTCAATTTCGACTCCGCGCACGAGGTGCGGTGTAAGCAGAAACACTATCTCGTCATGTTGCACTGTGCGCTGTTGTGTACTGAAGAGGTATTTCAAGAGCGGAATTTCTCCCAAACCGGGAGTGCCGCTTACCGCCAAGTTGTTCTGTTCCTGGAGAAGACCGCCCAGGATATTGCTTTCGCCTTCTTTAAGACGAATTATTTCTTCCACGCTCTGCTGGCCGATAATCGGCTCAGTAACCCCGCTGATCGTTGTATCGCCGTTGTGGGAGGTGATTTCGACCTTCACCTTGAGAGTCACATCGCCGTTGTAGTGAATCGTGGGCGTCATCTCCATAACCACGCCGATATCGATGTATTGAAATTGCGTATTAACGTAGGGGTTGGCTGCCGACGCACTGGCGCCAGAAAATGATCCCGTAGCAATCGGGATTCTCTCGCCGATCTTCATCGTGGCTTTTTGGCCGTCGGCAGCACGTAGCCGAGGATTCTGCATGATTTGCGTATCGGTATCGGTCAATAGCATCTCTGCTTGAGCGGTCCCAACTGTGAGGGAAAAGTTCTTCGCGTTGAGATTCGCCAAATCATTGAGCGTCAACGTCGCATTTGAATCAGTGCTTGTCGTCTTGAGCGATGCACTGAGAGTCTGCGGCCACTGCAGGCCAATATTCCGAACTTTGTCTTTATCTACCTGCATTACCGTGACGTCGATCATGACCTCGGGCCTCGCTTTATCGAGGTCATCGATCAGCTGTTCCGCAAGGAGAAGCTCATCAGGAGTGCCGCGCATGACGATGGCGTCCTGGCTTTGCACGCCGTAAAGCTTGGCGTTCGGCAGCACGTTGCGCAGGGCGGTCTGAACGTCGTTCAGATCGTTCTGTTGCGTCGCGTTTGACAGATAGAGAACCTGAATTGCCTGTTGTTCCAGTTGAGTTCTCTTAACACGAGTATCCGCTGCGACAAATATGGTATTCCCGGTAACTGGCTTCCAAAACGTCCCGGAGGTCGTGGCAACCACGCGCAGCGCATCCTCTAGACTCGTGTTTGTCAGGTCGACCAAGATTCGTTTCGAGTTGTAGTCGGGGTCAAACAAGACGTTAATGCCCGCCGCCTTGCAGAGGCTTTCGTAGATGATCTTTGTGTCCTCGGCCATGTGCAGCGTGATGGGTTCATTGGAGATTGGCTTAAGATCAACAGGCCGGGCCAACGCAGCGAGTCGCTTTCGCTCGTTTGGCAATTGCGGTATGTCGCTTTTCTGTGGAGCCGGCGTGATCTGATCTTTCAGGCTCGCAATGGCCTGCACGGCCGATTCATTTGACGGATCGATAGCCGCCGCGCGAAGAAACTCCGCTAGAGCGCCTGTGATCTTACCGTTCTCCCTCAGTTCCTTTCCGCGTTTGATGTGTTGTTCCGAGGCGAGCGGGCGAGTTCGCTCATATGCTGTCCTGTACCTGAGGTTGGCGGGATCGTCCAGCATGGCCTTCCGATAGGCGTTGCACGCCGCGTCGTAGTCTTCGCGACTCTCGGCAAATTGTCCCTGCTTATAAAGCGATTTGGCGGACTGGCTCGCGCGTAACGGTAAGGATGCAGAGAGGAAGATGAGAGTGCCAATGAGGATTAGTTGTGCTGTTGCGCGTCTCGAAGGCTTCACAGAAAAATACCCCTATCGGGGATTGTTCCGAGAGAGAGGAAAACTTCCAGATTGCAGTGATTTTTTTGAAGGCTGCGAGAGGAGGGAGGATAAGACGTACTTAAATGAAGCGGCGAGCGCCTGTGACAACGCTGTTCTGAAGACACCCAGTCAGTAGTCCTGTCCACATTGACGCACAGCAAACTCCAAATGCTCAAGATTTCTTGCTGTCCTAATTACGTAAGAGGGATTTAGAAAACAGTCAGGGAATAAGATGGCGTTGCAAGTCATCCGGGTGATGGGAATGGTCGAATGCTGTGTCACGTGAGATTCGCCCTTTTCGGACCAATTCGGCAAGACTGCTCCGTCGTGAGCATCCCTTCAGCCTTTCCGGTTTCTATGTGGGCGCGAAGCTGATGATCGTCCCCGCGTCGGATCAGGTTGCGAATAGCACTGGTGGCAAGCATGATTTCCGCCGCCGGATAGTGTCTGATTCCAGTTGCCGCCGGGATGAGTTTCTGCGAGATCACCGCTAGAAGGGCCAATGAGAGTTGCTGCCGTATCTGCGACTGATAGGCGGACGGGAAGATGTCGAGAATTCGCAAGACTGTCTGAACAGCGTCATTCGTGTGTAGGGAACTCAGAACTAGATGGCCCGTCTCGGCCGCAGTCAAGGCTGCCGCCATCGTGTCGGCATCACGCATCTCGCCGATCAAGATTACATTCGGATCTTGGCGCAAAGCTGCGCGCACGGCTTCCGCGAAACTCAACGTATCGTGGCCCAGTTCATTCTCGTCCCCGTAGCCAGTAAAAGTTGGGTAGCCGAGATTCCAGGGAAGGACTTCCCAGGAATTCACGTACGTATATGAATATGCGCCATAGCCAAATGATGGATATCGCCGGAGGTAATGGTCGCGATGGTCCGATCCGCGATGATTTCTGCCGTCATGCGGAGGCCGATATCCAACGTGAGCGCCCCGTAGCGCGACGAAATTGTGGGTTCAATCGGGCTCATCAGCGGAATGGAACCAAAGCTGCGCGGACGAGAACCGATAGATCCACCTAACGAATTGGGCGCACAGACCCTCCCCCGAAAGCCTCCGCCGGAGAATCCACCCACATGCCCGCCGCTGAAGTCGCCAGGATGGCCCGCAGCGCGACCCTGGCTCAAGACTCTTGGACCTGAAGCCAGCATGGCGACTAGCATCGCGATCGCCCCCCCGCAGTATGAACAACTGTTTTTCCAAATGATTCAGTTGACCACATTCCATGGTGTTCGAGCCCCAGCTCAAAGAACCTATTCTTTTCGCCCCCCCCCGGGCGCAATTGAACCGTTTAGCGCTTCTGGATAACCATCGGAACCTTATCGACTGTGTATCCAGCGGGCACTTGAAACAAGCTCGGATCTGGCTCACTTCGTTGGAGGTTCGTGAGCGTGTATGTTGTCTCGCCAAAGCGTGGATCAGTTTGGGTGCTTTCGATTACCAGTTTGAGATCGGGAGAATACCAGGTTTCACGAGAGATCGTAAGATCCTTGTTGTTGCCGATTGTTCCCGCCGGAATGGTGGAGGTCGTTCTTGTACCCGTAACGGGGATGCCCTCTATCGTCTTGGCACCCAACTGATCCGTCTTGGCGTTCGGATCGACCCCCGCCTCGCTTGAATCCGTGTGCCCTTGGACAGCAAGTGTGACTGGTCCTGGTCCCGCAGCGCCGGGGCCGGGACCGGCCATAGCGAAACCACTCATTCGGCCACTCGTTAACGCTCCCGCAGGGGGTGTGGGCCTGGTAAGCACATGTGCGACCTTGCTATCGGAGGTGAAGTCGATGTGAGTCTGGGTCACCGGATCAGAAATGATTGTCAATATGGGGCCATCTGACTGCGACGAATCCGAAGCGGACTTCCACGGACCCATCGTGCTCAGCTTCTGAATACGGACTGTTCTACCGTCGCTGTCACGTGCAACTGTGGCGGTGGTCGTTTGGGAAATGCGAGACCCGTCCGCGAGAGTCTGCTTCATTTCCGTAACGGCTTGCGCCTGATAGGGCTGATTCTTCACGACATCGGCATTCTCTTGTATCGCAAAACCCATCCCGCCGGTCGAGATAACACCGACCTGTTGTCCCATGGCAGGACCGCCCACCGCGGCTATAGCTATCGGCGGCTCAGGGCAATTGGTGCCGCCGGGGCAAGTCTGCGGGTAGGCCTCCTGGGCCAAGCCATTTGCTACGATGCCGAAGAGCACCGCACCCATGGCGCACAGTGCTTTTTGATAAGTCAGTTTGGTCATTTTCTCTCCTTCATCACCTCAAGCGGCAGAGGCACGTTGATCGCGCGTGGCAGGCCATCGTCACCGAGGGTCAATTCGGCCACGATGCGCCTGTCCTGAACGGTTGTGTTTATGGGGAACCCAAGCGACAAAAGGTCGGATTGAGACATCAATACTCGAATCGTAGTTCCAGTTCCGGTTTCGATTGCGCTGTTGGAATAAGGAAGCCGAACCGTCATTTGTCGTGGACTAGTGGGCTCAATATGTTCGGGGCGCGAATGGTGGACGTTCCGCGGCTTGCTATCCGATGGCTGAACCGCAGATAGAGAGTTAGCCTTGATTTCCGATGAAACGACAGGTGAACTCGCTGTGCCAGTCCCACCGTTCTGTGCAGGTTTGCGTTCGAGGAAATGAACCGCCAGTCCAGCTACGAGTCCAGCAGCAATGAGGCACGCAGATGCAATAGCGGGTTTTAACCATCCCTGTAGCCTGCAGCCAACGTTGCGAGGATTCCGACCTAGGCGTTCGGATGCAAGAACGGCAAGCCGTTCTCGGAGGGCAGGAGAGGGATCCCGTTTCGAGAAGTCGCCGAGGAGACTCAGAAGAAAATTCACGTGGGTTCCATCTTCAGTTTCCGCTCGCTTCGATCGCTGTTCCCGCATCCGCATCCTCCTTTCCTTGCACGATAATTGCGCTCAAAACATTCGATCCAGACTTACGCAGCTTAGCTGCCAAGATCGCCTTCGCTCGGTTCATTCGCGAGGCAACGGTCCCCTCCGAGCATTGCAGAATCGCGGCCGCATCACGATAGCTCTTCTCTTGCAGACTGCAAAGCACCACCGCCTCCCGGTAATGCTCCGGCAACTCCAGTATCGCGCGGTAGAGACTCCTCAACTCGGAGCGCTTCTCCAAAAGCGTTGCAACGTCCCAAGCCCGAATCTTCTGACAGAAGTTCTCGAGAAGCTGGTTCCACTCCGGAGTTTCCACGACGCTGTCCAGCGAAACCACGCGGTTCACTCTTCGCCTTTCGGACCTGGCTAGATTTCTCCCAATTCCGAGCAGATAGCCTTCTAACGTTCCTTTTTGGGGATCGAACTGCCCGATGTTTCCGGTGCACATGGAATCGAGAATCACGACAAACACTTCCTGCGTAAGCTCTTCCGCAACGTCAATTGACCCGGTCATGTGCATCAGGAATCGAAAGACCGAGGACCGATGCAGATCATAGAGATGTAAGAAGGCATTTTCATCCCTCTGCTTCAGACGGTTGACGACCTCAGCATCGGACGAAGTGGCACTGCTCTTCGGGCCTTCCCTTTTTCTACCAATCCATGACCACTGCAATGTCTTTCCTGCTTTGTATTGGAATCCGCGACGCAGAAACTTCCATTTCGCTCGCGTTTTTTGGAAATTTATTTTTCGTCCTGAGAGAGGCTCCAAAATGGAATCGGGCTTGGCTGTCTATGTGCTTCTATTTTCGAAGCCTATCGACTTCTTCCAGCCCCTCCCGTATCTTTATGAGGGCCCGCCTCAGGTACACCTTCACCGCTCCCGCCTTCAATCCGGTACATTGCCCAATCTCGCGAAGTTCGAGTTCTTCCACATAACGCAGCAGGAAGACGCTCCGTTCACGCCCGCTGAGGCGTTCAACGAGTCTCCAAATCCGCGTCACCTGTCCGCGAGTGATCACCCGCGTTTCCGGTGACCGTTCCAGGCTCGGCAGAAGATCTAGCGCACTATCCAGGTCCAAAGCTTTCGTCTGCGTCTCGCGCCAGAATCGCATCCTACGATCGCGCCAATGATCCTTCTGAAGATTGATTGCAATCCGCGTCAACCAGGTCCTGGCGGAAGATTCCCTGCGGAAGCTGGATCGATTTCGATACGCCTTCAGAAAGCATTCCTGAGTCAACGTCTCGGCCAAGTCTTTATCCCTGAGCGAAGCCAGCAGGAAACGAAAAATGAACGGCACCTGTAGTTCGAGGTGTCTGGAGAACTTATCTCCGGCTTTCA
>Ga0265314_10004031_pt1 | contig 13885 bp, 11 predicted proteins | sample 4126metaG_FD_203106 | JGI IMG/M metagenome (GOLD analysis project Ga0265314, IMG submission 203106) | Rhizosphere microbial communities from Carex aquatilis grown in University of Washington, Seatle, WA, United States - 4-1-26 metaG | ecosystem: Host-associated > Plants > Roots > Rhizosphere >... | reverse complement strand
CGTCTTTTTCCGCGCGCCGAAAAAGACGGCGTGCTGCCCGCAACGTGGGCGCGCTACAAGGGACTTTACCGCCACGGCGACAATGTGATTTTCTCGTACACGGTCGGCGATTGTAAAGTTCTTGAAATGCCGGGCGCACAAGTCGTCGACGGCATCACCGGCTTTTCGCGCACGTTCAATTTCGGCCCAACGACGAAAGCGCAGACCATGGTCGTGATGGAAGAAGACGGCGGAAAAGGTCTGATCCGCGACGACGGCAAAAACATCGTCGAATACGAAAGCAACCTCGGCAAAGTTGCGGCGGGACTGGCCGGAGACATGCACGGTTCGGAATTGCAGGTCATGGGCTCGCGCATCATCGCGATCATTCCGGCTCACGCAGCGCCGATATCGCTCAAGCTGGTTATCGCGAATCTCGAAGGCAACGACCGCGACAAGTTTTTGCCGCTGCTGAAAACCACGGCCGAAAACCTGGAGCCGCTCACCAAGGGCGGGCCGGCGAAGTGGACCGAAGCGGTCGTCACCAAAGGCGTACTGGGCACGGGAGAAGGGCCGTACGTCGTCGACACGCTCACGGCGCCCGAGGAGAACCCGTGGAAATCGTGGCTGCGATTCGGCGGGATGGATTTCTTCGCCGACGGCAAGCGCGCGGCGCTCTCCACCTGGAGCGGCGACGTGTGGATCGTCAGCGGCATCGATGAGAAGCTCGAGAATCTGACGTGGAAACGTTTTGCGACGGGACTTTTTCAGCCGCTGGGACTCAAAATCGTCAACGATGAAGTGTACGTGCTCGGCCGCGACCAGATCACGCGCCTGAAAGATCTGAACAACGACGGTGAAGCGGATTTTTACGAATGCTTCAACAACGATTGCACTGTGACGACCGGCTTCCACGAATTCTGCTTCGATTTGCAGACCGACCCGGAAGGCAATTTTTATTACTGCAAAGGCAGCCCGGTGAATCCCGGCGGCCGCGGCTTCGGACGCATCTCCGCGAATAACGGCTGCATCATGAAAATCAGCAAGGACGGCAGTAAGAGCGAAGTGTTCGCGACCGGGCTGCGCGCGCCGAATGGCATGGGCATCGGCCCGAACGGCGAAGTGACCACCGGCGACAACCAGGGCACGTGGGTTCCCGAGTGCCCCATTAACTGGGTGAAGAAAGGCGGGTTCCTCGGCGTTGTGGATTCGGCGCACCGCGAGGAAAAACCGACGAAGCGCGACGATCCGATCTGCTGGATGCCGATGTGGGCGGACAATTCGAGCGGCGCGCAAGTCTGGGTGACGAGCGACAAATGGGGCCCGTTCAAGGGTCAGATGCTGCACACGTCGTACGGCACGTGCTCGCTGTTCAAAGTCATGTACGAAGAAGTCGGCGGCACGATCCAGGGCGGCGTGACGCGCTTCCCGGTGAATTTTCTCAGCGGAACAAACCGGCCGCGCTTCAATCCCGTCGACGGACAGCTCTATATTTCCGGCTTGCGCGGTTGGCAAACGACAGCGAACAAGGACGCGTGCTTCCAGCGCGTGCGCTACACGGGCAAGCCAGTCACGATGCCGACGGAGATTCACGTCACAAAGACCGGCGTGAATTTCACGTTCACCAATCCGGTCGACAAAGTGACCGCGACCGATCTGGCCAATTTCTCCGTGAAGCAGTTCAATGTTCACTGGACGCAGACGTACGGCTCCGACGCCTATTCGGTGATCGATCCGAACAAGAAGTGGCCGCAGACCAATCCGCAGGCCGGCGACGACGTGAGCGTCGCGTCCGCGAAATTGTCAGAGGACGGCAAGACGCTGTCGCTCGAAATTCCCGGCATCAAACCCGTCAACAACATGTGTATCCGCTACAAAATCAAGTCCGCCGACGGCACAGAACTGAAGCAGGAGATCTACAACACGATCAACGTCGTGCCTTAACGACAGTGCTGAGTGCTGAGTGCTGAGTGCTGAGTGCTGAGTGCTGAGTGCTGAGTGCTGAGTGCTGAGTGCTGAGTGCTGAGTGCTGAGTGCTGAGTGCTGAGTGCTGAGTGCTGAGTGGCTGGCGCATCAGTGATGGTTTAACCAAGCGGCGCCGTTTATGGGGCGCGAAGCGTCCCGCCCGCCTTCGGTCGACCGAGCTCGTCGAAAGCCGAAACCTACCGCGCCTCTTTTTCCGTCGATGTCTCAATCGGCACCGACCGCCGCCGTGGCGGCTCTTCCACGCGCTCGCGCTCCGGCTTGGCAGGTTCAGACGCATCCGAAATCTCGACGCCGCGCCGCGTGGAGCTCACGACGTACTTCGCGCCATCCTTCATTGCAGCTTCGCGCTCAGTCTGGCCCACGGTCACTTTCGCCGGCGGCAGATCACCAACCCCGGCGACGGTGAAAAGTCCGGTGGCGCCGGGCTGCACGGCGCTCGACACCGGGTTGCCGGGCAGAGCCACAGAGATCGGACCATCGGTGCTATTTTGAAGAGAGATCGTAGCACGCACGGTCGGGCCTGCGGAGACCGGCCGCCCGAAGACCTGTGTGTAGTACGGTTCGCCCTTCGCGTTTTTCGCCACGCCGACGCCGATCTCGGTGATCACCGGCGAGAGAATATTTTCGCGGTGGCCGGGAGAATTCATCCACGCCGTCAGCAGCGCGACGGCATCCTGCTGGTTGTAGGCGATGTTTTCCTCGACTTTGAAATACGGATAATCGAGCGCTTTGACGCGATCCTCAACCGATTTCCCGTCGAGCACGTGCGACATGTTGTCCTGCACCGCCATGTTGGCCGAATGCCCGCGAGCAGCCGTGAACAGTTTTTCCGAAGGCTTCAGTTCGCCGAGACCTTCTTTTTTACGTTCGGCGTTGGTCAGGTCGATGATCTGCTGCTCCAGTGGCGAAATATCGAGAGCGAACGCGACCGGAACGAGAAAGAGAGTGAGAAAAAGCGCGGCGAATCGCATGGTTGTCAGCTCCGGAAGCTATGACGCGCCGCCGCATAATATTGCTGCGATGGCGCTATCATCTGGACGCAAAACCGAAGCCGATAAAAGCCCTCTCATCATTGCTAAATGCTTCAGCTCGCCGATTTGACGCGAGTTTTTATCCGTAGTTTCTAAATCGTTGAAAGTCTCTCAAAAAACACGACTTATATAAAAAGAATGCGAGCCTAATGGAAAATTCGCGCAATGCTTTCGGGATTGGGGCGGGAACTTTATGGCTAATTGCCGGTCTCAAGCCGCTTCCACAAACGTTCGCTGAGCTGCGGGACGGTTTTAAATCGTTCCTGCGCTTTTTTGATGTCGTAGGCGACGCGGCGGAAGGTGACGGTTTGTTTCTCGGTATCGAAAATAACGTAACAACCCTTGGGATTGTTGTCGCGCGGCTGGCCGACGGAACCGATGTTGACCAGCGTTTTATCACCGTTCTTCACCGTCCAGCTCATCTCGGGAAGTTCATGCGGTTTCATCCATTGGAAATCGGTCGTCACCACGCCGGGACGGTGGCTGTGGCCGCAGAAACTCAGCCACTTGATCTTCTCGAAAATTTCGGTGGCTTTCTGGCTGCTGCCGAAACCCATGTCGGCGAAATCGGATTCTTCGACGTACTCCATCATCGGGTCGCGCGGCGAAGCGTGGACATAGAGGACGTTGATCTCTTCGCGCATCGGCTGCAGGTTCGCCAGCCAGTCCCAGCGGTTTCTTTTTGCGGAGAAACTGTACCAGCGCGGCAGCAGAACGCTGCGCTGCCACTCGATGGCTTCGCGCGCGAATTTGTTGAATCCGATGGCGACGGGCATGAACAGCGCCGCATCGTGGTTTCCGGCGAGCACCCAATTGCAACGCTTGCGGATCAGGTCGACACAGCCAATCGGATCCGGACCGTAACCGCAGATGTCGCCGAGACAAACGACTTCGTCGACTTTCTGTTCGTCACAATCGGCGAGGGCGGCTTGCAGCGCGACCAGGTTGCCGTGGATATCGGAGAGGATGGCACGACGCATGGCGATGAAAAAATCTCAATCCGTGGCGCGGCGGCGCTTAAAACGTGCAGAGGCTTTATTTTTCTGCGTGCCTTCGCTGCCCAGCAGCGCCTTGATGTCTATCTGGCGGATCATCTCTGCAATCGCGCGCGCAACCAGCGCAGAACGCGGCGCGTCGGGATCTTCCGAATTTCCAAAATACGGCAGCACCGCCAGCACCTTGCTGCCGCTGATGCGCTCAATCTCTTCTTTCGATCCCACCGACAGCGGCGCGTCCGACGGATTGGTGACGTTCATGATCACGCCGGCGACGCGCAATTTCGCACGCTCGATTTCGCGGATCGTCAGCAGCGTGTGATTGATCGAACCGAGTTCGGCCTTGCAGACGACCAGCACTGGAAAACCGATCTGCGCCGCGAAATCGACGACCAGCGTGTTTCGATCCAGCGGGCAGAGCACTCCGCCGACGCCCTCCACGATCACCGCGTCGTGCCGGCCGCACAGATTGGCCAGGATGCTCCGCGCCAGCGATACGTCCGGGTCGATGCCTTCGCGCGCGGCGGCCAGCGTCGGCGCGAGCGGCAAGGCAAAGCGCAGCGGGCAGATTTTTTCGATCGGTTCACATTTCCCGGAGGCTTCGTGCAGCGCGACCGCGTCGCCCCAGCTTCCGCCCACTTCGCCTGTCGCGACGGGCTTAAAGCCGACTGCATCGACGTTCTGTTCGCGCAGCATTCGCACGAGCGCGCAGGCGACCAGCGACTTGCCGACGTTCGTGTCGGTGCCGGTGACAAAAAGACCCTGCGTGGTGGGCATGTTGGAACCCCGCGCTCCTGCTGCGATGTGCGAATTTTCCCGGTTGTGAAAGTGAACCGTTCGATCGGCCGCTTAACGTGCGGCGGCTTTTTCGACAACGGCTTCCTTCTTTGCTTTCGCGGGTTTCTTCGCTCGCAGCGCTTCCGCCTTCAGGCCAATCAGCGCCTGGAAGCTGGTATAATCGCTGTCGTTTTTAATGGGCAGCCTGACGCAGCGCGATCCGCCTTGCGGCTTGCCGCGCGCGATGCGACGCTTGAGGTCCTGCGAGAGCACCGCTGTCTTGAGCGGCTCGTCCATCTCGCGGCCCAGCATCACTGTCGCTTCAAATGTGTTGGGCAGAAGGTGCAGCGTGCAGAGCGTATTCTTCGCGCCCAGCAGGTATCGCACCGCCCAGCCCCAGTTTGTGCCATAGTAGAACAGGCCGCTCGTCGCGCCGTTCACCGTCGCCAGGAAGCGCTCGACTTCGCTGTAGCGCTTGCGCCCCAGCGGATCGAGCAGGCTGACCAGTCGCGCGCGGGTGGGCTTCGGATCTTTCTTTGCGAAAGGATGAGCCGAACCGTTCTTCGAGGTTTTTCCGTTGCCGATGCTCACGTCAATCTCCTTATATGCCCAAACGATCAACCGCATTTGCGCGCCAGCGTGTCGTCCTAAAGGACAGGATGCGGCCAACCGCAAACAGTATAACGGAAACGACTTAGGGTTTCAAAGTCAGGACCGAATTATACCGCCCTGTGGGATGCGAATACTTTTGGGCGTGTAAAGAGCCGCGTTGCATCGTTTTAGAGGAGACGTTTGCTTCACCGGCGAGCCCCCCAGTCCATCGTTGCGGCAGGATTCTTGATTCGGTAACAGAGTCAAAAATCAATGGGCAGACATGCCGGCGCGGTCACTCATCCGAAACTTTTCGCTCGCCCAGATGCGTCAACGTGCCCTTTTCAGTATCAATTCCCCAGGCGGTGAGGACATCGCCGCGCTGAAGCCGCTCGGCCGGAATCCGCCGCGACCACGATCCACCGGCGCTGACTTCCGCCACCGCGACAGGCACGCAGGCGCTGATTTTGTTTTCGCGCGAGATGACGACGGCGTACTCGCTGACTCCCGTCCCGCTCACCTGCCACGCTCCGCCGGGCTCTTGCGTAAACGTGGCGCGCGCTCCCGTTTCTTCGGAAACATTTTGTGCCCAGAGCCGCAGGTCCTGGTCGACCAGCTCCGGCGAGAGCATCTTGGCGGCGTTTAACTCCTGCGCACGGGTTTTCAACACGGCCACATCGGGATAAATCAGCCGGCCAAGTCCCTCTTCGTCAGTGTGCTGGATGCAAAGCAGGCACGCCTTGCCGTACGCGCGTTCGCGCCGCGCGGTTTGCATTTTGCCGATTCCGGCGCGGTACGTAGCCGCCTGAGTGAGCACGAAAACAGCGAGCAGCGCAAATGCTGCCATTTTCGCTCGCAAACGCGGCACGCGCGGTTCGTCGCTGTCGGCTTCGTCTTCCTGCGATGCGGACATCAGCAACAGCAATACTCCAAGCAGGCCGACGAGGGCGTAAATCGAAAACGCGATGTACCGCGATACCAGCGCCTGGCCGAAACCGAATGGAAACCGCCCCAGCGTGGTGATCGCCGAGGTGATCAATCCGTATCCGGCGAGCACCAGCCACGGCATGGCCAGCAACCACAGGCTTCGCTGCTTTTTTTGAATCAGCACGAGAACCAATCCGGCAAGAATAACCAAGATCGCTGCGCCGAAGAGCGTTGAAATCAACATGCTGCGGCTGCCGAATCCCCAGCCCAACGGCGAGCCGAGAAACATGCACAGGAAGTGCAACGCGTCGAGCGGATGCTTCAATGCTTCTGAAAATCCGGGTCGCGCGGGCGAAATGTAGCCGCTGAAATAAACGAACAGGTTCGCCCCGAACGCGGTCATCCACGCTCCGCCGATGCGCGCAATCTGCTCGCGCGGAACTGCGCACAGCAGCGCCGGCAACACGAGAAGCCACGCGCACATTCCATTCGCATAAGAAAAAGTGGCGACGGTGCACAGCGCCGCGCAGGCCAGAAATTTTGCGTTCGCGGGGCGCGGCGACGCGAGCAGAACGAGACAAGTGCTGATGCACGCAGCCGGCGTGTAAAGCATCAGTTGCATGCCCCACAGCCAGTTTTCGTGCTGCACAGGATTGAAAAGGAGCAGATTTACCAGGCAGCAGCACAGCCATGTCCACGCATTCGCATCGCCGAATGTGATCCGGCACAGGCGATAGATGTTTCCCGCCGTCAGCGCCACGAGCGCCAGCGACATGAACATTTCAAGCCGCACGTCCCAATGCGTCAACCATCCGGCGCCCAGGAAAAAGAGTCGCGGAAAAAACGGGCGGCTTTCGGTGTGCTGCGCGAGCAGATCGGAAATGCCCAGCGAGCCATTCGAGGCATTGACGAACAGAGTCGCAAAGTCCCACTGGTCCCAGAACGGAACATTCACGCTGCAAAACGCGATCAACACCGCCAGCACGCAGCACGGCACGACGGGAATCCAGTGAACGGCGCGGCCGCGAAGCCAACCCGGGCTTTTTTGCATTGCAGTGGTGATACCGTCTGGAACGATGCGTTTCCAGTCTCGGTTGCACGCGCCTGCAGTTGCACGGCGCTGAATTCACGTAAAATCCCTGTTTCGAGCGGCGCTCAGCCGCGGCAGCGTTCCTTTGAAAGGCGGATACACCATGGCGACCGGCCCCGAGATGCTGAAGACGTTCAAACCCACCGCGGGAAAGAAATTTTTTATTGGCTTCGATTCTGACGGCTGCGTCTTCGACACCATGGAAGTGAAACACAAGGAATGCTTCATCCCCGCCTTTGTCTGGAAATGGGATCTGCAGTCCGTCAGCCGCTACGCGCGCGAGTGCCACGAATTCGTCAACCTGTACTCGAAATACCGCGGCGTGAACCGCTTCCCCGCCCTCGTCCGCCAGATGGAACTGCTCGCCGAACGTCCTCAGGCCAAGGCGCGCGGCTTCAAGCTGCCCAATCTCGAACCGATCAAAAACTGGATCGCGTCCGAGAAAGCGCTGGGCAACGCCACGTTGAAAAAAGCCGTCGCGGCCAGCGGCGATCCGATCTTGAAGAAAACGCTGGAGTGGTCCGAAGACATCAACCGCCGCATCGACGAGTGCATCTACGGCGTGCCACCTTTTCCGGGCGTGCGAGAACTGCTGGCGAAGGCGCAGGCAGACTGCGACATGATCGTCGTCAGCCAGACGCCCTGCGCGGCGCTCGACCGCGAATGGAAAGAGCACGGCATCGATGGCCACGTGCAGATGATCTGCGGCCAGGAAATGGGCAGCAAGGACGAGCATCTCTGCGGCACCTGCTTTGGCCGCTACGAAGCCGTCAACACACTGATGATCGGCGACGCGTTCGGCGATTACAAAGCCGCGAAGGCTGCGAAGTCGCTCTTTTATCCGATTCTTCCCGGCAAAGAAGACGAGAGCTGGGCGCGCCTGCTGAACGAAGCGTACCCGCGCTTCCTCGCCGGAACTTACGCCGGCGCTTACCAGGACGGGTTGATCAAGGAGATGGACGAGATCCTGCCCGAGAAAGCGCCGTGGCAGTTGTAAAATTGTAGTAACGACTTTAGTCGTTCCGTCTTGAGGTTCTAAAACGCCGCGATTCCGGACTCGCGGTCGTCGACCAGCGCAAATATTTCAGCGATTCCCAGCATGTTGAATACGTTGCGCACGCTCGGTTTCAAGCTCAACAGCACCAGCTTTCCGCCAAGCCGCTCGGATTCCGCGAGCGCGCCGATGAGCACGCCGGCTCCGGCCGATGACATGTACGGCACGTCGCTCATATCGAGCAGAATATTATGGCGGCCTTTCTCAAACGTCGCGGTCAAAACTTCCTGAAGTTGCTCAAAAGAATGCGCATCCAGATGGCCGCTCAAACGGAATAAAACGATCCGCTTTTCGGGAAGCGTTTCAGTCGTAATCGATAGCTGATCGGAAGGCATACATTCCTCAAAAATGCGCTCAATATTCTCTCTGTGGTATATATCGATCAGTCCTGCAAATCAATAGTTGCAACTGACTTTCGTGTATCAGCGAACTCATGTGTTTCCAAGATGTAGCAGCGCCTTCTGACGAGCTCATCAAACTCGAAGGATTGGAACGCATCGTGCTATACATTGCGTGGCGAGGGAGACTTGAGCATGTATTTCACGGACTCTGCAATAGGAACACCACTATGAACCTTTCCGTGCAAGAGATTCCAAAGCGGAAAACGGACTCTGCCATTTTGAAGCGTAATATTTTGATCATTGAAGATGACCAGGATACCGCGGAGACGATGGCTGAATTCCTGAAAGACGAAGGTTATGGTGTCCGTTACGTAACGTCCCGCGACGAGGCAGTCCTCGCGCTGCAGCGTTTTCTTTATGACATCGTCATTATGGATTACTCGATGCCCGGTTTGCCCGCTGATCGTTTCGTGGACCTCGCCAGGGGACGTTGTCCTCGCAGCAAGTTCATTTTGACAACAGCCATGGGCCGAGTGGTTGATTGCGCCAATATTCTTGGAATTAAGAACTGGATCGGGAAACCGTTCGCACCCGAAGCACTCCTCGATGCGATTCACGACTGCCACTAAGTTTCAGGCCGCGAGTCTCAACGCGGAACCGCAATCTTTCCAATAATTTCCTCGACCAATTGCTGTGTCCGCACGCCGCCATACTTGGCCTTGGTATCCAACATCATGCGGTGCGCGAGCACCGGCACCGCCAGCGCGCGAACATCTTCCGGCAGCACATGGTCGCGCCCTGCCACGCGCGCGCGCGCCTGCGCGGTGCGGTAAAGGGCCAGCGATCCGCGCGGCGAAATTCCCAGGCGCAGGCGCGGCTCCTTGCGGGTGCCTTCGACCAAACGCACAAGGTACTCGGCAATCGCGCGATCGAAGCGCACGGCTTTCACCTGTTCCTGCAGATCGATCACTTCCTGGCAGCTCACCACGGACTTCAGTTTCGTGAACGGATGCCGCTCGTTCTGGCTGAAAAGCATCTCCACTTCGTGGCTGGTGTCGGGATAACCGAGCGTCACGCTGAGCGTGAAACGGTCGAGCTGCGCTTCGGGCAGCGGATACGTGCCGTGGTATTCGTTGGGATTCTGCGTCGCGATCACGAAGAACGGCTGCGGCAGAGTCAGCGCCTTTCCGTCCACCGTCACCTGGTTTTCGCTCATCACTTCCAGCAGAGCCGACTGCGTGCGCGGCGAGGTGCGGTTGATTTCATCGGCGAGCAGAACGTTTGAGAACACCGGCCCGGGACGGAAATCGAAGCTGCCCTCTTTCGGATTGTAAATGTTTCCGCCAGTGATGTCGGCCGGCAGCAGGTCGGGCGTGAACTGGATGCGGCGGAAAACGCCGTCGACCGAACGCGCCAGCGATTTGGCCAGAGTCGTCTTTCCGGTGCCGGGCGCGTCTTCGAGCAGCGTGTGGCCGCCGGCCAGCAGTGAGATCATCACCAGCCGGATGCTCTCCGCTTTGCCGCGAATGACGGACCCGAGGTTGTCTTCGATTTTCTGGACGGTGGCCGCGAACTGCGTCGACATTCAGATCATTCCCCGTGTCATCGATTAACGTTCCAAAACTTTCAACATCGCTCGCAGCCGTTCGATCGCGGCAGAATCATCCGGCCGGCCAAACCGGACATCATTGTACAGGTTCAGGAAAGCTCTTGCCTGCTCCAAGTCCAACCCGCGCGGCGCAGGTCCCCCCGCAGCCGCGAGATGTTCATGCCAGGTCATGTTCGGCGGACAGGGAATCTGTTTGCGGTACAGGATCCCATCGAAGTGCGCCGCCAGTTCGCCCAAGTCTTCACCCGGCCGTGTGTAGGCCGTGCGCACGATTGTAACGGTCTTGCCCTTCGCCGCGCGCCGCTGGCGCATGAACAAAGCGGCAATCGCCGCGACCGTGACCGCGCTCAATCCCGCGTACTGCCAGGGGCTGAGAGAGCTCAGCGCGTTCAACACGCTGTTGGCCGTGTCCATGATCCATTCGGCCGACTTGCGCCAGAATCCCGGCGGCTCGCTCGACACATCCGGCCGGCCCAGCGGCGGCGTGCCGTCCAGGGTCACCCAGCCCGTGGCCTCGATCCACGCTTCGGCCCACGCGTGAGCGTCCTGCGCGCGCACGATCTTCACGCGCGCGCCGGCAGATTCGTGGGCGTAAAATCCCGTCACATAGCGAGAGGGAATATTCATGCAACGCAGCAGAATCACCGCCGCCGATGCAAAGTATTCGCAATGCGCCGCCTTTTTCTGCAGCAGGAAATTGGAGACCGGATCGCCTGCGCCCGGATCGGTGGTGATGCTGTACGCGTTGTTTTTCTGCAGGTAGTCCTCGACCGCCGCGACTTTCTTGAGCGGATTGCGCTCACCCCCCGCGATCTGCTTCGCGAGTTGCCAGACCTCCGGATAGATCGTGTCCGGAACATCCTTGCAGTGCAGCATGGTCAGTTCGTCCGGCGCAATGCAGAGCGGTCCCTGATAACGCGGCGTGTCGCTCAGCACCACGCTGTACACCAGCGGCGGCGGCGCGCGAAACAACAGCGCTGATCCCCCGCGCGTGTCGCGCTGCAGCGATCCGTCCTGCATGATCTGCAGTCCGGCGCTGTGCAGCGGCAGGAAAAGCAGTTGCGGCTCCTCGCATAACCGCGTGATCGTCAACCGCGGGCCCAGCGTTTTCACATTAAGTTCGCCCGTCGCAAGCGCCTCGTAACCGCGGTTTTCAGCCGGCGGGTCCCAGCGTCCGGAAACGTAGTCGTAGAATGCGATGCCGCGCAGCCGCGGGTACTGGTTCAGCCCTTCGACGCGCAGAATTCGCGTCATCGACTTTTCGGCCGATTGCACTTCGCCCAAAACCGGCGAACTCGAAAAGCCCACCGTCTTCTGCGCCGCCTGCTGGATCGCGGGAACAAATTCAAAGCCGGTGCGATCGATCTTTTTCTTGTAGCGGTAAATAAACGTGGCCGAGGAAAACCCGATGCTCAGCGCCAGCAGGATCAACAGCACGCGCATCCACGCCATGCTGCTCTGCCGCACTTTTCCCGCGCGCGGCCGGATACTGTGCAGCGCGAAAATCAGCGCGGTGACATACAGCGGCGTCATCCACGGCATGAAGCGCTGCACGAACGATTTCGAGGCCGTCACGAACACAAATCCGGTCAACAGGATCAGCACCGCGTTCGTTCCGCCCAGCAGGGCGCGCTGCCAGAACTGCACGACCAGTTCAGCCATGCCCAGCAGCATCACCAGATCGATCAGTTGCCCGGCCACGGCCGCCGTGGTCGCCACCGGCGGCGGGTTGGCCATCACGACCAGGCTCGCCCCGGTGTAAATCAGCAGTCGCAGGATCCATGTTTTCAGCGAGCCCGGCTTCAGCCGCGCGGAACTGAGCTGCGAAAAGATGATTGAGATTGCCGCGAGCACCGGCAGAACCGCGTCGCGTCGCGTCAGCGCCATCGTCAGCAGCGCGATGAGCGCGCTGAGCGTCACCGGCCACGGCGGCCGCGCCAGCGCTTCTTTGCTCGAAGCAACTCCGCGAATCCAAAAGGCAGTCTCACCCGTGGCGGCCATGGATCAAAGGTCCTCCACGCCGGCCGCGACGTCCGCATGGGTGAGCCGCGTTTCGCCGTCGGCAACCGGATCGAGCGCGCACGCCGCGTTGCTGACGATGATCGCTTTCACACCCACACCCTGCGCGCGCAGCATGCGCACAAACTGGCGGCGGCTCTCGTTCCAATCGAGGAACACACAAATGATGCTGCTGATGCTGCCCATGTTGGCCATCAGTTCCGGCGCGATGCTCTCGAACGGCTCGCTCGGACTCTCTCCGATGCAGGCGAGAATATCCAGGATCTGGTCGAGGTAAGCCAGGCTTCGTCCGGCCGTGAGATGAAACAAATTTGGACCGGCCGCGAACAAATCGACGATGTACTCTTTGCGCGCCAGGTAATCGCCCACTGCCGCCGCGATCGAAACGGCGTGCTCGAACGATTCGCGCCGCTGCGCCATTCCGCCCGGTGCGTTGCGCGGGATGTGCGTGTCGACTACGACCGCGACGCGCAGAAAATATTCCTGGCGGTATTCGCGGATGACCGGCATGCCCAGCCGCGCCGTCGCGCGCCAGTCGATGTCACGAACGTTGTCGCCTTCGCGGTATTCGCGGTTGCCGACGTACTCCGCCGAATCGCCGGTCTCCGACGCCAGCGCCACGCCGCCCGGCTGATAGCGCCGGCCCTCAGGCAGTGCGAACGTCGTCAGCGGCCGGAACGACGGATACACCAGCAGCGGACGCGGCGCATCCACGATGCGCGCCGCGGTAATTACGCCGAACGGAAAATCCGTCTCTATGCGATAGCCGGGCAGCGCATACACGCCGCGCTTCATGCAGCGCAGCCCGAATTTCACATGTGATTTCTGCCCGGCCGGAAGCGGCGCGAGCGGCACGCCTTCAGGCGGCAGCGCATCCACCTCAATTGGCAGGCGATGCGGCACGACATACAAATCCGCCGCCGGACCGCCGTTGTGCTGGACTTCCGCGTCGACCATCAACGTTTCGCCGGCACAGATCCGCTCGGCATGAACCGGCCGCAGCGTGGCGCGCGGCCGCACAAAAAACGCGGTCAGGATCGCGATCAGCCACATGCCCGCGACGTACGAGAGCGGCACAAAGGATTGAAAATCGAGCGACGCGGACGTGTACGCCAGGAACGCAACCGAGGGCCACAGAAACCAGCGCCCCGCCGTGGTGAGCCGCACCGTGTAAAAATGCCAGATCCAGCGCAGCGGACGGCTGCGGATCCCGCGAATCTCCTTGCTGCCGGAGAAGGATGGCAAAACGAGTTCGTTGAGTAGCCGCATGCCCCGCCAATCGTGCTACGGATGCGAAAAAGGTGTCACGCCTGCCGCTACCTTCCCTCAACCATACTCATCCGATTAGCGGAGGCGATTTGAGAAAAGATTTTTCAAACTTTTTATCGGCCGCCCGTCGTCTCTCTCGAAAGTCTTGTTATTCCGGTGCTTGCACGAACAGAAATCGGACTCGAAAGAAGCAAATTCTCCGGCACTCGCCCACGTT
>Ga0265314_10004030_pt1 | contig 13886 bp, 11 predicted proteins | sample 4126metaG_FD_203106 | JGI IMG/M metagenome (GOLD analysis project Ga0265314, IMG submission 203106) | Rhizosphere microbial communities from Carex aquatilis grown in University of Washington, Seatle, WA, United States - 4-1-26 metaG | ecosystem: Host-associated > Plants > Roots > Rhizosphere >... | reverse complement strand
GGTGAATGCGCCGCGGACGGTCGAGATTCCCATGTGGCGCACCGAGAACTGCGCCAGGGTGTGCATGGGATCGATTTGCCATGTCTCCGCGCGGGCACAGGTCGAGACTGCCAGAAGAGCCACACCAGCGAGGGTGGGCAAAGAGCGTGTCATTGTGAGTCCCCCAGTCGTCGCGACCTGCCGGAACACCAGCCCGGTTCGATCCGCCGATCCAGCCTGACCCGCCTGTGGTATCTTCAAAAGTCGGGTCGGGCTGGATTCCGCTGATTTGGTCGCCTGAATCTAAGGTTACACCATGGCAAAAGAACATAAAGAGCCGAAGTCTACTCAAGTTCCCGTTATTGCCGGCGGCAGGACCCTGGGGGTCATCGGCGCCGGAGTCATGGGCCAAACGCTGATCAGAGGGCTGCTCACAAGCGGCCTGGTTCCGCGCGAGCGGCTGTGGGCCGGCGATAAGAATGCCGGGGCGTGCGAGAACGCGGCCAAGGCGCTCGAGATCCCGGTCGAGGTGGATTTCCACGCCCGCGTGCCGGGAGCGGACCTCATCCTAGTTGCAGTCAAGCCGGCCGACGCCGCCGCGGTGATGACCGCGCTCCGCGAGGACGGTCTGCGGCCGGGCGCGCTGCTGATCTCGATCCTGGCGGGCACATCGACCGAACGGATCGAATCCCTGCTGGCGACGGACAACCCCGTGGTGCGGGCCATGCCGAACACGCCCGCCATCGTCGGGGAAGGCATGACGGTGGTCTGCGCAGGAAAGAACGCCAACGCGGGACACCTGGCGCGCGCGCGCCGCATCTTCGACGCGGTCGGCAAGTGCCTGCCGGTCGACGAGGTCCACTTCGACGCCATTACGGCACTGAGCGGAAGCGGCCCCGCCTACCAGTACCTGATCATGGAAGCGCTGGCCGACGCGGGAGTGCGTGTCGGGCTGCCGCGCCAATTGGCCCTCACGCTGGTCTCACAGACCGTTCTCGGAGCGGCCAAGATGGTGCAGGCCACGGGACGCCACCCGGCCGCGCTTCGCGACGACGTCACGACGCCTGCCGGTTGCACCATCGCCGGTCTGCTCATGCTCGAAGACGGAAGGATTCGATCCGTGCTGGCGCGGGCCGTGGAGGAGGCTGCCAAGACGGCTGCCCATTTGGGGCCGCCGCCTGCCAAAGACGCCGCCCACCGCGCCGGACACTGACATGGACTTCGACCTTTCCACAACTACGGAGCTGATCGAGCTGGAAGACCGCTGGAACGCTCACAACTACCATCCGCTGGATGTGGTTGTGGAGCGGGCTTCGGGCGCCTGGGTCTACGATGCGGACGGCCGGCGCTACCTGGACTGCCTGAGCGCGTATTCGGCTTTGAACCAGGGCCACTGCCATCCGCGAATCGTTCAGGCGTTGCAGGAGCAGGCGGCCCGCGTCACGCTGACCTCGCGCGCTTTCCGCAACGATCAACTGCCGCGCTTCGCGCAGGAGCTGGCCGAACTTTGCGGGATGGAAATGGTCCTGCCCATGAACACGGGCGCCGAGGCGGTGGAGACCTCGCTCAAAGCGGTCCGCCGCTGGGGATACACCCGCAAGGGCATTCCGCAGGACCGCGCGGAAATCGTCGTCTGCGAGAACAATTTCCACGGCCGCACCACCACCATCACCGGCTTCTCGTCCGAGGCTTACTACCGCGATGGCTTCGGCCCCTTCACTCCCGGCTTCGTCACGGTGCCGTTCGGGGACGCGGACGCGTTGCGGCGCGCCATCACTCCGCACACCTGCGCCTTTCTGTTCGAGCCGATTCAATGCGAGGCCGGCATTTTGATCCCACGCGATGGGTATCTGAAAGCCGCCGCGGACATCTGCCGGCGCGAGCGCGTTTTGCTGGTAGCCGATGAGATCCAGACCGGTTTGGGACGGACGGGCCGCTTCCTGGCGTGCGACCACGAGGGCGTCAAGCCCGATGTCCTCATCCTCGGCAAAGCGCTTTCGGGGGGCCTGTACCCGGTGTCGGCGGTGGTCTCGAGCGCGGAAATCCTGGGCGTCTTCCGGCCCGGCAGCCACGGCAGCACATACGGCGGCAATCCACTGGCCTGCGCGGTGGCGCGCGCGGCTCTGCGCGTGGTGGTCGAAGAGCGCCTCGCGGATCGCTCGGCCGAACTGGGCGCCTGGCTGTTGGAGGAACTGGCCGGCATCGATCACTCGCACATCCGCGCGATCCGCGGCCGCGGGCTGCTAGTCGGTATCGAGCTTTCGGTTCCGGCGCGCGCTTACTGCGAGCGGCTGAAGGACCTGGGCGTCCTGTGCAAAGAGACGCACGATTTCGTGATCCGGCTGGCGCCGCCGCTGGTGATCTCGCGCGAGGATCTGGCCTGGATGGTAGCTCAGCTCCGCACGGCCTTCGCGGAGTAACGTTTGCGGGTCATCTCCGCAGAAAAGCCGCCTCTACCGGCGCCTTCAGCGCTATACTGGCCACGAACGAGGACCTGGGGCGCATGACCAAGACCGGAGGCGGTCTCACAATCCGCAAAGAGCAGTTCGACGCGTTGCAGGGGCAAGCCCGCCGCAACTTCGAAAGCGAGTTGAAGGTGCATCTTGCGGAGTTTGCGCCCCAGCTTTGCGCAGCGGCGGGCGACGCGAACGTCCGCAAGTTCGTCTCAGCGGGTCTGGAGCGGGCTAAGGCCCACGGCTTCGCCAGGCGCGGACCAAAGAAACTCTACGTCGACTTGATGGCCTCGCTGGGATGGGCCTTCGACTCCGATCCGCTACATCCGTGGGCGGCGGCTGCCCTCGCGGCACCCGACGAGGACGAGATGGCGCGCAGCGGACGGCTCTATAAAGCGGCCATCGAGTACCTGGATAGCGTGGGCGGGCCGGATATGAGTCTCGCCATCGAGGCATTACAGCGAGGCTCGAAGGCGACGTTCTCCGATTTCCTCGGGGCGAACGCTACGACAGACTCGATCCTGAACCAGTTCCATGTCATCTACCCTCAGAAATACGACGCCGGCGGCCCCGCGGCGATGCGAACCATGCTGCAAGGCGCGGCCGCGGAGGCCAAGCGCCTGAAGATCGCAACCCGGGGAGGAGCGGTGCTGCTCGCCTCCCTGATGTTCGCGTTCGGCCATGGCGTCACGAGCGATCCTCTCTATCCTTGGGTGCTGTCCACTCTGGAGAATGGGACTGAGGCCGACGCGCCCCAACGAATCGAGAAGCTGGCCGCCAGGACCAAGACTTACATGGCGGCCGCGGCAGCCAACCTCACAAGGCCCTCCTCCCATGCCTAAGAGCAAACCCGCCGACCCATCCCAGGACCCCAATTACGAATCGGCGGTCCACACCTGCCCGCTCACGTACAAGAAGTCGTCCCACGGCGGCAGCACGCGCATCGCCGTCGACGACAAGAACAAGACCATCTACATCGAGACTTGCATGGAGTTCAGCGGCTCTGGTGCGACCCCTGAGTACGCACAGGCGGCCAAAAAGCAGATCGAAGACACCTGGAGCGGCGACACCATGCGGAACGGCCAGAAGTACAAGGTGATCACCAAGATCAACGCCAAGGTCAACAAAACCGGCACGCCCACGCCGGGCTGCGACCCGATCATCGTCGACAGCGCCACCAATCGCATGGACCAATCGTTGTGGGGCGATGGTCCGGGCCATCAGACTCCCGCAGCCGCCACTGACGCCGGCCGCCCTCGCAGGATCGCCCACGAGTACGGGCATACGCTGGGCCTCGATGATGGCTACGAGGACGATGCGGACGGGAACTCGGTGAAGAAGGATCCCTCGAAGACGAACGACATCATGTCCGAGACGTGGCCGGACGGGAGCGGCACGCTCCCGCATCCGCACCAGGATCAGTACGATGAAGTATTGAAGAGCCATGGGTGGTAACAGGCGCGTCATCCTGGGCGCCATTCTGTTCGGCCTGGCGCTCGCGACGCAGAAAGGAACTCCAGTGGCGGAAGCAGCAAAGAAGATCCTACCGAAAGCGGAAATCGACGGCTTAGCCGCGGCCCTCCGGCAAGATCCGGGGCGGTTCTTCGCACAGCCCGTCTCTTTTACCTGGTGGCTGCGAGGTGGCGAGCCCGGGTCGGGATCCGATTCCCTGAAGTTCTCGAGCGACGGCAGCGGCATCCACGCCATTTACATCCGGGCGCGGTTCAACGCGGATTACAGGCCGCCCATGCTGTCCGAGCAGTTCGCCGGCGACCTCAACGTTAAGCAGGCCACCGGCATCCTCGGTCCGGTGCTCGACAGCCCACTCTTCCGCGAGGAACTGCCTCAAGAGCAGAAGCCGCGGATTGCGGACCTCCAGAAAGAGACCTGGGAATTCGCGAGAGGAGCGGTCGCGCTGCAGAAGACGCTGCACGAGCCTTTCCCGGACCAACTCGCCTCCGGCCGCGCAGCTTGCCGCGAAGCGATGGAGTACCTTACCAAGACCGGCCAACGAACGATCCGGCAGCCGAAACCGCCGTCACACTGACACTCACTGCTTCTCGTCCAGCGCTTCCGTGGATGTGGCCAGCGCACCGGCGGCGTGGCGAAGCCGCAACAGCTCGCCGGCATCCTCGCCTTCGAGGACGAAGCTGTCCACGGACCCGAAAATCGCCGCCAGCTCCGAAGCGTTGCAGGTCGGCAGGTAGCTGCGCAGCACACGCGGGTCGTAGAAGCGAAAGTAGAGTGGCTTTCCCGACTCGTCGTGCACGATCAGGAACCTGCGGAAATGCTGCCGCATGGCGTGCAGGTCGGCTTGAGCGCAGGCGAAGATGCCCCAGTGCTTGCCCCAGCCCTGTGTCAGGACCCATTCGGTGAATTCGGCCTTGCGCTCCAGCCGGACCAGGTAGGGCGCCACCTCCGCCATATCCGGCTCGAGGTCGCCCCGGTACAGGCACTCGTGCTCCGGCCTTGCCTGATGGAGCTTGAGGCGCAATCCGGGCACGGAAGCCCCGTCGAGGACGGCGAAGACGCCGAAACCGCCGCCGGCAAACAGAAACTCCTTCACCTGATCGCTGATGCTCACCATGCTCGTTTGCCTGGCCGCACGGGCCAGGTCGCTCCTAACCTCAAGTGTCGCAGAAGGGTGCCCCCGACTCCGCCGCCTGTTTGAGCACGATAGCCTGCGCGCTGTAGGAAACCGGAGTAGGCGGCGGAGGAGGGGGCGGTGGCGGCGCATACTCGCCCGGATTCGCCGTGTCGGCCTCCTTGGGCTCCTTGGGCGTGGTGGGCGAGCACCCCGAACCAGACCCCGCCGCACCGCCGCTGTTGATATTCACCATCGTTCCGCTGATCGCTACGCCGCTGGGACCGATATTGATGAAATTGCCGCCCACTTTCAGCGTCAGACTCGTACCGGACTCCAGCACCAGGTTTGAGCCGGCCTTCAGGTAAATCTCGGTGCCCGCCTGAATCGCGTGGTTCTGGCCGACCTTGATCTGCACGTTCTGCCCTGCGTTGAGCGAGACCGTTCCGTCAACTTTCTCATTCTGGTCGCCGGTCACGTGCAGATGCTTGTCCTGTTTGGCCGCCTCGAACTGATCTTTCTGCACGATCAGATGGCTCTCGCCGCCGAAGATCTCAAAGCGGTCGTTCTTCACGCGGACATCGAGGTTTCTCTCGCCGTGAATGAAGACCTGCTCGCTGCCTTTCAGGTCCTCGATCCGGATCTCGTTGAAGCCGCCGCCGCCTTTCGAAGAGTATGACTTGAACGTGCTCTTCGTCATCTCGTCCGGTAACGTGTAGGGCGGCATCTGGACCGCGTTGTAGACGCTGCCGGTGATCAGCGGCCGGTCCGGATCGCCCTCCAGGAAGCTCACCACCACCTCCTGGCTGATACGCGGGGTCCACACCCCTCCCCAACCTTTGCCCGCTACGGGCTCCGCCACTCGGATCCAACAGGAGCTGGACTCATTCAGCTCGCCAAGGCGGTCCCAATGGAACTGCACCTTCACCCGCCCGTACTTGTCCACGTAAATTTCGTCGCCTGAGCGGCCTACCACCACCGCCGTCTGCGTACCGTGGATCAGCGGCTTGGGAGAGACGCGTGGGGGCCGGAACGGCACCGTGGCCTTGATCGCGGTGAACGTGTTCTTGTATGTGGAGTCCGTGACGCTGCCCTGGCCCGAATAGAAGCCACCTTCCTCGCCGTGGTGCGCGATATGGGTCAGCACATACGTGGCGTTCTGGTCCGGGCGCTCGTAGCCGTCAAGATCGAACTTAAAGCCCGACGCCAGGGTGCGGCAATCGCTCTCGCCGTAGAACACCGCGTGGACCGCCTCCTGTTCCTCGATGCGGAGTTTGGCCAGGGTATCGCCCTCGCTATGGTTCAAGTAAATCCCGGGATAGTCGTAGATCTCAAAACGCTGGTTGCCGCCCTGGTTGATCTTGCTGTTCACCTCCGCATTGAGCCGCGTGGCCGGCGTCTCGAAATTGTAATCGCAGACCGCGTACTTCCCGGCCCGCATCTCCTGTTCCTGCTTCCAGGCATAGACCACGTCTTCGTCGTGCCGCATCTCGAGCATGGCGCTGCGGTCGAACATCACGCGCGACTGGTCCGGACAGGGCTGGTGCACGGAGGGCACGTCCCCCAAAATCAGCGTATGCTTTCCATTCTCGTGCTTGAAGAAGTAATAAATGCCCTCCTGTTCCAGGAGCCTGGACACGAAATTGAACGCCGTCTCACGGTACTGAACGCAGTACTCCCATTCCGGGTAAGTTTTCTGGGTCCGATCTTCGAAGTCCTTGAAACCGAAATGCGCGAAGACCTTCTTGACGATATCCAGCACGGTCATGTTCTGGAAGATCTTGCAGTCGGCGGTCCGGGTCAGAAACCACAGCCACGGCACCACCTCGGCCTGGTAGTGGCTCAGGCGTTCCTCGCCCGGCAACTGAACGAACCGGCTCACGTACCCGTTGAAGTAGCGCGCGGTATCGATGGCGGCCAAGCGCACCGAGAAGGTCACGTTCTTGCCGATAATGTCATCGAAGCTGATGTCGGGGTCCTCCGACAGCAGGTCGAGGTGGAAATGGAATAGCTCAGAGATGCCGTCCTCACCGCTGAACGAGCGCAGCAGGAACTTGTCCGGGCCCAGCGGCGTCAGGAAGTTCAGAAAGCGCTTCAGTTCCGTCCATTCCGCCATGTCAGCCTCCAATGATCACGGTCGGGCAGCCCATTGAGATGGTGTTCGGGGGGCCGACCGCTTCCAGGATCGTGTCTCCCTGCCGCGCCGCGGGCAAGTTGTCGATCATGACGGTCGCCGAGCCAGTGATCACGACTCCCGGTCCGTGAGGCGGCACCGGCAGCGGCGTCGTGCAGGCGTGAATATCCGCCCCGGCGCTGGCGCCCGAGATCATACTCGACATAGACGCCAGCATCGAGGCCTTGGTGGCCTGCTCGGCCGCTAACGCCGCCGGCGCACCGGGAGTGCCGGCCGCGGCGGCGGTCGCGGCCTCCGCGGTCTGGATCGCGGTCTGCGCCACCTGCTGGGCCGCCTGGAGCGCCGCCACCGCCGCCAGCGGGATCCCGCGCCAGGCGGGCAGGAACCCGATATGGCACGTCGCGCTGCCGGGGCCCGGCGTCAAGACGGGCGGCAGCGGGTGCGACACCGGATCCGTAGGTCTGGCAGCCGCAGGCATAGTCCCCTCCTCCCTGGAAAACAGCGTACTCCAATCCAGCCGCGACCGTCAGGGAGCGGTCTTCGGCCACCGCCTCCTACGCGTACACAAACTTCCCGTCCTCCCCCACGCCAACATGGATCGCCGGCACTTTCGTCCCCTCGGCCATCCACGCCAGCAACTGCCGCGAGACTTCCGGAAGCAGCGTGTTGGTCAGAATATTGTCCACGTTTCGGGCGCCGCTTTCGACTTCGGTGCAGCGCCGCGCCACCTCGCTCACCAGGGCGTCATCGTACTGCAACTCGATCTTGTGGTTCTCCATCAGCCGGCGCTTGATCTTGCCCAGCTTGAGCACCACGATCTTCTTCAGATTCTCGTCCCGGATGGGGTAATACGGGATGATCACCATGCGGCCCAGGAACGCGGGCTTGAAGATCTTGTTCAGCTCCGGCTTCAGCGCCTTGACCAGCCCTTCGGGCGACGGCATCGTCTCCGGGTCCGCGCAGAGCTTCATGAAGGTGTCGGTGGCGGCGTTGGTGGTCAGGATGAGGATGTTGTTCTTGAAGTCGATTTCGCGGCCCTCGCCGTCCTCCATCATTCCTTTGTCGAAGACCTGGTAGAAGAGCTCGAGCACGTCGGGATGGGCCTTCTCGACCTCGTCCAGCAGCACCACCGAATAGGGCCGGCGCCGCACCGCTTCGGTCAGCACTCCACCTTCGCCGTAGCCCACGTATCCGGGAGGCGACCCCTTCAGTGTCGACACCGTGTGCGGTTCCTGGAACTCCGACATGTTGATGGTGATCATGTTGTGCTCGCCGCCGTAGAGCAGGTCGGAGAGCGCCAGCGCGGTCTCGGTCTTGCCGACGCCGCTCGGCCCTACCAGCATGAAGACGCCCACGGGCTTGTTGGGATCGTCCAGGCTTGCGCGCGAGGTCTGTATGCGCTGGCTGATTAGCTCCAGCGCGTGGTCCTGCCCGATCAGCCGACGCTTGAGGATCGACGGCAGCTCGAGCACCATTTGGATCTCGTCCTTCACCATCTTGCCGGCCGGGATCCCGGTCCAGCCGGAAATCACCGCGCCTACGGTATTGCTATCCACCGAGACCTGGATCAGCGGCGTGTCGCCTTGCAGGGCCGCCAGGTCAAGGTCGAGTTTCGCCAGTTCGGCGCGCAGCGCGGCCGGGTCCGGAGCAGGCTGGGCCGGGGCTGCCGCATCGCCACCGGCAGGCTGCGCGGCAGGCGGCGTCGCCGAGCCGCCCTCGATCTGCGAGTGAATCTCGCGGATGCGCGTCACCAGTGCGGCTTCTTTCTCGAAGCGCTCTTTCAGCGCGGCCAGGCTTGCTTCGACAGTGGCTTTGCGCTCCGCGATCTCGGCCAGCGCCTCGCCGTGATCGGCGCCCAGCGCCACTTCGCGGTTGAGTATCCCCTGCTGGACTGCCAGGTCGTCGAGCTCGCGCGTGGCATCTTCGATCTCCGGCGGAACGGAATTCTGTCCCAGCGCCAGCCGCGCGCAGGCGGTATCGAGCACGCTCACGGCCTTGTCCGGCAACTGCCTGCCCGCCAGGTAGCGGTGCGAGACCTTCACGCCCGCCGCGACCGCATCGGCCAGGATCCGCACCTTGTGATGCTTCTCCAGCGCGGGGACGATGCCGCGCATCATGACCATGCACTGGGCTTCGGTGGGCTCGTCGACTTTGACCACCTGGAAACGCCGCGCCAGCGCCGCGTCCTTCTCGAAATACTTCTTGTACTCGGACCATGTGGTGGCCGCGATGGTCCTCAGTTCGCCTCGCGCCAGGGCGGGCTTGAGCAACTGGCTGGCGTCGTTCTGCCCCGCCTGCCCTCCCGCGCCGATCATGGTGTGCGCCTCGTCGATGAACAGGATGATGGGGGTGGGCGATGCCTTTACCTCTTCGATCAGCCCCTTGAGACGGTTCTCGAATTCGCCCTTGACGCCGGCACCCGCCTGCAGCAGCGCCAGGTCGAGAGTGCGGACGCTAACGCCCTTGAGCGGCGGTGGCACGTCGCCCGCGGACACGCGCTGGGCGAATCCTTCGACCACCGCGCTCTTTCCGACGCCGGCCTCGCCGGTGAGTATCGGGTTGTTCTGGCGCCGCCGCATCAGGATATCGACCATCTGGCGGATCTCGTGGTCGCGCCCCAGCACCGGGTCGAGCTTTCCCGCCTTCGCTTTCGCGGTCAGGTCCACCGTGTAGGCGTCCAGGTTCTGCGTCTTACCTCCCCCGGCCCCGGCAGCGCGCGGCAGCGCTCCTTCCATCGCATTCGCCTCAGCCAGCGCCGCGATGGAATCCTCGTGAGAGCCTGCCACGATGCTCTGGAAGTCCTTCTTGAGCGCGTCCGGCTGGATCTTGCCGAATTCCTTGGGACTCACCTCGCCCATCAGGCGCGCCAGGTCGTCGTGCGTGGCCAGCGCCAGAATGGTGAACCCGGATCGCACCTGCCCGGCGCCGAAGTCGATGGTCCCGATGGCCCACGCCTCTTTCAACATGTTGACCAGGGAGACGCTGAAAACCGGCCGCCCGGCGTTGCCCCGCTTCAGCTTGTCGAGGCTGCGTGTGACCTCCTGCTGCAGGCGCGTGGAATCGACACCGAAGTGCCTCAGGATACGCACGAAGTCCCCGCCGGTGTCGTCCAGCAGCTTCAGCAGGTAATGTTCCACCTCGATGTTGTAGTTGGTGCGCGAGACGCATAGCCCGGCTGCCGCTTCGAGCGCGTTTCGCGTGGCGTCGTTGAGTTTTCCGATCAAGGATTTCAGATTCACGCTCATCGAAGAGTCCTCTCTATCACAACCCGTGGGGCAGACGGCTCCGCCTGCCAGGCAGGCCAAAGGGCCTGCCCCACGTCACAACTCCAACACCGTATCGTCCGGGTCGCGCCCCATGGCGGCCGACTTCGCCCAGGTGATCCATCCCAGGCGCGGCGCCGTCTCGTCCGCGCGCCCCAGTTCGCAACCGGGCACTTCGTCACGTTTCAGCACCAGTTGCACTTCGAAATCGAACTCGTTGCCGGCAAAGAACCGCGTCAGCGCTCGCAGCGGCTCGTAGGCTGTGCCTGTCGGCAGGAAATCCTGATACTGCTCGAGCGCGAGCGGACCGAGCCGGATGCGCACGCGCGATTGCTCGTCCCAGATTTCGTCGCCCACCACCGCACCCACCGCCAGTTGCTCGGACTCGCTCGCGCTGGCATCCAGGCGGCACTGCGTCGGCACGTCCAGCCGGTACCACGCACCCGCGAACTGCACGATCTCGGCCGGCACCTCGAAGTAGTCCTCGATCAACTGCTGCAGGGCCTGCGCCGATCGCGGCCGCTGCCCCAGCAGACCTGTATAGTACACCAGCGAAATATCCGCCACCGCCTGGCGATTGCCGAGCCCCTTGGTGCCCAGACCAACCAGGTCCAGCAGATACCGCGACAGCCGATCGCCAGCGCCGCGCTCGTATTGGACCGTGAAGCGGTACCTCTCCCAGGCCTGGTAGAACAGCGAAATCATGCGGTGGTTGAAGATGTCGAGGAAATCACGCGGCGCCGTGTCCTTGGCCCGAACCCGATCGGCCACGAACTGCGTGTAGTAAAGCGGCAGGACGCCTTCGGGCCCGGTGAGGCCCATGAAGTTCACCACCATCAGGGGCGGCCGCTCATCGCGCCATTGAAGTGACTGGATTTCGCTGGCCGGAAACGCGTTCGAATTGTGCGCCGCGAATCGTACCACCTCGGTCTGAGGATGGGCGAATCGCCCCGGCGCGTTGCGGTCGCGCAACAACCTCTCAAGCACCCTCACCGCCTGGAAGAACGAGAACCGGTACGGCTCCTCACCGATGATCCTCTCGAGATCCTGCCGCTCGGCCACCGGAGTCATACGCATCCCCACCCAAAGACTAAAAACCCATTTGTCCACGAAGGAACACGAATGGACACGAATAGGATATTTGTTTTCCATTCGTGTTTGTTCGTGTTCATTCGTGGCCAGTAGTTTTTTCCGGCACGATTTTTCATAGCAGCACCGCCTGTCCGGCGCGGGGCGGCCATTCTTTCAGTGGCTCTTTCCGCTGCTCGGTTCGCGCGACTAGCTGGCTGAAGCTGTTCATGGAAACGTACAGACCCAGAAAGTGCTCCAGCACGCTGGCGAAAAGGTACACGCCGCCACCCACGAACTGCTCTTCGTCGAAGGTCATCTCCACGCGGGTGCCGCGCACGAACGAGATTCCGTTTTCGGATATGACACGCGCGAAGTGGCGCTGGCCGTCAATCCGCCGGATGCCCTGGATCTGCTTTTCCAGATGCGTCGAGTCGCTGAAGTTGTAGAGCCGCAGGATCTCCGCCAGAGCCTCTTTTCCTTCACTCACCAGCGACAGGTAGTTCAGCGAGAGTTGGGAGATCAGCCGCCAGAGCGCGGCCTTGCCTACCGCGGGGCGGAGTGTCGGCGTGGGCTTCTTCAGCGTGATGATGCGCCGGATCGAAGGCATGCCCTCCAGCTCGAAATCCCCCGCGTCGCTGCCGAAGGGGAGCCGCGCCGGCAGATCGCGATTGGTACACAGGCACCGCACCGTGAGCGTTTCCACGTTCACTTTCGCCGGCTGGCCGGACAGGTCCGCCAGTGAGAGGTAGATGTCTGTGCCGTCGTCGCCGCGCTTGGCCGAGGCGCGCCGCTCGGCGTGCCAGAAGGTCTGTCTCTTGTCCCGCAAGCGCCCGTGCCGGTAGGAAAAAAACGGCTCGAACTTCGCCACTTCCTGCGTGTGCGGGTTGGCGCTCACCACCTCCTCGATCGAAAAGATCTCGAGCGCGTGCTGCCGCCGGACGTCGGGTACCACCGAGTATTCGTGCCGCAACTGGTCCAGCAGGATCGGCTCGGCGGTGTGTTCGAACAGGTTGATGATCGGGGTCGTGTCCGGACGCAGCGTCTTGGCCGAAACGCCCAGCTCGAGCATCTGCTGGCGGTCCGCGCGCTCGAATGGCGAGATCAGCACGATGAACTGTGCCCGCTCCTTGAAGCCCGCCGCGGCCAGTGCCTCGAGGCCGTCCAGTTGGATGAAGAAGAACTTTTCGGGAAACGCGAAGTACTCCTGCAACAGCCGGTATCCGGCGAAGGACCGGCGCGTGTAGGGCAGCATGGCTTCGTCTTCGCCGAACCCGAACGGCCGGATGGAACCGGCTGGCAACTCGATGGGGCGTAGCCGCGGGTTCGCCGGATCGCGCACCAGGATCTGCGCGCAGTTGTTCAGCAGCAGCTCGTAGAGCGCGTGCACCACGTTGCTCTCCCCGTTCAGATAGAACCGCAGGGAGCCCAGTTCCAGCTTGTCGAAAGACACGTCGGCCAGACACGCCAGGTCGAACCGCAGCGCTGCCACGGCACTGCCGCCCTTGACGGGAGGCTGGATGCGGTCGGGCGTCGTCCACTGCGCATCCGCCACGGTCAGCGGCCACAGCGTGGCGTCGTAGCAGGTGCGGAACCGGCACGGCACGCCATCCACCGGCCGCGAGTACAGCAGCGATCCGCGCGGAACTTTCAGCCCCGTGGTCAGCTTGCCCTGCTCTGGATCCAGGTGGAACTCCACCACCGACATGGCCGGAATCGGATGCGTGTAGTGCGGGAACAGGATGCCCAGCAGGGCCTCGGTGACCTCCGGAAACTCGTCGTCGATCTTCAGGTGAACGCGGCCAGCCAGGAATGCGAAACCCTCGATGAGCCGCTCGACGTGCGGGTCCTCGCAGCGGTCCGGCTCCAATTGCAGGCGCGAGGCGATCTTGGGATACTTCTCGGCGAACTCGGCGCCCATCTGCCGCAGGAACGTCAGCTCGCGTTCGTAATAGTCGAGAAGCTCGTCGCGCACCCGCTCAGTCTCCCTTCACCTGGTACTCGCCGCTGGTCAGCTCGAGCACGGTGTCGAAGGTGACCCGCTCCGGCGCCGGATCAATCCGTAGCAGGCCCTGGATCTGAAATCGCAAAATGCGGGCGGTGCCCGCGACCGGCTCCATCGTGACGCGCGGTCCCTTAATCCGGGGCTCGAAGGTCGCGATGGTCGATTCGATCATCCACAACAGCCGCTTCTGGTCTTGGGTGGAACGAACGCCGAGCGAGGTGATGTCCGGCAACCCGTAATTGAACACGGACTTCGCGGTTTCGGGCGAAACGTCCGGCGCCTCGATGCTGCGGCGCGTGTTGAGCAGCCACTCGATGTCCCGGCGCAAAGAGGTCTTGAGCTGGCGCAGCGACTGGGCGCGGCCACGCGGTGGCTCGGTACTGACGGACGGTTCCTGGTC
>Ga0265314_10004028_pt1 | contig 13890 bp, 11 predicted proteins | sample 4126metaG_FD_203106 | JGI IMG/M metagenome (GOLD analysis project Ga0265314, IMG submission 203106) | Rhizosphere microbial communities from Carex aquatilis grown in University of Washington, Seatle, WA, United States - 4-1-26 metaG | ecosystem: Host-associated > Plants > Roots > Rhizosphere >... | reverse complement strand
ACCGACCTCGCAAGCAATCGGAAGAATACAACTAAGTCTTGATCCGCGGCTTCTCATGCAGAACCACGTTCAACAATGAACGATGGACTTCAATGTGGCCATTGTAATCGATGAGGCCCAATTTCCGGAATTTGTTCATGAAGGCACTAACGCGGGATCGCGTCGTGCCGACCATATCGGCGAGCGTTTCCTGGCTGATTTTTGCCAGAACCGGCTCGGGCTCGCCTTCCTTGCCAAAATTCGCAAGGAGCAAAAGAGTCCGCGCCAGACGCTTCTCGCTCGAATTGAACAATTGATCGACCAGATCCTCCTCCACACGACTGTTGCGGGCCAACAGGTGCGAGATAAACAATTCTGCAAACGCCGGCTCTTCGTGGATCACGCGGGTGGTGTCTGCCTTTGTGATGCGCACGATCACGCAGTCCGTCATCGTGGACACGGTCGCTAAACGCTTCGTCTGCCCGGCCAGACATCCTTCGCCGAAAAAATCGCCGGCCCCCAGAACAGCGACAACAGCTTCCTTGCCTTGTTCAGAGAAGACGGTGTTCTTGACCTTCCCCGTCTGAATATAGAAAACCGAATCGGCGGTATCGCCTTGTCGATAGACAATTTGATTTTTCCGATATTTCGTTATCGCCCGCCCCCCGTCCACTTTCGAAAGGAAGACTTTCGGATCAAACGGCATTTTTTTTCTGCGTTTCATGACAGCTTGGCGCCTTCAATCAGATGATAATTTCGATCCGGTCTCGATCGATAAAGTTAAGCGGCAAGTGGGGGGCCTCATCTTCTGCTCGTTCCCCCTGAACGGCCCCTCATAGACGGACGCAATTATATTACACAGCTAAATTAGTGGTCAATTTTATACAGACGCGCCGGAGGCACTAGGCTTAGTTTTACATAGGGCGATGTTTAGCGGCTCACCAACTGCGGGCGTCCCCCGACTCAAAACGTCCCGGCGAACCTCCGTTGTATGAGCGTCTGGGTCCTTTTGCCTGTATGGCAGGGTCCTTTGATTGGAGGCCAACCATGCTCGTTAAACAATTTGCCGACCTGCAAAGCGCCTGCGCGTTTGCAGAAGCAATTGTGGCCACGGTGCGGGAGCCTCTCGTGGTGCTCGACCAAGACCTGCGCGTCGTCGCCGCAAGCCGCTCCTTCTATCAAACCTTCAAAGTCGATCCCGCCAATACCGAGGGCCATCTGCTTTACGAATTGGGCAACGGTGAATGGGATATTCCAAAGCTACGTTCGCTTTTGGGGAAAGTCCTACCGGAACACGGCGTGACAGAAGCCGGCGAGATAGAGGCCTATGAAGTCGAGCATCTCTTTCCGGATATCGGGCAACGCAAGATGCTCTTGAACGCCCGCAAGGTGTTCTACGAAGCGGGATCGCGAATGAACATTCTGCTTGGTATTGAAGACATTACCGAAAAGCACCTGCTGGAACGCGAAAAGGACGATCTGCTGCGGCAAAAGGACGTGCTGCTCGACGAATTGCGCCACCGTGTCGCCAATAGTCTACAAATTATCGCCAGCATCATCATGATGAAAGCGCGGACGGTGGAGTCGGCAGAGGCGCGTCGTCACCTGGAAGATGCTCATCAAAGGGTCATCTCGATCGCTGCCGTCCAGCAGCAATTGCATGCTGCCGCCCCCGGCGGAGCGATCCAGCTCGGCCCTTATCTCACAAGTCTCTGCGAAGCTCTCGCGCACTCGGTGATCGGCGACAATCGCTCAATCTCGCTGAAAGTAGGCGGCGAAGGCGGAAGTGCGACTTGCCGCGACGCCGAAAGCCTCGGGTTGATCGTCACCGAGCTCGTCATCAATTGCCTAAAGCATGCATTCAACGACAGCACGAAAGACGGGAAGATTACCGTTACATTTGATGTGGCCGGAACGGATTGGATGCTTTTAGTCAGCGATAACGGAATCGGGAAACCGGACGGCGTCTTTGCTCAGCCGAAAAACGGTCTCGGCACCGGCATCGTCAAAGCGCTTGCGAACCAGCTCGATGCCAAGGTTGTTACGTCGAGCGGTCCTCAGGGGACAACCGTGTCGATCACACATGCCACTTTTACGGCGAAGACAATCAGAGCTGCGTGAAAGAAAGTCGCTCGAAAATTCCGGCAGAAGAATCCCTCTGGACTACGATCAAAAGATCGCTGATGAAGCGAGGTCACGTTTCCGTCAGCAGCTGCATCACTTCGGTTGCGGCGCGATCGGTTTCTTCGCGTCCGAGTGTCTCGGCTGACACGGCGTCGCCGGCCTCGATCGCGGCGAACATGGCGCGCAGCGCCTCGACGCTTTCGCGTGAACGCGTCGGTGAGCGTTTCGGATGGCTGAGGCCGAGCGCGCGCCAGCGCGAGATGCGTGCGTGCAGCGAGGAGATCATCGAAGACAGGGATTCGCTGCCGGCCCCCTCGACCAGGACGTCGTAGAATCTGTTTTTGGCTCGCAGGATTTGGGCTGGGTCGCCGATCTCGTAGCAACGCGCCGTTTCTTCCAGAGCCGCCCGCAGTTTTTCGATGTCAGCGGCAGCGGCGTTTTGCACAAAGAAGCGGGCGGAAAGCCCGACCAGAACGCCGCGTATGGCGTACAGATCTTTCGCCTCTCCAGCCGTCAACTCGCGAACCACCGGCCCCTTGTTGGCGATGGTGGCGACGAGACCTTCGGTTTCGAGCTGCCGCAGCGCTTCGCGGATGACCGTTCGCGACACATCCATCATGTCGATGAGCTCGCGCTCGACCAAACGGGACCCCGGCGCCAGGCGCCCGGAAATGATCGATTGGCGCAAGAAATCCAGCACTTGATGGCGAAGCGGCGCGGGCGATCGGTGGATGCTCGGCGCGGGAGGGACATCAAGCATTTGGCATTGCTCCAAATCCTGGATCGTAATACCGTATTACGGAGATCGCCGCTAGAGAAAAAGGAACGTCCATGAGCGCAAACATGAGCGCCAATCCCGTCAAGGTCGGCATCGTCGGCCTCGGCCGCTGGGCCAAGGTCCTGACCCGCGCCGCCAAGAACTCCGACAAACTGCACATTGTGGCCGGCTACAGCCGCTCGGAAGAGAGCCGTCAGGCGTTCGCGCGCGAGATGGGCGTGGCTCCGGTTGCCGATCTTCAGACCATGCTCTCCGACCCGGAGATCAAGGGCGTGATCCTCACCGTGCCGAACGAGCAGCATCTCCCCGTCGCACGCGAAGTCGCCAAAGCCCGCAAGCACGTTTACACCGAGAAGCCGATTGCTGCGACGCTTGAGGATGGCCTCGAAATCGAAGCGTTAGAGAGCCAGCACGGCGTCACGGTCACGGTCGGCCACAGCGCACGACTGTTGGTTGGCGTCCGCAAAATCCGCGACGCGATCGATGCCGGCGAACTCGGACGGGTCGCTTTCATGGAAGCGAATTTCTCCAACGAACGGGCGCTCGAACTGACCCCGCAAACTTGGCGCTGGTATAAAGCCAAGGCGCCGGGTGGCCCGCTCTCACAACTCGCGATCCATCAGTTCGACGTGCTGCATTATCTCGGCGGCGAGATCACCGAAGCCAGCTCGATCGCCTCGAAGCTGTCGCCGGTCGGCGCTGAGGTCGACGACCAGTCGATGACGCTGCTCAAGTTCGCCGACGGCAAGGTCGGCTATGTCGGCTCGTCCTGGACCTCGCCCGGCATTTTCTCGGTGCGCGTATTCGGCTCCAAGGGCCTGATGCATCACGAGACCGATTTCTCCACCTGGGACGTGCCCAGCAAGCTGCATCTGACGTCGTCGCTTTATATCCAGCGCGGCAAGGACGGCTACGGCAAGCGCGAGGATCTGACGATTCCGGAAGGCGACATGTTCCGCGCCGAACTGGAGTTATTCGCGGAGAGCTGCCGCAGCGGCAAGCCGAATGGCCTGACCGCGCACAACGGCAATATCGCGGTCGCGGTGGTGAATGCCGCCCTGCGTTCGATCGACAGGCGCGGACAACTGGTCAGCATTGCCGATGTGATTGCCGAAGCGCGCGGCCGCATCGCGGAGAAATCCCGCCATGTCGCCTAGTCGCTATTTCATCGATCTGACCCAGCCGGAGATCGCGGCGCAGCTCAAGAAAAACCCGCTGGTGATTCTGCCGGCGGGGAGCGTCGAGCAACACGGGCCGCATCTGCCGACCGGCACGGATATCTTCGCCTCGAATGTGATCGGTCACGCGGTCGCGGAACGCATGGATGCGATGGTGCTGCCGGCAACGCCGTTCGGCGTCACGCCCATGCATATGCCGTTCGAGGGCACGATCAGCTTCACGCCCGATACTTATATGCGGGTGGTGACGGAAACCTGCGCGTCGACGGCAAGGCATGGCGCCAAGTCGCTGCTCATACTCAACTGGCACGAGGGCAACATTCCCTCCCTCGCCATCGCCGCGGAAGCGCTGCATCGCGAGCATGGCATGAGCGTGCTGACGGTGCAGGCCTGTTACGTGGCCGAGGAGCTTTACGGCCACTCCTGCAACGGCCTGACGCACGGCGGCGAGATCGAGGCGCTGGCCGTGCTAGCTTATCGGCCGGATCTCGTGCATCTCGACCGCATCGATTATTCATCCGACCACACGCTCGGCCATAAGATGGATCGGCTGCGACGTACGCGCACCTATCAGCCGGTGCTTACCGACATCCGCTCGATCGCGCCGACCGGCTGGTTCGGCAGCCCGCAGCATGCGACGGCGGAAAAAGGCGTGCGCATGCTCGCCGATATCGCCGACGCCATCGCCAAGGAAGCAAGCGAAATCTTCCGACAACTGGACAAGGTGCAGGGCGGCACCGCCGTCATCAAGCAATTGCGGCAGGCCGTGTGATGGCGCGGCTGTTGAAACAAGCCGACGCCAAGCGGCTGGGCCTGCCCGGGCGCGTGTCGCTCGAGCCGGTGTCGGGCGAGATCGGCTCGCGCGTTAGCTTCCGCATCGCGACGCTTGCCGTACCGCAGCCGGGCGACAAGCCGCGCGGTCCGCATTTGCACCGCGATTTCGAGGAATGCATCTACGTCCTGTCGGGACAGGGCATCATGCATGCGGAGACCGGCGAACATGCGGTGCGGGCTGGCGATATCCTGCTGGTGCCGGCGAACGAAAAACACATGACGGTCAACACCGGCACCGAGCCGCTGGTATTGCTTTGCTTCTTCCCGGTTCCCGATGTGACGGCCGGCACCACCGAATTCGCGAGCTTTCAATGACCGACGTTCTGTGCCTGCGTCCGCAGGCCGATTTCGCCCGCGTCGATGCGCTGGCGCCGGCTTCGCTCAAGGTTGCGTATCACGGCCCCAACGACCCGGAATTGCCCGCGTTGATGAAAAAGGCGCGGGCGCTGGTCATTCCGGCGGTCGGACCGAAACTGCTGCCCGCGCTGTTCGAAGACACTTCGCTCAAGCTGGTGCAGATCACCGGCGCCGGTCTCGACCGGCTCGACAAGGCGGCCTTGACGAAAGCCGGCATTCCGGTCGCCAACGTGCCCGGCGGCAGCAACAGCGCGGTTGCCGAATACGCAATCGCCGCCGCCTCGCTCTTGCTGCGCCGCTTTGCGTGGACCGATAGCGAAATCAAGAAAGGCAATTACGCCACCTTCCGCGCGCGGCTGATGGCCGACAACCTTTCCGGCCTCGACGGCCTGCTGGTCGGCATCGTCGGCCTCGGCGTCATCGGACTGGCCGTCGCGAAGGCCTTCGCCAAGGCCGGTTGCCATATTTGTTACTTCGATCCGGCACCCGCCGATCCGCAGGCCGCGCAGGAGCTGGGCGCCGAAGCAATGCCGCTTGCCGAGCTGCTGCGCCGTGCCGACGTGGTGACGCTGCACGTGCCGCTCTTGCCGGCGACGCAGGGACTGATCGGGGCACCCGAACTCGCCAGCATGAAAAAAGGTGCCGTGCTGATCCAGGCCTCGCGCGGCGGCATCGTCGACGAGAAGGCGCTGGCCGACAGTCTGCGTGCCGACCATCTCGGTGGCGCCGCAGTCGACGTCTACTCGACCGAACCGCCGACTCCGGACAATCCGTTGCTGACGCTCGACGGCGAGGCCGCCAGTCGCCTGCTGCTGACGCCGCATATCGCCGGCGTCACGCGCCAGGCCTCGGCGTTGCTGTTCCGCTCGGCGTGGCAGAATGTCGAGCGCGTGCTGATCGCCGGCGAACCACCGCTGCACCGCGCCTACTGAAACACCGTTTATTTCATGGACACGCCGGCCCGTTTGGCCACCGGGCCCCATCTTTCGATGTCGCTCTTCAATTCTTTCGTGAACTCTTCCGGCGTGCTCTCGATCAGATCATAGCCAAGCGTCTTGATCCGCTCCTTCATCTCCGCCGTCGCGATAATGGCGATGACTTCATCGTGCAGTTTCTTCACGATCTTTGGATCGAGGCCTGCCGGGCCCAGCAAGCCGGCCCAGTTTGCGACCGCAAATCCAGGCAAACCGGATTCGTCCATAGTCGGCATGTCCGGCAGCAGCGCCGAGCGTTTCAATTCCGCCATCGCGATCGGCCGCAGCTTGTCGTGCGTCTGCTTGACGATGCTGGGCACACTGGCAAACAGCACCTGCACCTGCCCGCCAATCACATCCAGCACCGCCGGACCCATGCCCTTGTTCGGCACGTGCACCATGTCGATTCCGGCCATGGTCTTGAGCATTTCGCCGGCCAGATGCGACGCGCTGCCGACGCCGGGCGAACTGTAACTGAGCTTGCCGGGATTGGCCTTGGCGTAGGCGATGAACTCCTTGAGGTCATGCGCCGGCACCGACGGGTTCACCACCAGGGTATAGGGACTGATCGCCACATTGATGATCGGCGTAAAGTCCTTGCTCACGTCGTAAGGCGGCGTTTCACGGACCACCACCGCGAGCGACAGGCTGCTCGGCGTGTACAGCAGCGTATAGCCGTCCGGTGCGGACGCGATCACCGACTTGCTGCCGATCACGCCGGCGGCGCCGGGCCGGTTCTCGACCACGAAGATCTCGTGCAAACGTTCGCTGAGTTGCTGCGCCAACAACCGCGCCATGACGTCGACGCCGCCGCCGGCAGCGACCGGGACGATGATATGCACCGGTCTCTCGGGATATTCGGCTCGCGCCGTTGCGGGCAGGCCGATCAGCACGCCGATGGTCGCCAGGATAGAGAGATAGGAATACCAAAGTTTGGCTTTGGTCATGTTGTTTTGCCTTTTCCGAGTCGTTTGGAGCGGACGCATCACTCCCACAACGCATCCGCCGGTTAGAGCCAGTCGTATAGTCACCCCATCGCTGCCTTCACCCGCTCGGGCGTCATCGGCGTCTCGCGCAATCGCACGCCGTGCAACGCCGCGACCGCGTTGGCGATTGCCGGCTTGCTATTGATCGTGAACCGGATTGTCATCCGCGTCCTCGCTTTATTGGACGATGCTACGCGTGCGAACGCGCGGCGGCAATGTGGTCAGGTCAACAGATTAAAGTTCGATCTTGACGAGTTTGATGATGAAAATGCACAAGGTTTTGCAACCGGATGACGATTCGGTCGAAGACGTTGGCAGACAGGCGAGCCCCTGGCCGGCAATGGCCGCGGTCCGCAGGCTTCGCCATTGTTCGGACGCAGATCCAGCCTATTGGAACCTTGAACTCAGTTTATTGGAACTTTGGATAGAAGTCCGTGGAATTTTGGGCGGCCATCTGTTTGTTCGAGTGGCGCGACGAGCGAATTAGCAACCGCCGGCGTTAGTCCAGTCTGTGGACGATGCCTTGTGCCGCACGTGCGTGCCAATACATTGGACCGATTAACCGTCAGCAGGCCGCTCTCGATGCCGAGCACAACCCTATTGGCCTCACAGCCAACCGACCTTTCGCTGCGCGATACTATCAGATCCCGTTTGGTCTATTCGCTCGGGCGCACGGTCGCGGAAGCCAATCTGCAGGATTGGTACAAGGCTACTGTGCTTGCGGTGCGCGATCGTATCGTGGAGCGCTGGCTCACTGTGCGCGGAGCTAATCGCGCAGCCGGCAAGAAGCGCGTCTACTATCTCTCTATCGAATTCCTGATCGGCCGCCTGCTAACCGATGCCCTGGTCAAGCTCGATTTACTCGAGGAAACACGCGAAGCACTGGCGAGTTTCGGTGTCGATCTCGATGCTGTGAGAACAGCCGAATCCGACGCGGCGCTTGGCAATGGCGGCCTCGGCAGGCTTGCGGCCTGCTATCTCGACAGCATGGCCTCGCTCGGTATCGCCGGCTACGGTTATGGCCTGCGCTACGAACATGGCATGTTCGAACAGCGCATCAAGGATGGCTGGCAGGAGGAGCGGCCGGAAACTTGGTTGCGTACCGGCAATCCTTGGGAGCTAACCCGGCCGGACAAGGAATACACCATCGGCTTCGGCGGCGTGGTCGAATATCTTGGCGGCGACGGGTCGACCGCGCGCGCGATCTGGTACCCGACCGAAACGGTAATCGCCACCATCCATGATCTGCCGATCGTCGGCTGGCGCGGCAAACACGTCAATATGTTGAGGCTGTGGGGTGCGCGCGCCACCGACCCATTCCAGTTGGCCGCGTTTAATGCCGGAGACCATATCGGCGCGATGGCCGCGCGGAATCGCGCCGAATCAATTACCCGCGTGCTCTATCCAAACGATCAGACCGCGCGCGGGCAGGAGTTGCGCCTGCGTCAGGAATTCTTTTTCACCAGTGCTTCACTACAGGACATCTTACGACGTCATTGCGAGCAGTTCGGCGATATCGCGACACTCCCAGAGCACGCCGCCATTCAGCTCAACGATACCCATCCCGCGGTCGCCGTTCCCGAGCTGATGCGGCTCTTGGTGGACCAATATGAAATGTCCTGGGAGGATGCTTGGAAAATCACACGTAGCACGCTGAGCTTTACCAATCATACGCTGCTGCCGGAGGCGTTGGAGACTTGGCCGATCGAACTGTTCGGCCGTCTGCTGCCGCGTCATATGCAGATCATTTACCTGATCAACTGGCTACATCTGAAGGCCGCGGCCGACCACGGACATACCGACCAAGACTTTGTCTCACGCATCTCGCTCATCGACGAAACTGGCGAACGTCGAATTCGAATGGCGCACCTTGCGTTCATTGGTTCGCATCATGTTAACGGAGTATCGGCGCTGCATACAGAATTGCTGCGTAAGACCGTATTCAACGATTTAGCCAAGGTCTCGCCCACAATCTTGGTAAACAAAACCAACGGCGTCACTTTTCGCCGCTGGCTATTCGAAGCAAACAGCGAATTGACCAGATTAATCGTCGAGGCCGTGGGCGAGCATGTCTGCGACGATCCAGAACGCCTCATCGATCTGGAAGAATTCGCAGACGATTCCGGCTTTATCGAAAAATGGAAAAGGGCCCGCGCCAACAACAAGCGGCGGTTCGTCGATTATGCGCGGAGCGTCGGCACGATCGCAGTCAATGCCGACGCACTGTTCGACGTGCATGTCAAACGTATCCACGAATATAAGCGGCAATTGCTCAACGTTCTGGAGGCCATTGCGCTCTATCAGGACATCCGCAGTATTCCCGGGGCGGACCGCCCTGCCCGCGTCAAATTTTTTGGCGGAAAGGCCGCGCCCGGCTATCAGCGGGCCAAATTGATCATCAAGCTTGCACACGAGGTCGCAAGGGTCGTCAATTCCGATCCCGCCGTCGACAGCCGCCTGAAGATCGTTTTCCTGCCGAATTACGGCGTTAGCATCGCCGAGCATATCATTCCTGCCGCCGACCTCTCTGAGCAGATCTCGACTGCCGGAATGGAAGCCTCCGGCACCGGCAACATGAAATTGGCGCTTAATGGCGCGCTGACGATAGGCACGTTGGATGGCGCCAATATCGAAATCCGCGATCATGTCGGCGCCGACAATTTCTTCCTCTTCGGCCTCACCGCCGAGGAGGTCGCGCGCCACAGGGACGACCGCGTCGAGGGCGCGGCCGCGCTGGTTAAATGCGATCGCCTCAAGGGCGTGGTGGACGCACTCGCGGCCGGGGATTTTTCCAACGGCGATCCGGACCTGTTCGCGCCCATCGTGCAGTCACTGCTCGCTTACGATCCCTTCATGGTGGCGGCCGACTTCGCCGCCTATTGGGAGGCGCAACGCGCGGTCGAGCGGCTGTGGCGCGAGCCGGCGCGCTGGTGGCGTGCCAGCATCCTCAACACCGCGCACGCCGGTTATTTCTCGTCGGATCGGGCGGTGCGCGAATATGCGCGGGAGATTTGGCAGGTCCCCGTCGATTAGGATCGAGGGCGTCATTACGAGGAGACCCGAAGGGGCGACAAAGCAATCCAGAATGCGCGTAACAGAACTGGATTGCTTCGCGGAGCCTGTCACCGGGCCGGCCACTTCGGGCCGGACCCGTTGGCTCGCAATGACGGTCAATTCAATAGAACTACTAAGCGCGTCCTTTTCGCCGGAAAGCATCGACGACATCGCGGAAGCCCGGCTGGCTCGCCCAGTCCTCCAGACGCACCGGCAACTTGCGCCGCCAGTTGGGATATTCCATTGACGTGCCGGGCATGTTGATCTGCTCCGTCTCGCCGAGCAAGTCTTCGATGCCGACCATGATCAGCCGCGACGGCGTCTCGGCCAGGAACGCGGCTACTCCAGCAAAACTATCGCTGCCGTAGCGCGCCGCGACCTCGCTCAGCGCGCGGCGTGACTGGGCGCGCACGTCCTCGGTTTCTCCGGGATGCAGGCCAAGCGAACGGCGCAAGGCGATGTCTTGACCCGCGATCCAGCCGCGATAAGTTGGCAGGTCGTGCGTGTTGAAGGTAGCGAGCGCCTGCGCCGGATATTCCGACAGCGGCTTGAACTCGCCCGGATGCCAGCGCTCGAACTGCATCACGCGATAGCACCACAGCCCGCGCCGCATGACTGCCTCGCGGAATCCTTCCGGCACGGTGCCGAGGTCCTCGCCGATCACCACGCAGCGATAGCGGTTGCTTTCCTCGGCGACAACGTCAAGTAGCTGCTCGAAGGGAAAGCGCACGTAGACGCCCTCGCGCGGCGTCTCCCCTTGCGGAATCAAGAACAGCCGCATGAGGCCGAGCACGTGGTCGAGCCGGATCACGCCAGCGTGGCGCATAGCGGCGACCAGCAGCTTACGGAAGGCGGCGAAATCGTTGTCCACCAGAGCGTGCGGATTGAATGGCGCAAGGCCCCACTCCTGCCCCGCGCGGTTGAACTCGTCCGGCGGCGCGCCGATACTCAGCCCCGCGACGACGGTGTCCTGGTCGGCCCAGGCATCGAAGCCACACGGATCGACGCCGATGGCGAGATCGAGATAGAGGTAGAGCGGCGTGCCGCCGTCGCCCGCCGTCATCTTGCATTCGGCGAGCTGGCCGTCGGCGATCCACTGCAGGTATTCGTGGAAGGCGCAGTCGGCCTCTTGCGCGCGCACGCTCTCGAGCGCGGCGCGTTCGGGATTTCGCCACTCCTGCGGCCATTCCCACCACGGCTTCGGCGCAAACTTCCGCCGCAGCACCTCGTAACAGCCGAGCCGCAACAGGCTCTCGCCGCGCTCTGCGCGAAAGCGCTCGAAGCTGCCGCGCCGCGCGGCCGAGCCGTCCTTCACAAAGCATTCGTAGGCCGCGCGCAGCGCCGCAAACTTCAGCCGCGCCACCCGGGCATAGTCGACAAGGTCGCCCTCGCGCGCGGCGGCGATTTCGGTTGCGTCGGCGCCGGCGAAGTCCTCGACGGCATCCACCGCGATGTAGAGCGGGTTCAAGAACAGCCGGCTGCTCGGCGCATAGGGGCTCGCCATCTCGGGCCGGTCGAGGAATAGCGCGTGCAGCGGGTTCACCCCGATCGCCGCGATGCCCGCCGCGGGGGCCATACGCACGATCTCGCGCAGATCGGCGAAATCGCCGATACCCCAATTGCGCTGCGAACGCACCGCATAGAGCTGCACCGCCAGCCCCCAGACCCGCCGGCCGTCGCCCTGGAAGGCCGCAAGCTCGGGCTGGCGGGCCGCGCCGGAATGCGCCGGCTGCGCCCGGTGCGCCGACAGAGCCGCCATCACTTTTTGCACCGTCGCCGCCGGCGCCGGGTGCCATTCGCCGAAAACGTCGTGATAACCGGGCTCTATCCCCCACTGCCGCGCGATTGCCGCCAGATCGTCCATGAACACCTGTTTCTTGTTATCGCGGGTAACGCCGCGCCGGCCGCCCGGTTGCGCCTAAAACTGGAACAATTGCCATTTTCGCCCGTTTTATCAGGACGATTGCGGGGGGCTGACAATTAACCAAGCCAAGGAAGCCATGGGCGAACCGGTCAGCATGCGCCTGCGCGCAGTCATGCAAAGTGTCGAGCGGTCCCCCGCCGACCCGACCGGCCCCCGATTCCGCATCGAGGACGTGTACCCCTGCGTCGAAGGCGGCCGCTACGCCGTGAAACGCATCGCCGGCGAGCCGGTGACCGTCTGGGCCGATATTTTCCGCGACGGGCATGACCAGATTGCGGCCTCGCTGCGGTGGCGGCGTGACCGGGCGGCCAAATGGCACAGCGTGCCGATGCAATTCCACAGCAACGACCGCTGGTCCGCCTCGTTCACCCCGGCGGAGCCCGGCTGGTACGAATTCGGCATAGAGGCTTGGACCGACCAGTTCGCCACCTGGCGCAAAGCCGTGCTGATCAAACAGGATGCCGGCCAAGATATCACGCTCGAACTGCGCGAAGGGCTCGACCTCATCGCCGAGCTGGCGCCGCGGCAGAGCGAGGCGCGCGTCGCGATCGAAGCCGCGATCTCCCGCTACGAGGCAAGCAGCGACCCCGCCGATCTCACATCCAACGCGCTCGCCGCGGCTATGGCGCAAGCCGACGTGCGGCCGGACCTCTCGCGCAGTTCCGCCATCCCGCTGCTGGTCGAGCGCGTGCGTGCGCGCTGCAGCGCCTGGTACGAGATGGTGCCGCGCAGCCAGAGCCCGATACCCGGCCGGCACGGCACCTTCGAGGACTGCATCGCGCGCATTCCAGAGATCGCCGCGCTCGGCTTCGACGTACTCTACCTCACGCCAATTCATCCTATCGGCCACACCAACCGCAAGGGCAGTAACAACACGCTTCATGCCGGCCCTAGCGACCCAGGCAGCTTCTATGCGATCGGCGACGAGACCGGCGGCCACGATGCGGTGCATCCGCAGCTTGGCACACTGCACGACTTCCGCCGCCTGGTGGAAACCTGCCGTGCTTACGACATGGAAGTGGCGCTCGACATCGCCGTTCAGTGCTCGTCCGATCATCCTTGGCTGCGGGAGCATCCGACCTGGTTCAAATGGCGGCCGGACGGCTCGATGCGCTACGCCGAGAACCCGCCGAAGAAATACGAGGACATCGTCAACCCGGATTTCAACTCGCCAGACCGCATCGCGCTGTGGGAAGCCTTGCGCGACGTGCTGCTGTTCTGGGTCGACCAGGGCGTCGAGATCTTCCGTATCGACAATCCGCACACCAAGCCACTGCCGTTCTGGGAATGGCTGATCCGCGAGGTGCACAACCGCAACAGCAACGTCATCTTCCTGGCGGAAGCTTTCACGCGGCCGAAGCTGATGAAAGCACTGGCAAAGCTCGGCTTCTCGCAGTCCTACAGCTACTTCACTTGGCGCACGACCAAGGCGGAGCTGCAGGACTATCTCGCTGAGCTCACCGGCTATCCCGAGCGCGAATACTTCCGCCCCAACTTCTTCGTCACCACGCCGGACATCCTGCCCGTGCAATTGCAGACCGGCGAGACCTGGCTGTTCAAATCGCGGCTGGCGCTCGCCGCGATCCTGTCGTCGAACTACGGCATCTACAACGGCTTCGAGCTGATCGAGTACGAGCCGATCCCCGGCCGCGAGGAGTACATCCACTCGGATAAATACGAACTGAAGACGCGCGACTGGAAC
>Ga0265314_10004027_pt1 | contig 13892 bp, 8 predicted proteins | sample 4126metaG_FD_203106 | JGI IMG/M metagenome (GOLD analysis project Ga0265314, IMG submission 203106) | Rhizosphere microbial communities from Carex aquatilis grown in University of Washington, Seatle, WA, United States - 4-1-26 metaG | ecosystem: Host-associated > Plants > Roots > Rhizosphere >... | reverse complement strand
CGCCAGCCTTGGCAACCCTGCGCGATAGATAGCAGGCCCGGGCGCGCGGCAGAAAGGCAAGCGAGAGGGCATTGCGCAGCACCGTGGGATCCATCCGACCATGAACCATGTCGTCGCTGGGTTTGCCAGTGTGGCCGGGCGCCGGCAGGATGGCGATGGCCATGCTGGAGTTGGCTCCGGCCCAGGCGCGGCGCTTGCCCGAAACGGCATCGAGCAGCGGATCCAGCCATTCCCGCTTCACCAGTGCCGGCGTCGGCTCGACGCGAACGTCGGCGTCGAAGCCGCGCGCGCTGACGCGTACGCGACGGTCTTTGGGCAACCGCGCCGGATCGTTGAAGGCGATGCTGGCGCCGCTGCCAGGGGACAGGACTTCGGCCAGCTTGCCGGAGTCGAGGCGCACGTCGAGCCAATCCCCTCCCTTGGCCATGGCGGCAAGGATTCCGCCTGCCGTGTCGCCGACGTTGCCTTGCGGAACCACGCGAACCAGCCCGCCGAACTTGCGCGCGAACTTCGCGTATTCGGCGATGGCACTGGCCGGAACTTCGTCGTCCCCTTGCTGCCGCACAAGCAGCACCAGCACTTTGAGGCTTCGCTCACGCGCGCCGGAAAGCGACTTCTGCATACTCTCGGCATTTTGGCTGGCCGGCAGTGCGCCGTCGGTGACGAGCACCACCCAGGTTGCCCCTGCCCCATCGTCGTCGCCAGCATCGACCATGGCGCGCGCCCGCGCAAGTGCGAGGGCAACGTCGGTGCCGTTCTCCAGCCGGTTGGGATCCGCTGCGGCGGTGAAAGCCTCCAGCGCCTCGCGCGTCGGCATGCGCGGCAGGGCAAACACCGGCGTGGCCTCGACGCCGAATGGAATGGCGTTGAACGACACCGACGGCGGCAGGGCTTCGATAAGCCCGCGCGCCAGGGCTCGTTCAGCCGACACCCCGCCAGGTCCCACGCTGCGCGAGCGATCCACGAGCAAGGCCACGCGCGCGGGAGGCGCTGGCTTGGCTGGCCCGTCGTCGCGGCAAAGAAGTCCCGTCAGCTCGTACTGCGGCACAGTTTTCGGCCGGCCAGTCGTCGAGTCGATGCGCGGAACCCGTGCGGCGGCCGCCAGAGCTTGCCCCGCAAAACTTCCCGGCGCTCTGGCATAGCGCCAAACAATCTCCCACGCCGCGCGCGCCGGCGCCGCGCCACGCATGATCAGCGGGCGCCTGCCGGTTGGAATGTCGGCCGGCCGCGAGGCCAGGCTGGCCTCGGCCAGGGCGAGCCCATCCGGCGATGGCGCGAGGGTGACCGTCACCTCGGCGGGAACCGGGTTCTCCTCTAGATTTTCCGGCAAGTGCAGCACCAACTGCCCGGCCCTGCACCCGACCACGGCCGCATAGCGGTAGTGCAAGACCGCCTTCTCCCCGTCCGCGATGGGTGTGATGTGGACGCGGTAATCGGTTCCTTCATCCATCGGCGCGGGCATCGACAAACGGCGCAGCTTGAGCGCGGCGGCCAGCCCCGCGCTGGCCTGCACCTCGGTCTGCGGCTCAAGACGGGTGCGCCCGGCGCGGTCGCTCAGCTCCCAGTCGAGAAGAGCGGCGCCTTCTGGCAAGCCGAGGTCGAGGAAGGTGCCCAGCTGCTTCTCGCCGACCGTCCGAGTGTTTGCCTCTACCGAGCGCCAGACCTCGACCATGGCCAGGGGACCAGCGATGTGAACCGCGACCTTGTGGATCGGGGCCTCCGGGCTTGGCGGGGCAGCAAAGAGCAGTGCGATCAGCAACCAGGCGTGCATCGGGGTGGCTTCCAAGTGTAGATCAGATGGGAACGATCCAATGCGAAACCGCATGCGAAAGACCGATGCCGATCCCTTGCGCTGTCCGCGCTGCCGCTTGCACACCGATTTGTGCGCCTGCCCGCTGCTGGCGCCGATGGAAGTCGCGACGCAAATCCTGCTGGTCACGCACAAGTTCGAGCACCGCAAGGCGACGAACACCGGCCACCTGGCAGTGCAGTGCCTGAAAGGCGCGCGCCTGTGTCTGCGCGGCCGGGAAGACTCGCCCGACGATCCGGTGGTCTGGGACCGGGACCGCACGCCCCTGTTGCTTTTCCCCTGCCGGAACGCGGTTCCCCTGGAAGAATGGCAGGCGGCCCAAGCAGCCCGACCCAAGGCCATCACGTTGATCGTGCCCGACGGCACCTGGCGCCAAGCCAATCGCGTAAGGCGGCGCGTCCCTGGGCTGGCCCAGGTGCAAGCCGTCAGCCTGACAGCGACCGAAGAATCAAACTACCGGCTGCGCCGAACCCATCTCGGAAGTCGCCTGGCCACCTTCGAGGCCATCGCCCTTGCCCTTGGCATTCTCGAAGATCCCGCCATCGGAACGCGTCTTCAGCATGTCTTTCGCGCCATCGTCGACCGGGCGCTGTGGAGCAACGGACGCCTCGCCACCGATGAAGTCACTGGCGGAATTCCGGTCGGCGCGCGCCAGGACGGACCCGCCAAGGGCATCCTCCAGCGCGGCGTGCTGCAAGCCGCCCCCGCCGACGAGTGAAAGTCGCGGCTCACCACGACTTGCTTCTCGCCCAAACCCGCGCTACCCGTATGGCGCATAAACTATGACGACTACAAAACCAATACCATCCGCTCCCATCGTCTCCGTCGCGCCATCCAAGCCCGAGGAGGAAGTCCTTGCCAAGGCCCTTGAGGTCCTGAATCGCGGCGGCGTCATCGCGCTGCCAACCGACACGCTGTACGGCATCGCGTGCGTTTTCGGCAACAACGCGGGCATCCAGCGCATCCAGAACATGCGCGGATTCGAGATTGCCGCGCGTCCCCTGACCTTCCTCTTGCCCGATCTAGGCGAACTGCCTCGCTACGCCGTGGTCAGCGAATCGGCATTCGCCGTGCTGAGAAAAATCTTCCCTGGTCCGTACTGCGCCGAACTGGTGGCCAGCGCCAGCATCCCCGCGCCCTTCGTCCACGAGGATCGGCGCACCATCGGTGTGCGCATCCCAGGAACCGCGCTGTGCGAGAAACTTCTGTGGGCCTTGGGCAAGCCGCTCCTGACCGCCACGGCGAAATCGCGGTCGGGAGAAATCCTCATTAGCGCCATCGAGATCAAGCGCGAATACGGCAAGAAGCTCGACCTCATTCTCGACGCCGGAACGCTCTCTGGCCCGCCCTCGACCGTGGTCAGCCTGGCCGGCGACTTCGTGACGGTGCTGCGCGAAGGCCGCGGCCCGTCGAACAAGCTCATTGCGTAGAGCCGATCTCTTCCCGATTCCCCACGCCGCGGACGAGGCTGAAAACGATTCCGCAAAGCGCGTAGAGGGCCACGACGGTATAGCCGGTCGGTAGGTCGAGAAAGTACGAGGCGGTGATGGCGATGAGGTTGAGGACCGTGCCAAGCCCCCACGCGAGCAGCAGCTTCGTCCTGAACGAGGCCTTGAGGCTCGACACCAAGAACGCGGGCGCAACGAGAATAGCGAACACCACGAGCACGCCTGCCAGATTCACGGAGCTCGTCACCGTCAGCGAAAAGGTACCGAAGAACAGCAGTTCTTTCCATGTGCCCCGCAATCGCTTCAGGGTCAGCAAGAGCACGGCCCCGATGGCTGCATAGAGAACCGCGGTCTTGATTACGGCGTGCATGGGCACGAAGAGGATGTCCGCGGCGACCAGGTGCTGCATCTCCTCGGCGCCGCGGGGAGCTCGCGAGAGCGCGATGACGGCGGCGCTCATACCGAAAGCATAGAGGAGGCCAATGAAGGCCTCGTGGTTGCGCGTGCGTTTGGTCGACAGGGCTATGAGAAAGGCGCCCGCGAGCGAGAAGGCCAGCGACACAGGGTACATGTATCTTCCGTCGAAAAGCAGGATGGCGACGGCCGCACCAAAGGCCGCCATCTGCCCAATGCCGAGATCGGTGAAGATGATACCGCGCTCGATGATGTGCAGCCCATAGTACGAATGGATGCCGAGGAGCACGACCGAGAGCAGGAAGGCGCTGAAGAGGACGTCGATCATCGCCGAACGCTCGCCAAGAGAGTGTCGAACAGGCTGAATAGATCCTTCGCGGCCGGAACCCCCGCAACATCTTGAGGCAGCACGACCCAAGGAACCGACATCTTCTTCGCCAAGCCCTCGGGGGACTTCTGCTCGTGATACGGGTCGGTGACGATCATGTAGACGCTCCCCGGGGCATTGGCGTCGATCAGTTCTTCAAGGTGTCGGCTCGTCGGAGGAATGCCGGGCTTGGGCTCGAGCTCGCCGACGATCTTCATTCCCGTCCGCAGGGTGAAATAGTTAAACAGGCGGTGGTATTGGATGATGGCTTTGCCTCGAAGTGACTCGGCCTTCTTGTCCCAGGCGGCGGACTGGGCCTGCCAGCGGGCCAGAAATGCGTCGAGGTTCTTTTGGTACACGCCGCTGCCGCCACGGTCGGCGCGCCCAAGTGCCGCGGCGACGCACCGTGCAAGGGCGGGCACGTTATGCCAGTCGAGGATGAAGTGCGGATTTCCTTCGGGATGGATGTCGCCCTCCGAGCGGCTGACGTTGTTGGGCTTCTCGATCAGCTCGACGAACTGGGACAGATCGACGAAGCCTTCCGCGCCCGGCATGATCTTCGGATTGTTGGCTTGCCGGATGAGCGGCGGCACGAACCCGATCTCCAGCGAGCCGCCATTAATGATGAGCAGATCCGCTTGGCGCAGTTTCCCGATGAACGAAGGGCGCGGCACCACGAAGTGCGGATCCTCGTCGCCCTTGGCCAGCGTAGTCACCTCGACCTGGTCCTTGGCGATTTCCGCCACCAGGGAAGCGATGTACGGATAGGTCACCACAATCTTGGTCTTGGCCTGCGCGGGCGCGGCCAATGCGTAGGTGAGCGCCATTGCAATGAGAAGATTGGTCATTGTGAACTTCATGGAATTTCTCCTAGTGAGGCGGCGGCGTGGCTCAGAACGAATGTGCCCCGTGCGGACCGACAGCGATATTCATTTGAAGCAAGACTTCGTGGATGGGCTTTTGCGCTCCGTCGTCGAGGAAGCGAGACCGGTCGTAAGCATACTGAAGTCGGAACCTGGAAAACTCGGTTGGGCTGCATTCCAGCATCGAGGTGTAGCGCTGGAGCAGGTTGTGCAGCGGCTGCGCCACGCCATCCACGGTGAAAGAATTCTGGTCGAGCAGGTCGAAGCGTGCCCCTACCCTCCATCGGCCCGGCTGGTCGAACCGCCAGATGAGCTGGCTGTAGAAGCCACCCTGTTTCTTGCTGGCTGCATGGACAAGTCCGTCGGAGGCCAGGGCCAGATCCCCCGACGATACGCGGCCAAGGTATTCGCTTTGCCAGGTCAGGCTCCGGTACGAGCTGATGAGGTATTTGTAGGTCAACTCGCCGTTGTAGAGGATCGTGCCGGGAGCACTGAACGCCTTATCGGTCGACAAACCCTCAATGTGCGTCTGGGTTGCGTGTCCATACATTACCGATGCGCCAAGCAGAAAGACATTGTTCCCGTAGTCGAACGACGTCTTGAGCGAGCCAACATACAGGCCCGGAACAAAGGGGGCTGTGGACGACAGGTTTGTCCCGTTGGTCGCGGTCAAATGGTAGGCCGTGGCATTGAATAGCGGTGATTCATCGGAGACGCCCTGAAAGACCTCGAGGTTGAGCTGCAACAGAAAATCGACGGGCGCTGTCCAGGACAGCCTGAGCCCTGGGTTCTTCCAGCCCTCCGCGCCCATGAACGCCTCGTAGACCAACGGCTGGTCATAGAAGTCCCACACGTGTGCGTGCATGCCATTGAGGCGGCCGAAGGACGAAAAGAACTTGCCGACGCGCAGCTGAAATCCAAACGGGAGTTGGCGGGTGTCGACGTAGGTCTCCTCGATGTCGAAACCGCTCGGGGCGAAGGTGACGACGCTGAAAAAATCGAAATACGGATCGACCGCGGTGGCGAAGGCCAATTCGAGATAGTTGAAATTGATGCCGCGCAACTTCCCGGTGCGATCCGATTGATCGATGAAGCCGGGGACCGAGAGGCTTTCGGCGGATCGGTCGCTGAGGCTGGTGCCAACCCCTGCGAAGTCGGCGATGAGGGAAAGATCGGGGTTGAAACGATTCTGGGTGAAGGTTCCCGCGGTCGAGGGTGTCGCGACGGGCACCGCGGGCTCTTCCGCTGCCTTCTCCAGCGCCTCGATGCGCCGAAGAAGATCTTCCTTGGAAGGTGTTGGTTTGCTTTCAGGTGCGGCGGCCAGGCTGGGCGCAACCGGCGGATTTGGCACAGTCGAATTGTCGGCGCCGACTGTCTCCGGAGCTGTTCCATCGGGCGGCTGTGCGAACAGCAAGGCGGTGGTCAATGCAATGTGGATCATGAACGCGTCCTCCGTAGCATTCTCGATTGAGCGGGAACGTCAGGCGGCAGATGGGAGCCGGGACGTTCCCCCCCCGACCGAACTTTCCTGCTGCTCTTGCGGGCGGCGCTTGTGGCCGCATCGGCGCTCAAGCGGACGGAGGCGAGTTCTTGGGGGACAGGACGATGACTGCTACGGGAGGAGCAACCGAACTTGTGCCCGAGTGAAAAACCGGCCGAAGCGCAACCTCGGTTCGTTCCGTGTTGGCGCCAGCGGGTGGCCGCAAAGCAAAGCGCTCATGCGTAAGAACACAGATTAGGCAGTGGTCATGGCCACTCTCGGCCCGCGGTGTCGGGGCCACAATCGGCAGGCGAGCGGAATGACCTTCGGCAGCGTCGGACCGCGCAAGGAGTGTCGCGTGCGGCCGTTGCGAGTGCATGACGTCACCGTGTTCGGGGCACGTGGCGTGGCGAACGAAAAGCAGGTGGCCAAAGGACAGAATCTGGGCGGCAAGCAGAAGATAGCTGGTGGCGCCCACGCCAGGCCGCCTCACGCGCTTGCTGTTGCCTACCCATGGCATGGGGTTCGTCTTAAGAGAGGAATGGATGGTGGTCAAGTCATCCCGCGTAGAAATGCGGCCGCGAGTCCCAGCCTTGCAACTCGACCATCCGGCCGCCGGATCTCCTCGCTCACAAGTTTCGTGTACCCGCTTGCGGACAAACGAATTTTAGACCCCTTTGACTGGAAAAGACCCCCGCAATAGCAAATGGGGCCAACGGCACGGACGGAAAAATTGCCCACATGGAGGATGCGATGCCAACGAGAACTCGAAAAGTGACCCACGCTCTTGCACGAGGCTCCCTGTCTCTACTCCTTGTCGGCGCCGTCGGCGTGCTTCAGGGCTGCGGCGCAAGCGGCACAGGTAGTGGGGTAACAAGCTCGGGAGGAGCGACCCAAACAGGCGGGACGGTAAGCGGTGGCACGATTGCCGCCGCTGGCGGCGCGGTCACTTCGGGCGGTGCGGTGGCGACCGGCGGCTCGGTCGTCGTAGGGGGCGCGCCCGGGACTGGCGGCGCGGTCGCCAAGACGGGAGGTGCGACCGGGGCCGGCGGCACTGCGCCCCTTTCCGGAGGCGCGGCCGCGAGTGGTGGTGTTGCGTCCATGGGTGGCGTGGCGAAAGCGGGTGGTGCCGTCACCTCAGGCGGCGCGGTCGGCTCCGGCGGTGCATCGAGCGCGGGAGGCACGACGGGCGCAGGTGGAGCGAGCAAGCCACCGGTTACTGGCGGAGGCAGCGGCCACTTCCAGATGGAGAACCTGGATCGCGGCGTAGTGGCAGTGAAGGTTTCAGGTGGCGTCTACGTCGGTTGGCGCATGTTCGGCTACGAGTACTCCGGTACGGATAGCGAGACGTCCTACAACCTCTACAAAGACGGCGCCAAACTCGCGAACGTCACCGACAGCACCAATTACCTGGATGCGGCCGGCACCGCCACGTCGAAGTACTCGGTAAGTGCCGTGCTCAAGGGAACCGAGGGGGCGCAATCCGCCGCGGTCACACCTTGGGCGCAGCAATACATAAGCATCCCGCTGACGAAACCGGGCTCGCAATACAACGCGAACGACGGAGCGACAGGGGATCTCGATGGCGACGGCAAACTCGACATCGTGGTGAAGTGGGAGGGGTCCACGAAAGACAATTCCCAGGCCGGCGTTACCGACCCCGTCTATCTAGCGGGATACACATTGGCCGGCAAGCAGCTCTGGATGATCAATCTGGGGATCAACATTCGAGGTGGGGCACACTACACGCAGATGTCGGTGGGTGACTTCGACGGCGACGGAAAGGCGGAGGTGTCGGTCAAGACCGCGCCTGGAACCAAGGACGGAACCGGTGCGTATCTGAGCACCGGACCTGCTGCGACCGACGACGACACCGCCGACTATCGCAACACGGACGGCTACATTCTGACCGGACCGGAGTACCTCACAGTGTTCGCCGGCGACACCGGCAAAGAGCTGGCGACTGTGAACTATCCCGTACCGCGCGGAAACGTAGGCGACTGGGGCGATACCTACGGCAACCGCCTGGATCGCTACAATGGCGGCATCGCATTCGTCAGCGACACGGGCACGGGCAAGACCGCTACCGGCCGACCGAGCATCATTCAGCAGCGCGGGTACTACACGCGTCTCACGATGTCGGCCTACAATTGGCGAGATGGGGCCTTGACGAAGGTTTGGACCTTCGACAGCAATGTCGCCGCGAATAGCAAGGCCGCCGGCCAGGGCGACCACTCAGCGATGGCCGCGGACGTGGACGGCGACGGTGCACAGGAGATCATCACGGGGCCGCTCACCATCGGTAGCGACGGCACCTGGCACTGCAGCTCGGGAATGGGCCATGGCGACGCTTTTGATGCGACCGAGCTGGTTCCCGGCAAAGGCATCAGCGTCTTTTCGATCCACGAGGGTTCAGGCGGCATGGATGCTCACGACGCCAACACGTGCACGTTCTACTTCAAGACCACGGAACCTGGGGTCGACTCCAACCGTGGCCGCGCCGAATATGTCGGCCCGGGCAATGAAAACACCGCATCGTGCTACTGCTCATCCTGCAACGAACATCTGGCCGCGTGTGCTACAGGTGACGCAACCATTGCTACGACTACTTCGCCGGGGAGCAACTTTGTGATCTATTGGGACGCCGACGAATGGCGCGAGCTTGAGAACGGCACGTCCATCACCAAGGCAACTGGCGAAACCCTGCTGAACGCGACCGGCTGCCAATCGAACAATGGGACCAAGTCCACCCCGACGCTGACCGCAGATCTCCTTGGCGATTGGCGCGAGGAAATCGTCTACCGCGACTTGACCAACGCGAACCTGCGTGTCTACACGACAACCGACGTGACCAAGCGCCGCATCTACACGCTCATGCACGATCCAACCTACCGGGCGCAGGTTGCCTTCGAGAATGCAAGCTACAACCAGCCGCCCCACCCGGGGTTCCGCATCGCCCCCAACATGGATCCGCCTCCCGTGCCCAGCATCTATGTGAAGTAGACTCCCTGTCAGTTGCTCGAACAGGCCGTGGTCCCGGTTGTTTCCTCCCAACCGTAGCCACGGCCTTTCCATGTCGGCCACCCTCTCCCCTTGACACCGGGAGCCGGCCCGCTGTACGTGGAAGTCGAGGTAGCTCATGAACAAGAAGACCCTGTTCGCCACCGCGATCTTCGCCGTCCTTCTCCTCGCCACCATCGGCCTTCTGCGCTCGCCCGAGAAAGGCACCCAGCCCGCCGGGGAGCGCCCTCGCCCCGTCCCCAAGCTGAAGGCAGGCGACTTCGACACCCTAGAGGTGACCAAGGCAGGCGTAACCACCGTCATGAAGAAACAGGGTGATAGCTACCAGATCGTGAAACCGGTCGACTACCCGGCCGACAAGGCGAGCGCCATGACGGCCTTTGAAACCTTCGAGAAGCTCGATTTCGACACCATCCTCTCGGCCGAGAAAAGCCGACAGAAGGAGTTCGAGGTCGGTGAGGACGGCGTTCGGGTGGCGGTGAAGAAAGGCGACAAACTTCTCGCGGACCTCCGCGTGGGCAAGACCGCGAACGGCAGGACCATGGTGCGGCTTGAAGGCAAGGATGAGGTGTGGGGCGTGAGGGATATCTACAAGGACCCGTTCGACAAGGACACCTTCGGCTGGCGCGACAAGCACATCTCCATGTTCGACGTGAAAGACGCCGAGAAGATCGAGATTGACAGCAAAGCGGGTGGAAGAATCGTGCTGGTCCGGCCCGCGCCCACCGATGCGAGCGCCGCCCCCGAATGGCGCGCGGTCGAGTCCGCGGTCAAGGTCGACCCCTTCGACCAGCGGGCTGCCACCGACGTGGTAACCACTTGTTCCGCCTTGGCGGCAACCGGGTTCGCCGACGGTGCCGCGCCCGAGGAGACTGGCCTGGAGTCACCCGAGAACACCATCACGGTTTCGCTCCGCACCGGCAAGCAGCACCGGGTGCTGATCGGCAAGAAGAAGGGCGATGACGAAACCTACGTCAAGACGGCCGACAAGCCCCAGGTGTTCCTGCTCAAGAAGCCCACCCTCGATCTGCTGAGCAAGCGCCCAATCGATTTTCGAGACAAGACCGTCTGCAATCTAACCGCGAGCGAGATTACCGAGCTTTCAGTGTTGCGCGACAAGGATTCTTTCGCTCTGACCAGGCCTGCGGGAAAACTGAGCGTGGACGCCTGGAAGGTGACCAAACCAGCCGGCATGAAGCCGGATGTCTCGAAGGCCAACGCGCTTGCCGGGTTCTTCCTCGATTGGAAGGCGCAGGGCTTCGCCGAGGACAATTCCCCCAAGGCGACCGGGCTTGCCAAGCCAACGACCACCATCAGCGCGAAGTCATACGTCCCCGGCCATACATGCACGCTGAAGGTCGGGGCCGAGACCAGCGACAAGAATAACGTCTACATGATGGCGAACAGCCAGCCAGACATCTTCGTCGTTCCCAAGTGGGCCATCGATCGCATCGCCGTGAAGCTTGACGAGGTCAAGGCAAAGTAGCAGCCGCCAGCGGCGTCGCCCGTTGGATGTATCAATAAGTTGGGGTTTCCATGTCAGCGGTACCCCTCGGCTTGCAAAGCGAAGAGGCGCGCGTAGCGGGCACCTGCGGCCAAGAGTTCGGCGTGCGTGCCTTGTTCGATGATGGTGCCTCCTTCGAGCACGACGATCCGGTCGGCCATGCGCACGGTGGGAAAACGGTGCGAGATGAGGATCGTGGTGCGTCCGCGCGCCAGGGCGCGAAAGCGCTGAAAGACGGCGTGCTCGGCCTCTGCGTCGAGCGCGGCCGTGGGTTCGTCGAGAATCAAGATGTCGGCCTCGTCGCGCATGAAAGCGCGGGCCAGCGCCACCTTCTGCCACTGCCCGCCCGACAGATCGATGCCTTCCTTGAACCAGCGGCCAAGCTGGGTTTCAAGACCAGCGGAAAGGCTCGTCACCAGCTCGCGTGCACCGCCGTGGTCGATGGCGCGAGCCAGACGCAGGTCGTCCTGCAGGTGCTCGACGTTGCCAAAGGCGATGTTCTCGCGCAAGAGAAGTTGATACTGGTTGAAGTCCTGAAAGATCACGCCGATGCGGCCGCGCAGGGCCTGCTCGTCCCAGTCGTCGAGGTTACGTCCGTCGAGAAAGACGCGGCCTTCGCTCGGCCGGTAGAGACCGGAGAGCAATTTGATGAAGGTGGTCTTCCCGGCGCCATTTTCGCCCACCAGAGCCAGGCTTTGCCCTTTGGGGACAAAGAGATCGACGTTGCGCAAGGCCCAGAGCTCCGAGCCAGGGTATTGAAAGCCCACGCCTTCGAAGCGGATTCCCTCCTCGGGCTGGACCACGGCTGGAGCGCTCGATCGAATCCGCTCGGTCGGGATGGCCAAGAACTCGAACAGGTTCGACATGTAAAGCGTGTCTTCGTACATGCTGCCCACGGCCGAGAGAATCGCCTGAAAACTCTGCTGCCCCTGCCGGAAGGCGACGAGGTACAGGGTCATGTCGCCCAGCGAGAGTTGGCCGCGCACGGTGGTGGCCACGATGGCGGCGTAGCACCCGTAAAATACGGCGGTGCTGATGAGCGATAGGCCATAGCCCCAGCCCGCGCGCCGAACGGCGAGCTGCCGGTCTTCGCCATAGAAACGTTCGGACAGGCTGCGATAGCGGCCGAGCAACATGGGACCGAGACCGAGCAGCTTCACTTCCTTAGCGTGCTCGTCGTTGGCCAGCACGTATTCGAGATAGAGCAGGCGGCGCGTGTCGGGCGAACGCCAGTTGCGCAGCCGGAAGGCGGCGCCCGAGAACTTCGCCTCGGCGATGAAGGCGGGAATGGTGGCGGCGAGCAGCGCGAGCACCATGAGGTTCGAAAAACGCACGAGCAGCGCAATGTAGCCGGCCAAGGTCAGGACGCTGCGCAGAACCTGAAAATTGCTTTCGATCAGCGACAGCGGGCGCAGCGAGGCCTCGCGGCGGGCGCGCGACAGCTTGTCGTAGAACTCGGAGTCCTCGAAGTGCCGCAGTTCGAGGGTTTCGGCTTTTTTCAAGATGGCCAGGTTGACGTCGATGCCCAGGCGCGCGCCGACCAGCTGTCTGACGAGCCCAAGCGAACGTTCGAGTAGCGCCATGGCCGCGACCACGCCGAGTTCAAGCAACACCATGCGCACGGCGCGGTCGCGGTCGCGCGCGACCACGGCGTCGACGATCAACTTGCCCACGTAGGCAACCAGCGGCGGCAGCGACGCCGCCAGGATGGTCAGCGCGCCCAGGGCTACGGTTCCCAGCCGCGACGAGCGCCAGACCAGGCCCAGGGTTTGCCGCGAACGCAAGGCACTGGCCGCAAGGCGCCTCACGAGCCCGACGGGCGCGGGAGGCGAAGGCGGCGGCGAGGCAACCATGGCCTGCCAACTCTAGCAGGACGATGCGGGCGCCGCCGGACGCGCTACACCGAGATCAAGCGCAACTGGTGCGCGCGGACTGGGACTGGCAAGGGAATGGGGTAGTTGTTCGAGAAGCAGGCGTCGCACAGACCGCGGTGCTCGTGCTTGGTCAGCACCTTGGAAACGGAGGCGTGGAGGCCCTCGATGGAAAGATAGCCGAGGGTGTCGGCACCCACGAAGCGGCGCACTTCATCGACGGAGTGCGAGCTGGCGATGAGCTTGTTGCGATCGGGGGTGTCGATGCCGTAGTAGCACGGCCCGATGGTGGGCGGCGAGCTGATGCGCAGGTGAACTTCCTTGGCGCCGGCCGAGCGAATCATGCCTATGATCTTGCCCGAGGTGGTTCCGCGCACGATGGAGTCGTCGACCACCACCACGCGCTTGCCCGCAAGAACGTCGCGCACCGGCGAGAGCTTGAGCTTGACGCCGAAGTGGCGGATAGATTCCGACGGTTCGATGAAGGTGCGCCCGATGTAGTGCGAACGGATCAGACCCTGGTCGAAAGGAATGCCGCTCTCGCGCGCGTAGCCGATGGCCGCGGCCGTACCTGAGTCGGGCACGGGGATCACGATGTCCGCCGGCACCGGATGCTCGACGGCAAGGCGCCGACCCATGTTTTCGCGCGCGGAATATACGGACTGGCCCGCGATGGTCGAATCCGGCCGAGCGAAGTAGATCCACTCGAAGACGCAGCGGCGAGGCTCTTCGGACATGAAGGGGCGCATGCTGCGCGCACCATCGCGATCGATGACCAGCATTTCGCCGGGCTCGATATCGCGAATGTATTCGGCCTCGATGAGTTCGAAGGCGCAGGTTTCAGACGCCACCACCCAGCCGTTCTTCTTGTGCCGACCCAGCGACAAGGGACGGATGCCCAGCGGATCGCGCACGGCGATCATCGAAGATTCGGAAAGGAAGGCAAGCGAGTACGCCCCGTGAACCGAGCGCAGGGCATCAGCCACACGCGCGGGCAAATCTCGCTCGCGGGAGCGCGCGAGCAGGTGAAGGATGATCTCGCTGTCGTTGGTGCTCTGGAAGATCGAACCTTCCTCCTCCAGTCGCGCACGGACCTCCGCGGCGTCGACCAGAT
>Ga0265314_10004026_pt1 | contig 13895 bp, 12 predicted proteins | sample 4126metaG_FD_203106 | JGI IMG/M metagenome (GOLD analysis project Ga0265314, IMG submission 203106) | Rhizosphere microbial communities from Carex aquatilis grown in University of Washington, Seatle, WA, United States - 4-1-26 metaG | ecosystem: Host-associated > Plants > Roots > Rhizosphere >... | reverse complement strand
ATGATCAGCAGCTTTCCTCGAATGCCATCGCGAGGCTCCAGTAATGTCGGTTCGATCGTAGAACTCATTCCGGACGCTTCCCTGTTGGCTACATCAACCCCTGATTTGTAACTTCAGGATGATTGTGAAGGATGCCTCATAAGGAACGCATGAAGATACTCACGCCGCTCATCACGCGGGCGTGGCGGCGCCCCGCAACTTCCTCGCTCGACTGGACTTCAAGTAGCTAGCCAAAGATTTTATGGGCCTCCTCAGAGTTTGTTATCGGAGCAGAGGCTTGACCGAGAGGAGATAGTTATTTGACGTAGGGCAAGTAGCGCGTTACCGGAGTCATCCACTTAGCGGGCCTTTATGCGATCCTCACGTCCGCCGGTCTAGACTTCTGTATGCCGTCAGTAGAGGCGAGGAGGAGCGCGCGGGATACCGTCGGCGAGGCGCTCCGAAAAACCACTGTCCACCCCGGCGGTTCGCTGCTGCGCAGGGCGGTACGCATGAACATCGTCTCCTTTCCTGCGCAGGTGCCGGTTCTGTTACGGCAACCCGTGGCTGACGTGCAATGGCGCATGGTTCTTCTATACTTTGTTCGCGGTTGGAGCCAACCGGCTATCGCCGCGCGTTTCGGGATTCCAATACACCGAATCACTAAAGCTCTCAACGACTGGTCCATACGCGCCTTGGCACTCGGCTACGTTCAGGTCATCGACCCAAAGGCATTTGCGATCTGCTGCGGAGTCGAAAGCGAAGACCGAACCTGGCGCGAAGGCGCGGAACCTCGGCTGGCCGAAGTCAGATCGCTGCCTGCGCCACCTGGTGCCAGTCCTGTCGATGTCCTGGCTGCAATGGACCTGGCTATAGCACGTTGCGACGAAGGGCATGACGAGTTTTGGATAAGGGCCGCCAGCCATCTGCGAGATCTGAGAGCGGCGGCCACCGCGAAGTTGCGCCAACGCGATGAGGAGCGCGTCTCTCATGCGGTTGCCTAAAGCGGGGAAGTTCGCATCCGAAAGGATCTTCGCTGTAGCCGCCCTGGCTATAGCGGTTGCCAGTCCCGCCGGTGCACAGAAGCATTTCGTTCGGGAGGCTCCGGCCTTCCGTTCCAATTCCACACTGGTCGTGGTTCCGGTCACCGTAATGGACCGCCACGGCGCCATTGTCAACGGCCTCGCAGGCAATGCATTCACGCTGACCGAGAACGGCGTGCCGCAGCCGATCAAGTCCTTCAGCGAGGATGACGCGCCCGTCTCGCTGGGAGTCGTACTGGATCTCAGCGGCAGCATGAAGGGGGTTCTCAGTGCAGCTAAGGAATCCTTGCGGACCATGATGAAGGATGCCAATCCCGACGACGAGTTGTTTCTCAACGGCGTGTCTACCCAGCCTCGGGCCTACTCCGGTTTCGAGGACGGCATTGAGGAAAGCATGCGCCGGGTCGAATCCGAACAGGCCGAAGGATACACGGCGTTGATCGACACCATTTATGGGAGCGTGCAGGAGTTACGCTCCGGCGCCCACCCCCGGAAAGCGTTGGTGGTCATTTCCGACGGGATGGACAATCACAGTCGATACACCAGAGAAGAATTGCTGCGGCTGGCCGTGGAATCCGACGCGCAGATCTATACTATCGCCACAGTCGCCTCCCCCAACCCCGTGCAGGCTCCCAAGCCTCTCGTGAGGACGGAAGCGCAGCGGGGACTCGCGTTTCTCGATGAGCTCGCCACGAGAACCGGCGGGATCAGCTTCGTCGTCAGTAACGGCACCGAGATTGCCCAGGCGGCCGCGCGAATCGACCAAGCCCTCCGCAATCAATACGTCATCGGATACGTGCCCCGCGACGACCAGGCCAGCGGCCAGTGGCGTAAGATCCGGGTCAAGGTCGCCGGCTCGGGGATGAGGGCCTACGCTCGTACCGGTTATCGTCTCGACTAAGATGTTTCGGACCCTTATGCCTTCCTTACCATTGCAGTTACATACTTGCAATTGACAAAAGTAAGAGGAGGAGGATCCCAAATGAGATCGAACGGATTTAGTTGTTTCCGAGCCGCGGCATTCGCTGCTTGCGTGATCGGCATAGCATTGCCGGCCGCGGCTCAGATCCAGGAGCGCCTTAGCAGTTCGGAGCTGCACAAGATGATGCGGGAGGCACACACGGCGGACCAGTGCAGAACCCTGGCCACCTGGTTCCGTGGCGAGGAAGCCACCTTCCGCGGCAAAGCCGAAGCGGAAAACGCGGATTACGAGCGGTACAAAACGACGGCCAGGACCAAGGCGCCCACGCGGGCTGACAATGCGCGGAGTCTGGCGGGTTACTACTCCGGCAAGGCGGATAAGATGGCGGAACTCGCCATCCGCTACGAATCACAGCTATCGCGTGTGGACCCGAGTTATCGGCCGGTCACCACGACTGCATCCGCGGCGGCGGGAACACCCTGCCCGGCGGCGCTACCCCGCTCCGAGCAGAATTGACCGACTGGACCGGCGGACTTAGCGCCGCGAATTCCATTGCCGGCGCGCCGACATCGCGCGCCGGCAACGTGCATAATGAAGGTGACGTTGTTGCCTCTCGGCAGCAGCCATGGATGAGAAAACTGAACTCGTGAGCGGCCTCGTTGCCGGGTCAAAGTTCCCAGCCAAGGCGAACGTCTGGAACCGTTGGCGGCAGGCTGTACGAGCTTGCCTGGGAATTCTGCCAGGGAGCCTCGCCGGGGCGGCCGTTGTCGCCGTGGTGACGTTCTGCGCGTTCCGGCTGCACCTGAACCTATCCACTGCCAGCGTTCTCCACTTCCTGGTTGTGGTCGCGGTTTCGGCTATCTGGGGTTTCTGGGAAGCGACTGTCACGTCGTTGGTCGCCTACAGTTGCCTCGACTACTTTTTTACGGATCCGCTGTTCAGCTTCATAGTGTCGAATCCGCAAGACTGGGTCGCTCTTGGCACCTTCGAGATAGCTGTTCTTATTGTGAGCCGGCTCTCCACGCGCGTGCAGGGCCAGGCCCGGGCTGAGGCGCGGCAGCGGGCACAAGTCGAGAAGCTCTACGAGCTGAGCCGGCGCATTCTGTTCCTCGATCGCAGCCAAACCATCGGGCCGCAGATCGTGTCCCTCATTCAGGAGATTTTCAAGACGCAATCCGTGGCCCTGTTCGACGCTACGGCCGTGCGCCTGGATGCAACCGGTTCCCGGGCCGACGATCTGGAACAACTCGCCCGCCGCGCCTATTTTCAGAACACCACTCTGGAAGGCGCCGACGGGCATACCTGGGCGCACGTGCTGCGGCTGGGCTCGAGCCCCGTCGGCGCGATCGCCATCAGCGGCCCGGAACTCGGCCGTTTCGGGGTTGAACCCATCGCATCGCTGGCTGCCATCGCATTCGAGCGCTCCCGCTCCTTCGAAAAGGAGAGCCGGGCCGAAGCCGCGCGCCAGACCGAACAGCTTCGAACCACGGTTCTCGACGCGCTTGCCCATGCCTTCAAAACCCCGCTGACGGCGATCCGCACCGCCAGTTCGGGACTCCTGGAGGCCGGTCGCCTCACCACGGATGACACCGAACTGGCCGCTCTCATCGACGATCAGGCGGACCATCTGAACCGTCTGGCTACCGAGTTGCTTCAGATGGCGAAGATCGACGATGCCGAGGTCCGGCTCCGGCGCGAGCGCGTTCCCGTGCTCACACTGATCGAGGACGCTGTGGCGCGGCATCGCGAGCAGCTCCACGGACGATCGGTGAGCGTGTCCGATAGCGCCGCCCCCCTCGAAGTTCAAGGCGACCGCGGGATACTGGCGGCGGCGCTCGAGCAGTTCATCGATAACGCCGCCCGGTATTCGACGCCCGGGTCGCCCATCTCCGTCACCGCCGAGAAGAACCTGGGCGAGGTTGTCATCGCCGTACATAACGAGGGCCCGCCCATCCGGCCCGCCGACCGCGAGCGGATCTTCGAGCGATTCTATCGGGCCGAGGAATCGCGGCATGGGGCGTCGGGAACCGGACTCGGCCTGTCGATCGCGAAGAAGGCCGCCGAAGCACATGGCGGCCGGACTTGGGTGGTGAGCGAAGAACGCACCGGTACGACGTTCTTTTTCGCGCTGCCCGGTGGCCTGGGGAGATGACATGAGTCAGTCGCAGGGTAGAGTTCTGATCGTTGACGACGAGGTTGCGATCCGGCGCGCGCTTCGAAACACGCTTCAGGGGATGGGCTTTCACGTGGAAGAGGCCCCTTCCGGCGAAGCGGCTCTGCGTCTGCTGCCCGAGGCTCAATATGATGTCGTGCTCCTCGACATCAACATGCCGGGGATGGGAGGCGTGCGGGCGTGTCATGAGATCCGCCGCACGTGGCCGCACCTGGGGATTCTCATGCTGACCGTGCGCGACAGCGAGGAAGACAAAGTGGCTGCGCTCGACGCCGGAGCGGATGATTACATCACCAAGCCATTCAACGTCCGCGAGCTGGCGGCGCGCATCCGCGCGGCAGTGCGGCGGTCATCCGCCTCCCAGGTCGATCCCGACGCGGAAATACGCATCGGAACTATCGAGCTCGATCCAGTCCGCCGGCTGGTTCGCAAGGGCGGAGAGCCGGTCCACCTCACCCCAAAAGAGTTTGACCTCCTGCACTTCCTCATGGCGCACCCCGGCCTGCCGATCACGCACGTTCGCCTCCTGCGTGCCGTGTGGGGACCTGAGTACGGTGGCGAGCTCGAGTATCTGCGGACCTTCGTTCGCCAGCTACGCAAGAAGCTTGAGACCGACCCGGCCGAACCCGCATATCTGCTGACCGACAGCCACGTCGGCTACCGTTTCGCCGACACCAAGCCGGAGCCCGTCGAGGAGCAGGCCTGAGGTCGCAATTCCGTTGCGAATTGGCGAGCGAAAGGAGGTCTGAGCCCGGCGCAGATGAACGACGTGAACACTACAGGGCGGCTGAATTGATGAACCGAGAAAGAGGTTCGGCAACTGGCCCGCTACGTCGATCTGCTCCGACGACTGCTCACGGGCTCAGTCGACGCGCCGACCTTTCAGCGGGACTTTCTCAAGGTCTTTAGGGAAGACTCGCTCTTGTGGACGGGGAATGCCTACCACATCCTCGAGGCGCTCTTCGAGGAAGTCGACGCATTCGAGGCGGACCCGGCAATCCGCGATTCCGACATGATCGATGAAGCCGCACTGAGGGACGCTGCGGCACGCTCTTTGACGCTCCTCGATGCCATCGCTGAGAAATGAGTAGAGCGGCGGCCCGCCGGTCCCCAGGTGGACAAAGCGGGCGCAAATCGTCCCCATCCCGCGGACGAACAGCCCGCCCTCAAGCACCCCTGACCACCCATTCGACCGACCGCCGCATCCCTTCCTCGAACCCCACCGCCGGGCTGAATCCGAACTCCCGCCGAGCCCGCTCGATGGGAAACTCCTGGTCCCTCCCCAGCAGCAAGGCCGCATGCCGCGTCAGCAAGGGACGCCCGGGTACGTGCAGCCAGCGGTGCGGAGCCTCCATCACCCGCGCCAGCCCGAGAGCCGCCGCCACCGGGAGGTCGATCCACGGACGCCGGCAGCCCAAACCATCCGCCAGCGCTTCGACGTACCGGCGCCACGTCACGCCAGTCCCGTCCGACAGGTTATAAGCGCGCCCGACTGTCTCGCTCGCCGTGGCCGCCTGGATCATGGCCTCGGCAACGTTGTCCACGTAGCAGAACCCGCCCGTCGCGCGCCCGCCGCCGATCACCGCCATCAGCCCTTGCCGGATCAGCTTCGCAATGTCGGTGACGAACGCCTTGCCCCGCGGCCCGTATATGGTCGCCGGCCGCACCACCGTGACCGCCAGGCCCGCATCGCGCGCCGCCTCCCACACCCGCGTCTCGCCCATGCCCTTGCTGCGGTTGTATGCCAGGCCGGCATCGATGATCGGGTGCGATTCGTCGCAGGGAACGCGAGGATACCCGTAGACATCGGTGGTGCTCACGTGCAGAAACCGTCGCAGCCCCGTAACCCCGGCCGCGGCGCGGAGCAATTCTTCCACCCCCGCGACGTTGGCTTCGTAATAGGCGCGCCAGGGCGCCCAGTCGGTCGAGCACCCGGCGCAGTTGTAGATGTGCGTGACCCCCGAGACCGCAGCGGCCGCATCCGCCCGCACCACCTCCACCGGCAGCCCGTCGAGGTGCCGCAGATCGCTGGTAGTCCGGGCCAGCACGCGCACCGCCTCCCCGCGTTCCACCAGGATTTGGGCCAGTCTGCCCCCGAGGAAACCGCTAGCGCCCGTAACCAGAACCATACTGTGTCTTGTGGGGCAGGTGTCCACGCCTGCAGCGGGTCTCCAGACCCGCTCTTCCTTCTACCGCAGCTCCCGGAACGCGTCCAGCGCGAGTTGCAGGTCTTCCAGCGTGTGCGCCGCCGTCGCGCAAAGCCGCAGCCGCGCCGCACCTTGTGGAACGGCCGGAAACATCACCGGCGCCACCAGGATGCCCCGGTCCCGCAGATGGCTGGCGAAGAACGCGGCGGTCGCCTCATCGTTCAGGATCACGGGAATGATGGGGGTCTCCGAGGCGCCCAGATCGTACCCCAGATCCCGCAGCCCTTTCCGCAGGAAATCCGCATTGGAATTCACCCGCGCCACCCGCTCCGGCTCCTGCAGCATGATCTTCACCGCCGTCCGGATCACCGCCGCCGACATCGGGCACAGCGCGCCGGAGAAGACGAACGGCCCCGCGGCATGTTGCAGGTAGATCGAAATCTCCTGCGAGACGCAGGCGAAACCACCCGACGCCGGAATGGACTTCCCCACCGACCCGGTCCAGATGTCTACCTCGTCCGCCGGCACTCCGAAATGCTCATCGGTCCCGCGCCCGTACGTGCCCAGAACGCCCGTCGCGTGGGCGTCGTCGATCATCAGATAGCAGCCGAACTCTTTCTTGATCGCGATCAGCTCCGGCAGCCGGCAGATGTCGCCTTCCATGGAGAAGATGCCGTCGGCGATGATCAGCGTCCGGTTGGCGGGCGCGCCGTTTTCCAGTTCCTGCCGCAGCGACTCCGGATCGTTGTGGCGGAAGCGCTGTATCTGGACTCCCGCCAGCCGGCATGCATCCACCAGGCTGCGGTGCGAGAAAGCGTCCAGGATCACGCGGTCCTGCGGTCCCAGCAGCGCCGAAACCACGCCCAGGTTCGCCAGATATCCCGAACTGAACGAGACCGCTTCGTCCATCCCCTTGAACGCGGCCATCTCGTCTTCCATCTGATGATGCAGGTCCAGCGTCCCCGTCAGCATCCGCGCGCTGGCGACCCCGGTGCCGTACTTGTCGATCGCGTCCTTAGCGGCTTCGTCGATGCGCGGATCCCCGATCAGGCCCAGGTAATCGTAGGCCGACAGCGACAGCATGTCCCGGCCCTCGATCCGCACCCAGGGACCGGACTTACACTGGAGCGCCACCTGGTACGGATACACGCCGGCCTGACACGCCTGTTCCGTCATGTCGAAGATGCGCCGCGCTCGCGCGTCGAGCAGTTTGTCCTTGCCGTAACTCCGGCGGTTGCCCGCGGCAAAAAAGCCGTCAAAACGGGCGCCCGTGGCGCTGGTGAGAGGCTCGCATTGGGGAGAGGTCTTAATGTCTTTCATTCAATCGTCTCAATGGGCGTAGGAACAAGTATACAACCGCCGTCAATCCATACAAGGCCCTTATCTACGGGCGGCTGGCGCCACCCTTCAGGGCGCCCAGGAAGCGCACCGCCACGTAGCCCATGGACACTATGGCTGCCGCCAGCACGCTATAGAGCAGCGCCGGATACCGGTCGCTCCACGGCTTCTGCGGCGGCCGGTACGCCGCGTTCCGCCTCTCGGCGCCGGCGGCCAGCACAATCTCCGCCGCCTGCGTCCTGCGAGCCAGGACCGCCCCCAGATCGTACGACGGCGCCTTCGCCTCCGGGTTGCCGTAGTACAGCGCGTATTCGCCGGCCGCGTCCAGCAGAAACTTCACCCTCCGCCCGATCGTCTCGAACAGCGCCCTCTCGATGGGCACCGGCCGGTCGTCGCCGTTGAAGACGCGCAGGCGCAGATAGCGGTCCCATTGCTCGGGGAAGTCCAGGGTCAGCGACTCTTCGTCCGGGAAGCGGTAAACCACGCCCGACCCGACATACCTCCACTCTTTGCGATCCGCGCTCGATTCGATCTCACAAGCGCGGTGAAAGAGCGCGGCGCCGGTCTCGATGTGCAGCCGGGAGTGCGGCAGCCGCTGCGCGCCCAGGTCGAAGACCACCAGGCTCGTCTCTCGATCCTCAGTGCGCGCCGGCCGGGCCAACGCGACACTCTGCCACACCGCCTCGCGTTCCCGGTAGTCGGTGAGCCAGGCACCCGTGACCGCGTCCGTCTTCATCCAGCCGAGGAACGTCGCGCGAACGAAGCGCCGCGTCGAAAGCGGATAGTCCACCGTCAGCACCGAGATGCTCCGGCCACCCTGCGTGAAATCGAATACGTGCCCGTCCGCCCGCGCCAGGGCCCAGCGCCGTCCGTCGGCCGAGGTCTCGATCCGCACCTTGACCCAGAAATTCGTCCGGCCGGTCACGATGCGCAAGCGGTTGTGCCTGGTCGCGCGGCCCAGATCGAGCGTCAGCTCGAGCCCGACGCCCGCCACCACCGAGCGGTCCAGGATCTGGGCCCGAAGTTCGGTCTTCTCCACCGCGCCGGCCAGCGTCTCGAGGACGTAAGGCACCTCGCGGCCGTCCCGCACCACGCGCAAATCGGCGAGGTCCGGCCGCGCGGCCTCGTACACCGCGCGGTCGAGCGGCAGGACGCACACCTGCTGCGCCTCGCCCGCGGCCGCCGTGCGCAGGAATTGCCAGTGCGCCGGGTCGAAGTCCGCCCGCGCCGCCGCCGACAAGCACAGCAGGCTAAGAGCGATTCTCTTCATCTCGCCACCAGCTCTCGATCTTGGCTCGGTACCGCGAATACAGATACGACGTCGCCAGCAGCACCACGCCCAGCACCGAGAACGCCACCACCCGGAATAGTTTCTGGAGCTGCCACTCATCATAGAGGTAGAGCTTCAGAACCGACACGGCAAGTAGTCCCAGACCGAGAATGCGGTTGATGCCAACATGCGTCAGAACGCCAAGCGATACCAAAACGACGCCATAGGCCGCCAGGAGGATCGTGAGCGAGACCGTCTCCACACTGGCCAGGTTGACGGACGGCGTCGAACGCTCCGCCCATCCGAGCGTTTCCAGAGCCAGCGCCCACAGCAGGACAAAGTGCCCCGCCACGTAAGGGGCCACCGCCATCACGCCGGTTCCGATCCAGCGCGCGCTCACAAACAGCGCCACCGCGGCCGTCAGGAACGTCAGGAAGCGCGCGTTCGCCAGAAGGCTGTCCACGTGGATCCAGGAATCCACGCCGTAAAGCCGGCACAGCGTCAGGAAGAAGACCGCCAGCGCCGCATAGACCATGCGCCGCGAGCCCGTGCGCAGGCCGATCCAGGTGAGCGCAGCCGCCTCCACCGCCCAGGCCATCGTGATGCTGCAGCCCGAGAACTGGATCGGAGCCGCCAGCGTCAGGAACGCCAGCGCGACGCCGACCAGCAGCAGCACCGGCCGCACATCCCGCCGGTCTTCGGGTTGCGAGTTCCAGAGCCGCAGCCCCAGCGCCAGGTGCAGGCCCGCCAACGCCGCCGCAAACAGGCCCATATAGGCGTGATACCCCGGATCGAGCAGGTGATAGGAAAGCCCGAAGTAGACGGCACCGTTCAACGCGACGATGGCCAGATCCTGCGTGCGGGTTTCGAAGCGCCTGATCAGCAGCCGCCACGCGACCCAGCCCAGGAACAGCAGGAAGCCGAGCGTGAACACCGCTACGGTCTCGCCGACGGGCTGGTCAGGCCGAGCGGCTACGACCCACCATGTGCCGAAGACCACCGCCTGAGCGAAGGGCCGCGCACGCCACTGCGCCAGCGACAGACCCGCCATGGCCAGCGCCAGCACGAGCCACAGCGGCGTCGTGGCCGGCGGCGCCCAGATTGCCAGAATCGCCACGTTCGCGAGGATCTGCGAGACAGCCAGCGCCGCCTCGGATTCCCCCGCCGCGAACAGAGCGTAGTAAGCCAGCGCGAAGACCGTCGCCACCGTTTGTTTCCCGCCGTTGAAGCGGTCGGCGAACCACGCGATGTAGAGGAACGCCGTGCCCGCCATCGCCAGCCCTTGGAGCGCCCGCCAGCGCTGCGCTCGAGCCACAGCCATCGCGCCCATATCGAGCAGCAGCAGGTAGCTGAACAGAGCCCATGGCCGGTCCACGTTGCTGCTCAGCAGGACCGGCGTCAGGAATCCGCCAATCAGCCCCAGTGCGGAGATGGCTAGCGCGCCGTAGTGAATCGCCAGCGCGGCCGCCATGGCCGTGGTCGCCACCATCAGTGCGAACGCGAAGCCCTGCGGCACCAGGTGGTAGACCTGGAACGCGGCCCAGAAGGAGAGATAGAGGATTGCGATCCCGGTGGCCGTGATTCCCTGAGCGTAGATGCGGTAGCCCTTCCGCCACGTGTATTCACCGAAGGCCAGCGTGGCGAATCCGGCCAGCACACCCAGCACCACGCGCCCCGCCTCGCCGATCCACTGGTTGTCCACCGCGTATTTGAAGAAGAACGCCGCCGCCAGGATCACCGTGACCGTGCCGATCCGATTGATCCACGTCAGCCCCACGCGAGTCTCGAGCGCCCGCGTCGATTCTGCTTCGGGGACTGGCTCGGCTTCAGGCGCAGCCACGGGAAGAGGTGGCGGCTCGACGACGGGAACGGGAGCAAGAGGCGCCGACGGTGGTGCTTCGATCGGCGCCGGCTCGCCTTCCAGCCGCGCCAACCGCCTCTCGAGCGCATCCATCCTGCGCCGCACCGACAGAATCGCTTCAGTCAGCGCGTCCATGCGGTCGTCGGCAGGCGGCAAGCGCGGTCCTCCCGGTCCGAATCAGTATACTGCAACAGGCCGTCACGCCAGCGTCAGGCTCGCCGAGGCCGCCAGCGTCATGTCCGCGAACTCGCCGCGCTCGTACTTCACGAACGCCGCCGCCGCGATCATGGCGGCGTTGTCCGTCGAAAGCCTCGGCGCCGGGAAGTGGACCGGACACGGCAGCCGCGCTTCCTCCGCCGCCGCGCGCAGCCCCGCATTCGAGGCCACGCCGCCCGAGACGATGAGCGAGCGCGCGCCGATTCCTTCGGCGGCCGTCGCCGCGTGCCGCAGCAGCTCCTCGATCACGGTGCGCTGGAAGGAAGCCACCAGGTCCAGCGTCGCCCGCGGCGTCACCGCCAGCCACTCCTCAACCGTGGGATGCGGATCCGAGCGCAGCAGCGCGCGCCGCGCCTCGATCTCCGCGCTCATCCCGTGCTGCTCCACCCACCGCAGCACAGCGGTCTTGAGCCCGCTGAAGCTGAAATCGAGCGCGTTGCCTTTCATCTTCGCCAGCGTGAACTTCACCGCGTGCGGGCTGCCGTGCGGCGCCAGCGCGTCAATCACCGGCCCGCCCGGATAGCCGAAGCCGACCAGCTTTCCCACCTTGTCGAAGGCTTCGCCCGCGGCGTCGTCGCGCGTCTTGCCCAGCAGCCGGTACAAAGGCCCCTCGCGGACCTCGAACAGGTGCGTGTGGCCGCCGCTGACCACGAGCGCCAGCGCCGGATACTCCACCGGCCTCCCGCCGCCGCGCGCCTGCGAGATCACCGCGTGTATGTGCCCCTCGATGTGGTTCACGGCCACCAGCGGCAGCCCGCGCGCGAAGCAGAGCGCCTTGGCGTAAGTGATTCCGACCAGCAGCGATCCCACCAGTCCCGGCCCCGCGGTCACCGCGATCGCCGCCAGGCCGTCCAGGTCCGTACCGGCGCGCTCCAGCGCCTCGCGCACCACCGGCACGATGGCGCGCAGGTGTTCGCGCGACGCCAGCTCCGGAACCACGCCGCCGTACTTGCCGTGCGTATCGAGCTGCGAGGCGATCACCGAAGAAAGGATGCGCGTCCCGTTCTCGACCACCGCCGCCGCCGTCTCGTCGCACGAGCTCTCGATGCCCAGGATCTTCGCCATCGCCTAGTGCGGTTGCGCGGCCTTCTGCGCGTCTTCGAGCGCCTTCGCCAGGTCGGGGTGCTCCGAGAGAACCTCGCGCATGGATTCCTGACCCAGACTCTCACCCCACTTGCGGCCTGCCTCTTGCGCTTCCTCCATCAGCTTCGGCATCACCTGCAGTGCCTTCTGCCCGAGGGGCGTCTGATAGAACTCGATGAGTCCCTTGATCTCCGCATCGGTCAGATACTTGTCGTAAAGGGGCACCATCATGTCGAGGAGCTTCTGAGTGTCAGCCTTCGACTGGAATTTCGCGAAGAAGAGATCCACCAGCTCGGCCCGGTAGTCACCCGCGGGCAGAGCTTCGGTCATGATCGGCTTCATGGTCTGCTGCACCGCTTGCATCTGCTGGGAGGCAAGTGCGCTGGAACCGGAGACGTCCATGAAACGGCGGATGTCGGCTTCTTTAGCCGGATCGAGTTTCGGCTGGGCCGACAACACAGCAGAAAGCAGCATCCAGACAGCAGGGATCCATATTTTCATGAGAACTCCTCGACACAGTTTACAATGCCCGGAGTCTTCGCCATTGCTATCCTGCGGTAGACACCGCGGTCATGAATCTCTCCGACTTCGATTACGGCCTTCCCGAGGAGCGCATCGCGCAGCGGCCCCTCGAAGACCGCGCCGCCTCGCGCATGTTGGTTCTCTACCGCCAGGAGCAGCGCTGGGAGGACCGCATGTTCCGCGAGCTGCCCTCGTTCCTGGGGCTCGGCGATTGCCTGGTGCTCAACGATTCGAAGGTGTTCCGCTCCAGGCTCTACGGGCACCGCGCCGGCGTGCACGCGCTCCCGGTCGGCAAGAAGAACCCGGCGCGCCAGACGAATCTCACCGGAACCGTCGAGGTCTTCCTGCTCCGGCCGCAGGCGGAGGACCCGCGAACCTGGCAAGCGCTGGTCCATCCCGGCCGCAAGATGCCGGTCGGCGAGCGGGTGCGCTTCGAGGGCGGCCTCGAAGCCGAGATCGTGGCGCGCGGCGCATTCGGCGAGCGCACGCTGCGCTTCGACTACGAGGGCGACCTGATCGAGAAGTTCAACCAGATCGGCCACGTGCCGCTGCCGCCCTACATCCGCCGTTGTGACGATCCGCTCGACCGCGACCGTTACCAGACCGTCTTCGCATCGCACCCGGGCTCGGTCGCGGCGCCGACGGCGGGTCTGCACTTCACACCGGAAATCCTAGAGCGGTGCCGCGCCGCCGGCGCCGAAATTGCGTACGTTACTCTGCACGTCGGACTCGGCACTTTCCAGCCCATTCGCGAAGCGCAGGTGGAAGCGAACCGCCTGCACTCCGAGTTTTACGAAATCACCGGCGATAATGCGCGAAAAATGCGCGAGGCTTCGCGTGTGGTGGCCGTAGGGACAACCAGCGTGCGCACGATCGAGAGCGCCGCCCGAGGGGCTGCCAGTGGCGAGACCGATATCTATATTTATCCGGGCTTCGAATTCCGCGCCACCGGAGCGATGCTGACTAACTTCCACTTACCCCGTTCGAGCCTGCTGCTCCTGGTGTGCGCCCTGGCCGGCAAGGACTTGGTGCTGGCCGCTTATCGCCACGCGGTGGAGAGCAATTACCGCTTTTATTCCTACGGCGATTGCATGCTGATTCTCTGAAATCGGCGTTGACGGCGGGATCCGTGTGGACTATAGTGGCAGGGGCAGAGCTTATGTCACCACGAACACGCGCTTTCTTTTTGACACTCGCGACAGCCACAGGGATGTGGGCCCAGAACCTCTACAATGTCACCACCATCGCTGCCGGCGCGCCCGACGATTACGACAGCTATGCAGCGTACGGCATCAACAACAGCGGCCAGGTCGTAGGCGAGTACGATTATAACAATGGTGA